>Ga0207648_10001960_pt1 | contig 22497 bp, 14 predicted proteins | sample KBSMisM32_FD_184310 | JGI IMG/M metagenome (GOLD analysis project Ga0207648, IMG submission 184310) | Miscanthus rhizosphere microbial communities from Kellogg Biological Station, Michigan, USA - KBS Miscanthus M3-2 (SPAdes) (version 2) | ecosystem: Host-associated > Plants > Roots >...
TGGCTATACAATTAAATGCTTCCCTGATCACGTTTTTCGACTCCGGTGTTACAAATTGATAGTAGAGTTCTTTTTGTTCTTCATATTCCATTCCATTAGCTATTGTATATCTCCATTTTTTGAAAGACATCAAATAGGTAAACCTGCCTGAACTAAAGAGCACCATTGTTTCCCAAATTGCTTTTAGGAATGAAAGCCAGAACCTGTTAACTCCTTTCGGAGGAAATGAATGAATCGCAACGCCGGCGATAGCCATATCTTTTTGCAACAGCAGTTGTACGATCAGACCCCCAATAGAATGGCCAATTAATATCGGCTTTGCAGGCAACGTGTTTAAGATTGACGTATAATATTCAATTAAAGAACTTAGCGTGTTTAATGCGACTGGATCATTCGTGGGTCGATTGCGCAATACTTCAGCTGTAGCATCTTTATGCGGCCAGGCGGGCGCGAAACAATCATACCCATTATCTTCAAAAAAGGTTTTCCATTCGGTCCAACAAATGCTACTGATGAATGCGCCTGTAATAAAAACAATTAGTTTGGGTTGGTTGTCGACCATTTTTTAATCTTTGTCGAACTACAATCCAAAGAAAATGCCATGAGCTTAAATAATTGTAATTCATGGCTTTTGATTATTGTACAATTATTCCAACCACGAAATATCGTAGTACGAGCTAATTCCACCACGAAATAAAACGGTAACTTTAGAATCAATCCTGTAACCGGGAAGCACTTAGCATAGTTCGGTACAATAGCCTATAGGTCGTTCGCAATTGATAGTTAGACACATCGGTATTAAATGCAACTCGCTGCTTTCCGAACAATTTCCTACCCGAATATCTGGCCCATAAATAGAAACAATCTCAACAGACCAAAACAGATTACAAAATGGCTAAAAAATTTGTATTGCTGTTATTCCTCATTTCTGCAATGATTGCTGCTTTGTCTCAAGAATTTACCAGGGAGTATGCAGACTCAATACGCATTGCATTAAAAAAAAGCAGCACGGATTTGAATCGTATCGATTTGCTTTTGAGTCTAGCCCAATTTTACGTTTTTAAGCCTGGTGAGTTTCAAGTTGATTTTGACAGTGCCCGCCGTTATATCAATGAGGCCCAGCAACTGAATAAAAAGGTACAATCGAGGGATGTGATGGGATATATCCTGTTGACAGAATCGTCAATCATAAAAGAACTTGGTGATTGGGCGAGAGGAGAAGAAATGAACCACCAGGCGTTAAAAATTCTGGAGCCTGGTACTAATAAAACCTATTTAGGGCGAGCCTACTACCGGTTATCTGAATACTATGATTACAAAGATTCACTGGAGAACGTTAAAAAAATAGAACTGGTTGAAAAAGCGATTGCGACGTTTGAACATACCTCTGCATGGAACGATAAAGGAAGAGCCTTGGAAATGCTCGGAGACGTCGTGTTCTGGAATGCAATGGATTCTAAGGCAATGTCATTCCTGCAAAGAGCATTAGCGGCATATGACTCGGCGAAAAATAAAAGAGTTCAAGGCGTTTACGTATTAATGGCACAGATTTATCAAAATCAAAAACAATTTGGTAAGGCTCTCTTCTATTACCTGAAGGCATTAACAATAGTGGAGGCCATCCAGGATACAGGGATGACATTGTGCCAGATCTATAATAATATCGGCAGTTTGTACAAAGACATCTGGAAGCTTGAGGTTGCGATAAAATACTATCATGATGCACTACAGGTTGCAGTGAAAAACAAGAACCAATCAGAAATACCGGGAATAGCCAGGAATTTGGCGCAAGCCTATTATTTAAACAATCAATCCGAGCAATCTCTCCAGGCGCTCTCTTTAATAAGCAACGAAGTATTCAAATCCAATCGCTCTTATGTCTTGCACCTTACAAATGCATATTACCTCAGAGCATATTGCCGGTTGCGACAATATGATAATGCAAGACCCTATTTCCAATTTATTCTCGACAACGTGAATAAAAATGATCTCGCTACCGGAGACTTACGATATATTGCCGAATATTATAATGGGATAGGGCAGTATTCAAAAGCCAGAAACTACCTGGCTAAAAGTATTGAATACTGCAAGAAAAACAATTTGCAAACTGGATTGATGCTTGGGCTAAGAGTAGCTTATGAAATTGATTCTGCCCAGGGAAATTATCGTTCTGCATTTAACTACCTATCACAATATAAGGCAAAAAACGACTCACTCTTTAGCGAGAATACACAACGCCAGTTCGAACTTATAACCGTAGACCACGCACTGGGGTTAAAAGAAGACTCGATAAAGATAAAAGACAATGACATTGCGTTATTAACAGAAAGAAGCAATTTACAACAGGCGAATCTGAGGCAAGCTCGCCTGATGAAAAACGTCACGATCGTTGGAATTCTCCTGGCAATTATTATTATTGGCTTGATTTACCGGCAATACAAGCTGAAACAGAAAAGCAACATTATTATCTCTGGAAAAAATAAAATGCTGGAGCACCTGGTAACTGAAAAAGACTGGCTTGTAAAAGAGGTCCATCACCGTGTGAAAAATAATCTACAGACTGTGATGAGTTTGTTGGGAACCCAGTCAAACTATCTGAAAGATGATGTTGCCATAGACGCCATCAACGATAGCCATCGAAGAATCCAATCGATGTCTCTGATTCATCAAAGATTGTATCAATCAAACAATCTTTCTGCGATTAAAATGAATGATTACGTACATGAACTGGTGAATTCTTTGAGCGACAGTTTTGACATAAACAAGAATATACAGTTCAGACTAAGCATTGAAGCCGTTGAACTCAATTTAGCGCATTGTATACCAATCGGACTAATCCTGAATGAGGCAATTACAAACTGCTTCAAGTATGCGTTCCCGGCAGATCGCGAGGGAGTGATCACTATTTCACTGAAACGTATTTCTCATAATAGCTTCCTGCTAATCATTAATGACAATGGTGTGGGCCTGCCGCCCGACTTTCATGTAAACAGTCAGTCATCTATGGGCATGAATCTCATGCGGGGACTGAGCACTGAAATGGGAGCACAATTCAGCGTTTCGAGTGACAACGGAACCCGGATTGATGTTAACTTTACCTACGTACCGGAAAATGAAGTAAAAGCAACCCCACCCGAAACCGAAATGGCCCATTCTGTATGAAGGAAAAAATACTGATTGTGGAAGATCAGTTTGTGGAAGCCGATTACCTGCGCATGATGCTCGCAAAAGTCGGTTACCAGGTTACCGGTATTGCTCATTCTGTACCTCAAGCGAGGGAACTGATAGATAAAAACAGGCCGGATCTTGTGTTGCTTGACATTTTTGTAAAAGGCAAGTTAACGGGGATCGATCTTGCCAAACAACTAGCCGAAGAAAATATTGCGTTTGTATACTTATCCGCCAGCTCGAACGAACAAGTGTTGAATGAAGCAAAGGCTACACAGCCTTATGGTTTTTTGGTAAAACCTTTTCGCGAAAAAGATCTTCTTATTATGCTTGAAATCGCCCGTTACCGGCACGAACATAGTATTGAATCCAGATTGCGAAATGAAAATATTCTGAATGAAAAGCTTTCAGTTATAAATGGTTCGTCAGAAAGTTGGGAGAAAAAGCTATTGTTGCTCAGCAAAACATTACAGCCCTTTGTTTCCTTTGATTATATCACAGCGGGTTTCAATTCTACCGACTATGCAAGCAACTCCACCAGCTTTTTACGTATTGGTTTTGATGAATACCAACAGATCGGAATTCAGCAACTGGAGACGATCACACGTCTTAAACCGGAAGAGATTGTGGCGATGTTTAACAGTTCACAGTTTTATGAATTGTTGTCTGATACCTTTGACATGAGATCTTGTACGTCTCTGCGTTTGCAATTATCGAATGGCCAGCCATACACGATTTCTTTTTATTCACGCCAGGAAAATACATATGTAAATGAGCTAAACGAGTTACTCGAACATGTAAAACAAATTGTGACCTCTATTATTGAAAATATATTTATCAATGAACAAATAAGAAAGGTAAGCGAACGTACTCCTACCCCGGTATCGGATAGTTTGACGAAGGAATCGGGATTTACAGGCATTGTTGGCACGAGCCCTGCGCTATTAAATGTGTTTGACATGGTAACACAGGTGGCGCCTTCCGATACTTCGGTACTTGTCTTAGGCGAAAGCGGCACCGGTAAAGAGCGGATTGCCGATTGCATACATAACCTATCGCCGCGAAAGAATAAGCCCTTTGTAAAAGTGAATTGTGCAGCTTTGCCTTCTACTTTAATCGAATCTGAACTGTTTGGCCATGAAAAGGGGTCCTTTACCGGTGCGACAGACAAACGCATTGGTAAATTTGAAAAAGCAGACAAGGGAACTATTTTTCTCGATGAGATCGGGGAAATGCCGCTTGATCTTCAGGTTAAGTTATTGAGAGTGTTGCAGGAAAAATACATTGAACGGATCGGCGCAAGAGATATTACTAAAGTGGATGTAAGAATTATAGCAGCAACAAACCGCAACCTTGAAAAAGAAGTTGCCGAAGGCCGTTTTCGTCTCGACCTATATTACCGGTTGAATGTTTTCCCGGTCGAACTACCGGCGCTGCGTGAACGAACCGAAGATATTCCGTTGCTTGCCAATCATTTTATTAATATTTACAATCAAAAGGCAGGAAAAAGAATAACAGGCTTATCAGATAGAGCTGAACGGAAGTTGATGGCTTATCACTGGCCAGGGAATATCCGGGAACTTGAGAATATAATTGAGCGGAGTGTTTTGCTGGCTAAAGGATCAGTTATTGAAGAGGTGTCATTGCCGGTATTACTGCAAAACCCCAATTCTGTACAAACAAATGATTTTCGATTGAAAACAAGCCACGAAAATGAACGTGATCATATTATAAACGTGTTAAAAAAATGCAATGGTAAGATATGGGGTGCTGGCGGGGCCGCTGACGTATTGAATCTTCCGCCCACCACATTAAAATCGAAAATGAAAAAATTAGGAATAGAGAAAGAGGATTTTAAATGAATAGGTTATTCAGCCGAAAATTAATTAGTGTTATACTTATTTGTAAACCCAATAATCAACCATTACCCAAATGTAAATGAAAAGCCTTCAACTCCCGGGTCAAGAAACTGAATCTCTACTTCGCGGTCTGTAACAGGTCCGCGCTGTCGAATGAGCTGATATAACCGTTGTTCCCTGATGATACCGTAACCGTTGGCATCAACATCAATTCCGTGGTCCTCCCCTGGTGCACTACCGTCGATGAGCAGGCGAAAACTAACCGACGAACCGGGTGATATTGTTCCCAATACGGCATGCATATCGCGCGCATGAAACCGGTACACAATCTTCCCGGTTGGTTTATTTAAAACAACGGATACCCTCTTTATTATCCACTCACCAGAGAGCGCCCAATGATTAACCGGTAGACGGCCAGGTACTTCATAATTATGCGGTTTATCTTCTACCGAATTCATCGATGAAAAATTTTCCGTGCGTTGGTAACCGAGATAATTTTCCTGCGATCTTAAATTGCTCCAGTCCGGTGCGGCTTCCACCCCGGCACCATTTATCACAGACAATTCAAAATTGATATTGTTACCGGCTTCTTTCAGTAATTGCTGAATTGCACTTTCGGATTGATCATAATCTCCTTCACCGAATTTTGTATGCCGGATTCGACCTTTTGCATCTATAAAGTATAGGGCTGGCCAGTATTGATTATTGAAAGCGTTCCAGATGTTGTAGTTATTATCGACTGCTATCGGTATATCAATCTGCATAGCGGCAATAGATTGCCGAATGTTATCAAGATTTTTTTCGAAGGGAAACTCAGGGGTGTGTACACCAATTACAACGAGGCCTTTTTGTTTGTACTTTTCTGACCATGCGCGTATGTAGGGCATTGTACGCAGCCAATTGATACATGTGTATGTACAAAACTCTACTAATACGACTTTTCCTTCAAGATCAGAAGGAGTTAATGGCTTTGAATTAATCCAGGCGTCTGCCTTACTGAGGGAAGATAATTGCTTGTTCATAATTAACGTTTCAGATGCTAAAATCGATTCGTTGGAACATGAAGTTGAAAAACTAACCGGTAATATTCCGATAGTATAGGCCGTGATCATCAGTGTTCCAAACAGACGATGTTGAGTATACAGTTTTTTAAGCATTGATTACTCTTTACGTGTTTACAAATGAAGTTTCACTAACCCGGTTGAGACGGCGCACGGGGATGTACGCCGTTCAACCTCCTGCTACTAACTGCCTGTTATGTATAAAGCCGCCCGAGATAATTTTTTTATAGGCAACGCACCTCATACCCAACACCGGAATTTCCTTCTGTCTCAATTGCTATGAACCCCAGACCTGTTTTGCCTCCCTGATTCACTCAGTTCATTCAATTTCTTTACAAGAACAGGCGGTGTGCGATTGGTATAACTACTGTAATGGTTCAACAAAATCCCTTTTATATTATGGTATGGAGCGATAATTCCAAACACGACCTGCTCTCTTTTTCGATTCTTCTTCACGTTGATTTCGTGATACTCCAGAATAGCAAATTCGCCAGCCCTTACGAAAATCCCTTCCTGCACCCACAGCAGATCGTTTCCAAACAATTGAAAATCGTTTGTGAACCCTTTCGCATGGAGGTCAATCACTGCTTCGGCGCTATTTGAATAGGTCGTCATAACTTGTCTTTTAAAAGTTTCATTCTTCGTTGAAACTGTTACAAGAACAACTGCCCTGTTTATAATGTAAACGGATATGCGATTCTAAGACCATAATAATTGACCTTGCTATCTTTTGCACCTTCCTTGAATTTGGATGTGCGTTCATAGAATGCGCCGATATCGAGGTTATTGTTTTCGCCTAGTGGTAGCCGTGCACCCACCAGCCCGGCATATACAAACGCTACCGTCCTGCTGTAATCAAGATTAGACTTATTTAACGCAATTGAAATTCCTGCTTCGCCTTGCACATAAAACATTCCAACGGGAAAATATTTCATACCCGCCTTAACCGGCAGGAACTGCGCATCGGTAACTGAATAATGATTATTGTTTTTTGCGATTTCTTTGCCGAAGAAATTGAGGTACCCGGCATTGATCGTTGCATACCATTTTCCAGAGACAGGTATGTCTGCCTGGAATGACCCTCCAAGCCCCCACTTGTGTGTGTCATTGAATTTCCCGGTGCCGGCGCCACCATTTATGCCGATGCTTAGTATAACGTCTTTCTCCCGGTTCTTCTTTGTCTCGTCCGTTTGGGCCATAGAATCAAGGGTTAAAACCAGGAGCCCGGTCGCAATAGCTGCGATTATGTAAACTCTTTTCATACACTTAAGTTTATTAGTTTTGAAATACTCGTTTAACAATCATCACAAACACGCCAATTGAAGTCGCCATTTTCTTTGCCCAGCGCCAGTGGTGCTTCATCTTTTAGCAATACGTGTTCTTCTTCGAGTTTCATTTTTACCCAATGATCAACGCTCAACGTACCGGCTCCAAAAACTATCAGTATCACCAACATTAAAATATAGTATAGTGGTACTTCAATACCTCCGTTCTGGGCAGCAAATCCTTTATTCCAATGCACAGTGACTATGGCAACAAACAGAATTATGATAAGCGGGATACTGATCAATCTTGTACCCAAACCAATTGTCAATAGTATCACACCTAACGTCTCTGTATATACTACGAGTTGGGCACTGAAATATGGTACTGGTATTGATAATCCTTCCATCCATTTTCCAATCGCTTCGACATCCTTCCATTTAGCAATCGCCGGTACCAAAAATCCGTAAGCAAGAACAAGCCTGATCAAAAGAAGCGGAGCAAATTCGGTGTACTTCAACAACGTGATAGCCGTTTCATATCTTTTTTTGGATTTTAGCCTGTTCATAGCACTTGTTTTAATTGTCTCTTATTAGAATATCGCTTGTTCTTTCTTCTTAATGATAGTTTCAAATCAGTATTATGAATACAAAATTGTGCGTCTGTAATCATAATTCATTGCAGCAATGTGCCGAAGATGCCAAAGTTCAGATTGAAGCGGGCATGCAGCGTCGCTAATAGTTTAATCAATACATTCGATAACCATTATCAACCATTGCAACGCAGATGACTGAACATTTTCCGTGAATGTTACCATGCTTGTCTCACAATAAAATGATTACTGGCCTACCTTTTAATTCGCGATCTCAATTGTCCACATCACAGAATACGTTGACCACATCACGTTGTTTTCGCTATACACACCGATCATCGTGGTGGTAAATTTGATAAGCAAAATGATGTAAAATTGAACCGCAATCATTCATATTTAATCTTATTTTATTCAATTGCTTTTACGTTTATTACAAGTATGCGGACATTATTTCTATTTTAAAAAAAACGAAAGGCAGAATATGGGGTGCCGGCGGAGCTGCAGAATTATTGAAGATTCCCCCTTCCACGTTAAAGTACAAAATCAACAAATTGGGTATTGGTAAAGAAATAATTGAATAAAACCTTGAGAGTTTCATTCCAGGACAACACGATTGAAATGAGTTTTATTACAGCAAAAGACTAAAGAGATAGAAAAAGGCACTATCAATATGTTTATATATTCAAGGCAATTATTATGAACAGATCAGATATCAATAAAGTTTTTAAGGAAAAAGTCAACCAATTGGATATTCGTTAGGGCATTTTTCTTTACTGGCTTTTCGTTTTTCCTCTGACGCTCTAAGCTCTACACGCCTGATCTTTCCACTGATAGTCTTTGGCAGTTCCGAAACAAATTCCAGTAAGCGGGGAACTTTGTAATGAGCCAGATGCTCTCTGCTATAACTAAAAATTTTATGGGCAAGTTCGTTGCTAGGGGTTGTGCCCTGCGTTAATACAATAAACGCTTTTACTTCTTGTCCTCTTATGGGATGAGGGCTTCCCACAACAGCTGACTCTACAATTTCATCCACCTCCAGTAACACACTTTCGATCTCAAATGGACCAATACGGTAATCGGATGATTTAATCACGTCATCATCTCTACCTACAAACCAAAAATATCCGTCTTCATCTTTGTAGGCTTTATCACCGGTATAATACAAGCCATGCTTGAAAACGTCCTTCTCTCTTTCTGCATCTCCCACATAGGATTTGAAAATACCGCTAAACCGATTTTTCTGCATACGGACGGCGACCTGCCCGGTTTCGTGAAGCGGCAACTCGCCTCCATGCTCATCTGCTATGACAATGCTGTAGAGAAAAGCTGGTTTACCCATTGAACCGAACCGGATATTGCTTCCCGGCAGATTTGAGATCAGGCAAGTGCTTTCCGTTTGCCCATAACCATCCCGGAGCTCAATACCGGTTCCATCTTTCCAGATCTTAATGATTTCCGCGTTAAGTGGCTCGCCGGCACTCACACATTCCCTTAGTGAAAACTGAAAGCCGGCTAAATTTTCCTGAATAAGCATACGCAGAGCTGTGGGCGGTGCACAAAGTGTGGTGATCCCGTGATCCTGAATAATTTTAAGCTGCTTCGCAGGCATAAAACGCCCGCTTGCTTTGTACACGAAGATAGTTGCACCAAAGTTGAGCGGCGCAAAGACACTGCTCCATGCAAACTTAGCCCAACCGGGTTGGGAAATATTATAGTGCTTATCCAGTCGCCCCAGGCCAATCCATGCAGCGGTTGTTAAATGCCCCAGGGGATAACTGGCATGCGTATGCGCAACCACTTTCGGCATCCCCGTTGTCCCGGAAGTAAAAAACCAAAACAAGTCTTCGTCCCGTTTTGTATCCGCGGCAACTGCATCTTTTTTAAAACCTCCAAGTTCATGAAGACTTATCCAACCCTCTCTTTTGCCATCCAATAACAACTTTACACAAGCATCATTATAAGATAAAAGAGCCTGTTCGATCTTGCCAGCATTTTCTTTATCTGCAATAAAAACACCCGGAGAAGCAACCTGAAAACGATACATCAAATCGTCAACGGTGAGAATACTGGCAGCAGGTATGAGAACATATCCTCCCTTGATTGCAGTTAGATAGCTGATCCAAAGTCCCGGGTCCAGGCCGCACATCGTGAACACCCGGTCGCCTTGTTTTACGCCTTTGGCACGCAACAGATTCAGCAGTTGATTACATTTTTGTAGACCCTCCTGGTAAGTTAAAAGTGCCGGTTCTATCGGTTCATCGCTCACAAGTTCTAACATAATGCGATCAGCGTTCTTTTCAACTATCAATGGCTCAAATACGTCCCGTACCCAGTTAAACCCGGTGGGAACATCTAGTGAGAAGTTTGACAGGATATCATATTTCCGTTCTTCAATAATTGCTTTTAATTCAATAAAAGCATTTTGAAAGGTTGTCAGCATAGCAATCGATTTGGCAGAAGGCAATGAAATTATTTTATTCTTTTTAAAGTTAGTTTAGATTACGCTCACAGAAATGATTCAAATAAATATTACCTGACAGAATTTCTCCTTAACCAGTCTTCGTTTAAAACGAGGACTGGAAAGTGCATCCATGATTTTTGAAAATATTTTGATTTAATTACCTGATCGCGCTAATGATTTTGAGGGTTCGATGTATATACATCATTCCGTAAGTTTTTTCCTACCTTGAGCCTACTACTTTTTCAATGACATCAACTCTTCAACAAAGTTTCGGCAATATCGATATCTACCTGTTCGATCAACTGCTGAAAGGTACATATGATAGTTGCCGCAGGGTTTTGGATGCTGGCTGCGGCAGTGGGCGCAACCTTGTTTATCTATTGCAAAATGGTTTCGAAGTTTACGGGATCGATCCTGATGCCCGAGCAATTGAAACCGTAAAGGCGTTATCCCAAAAATTATCACCTAAAAATTCTCCGGATAATTTTAAAATAGCTTTGGTGGAGGATCTGCCATTTGAAGATGTTTATTTCGACCTTGTGATCTGCAATACCGTACTTCATTTTGCCGATAGCCCCGATCATTTCGATCAAATGATGCACTCCATATGGCGGGTGCTGAAACCCGGTGGCTATTTCTTTTCCCGCCTCGCTTCCGACATTGGTATCGAAACACTGGTGCAGCCCTTCGGTAATGGGCGTTTTCATTTACCTGACGGCACCGACCGTTTCCTGGTTAATCAACAGTTTTTACTCGATAGGACACAAACCCTCGGTGCCGAACTGCACGAACCCATTAAAACTACCAATGTTCAATACACCAGAGCAATGACGACGTGGTGTTTGAAGAAAGGTTTATGATTGCCTTAAATGGTCTTCGTTTAAAGCAAGTGGTATACTATGAATGGAATGAGTAGCCCGATTCACAGCTTGTTCTTTCCATCTTCATGCCAACAGAAGGGCGGTTGCCGGTAAAGAAACATGAGCCAATAACAAAAAATCTATTTTATGTTAGTCCCAATCAATAAATGTATCCGGGTGGCTGGCTTTAAACGCATTCTTTTGTGCGGTTGAAAGTGTGCCGGTGGACTGATGTGATATCTGAAAAACCTGCAATGCAGGTACACCATTTGTAAGAGATGTGATGTCCGTGATCTTGTTTGAAATGAGATCCAAAGTTTGAAGGACGGGCAGATTCCCGATACCAGATACATCTGAGATCAAATTGTAACTGAGGTTGAGAAACGTCATTTTTGTCAGATTATTTAGCGAGGGAACCGACGTTAACTTATTGTCATACAAGTTAAGCCAGTTCAGCCCGCTCATATTTTGCAACGGGGTGATATCTGCAATCTGGTTACCCGGCAGTTGCAAAATCTCCATTTTTGTCATGTTTTGTAACGGCGATACATCAACGATTTTATTATCGGCAAGCTCGAGTTGTGTCATATTCAACAACCCCTGTAAGGGACTTAAATCCGATACGTTTGATAAAGTTATCCTGAGATCATTCATTTTTGTCATATTCCTGAGTGCCGACAGATCGGAAACGGGGGCATTAATCAGGTAGAAGCTTTCTAACTCAGTCATGTTCGATAGTGCAGAAATATCGGTGATGCCGGTAGAATTAAGGCCAAGGTTGATCATTTTGACGAGGCTGCGTAGCGGAGTGAGATTGGAAATGCGGTTACCGGATAATGTTAGAAATTCTAGTTGATCCAGGTTTTGTAAAGGAGACAGATCGGAAAAGCCGTTCCAATCCGAGGAGATAACCGACAAATCCGTCAGTCCCCGTAAATTTTGTAAAGGACTAAGATCATCAGTTTCTGTGTAATTTATGTCTAAAGACTTCAGGCCGGTAAAATATTCCAGGCCGGCCAGGCTATGTATGATCGCCTGTCCTGTCGAAAAGGAATCAATATCTTTTATTTCGCCATAGAGAATGGCTCCTGCAGGTTTATTGATAAACAGCCGCACAACAGAGTCCAGCGTCTGATCAGCGAACGTTACAACAAAATTGTCTGATATTGTGGTTGTAGAATCGCAGATTCTCGCGTCGTACCTGCCAGCCCCGACTGTGAGCGTAGCGGAAGGTGCATAACGGTAACCGGTACCGATAAATGAGATAGCCTGTACTGTTGCAGTGGTGCCTGCATTACAAACCATTGCCGTCAGGTTGTAATTTCCCTCTGCATCTGTTACTCCCGGAACTCCCTTTGTAACTCCTGCACTCTTTAAATAAAGTTCAAATGGCTGGTTTGGGAGTGCCCCGTCGTCACAACCCGTTAGCTTGCCGCTAATAGAATAAGTATTCACCTTCCCCAGGTCCTGATGAAGCGTGATAATATCGGAACGATCTGCGCTCAGGGGTGCCAGTTGGTTAATCAATGTATCACAGTCGAAAACTGTTTTGAATATTACCGGCGTAGATTCCGGGCAATTGATGAACGTCGCCTGGCCCTGCATGTCGGTATAAAAATTAAAAATCTTAAAATTATCCTCCGTATACACCTGCACTTTCAAGCCGGCTAAATTGTTTCCCCCGTCATCTTTGAATTGAACGGTTAATTTATAACTATTAAAATCAAGATCAAGATTGTAGGTGGAGAAATGATCCACTTCTGCAGAATACTGACTTCCCATCTTTGTCGCAATGCCCGTCTGTATCCAGATGCCATACTTCTCATTGAAATGCCAAAGAGGAACAGTTGCCGGACCATCTGGCGTTGCCGGCAATTTTATAGTAACTTTTTTGCCAGGCGCTATCTGCAAAAGATTTCCCGAATTATCAGTTAACTCTATCGTTGCCATTCCCAGTGAACGTAAGGCACGCAACTGGTTTTGCTCATTCAGCCCGGTTAATATTCCCGGCATAGTTTCAAAGAAATTTGCCGAAGATGGATCAATGTAACGGGCTGATACCTGGTAATTTCCAGAGTATGCTGTACCGGTAGTAGTAGCAACGGCATTTGCAGGGAATGTCAGATCAATACTATTATCCAGAATAATATTGCCACCTTGTGCGCTCGCAGTTTTTGCGGTTCCTTTTTTCAGTAATTTGATTGCAACCAGTTGCGTAGCCTGATCTGAAGAGCCGGGTGTGAACGTTTTTATGGCTTTCAGATAACCCGAAAGCGTAGCCGAGATGACAGCATAATTGCGATTTAGTTCAATTGCCTTGTGAAATTTAAACTCACCTTTACTATCAGTGGTTACAGTGCTATCGCCTGCAGCGACAGACACCCCCGACAAAGGTTTTCCCTCCTCGTCTGTTACTATACCCGAAACAAAAACAATTTGTGAAACCGTTGATAATGCTGCGGACAGACGACTGTTTTCAATGGAAATATAGTCAGGGTTGTTTGAAGGAGGGTCAATAGGGCCGGTGCCACTATCATTTTTTTTACAATTCCATCCGCTTACAATAAGAACGATGAGTACGAATATTTTTAATTTCATGGTGGCTCCAGGTTTTGAAACAGTGTTCCAAAATAGAGACAAAACCTGAATTTTGCAAAAGGCTATATTCTTTTATTCTATGATGGTCCTTTTATGAATTAATTGTGCACACATCGGCAGAATGGCGAAAAATATACAGATTTTGAAAGTCACACGGATAAAATGCAAATGTGCTTCGGTTTTCCCGCACCGTCATTCCAACAGAACCGGTTAAGGACAGGTCTGCATTTACACCCTAACGGTATAAATCTTGATATTTTGTATAAAATATACCCTATCGGGTGTAAAATTGGTGAAAGTAATATAATAATACCCGAATAGGTATAGAAGGTACAATTGTCCAATACGTCTTATTGTTTTATCATGGCTGATGCTGGTAACAATAGCCATTTGCAATACTAGTCATATGCCTGCAACGAGTACCCGCTTTCGTAAATCCTTTACACTGAACAGTTTTTTTTGCTTCACCTTTTGCTTTGGATGGTCCGGAGCCAGCTGTATAAATATTTTCCGGGTTGCAGATCTTGCAGGGCTGAAGACCAAGCTGTATCGCTTGCTCCACCATTATCTCTTCTGAAACATTCTTTACCATCCGGCAAGACGCCAGGTGATATTTTGCGCCTGATGGCGTTTTGTACACCGTCTGACTGTTTGCAAACGGCCCAACGATCAAAAACAAAAGCAATATGGAGATTTTCAGATACGGCATCTCTATCAAGATAAAAATTTAAATTGTTGCATGCAAGCAAGGACCATCGCTCTATTTATTGTGTTCTTTTTTTCAACCGGTTTCTTCCGGGACCAGGACACTGAAGCCGACTATACAAGTACTATCACGACTGCCGGCAAAATAAAAATGTACTGGAAGCATGATGGTAAAATCATTCGAAATTTCAAAGCTTTAAAAAAAATTGAGCCGAATCTTGTTTTCGCTATGAATGGGGGTATGTATACAGAAGAATATGCACCGGTTGGACTTTATGTTGAAGACGGCAAACAACTCAAGGCAATAAAAAAATATAATAATCCGACGGTGAACTTCGGGATGCAGCCACAGGGTATATTTCTAATCCGGGGTAAAAAGGCTGAAATTGTTACTGTCGATGATTATACAGGAACCGGCGTTGTATATGCCACGCAATCTGCACCGATGCTGGTGGTTAACTCGAAAATAAATCCATTAATCGGTATCTCTAAGAACTATATCCGCAACGGTGTGGGCATCCTGCCCGATGGTCATGTGTTGATGGCCGTGAGTAAAACCAGGAAATCATTTAAGCAATTTGCACAATATTTTATAGACAATAAATGTGTGACTGCACTGTATTTAGACGGCGCGATTTCTGAAGCCTACACGGGTAATGAAGAGACGTATGGGAAATTTGGAGTGATGATCGGAGTGCTGAAATGACTGTTAGAAAGATCGATTATTCGCCACTGAATCTATACCTCCACCACCTGAATCAGGCAATCTGCGAATCATAAAGATATTTTTGAAAACCGAAGAATATTTCCCGTATTCTTGCAACACCACCTAATTTTTCAGCTGCATCGCTGACTGCATGGTATATCAATTCAAGTAAATGCGGTAATTGTTCCTGATCGAGTTCTTCGATGCCAGTTTCGATATAACGGCTAAGCACAAATTCCAAAAAATCCCGTTCATTGTTTTTAAGGAGAGCAAATATATTTCGTTGCGCTGAAGCTACCCTTAGACTAATAAAAGAAATTGAACACTTACTAACTAGACCGCAGTTTATGAAAGGAACATTTAAACGAGTAATAAACCAGGTGTTTGACCTAGACAAGCAGGTGTTACTGAATAGCTATTTTTTCCCACCCAAAAAGCCGAAGGACGCTAATACAGAGCCGGAAACTTCTGAATGAAATAAAAAGAATTTTGACCACTCTATCTTTTGACTTTTATGCAAATCGCTCTGTAAAACTAACGCCGGGGAAATCACGCAAAATTTACAGTTTTAATAATCATCCTTTGCTTGAAAGTTGTCTGGCTTCGCTGGTCCCGTATTTTGACATGAATGATATTCCTCGTGATATAGCTTCCCTTAAAATAACAGAAGCGATCAGCAGACAGGATCAGGAAATTGGTGAAAAAGTGATTACCTAACACCGTATCCGAGTTGAAACCGGCCGGCGGAAATTAAATCAGCCGTCCCGCCATCCTCCACCTTATAAAGCGGGTTTTCATAACGCATATCAATAGCTGCTGTCCAATTTATATTTCGCTTATCGTTGTTTTAGTACTCTAACGGATGGCAGTAACTGAAATTAGAATTAACCTGACAATTAATACCTAGATTAACAACACTTTAATTGTAAACGGGTGACCGTCAATAATCGTTGTCAGAAAATAAAGCCCCGGTTGTTTTCCACGCAAGTCTATTTTCAAGGATACTGTACCAGAATAAATCTTCGGCGTTTCGGTATAAACTATATTACCGTAAATGTCCATGACTCTTACCGACACCGTAAGCGATCGACTAAGTGTCATATTTATATTGATCAGGCCGTTGGTCGGGTTTGGCGATATCAAAAATGATTTGACCCCATCTATGGTTACTCCTCCCGACGCGGGCAGGCAGTTCACTTTAATTACCGGCGAAGTTTGTTTCACAGGTGTATTGCAAAGGGTAGTATAAGTGAGCTGACAAAATACCTCAGGTGCATTTAAATAATTTGGTATGTACAGCGTTCTTCCATGCGAATCGGATATACCGTTCACAAACCATTCATAATCGAAGTAGTCATGATCACCAGCAGAATTGGCAGTGAATTCCAGATTACCAGTATTGCAGCCGGTATAACTGATTGTAAATGTCGTATCCTGGTTTGGATCGTAGACCATCAAATCATAAGTCATAGTTGTGCTACAACCATTCGATTCGGCTGTGACCGTGTATGTATTTTTACCGATTGTTGTTGGCGTTACTTTTACTGAATAAGAGTTTGTTGGATTTAAACCCGGGCCACTCCATGTATAGGTACTTGCGCCTGATGCATATAAAGTGACCGACGAACCCAGGCAAATATGATCCGGCTCAGACCCGACAGAAAGATAAGGCACCGATTGAATCACAACTTCCCTGCTGGCAGAATTTGTTCCGCAACCGTTTTTAGCTACTATGTAATAGTAACCGGACGTGTCAACGATTTTTATTCCTCCCATCGTTCCATCGTTCCATCTATAGGTGCAGTTCAAGCATTTTGATGTGTCTGCAATTAAGGTGACCAATTGGCCGGAACAAACATTTGCCGATGGCGATGCATTTACAGAAAAGTAGGATGGAATCAATTCGCCGGCGTTAATGATTATAGGAATGGCAGTGATATTATTATTCTTATAGCTTTCAGGTACTACCTGTGCTGAATCGATCACGGCGAATAAATAATACGTTCCATAGTTTGTTACGCAAGGTATATTGAATGTTCCGTTCACCGGATCTGTTACATTTCCTGCTGGCAATGTTTCATTCCTGGTATACCGGTAAACCAATTGACCGTTCCCATATCTGCTGAGTAATTTACTGTCATGCGAAAAGTAGAAATACACCGTGTGCGCTCCGGCCGGCAATGTACCTGTATTTGCTTCCGAGAAAGTAAAAGTAACTGCCTGGCCTGTGGCGAATGAGCCTGCATTTATTTTTAAAGTGCTTACCGCCAAATCAATATTACCGACTAAAATGTTCTTCTCCAACGGTGCCGCAAGACCGCAGTAATTCTGCGCCTGCACTTTCAGTACCCCTGCCGTCGCCCCGCTATCGGTTTTGATCCATAGCGTATCGAGACCATTTACATTGATTTCGACCCCACTTCCCGAGTAGGTCCAATTATAAGAATATTTATCCCGATCTGCCGGCGAGACAGTATATCTCGTAGAGTCTGTACCGACAACCAACGTATCGGGACCTAAAATAGAAGTTCCGCTGGTTACCGGTGGCAGAGTGGATTGGTAACGGAGACGCGCAAGGCCGGGATTAAACCGGCCGTTAACAAACTCAAAGCTTCCCGCGACATAAAAGTAATCCTTGTCGAAATTGATATCACCGGCCAACCCATTGATTTCATAGCCGGTTGACCAACCGTTCCGATCACTGTACAGGTTTACTGTTGACGGCAAAAGATTCGCTGTTGCGGCGTCCAAAGCGCCAAGGCCGAAAACTTGTTTAGCATCCTCTTTAGCAGGAAGATCCGTAAACCAAAGTTTTCCCTGGTTGTAACGGAAAACCTGGAACTTTGAAAAAGCCTGCGATGCTGAAAAGCTCGGACTCCAGTTCATGGGTATTCCCGTGTTAGCACTGATGGCACCAAAGTTATGTTCCTTTATGTTCCGTAAGCTTGTTATATAACCGCTGACATAAATTGTCGTGTCATTACCCATTGTTATTTGGCTGAATATACTAGTACCCGGTGTATAAGACCAACGGTTTAATAAGCGACCCTCATCTTTATTAAATTGCACCACCTGGCTTGTATAATCTCCGTATTGCCCGCTGCAATAAATGTTGTTGTCGCTCACCATGATATTGGAGGGGTACGAAATAGGTGTATTTTTATATCCCCATACATCCACTTTGAACGGACGCAGGTGATAACGTAAAATTTCACCGGGTTCACAAACGTAGATATAGCTGCTGTCGAAAGCCCAATCGGTATAGTTCACGCCTGTATTACTGGTTTCACCGGTTTTAATATTGGACAGTATAATGTCGTTGTGAAAACCGTATTCGACTTTTCTTTTCGCCAGGATATAAAGACTGTCACCGTATAGAAACATTTTTGCCGGCGACTCGGCGTTACTGTTATCGAAGCTGGGATTGAAGGGAAGGATCTCGCCGGTATTCACATCAATTTCTGCAAAACCATTGCGATGCGTGGAATACACGCCGTTCATTAATCCTCCCGCGAAATAACGGTTACCCGACACCGAAAGTGTAGCCAACGGATCTGAGGGCGCTAATTGCCAATCGGTCAGCGTGAGGGTTGCTGCATCAAGTTCCGCAAAATGATCCCGGAACTGCCCGTTTATTGTTGTAAAAAAACCACTGACGTACAACCTATCTCCAATGACATCGATATAGGTAGCGAAATTATTAAGTCCAAAATCTGTATCCAGCAGATTTCCTGTAATGGGATCCAAGGCACAGAGCCCCATTCGTGGAACTTTACCCACTGAAGGTTGAGCTATTGCATGAGTCATCTGCCCTGCTACCAACAGCCTGTCGCCAACCACTTTTACGCAGCCCAGCCTACCCATGCCAGCATCATAAGGGAGCCCGGTGGTTGCACTAAAAAATTCGAATAACCGTTTTCCTGAGTATAAGTCCAGCGCCTGCATTTTTTTACCGGCGACATAAAAAATCCTTCCCAACCCCGCGCTTATGTCAAGGGATTCAATATAATTATCATCATAGATACCATCCTGAGGCACTTCCCAGTTCAGCAGTTTACCGGTCTTCATATTCAACTTGCGGATCAGCGTTTTGCTTTCCCCGGCAATCAACAGGGTATCGTTATACGGTTTAAGGGCTACGACTTCACCAAAGCCGGACTGTGTCTCTATATCGACCATATTAAACTGCTGGGAAAAAAGACTGTCTCCCTGCAGTGAATACATCGCGAAGGATCTCCGATCTTTATTATTTATCTTTTTAAAGCTGCCGCCTATATATAGTGTATCATTTCTTTTATACAGCACATTCACCGTTGTATCAACTGCCGGTTGCCAGGGCAACGGTACACCAAATGCATTGATCCTCGCGATAAATCTCCTTTCAATGTCCCCGATATGATGAAAGTTACCGGCAATATAGAATCCTCCTTCACCGTCAGGTAAACTCGCTTTTACATCACCATCAATATTCCATTGCCTGGAACTAATCACAGTTTTATCGGCTCCATCCAGTACAATACCACGGCCATGGTTGGACGCTAAATTGGTAAAGTTGCCATAGAGAAATAATGAATTGTCCCGGCGGGCCACCTGGAAGACATATCCTTTGTCATGATACAGATTGTCGCCGGCTATATTGGGAACGGGAATTACGGTGGAATTCACGACGGGTAAAACAGTATCCGGCAGTCCGCCCGGTACCAGGCATTGAGAAAATATCTGTGTAGTTATAATTTTAAAGAGAATGAATAAAGCCGCCTGTCTCATATCAGTTATGGTAATGGTAGTAATAAAAAAGTATACCGTGTGTCTGAAGGATGCGGTTGTATTTTTTTTGCAGAAGGTGGTAAAGTCTTTAGAAGGATTGGAATACGCAAAATAAGCCGGTTTGGATTGCTGAACAATCGTAAAAGCACGGGGAGTAATGTGATGTTAATTATTGGTCCAAAAAAGACGCATAGAGATCCACCGAACCAACTTTGCAAGGATTAATTTCAAATACCGGCAAGGAATAACTTACCCTCTGCATTAAGGTAATAATTTCTACTACGCTAACCGTACTCGAATTCAAAATGTTTCAAGCATAAATTCTTTGTCATCCCTGAATAGATTTGCCGTTGCACATTGTTATTAATTGTACCGTTACTTCCTTCTTTCAGTTTAGTATCAGTATATAGCTCAAAATATGTTCTTACGCTTTATCCACAAACGGCTAACGTAAATGGCTAAAAATTGAAGTGAGCCGTTTAGTGGATAAAATATTTGAAAGCTTAAGCTTATTCCCTTTTTAATTTTGTAGATATTTTTTAACTACAGTGAGTGCTGACTTTCTTACAATGTTACCTTTCCCAATAACGTTTACTTACTTTACTTTTCAAGACCTTTTTTGTTGAACAAGTAGATTTACGGTTTGCGGGGATTTACCGGATAACTATTTTGCAGTGTCGTTTTATCCTGCCTTTGTTTACTCTTTTTACCTGAATACTCCTTGAGCTATCGTTTATAAAAATGCATATGAACTGTTTATTTGATTAGTTCGAATCCAAATACATGCGGATAACGATTAACCGCAAAACAGTTACAAATATTCAGTGAATGAAAAAACTAACGAACCTGATTCTAATAACCATATTGATCTGTTATTCTTGTCGGAAAAACGGTCAAGATCCGACAACTGTATATCCCACACCTGTACAGGAAGACAAGCCCATCAACCACAATGATATTATAGGATGGTGGAAAACCAATCAGACAACTTATTATTGGAAGAATTTAAACGTTTTCGAATCACAAGTAAAATATTTTGGTACCGATAGTTTCTTTTACCAGGTAGACGGGCTTAGTCTTGGCACATCTACGGGTAAATGGTGGTGGGGCAAAAATGACAGTCTTTATATTGAATTTAACGACGGTTATCAGCCTGCCGGTATGAATCCTTTCTATCCTGTCACTCTTCCAAAACTGACTATTGACTCAATGTATTTTCACTGGCAAACGGCAGACTGGAGTTACCGTTACAAACATTTCGATTCACTAATGATCACTTCTGCCCCGATATCGATCATTGCCGGCACACGTGAAGAGGGGTTTGCCGGTGATGGCGGACAAGCCATGGATGCTAAATTTGATCACCCGGGCCAAATAATATTTGATAAAGCAGGAAATCTATACGTAGCAGATCAGCAAAATCACCGTATCCGAAAAATAACAACTGATGGCATTGTTCAAACTTTTGCCGGCAAATCCAATTTCGGAGGTCCCCCGGGAGACGGCATTCTAGCTAGTGAGAGCTACCTTTTAAATCCAGCATTTCTGGCAATAGATGATAGTGATAATGTCTATGTTAGCTGCACTGACTGGAATTTCATCAGTAAGATTACAACTGATGGAATTATTCACACAATAGCAGGAAAAAAGATGGCCTATGGAGGATTTAACGGTGACGGCGGACCAGCTATTAATGCAGAACTGAATTCACCGGGTGCTATCTGTTCTGATAAGAAAGGTAACATCTATTTTGTCGATCGTTCAAACTGGAGAATCCGTAAGATTAACGCCGCAGGGATAATTACTACTGTTGCAGGTTCCGGCGAACGATCAACTTCGGGAGATGGAGGTCTTGCAATTAACGCTGCGGTTGATGCCGGACATCTAACCTGTGATACTGCCGGAAATTTGTATTTCACGAATTCGAATAGCATCCGGAAAATAAATGTCAGTACAGGGATTATTGAAACTATTGCAGGGAATGGCACAGAAGAAATCGGAGGCGAGAACGTACCTGCTATTTCATCGCCATTAAAATTTCCTGGAGCTATTCAATGTGACAAATCAGGCAATCTTTATTTCTTTCAACCAACAGGAAGAATGCGGAAAATATCAGCTAACGGCATTCTTACAACGATTGCCGGTTGTGGTATTCAAGGCGTTTTCGATTACAAACGTAATGGCAGGCATGCGACTGCTTATGGTTTTTCATCACCTCTAGGTATTGGCATTGCCCCTGACGGAAGTATTTATTTCTCAGACTCCGGTAATAACCGGATAATGCGTATTTCAAACTAATGCAGCGGTCGCACATTCTTCTTAATATATACCAATGCTCCCTTTTTGTTGCCTGGTATAGATCCATAGCTTAAAATCTATTCTTACGCTTTATCCACAAACGGCGAACGTAAATCTCTAAAAATTGAAGTGAGCCGTTTAGTGGATAAAATATTTGAA
>Ga0207648_10001962_pt1 | contig 22487 bp, 18 predicted proteins | sample KBSMisM32_FD_184310 | JGI IMG/M metagenome (GOLD analysis project Ga0207648, IMG submission 184310) | Miscanthus rhizosphere microbial communities from Kellogg Biological Station, Michigan, USA - KBS Miscanthus M3-2 (SPAdes) (version 2) | ecosystem: Host-associated > Plants > Roots >...
CGAGAGCTTGTCGGCGACCTGGGTGAGCGCGGCGAGCAGCGGCTGGAGCGCGGTCTCCCGCTTCTTCATCAGGTGCAGCACGGCACGGCGAGCCGACCGAGGGCCCAGGCCCGGGAGCCGTGCGAGCGCCTGGCTCAATGCTTCGATTTCCTGTGACGCCATAACTCCCCATACCGTTGGGGCCGAGCTTGTCGAAGCCCTGCCCTTTCTCCAAAGCGCCTGAAACGAAAGACAGCCCTTCGACAAGCTCAGGGCGAATGGAGGTTGATCAGGCTTTGCGCATCGTCTTCATGGGATCGCCGGACTTCGCAGTGCCGAGCCTACAGGCGCTGGTCGACGCGCGCCACGAGGTGGTCGCGGCCTATTGCCAGCCGCCACGGCCGGCGGGACGCGGCAAGGCGGAGCGCAAAACTGCGGTGCATGAGCGGGCCGAGCAGCTCGGAATTGAAGTGCGGACGCCGCGGACGTTGCGCGATGAAGAGGAGCAGGCGCGGTTCCGAGCGCTCGACGCCGATATCGCCGTCGTCGCCGCCTACGGGCTGATCTTGCCCAAGCCGATCCTCGAGGCTCCGAAAGCCGGCTGCATCAACGTCCATGCCTCGCTCCTGCCGCGCTGGCGCGGAGCGGCGCCGATCCAGCGCGCGATCCTTGCTGGCGACGAGGTTACAGGCGTCACCATCATGCGCATGGAAGAGGGCCTCGATACGGGCCCCATGCTGCTGACGATGCCAACGAGGATCGACCGCAAGACTGCCGGCGAACTCACTGAACAGCTTGCCAAACTCGGTGCGCTGGCGCTCGCAAGATGGCTCGATGTTCCGACGCCGGCCAAGCCGCAGCCGGAGATCGGCGTCACCTATGCGAAGAAGATCGACAAGGGCGAGGCGCGGATCGACTGGTCGGCAAGCGCGGAGCAGATCGAGCGGCAGGTCCGGGCGTTCAACCCGGCGCCGGGCGCCTGGTTCGAAGCCGACGGCGAGCGGATCAAGCTGCTCGAAGCGGCGATCGGAAGCGATGCGTTCGGGACGCCCGGCGAGGTCCTCGACGAATGTCTCAACGTCGCTTGCGGCGAGGGCTATATTCGGCCGTTGAAGGTCCAGCGCGCGGGACGCGGCGTGATGGCGCCCGGCGAGCTGCTGCGCGGCTTTCCAATCGCCAAGGGCACGATCCTGCCGTGACGCGGTGGCGGCTCAAGATCGAATATGACGGCGGCCCATTCATGGGCTGGCAGCGGCAGGACCACGGGCCGTCGGTGCAGCAGGCGCTCGAGGAAGCGCTGCACCAGATGACCGGCGAACAGGCACAATTCATCGCGGCCGGGCGCACGGACGCCGGCGTCCATGCGCTGGCGATGAGTGCGCACGTCGACATCGCTCGTGCTCGGACGCCGCACCGGCTGCGCGAGGGGCTGAACGCACTGGTGCGTCCTCAGCCGATTTCGGTGCTGGACGTCGAGCAGGTTGAGGACGACTGGCACGCCCGCTTTTCCTGCGTCGGACGTCGGTACCTTTATCGGATCCTGAGCCGCAGGGCGCCGCCGGCGCTCGACGCCGGGCGCGTGTGGCACATCCCCGTGCCGCTCGACCTCGAGGCCATGCGCGAAGGCGGAGCGTGCCTCGTGGGACGTCATGACTTCACGACCTTTCGCTCTGCCCAATGCCAGTCGGATAGCCCGGTGAAGACGCTCGACCGGCTCGACGTGGAGAGATTTGGCGACGAGGTTCACGTGACCGCCGCAGCGCGCAGCTTCCTTCATCACCAGGTGCGATCGATGGTCGGCTGTCTGGCGCTGGTCGGGCGAGGCCAGTGGTCGCCGCACGATATGAAAAAGGCGCTGGAAGCGAAGGACCGCGCAGCGCTCGGGTTCAATGCTCCGCCGCACGGCCTCTATTTCGTCGAGGCGGTCTATCCGGATACCGGATCAAGTCCTGGATGACTCCTTCGGGTCAGACCAGCATCTCCCGCGCCAACGGGCGGCTTTCCCACGCCTGCGGGCTGGCGCTGAGGCCGTAGGCGCCCGCGCAGAAAACGGCGATGAGGTCGCCTTCCTCGGCACGCGGCAAAGCGACCTGATCGCCGAGGACGTCGAAGGGCGTGCAGAGGCAGCCGGCGACGGTCACTTCCTCCTCGGCCGGGGCGTCGAAGCGATTGGCGACGGCGATCGGGAAATTGATGAGGCCGCGCTCGCCGAGGCTGCCGGTCGCGCCGATCAAATGATGGCCGCCGCCATCGGTGGTGAGGAAGGTCTGGCCACAGCTCTCGCTGCGGTCGAGCACGCGGGTGAGATAGACGCCGGATTCTCCGACGAGCCAGCGGCCCAGCTCGATCGTGAATCGGGTCGTCGCGAGCAGCGGCGGCGCGTCGCACAGCGTCCGGTTGAGGGCGACGGCCACATGATCGATGTCGAGCGGGGCTTCGCCCGGCCGACAGGCGATGTCGAAGCCGCTGCCGAGGTTGAGCTCGGGCAGCGGCTCGCCGATGACGTCCGCGATCTCGCCGGCATGAGCGACGGTGACTCGGTGGACCTGCGCGAGCGCTTCGGCGTCGAGACATTGGGCGCCGCCGAACATGTGCAGGCCGCGCCAGTCGACGCCCGCCTGGAGCAAGCCCTGGACGAGGACGGGAACACGCTCGGCGTCGACCCCGAACGGGCTCGGACGGCTGCCGATGGTCACCCGGCCCTCTTCGATGGCGAATGGCGGCGTGACCCGCACCGAAATCCGCGGCTGGACTCCGACTTTCTCCGCGGCGCGGATCGTTCGGGCCGCCTCGCCCTCGCTCTCGACGCTGATGGTCGCGCGCGCCCTGACCGCCGCTTCGAGCTCCGAATCGAGCTTACCCGGGCCGGCGAAACTGATCGGGATCCCCGCCAGCCCCGCCGATTGCAGCCGCCTCAACTCGCCGCCGGAGACGATGCGGAAGCCGTCGACATACCTGCCAAGGAACTCGAGCAGTGGCTCGTAAGGGTTTGCTGTGACGGAATAATGTAGAGCGATGCCGTCGGCCATCGCGCCCTTGAAGCGGGCGACCTGCGCGCCGACAATATTATTGTCGTAGACGAAGAGCGGAGTCCCGCCGGCTTCCGCGACCAGCTCCTCCGCCGGAACGCCGCCGATGACCAATCGGCCGTCGGCCGCCGCGAAATAAGGTGGGATCGGTCCGGTCGGCTTCACTCGCGGTCACCCCCCTTGCCCCGCTATTCGGCGGCGATCGCCTCATATTCCATCGCAGCGAGATATTTCTCGGCGTCGAGCGCGGCCATGCAGCCGGTGCCCGCCGCGGTCACTGCCTGGCGGTAGATCTTGTCCATCACGTCGCCGCAGGCGAACACGCCCTCGACGCTGGTGCGCGTGGTTCCCGGAGCGACGCGGATATAGCCTTCGTCGTCGAGGTCGAGCTGACCTGCGAACAGCTCGGTCGCCGGCGAATGGCCGATCGCGACGAAAGCCCCTTCGACCTCGACCCGACTGGTTTCGCCGGTGCGCTTGTTGCGGATGTCGAGGCCGACCAGCGCCTCGGGGTCGCCACCGCCGACGAACTCGACCACCTCGCTGTCCCAGATCACGGTGATCTTCTCGTTGGCGAACAGCCGATCCTGCAGGATCTTCTCGGCGCGAAGCGAATCGCGGCGGTGGATCAGGGTCACGTCGTGGCTGTGGTTGGTGAGGTAGAGCGCTTCCTCGACCGCGGTGTTGCCGCCGCCGATCACCGCGACCTTCTTGCCGCGATAGAAGAAACCGTCGCAGGTCGCGCAGGCCGAGGCGCCCCTGCCCTTCATATGCTCTTCGGACGGCAGGTTGAGCCACTTCGCCTGGGCGCCGGTGGCAATCACCAGGACGTCGGCGAAATATTGCGCGCCGCTGTCGCCGGTGAGGCGGAACGGCCGGCGCGACAGGTCGACCGCGCTGACATGGTCCCAGATGACCTTGGTGCCGACATGCTCGGCCTGGGCCTGCATCTCCTCCATCAGCCAGGGACCCTGGATGACGTCACGGAAGCCGGGATAATTCTCGACGTCGGTGGTGGTGGTCAGCTGCCCGCCCGGGACGATGCCCTGGATCAAGACAGGGCTAAGTCCAGCGCGCGCCGCATAGATCGCGGCCGTATAGCCGGCCGGCCCGGAACCGAGCACGACAACGCGCGTCGAGATGCTGTTCGTCATTGGCCGCATTTAGGGGCGCGTGGCCCACCCCGCAACGGCGAGAAATTCGCGCCTAGACCGCGCGGCGGCCGGCGACGAAGTTCCAGATCAACACGATCACGCCGATGACGAGCAGGAGGTGGATCAGGCCGCCGGCGACGTGGAAGGCGAAGAAGCCGAGCGCCCACAGGATAAGCAGGATGATGGCGATGGTCAGGAGCATGGATGTCCTCCGAGGTTCTAGATACGCTCGCGTAACCATCTGGGGCCGAGCCTGTTCCCTCGGCCATTGAGATCAGACCAGACGCGACTGCTTCACCGCCGCCTCGATGAAGCCGGCGAACAACGGATGCGGCTCGAACGGGCGGCTTTTCAGCTCGGGATGGAACTGGACCCCGATGAACCACGGATGGTCGGGCCGCTCGACGATCTCCGGCAGCTGGCCGTCGGGCGACATGCCGGAAAAGATGAGGCCGCTGCTTTCGAGTGCGTCGCGATAGTGGATGTTGACCTCGTAGCGGTGGCGGTGGCGCTCGCTGATCAGATCCTCGCCGTAGATCGAATGAACGACGCTGTTGCCGTCGAGCCTGGCGGGATAGGCGCCCAGCCGCATGGTGCCCCCGAGGTCGCCGCCGGCTGCGCGCTGCTGCAGTCCTTCCTCGCTCATCCACTCGGTGATCATTCCGACGACCGGCTCGGGCGTGTCGCCGAATTCGGTGGTCGAGGCTTCCTCGATGCCCGCCTGGTTCCGCGCCGCCTCGATGCACGCCATCTGCATGCCGAGGCAGATGCCGAAGAAGGGGATGTCGCGCTCGCGAGCGAACTTCACGCTGGCGATCTTGCCCTCGCTCCCGCGCTCGCCGAAGCCGCCGGGAACGAGGACTCCGTGGAGCGGCTCGAGCTCGGCGATCACGTCCGCCTCGGGATGCTCGAAAAGCTCGGCGTCGATCCACTGGATGTTGACCTTGGCGCGGTTGGCGATGCCGCCGTGGACCAGCGCCTCGCGCAGGCTCTTGTAGGCGTCCGGAAGGCCGACATATTTGCCGACGACGCCGATCGTCACCTCGCTCTCATAGTGATCGATGCGGTCCATGATCTCGAGCCAGCGGCCGACGTCTGGCCGCGGCGCATCCGTAATGCCGAAGGCGGCGAGCACCTCATCGTCGAGCCCGGCCTCATGATATTGGAGCGGCACGTCGTAGATGTTGCGCGCGTCGAGCGCCGGGATGACCGCCGACTTCCTGACATTGCAGAACAAGGCGATCTTCTCGCGCTCGGCCTCGGGCAGCGGCCGGTCGCTGCGGCACAGCAGAACCTCGGGCTGGACGCCGAGGCTCGACAGTTCGCGCACCGATTGCTGGGTCGGCTTGGTCTTGAGCTCCCCGGCGGCGGCGATCCACGGGACGAGCGTGGTGTGGACGCTGACGGTTTGGTCGCGGCCGAGGTCGTTCCTCAGCTGGCGGATCGATTCGATGAACGGCAGGCTCTCGATGTCGCCGACCGTGCCGCCGATCTCACAGATGACGAAATCGACCCCGTCGGTCTCGGCGAGCGCGAATTCCTTGATCGCGTTGGTGACGTGCGGAATGACCTGGACGGTCGCGCCGAGATAGTCGCCGCGCCGTTCCTTGGCGATGATGTCGCGGTAGATGCGGCCCGTGGTCACGTTGTCGGACTGCTTGGAGGAAACCCCCGTGAAGCGCTCGTAATGGCCGAGGTCGAGGTCGGTCTCCGCGCCGTCGTCGGTCACATAGACTTCGCCATGCTGGTACGGGGACATCGTCCCCGGGTCGACGTTCAGATAAGGATCGAACTTCCGGATGCGGACCTTGTAGCCGCGCGCCTGGAGCAGCGCCCCGAGGGATGCCGAGAGAAGACCTTTCCCAAGCGATGAGACCACGCCGCCGGTGACAAATATGAACCGCGCCATGGGAGTTGAGGCTTAGGGGGACAAAGGCCGCACGCGCAACCCGGCCCAAGAAAAAAGTTTCAGCCGAAGCGGATTACTGAGCGAGCGGGACCGCCGGCGCCTGCTGATTGTTGGTCGGAGCCGGCTGCGGCTGAACCGGTTGGGTCTGCTGCTGCGCCGGAGCGACTTTGCCGGCCAGCGAGGTGTCGATCTTGACCGGCTGACGCGTCGATCCGGCGATCGCCGCCATGACGATCGAGAGGACGATGAACAGGCCGCCGAGCACCGCGGTCGAGCGAGTGAGAAAATCCGCCGCGCCGCGCGCGGTCATGAAGCCCGACGAGCTTCCGCCGACGCCGAGGCCGCCGCCTTCGGAGCGCTGCATCAGGATGACGCTGATTAGCGATACGGCGATAAGCGTCTGAACGATCAGCAGAAATGCGAACATGTCGGGCTTTCAAGAAAGATTGCGCGAGGCGACTTAGGCGATCGGGCCTCAGCCTTCAACCGCCGCCGCAGCCGCAATGATGGGCAGGAAATCGGCGGCCTTCAGGCTGGCGCCGCCGACCAGCGCTCCATCGACGTCGGCAATGGCGAAGATTTCCACGGCGTTGGACGGCTTGACCGAGCCTCCATAGAGGATGCGTACGTTGCTCCCGTCGGCCCCATAGCGGTCCGTCAGCCGGCTACGGATCGACGCGTGCATCTCGGCGATTTCGGCAACGGTCGGAATCTCTCCGGTACCGATCGCCCAGATCGGCTCGTAGGCAATCGCGAGCTCGGCCTCGCCGGGGCTGTCAGGAAGCGAGCCATCGAGCTGCGCGGCGACGGTCGCGACCGCGCCGCCGCTTTTTCGCACATCGAGGCTTTCGCCGACGCACAGGATCACATTCAGCCCGACTGAGAGCGCCGCTTCCGCCTTGGCCTTCACCTCTTCATCGCTTTCGCGCTGAGCGTCGCGCCGTTCGGAATGGCCGATGATGGTCAGGCTTGCGCCGGCATCGAGCAGCATCAGCGCCGAGGTGCAGCCGGTGTGCGCGCCTTTGCCGGCATGGTGGACGTCCTGGCCGCCGATGGCGAAACCGGGAACGGCGCGCGCTGCCCGTTCGATCAGGATCGCGGGCACGCACAACGCGACATCCACGCCTGGATAATCGGCCGAGGCGGCGGCAATCGCCCGAACCTCGTCGAGGTCGGACGACAGGCCGTGCATCTTCCAATTGCCCGCGACGAGTTTTTTCAAGCCCATTTCCCTGCCTCTTCGAGCGCCCTAGCGGCGCCGCTTGATGCGCGCCAGCCCGGCTCCTAAAGCGGCAATCCTCTTCCCTTTTCTTCCGGAATCCGATGCTCACCTTCTTTCGTCGCGTCTCAAAATCCAAGGTCGGCACGTGGATCATGGCCCTGATCGTCGTCGCCATCATGGGCGGCTTCGCACTCGCCGATATTTCGAACTTCGGGTCCGGAAACCTCGGGCTCGGGATGAGCAGCGGGACGCTCGCGAGCGTCGGCGGCCAATCGATCACCGAGCGAGACATGAGCGACACCATGCAACGGCGGCTCCAGCAGGCTCGGCAGGAGCGGCCCGATGCCGATTATGCGAGCATCATGCCGGAGTTCGGCCCGATCCTCGACGAGCTGATCGACGAGCGCAGCCTGATCGCATTCGCGGACAAATATGGCTTTCCGCTATCGAAGCGGCTGATCGACGCCGAGATCGCGCAAATCCCGGGCACAAAGGGCCTCAACGGACAGGTCAGCGATCAGTCCTATCGCGCCTTCCTGGCGCAGCAGCGCCTGAGCGACTCCGAGGTACGCCGGATCCTCGCTTCAGGCCTTGCGCGGCGCCTGCTGATTACGCCCGTTGCGGCGGGGGGGCACGCGCCGCTCGGCATGGCGACGGCCTACGCCTCGATGCTGCTCGAGGAGCGCTCGGGCGAGGCGGCCGTGATCCCCGCCGACGCGTTCAAGGCCGGACTGCAGCCCACCGATCCGCAGCTGCAGCAATATTATGGCGCCAACCGCGCGCGCTACATGGTTCCCGAGCAGCGAGTGCTCAGGATCGCACGGATCGGACCTGAGCAGGTTGGCGGGATCGCCGCGACCGACCAGGAAATCATGGCTTATTACAATGCCAACAAGGCGACCTACGCGCCGAGCGACACGCGCTCGCTGAGCCAGGTCGTGGTGCCCGACCAGGGAACCGCGAACGCCATAGCCCAGCGCGCCAGGGGCGGCGCGACGCTCGCCGCAGCCGCCGCTCCCGCCGGCGCCAACGCCGCAGTCACGACGCTCGCCGACCAGACGCGCCAGGCATATGCCGGAGTTGCCGGAGATGCTGCAGCGACCGCGGTGTTTGCAGCAGGCCAGGGCGCGATCCTCGGCCCGATCCATTCGGACTTCGGATGGGTCGTGGTGAAAGTCGATGCGGTCAAGGCCGGCAGCGGCAAGACACTAGCCCAGGCCAAGAGCGAGATCGCGGCCAAGCTCAATGACGACAAGCGCAAGGGAGCAATCGAGGAACTGGTCGACAAGGTGCAGAACGCGCTCGACGGCGGCGCCAATTTCACCGAGGCGGTGGCGGCAGCCAAGCTGCCGGTCACCAGCACCCCGCTCATCACCGCGAGTGGCGTCGCCCGTTCGGACCCGGCCTTCAAGTTGCCGCCGGAGCTGGCTCCCGTGCTGCAAAGCGGTTTCCAGATGGCGCAGAACGATGAGCCGGAAGTCGTCAGTTTGTCGAACAACGCGGGCTATGCGGTCGTCGCGCCGGCGGAAGTCGTGCCGGCGGCACCCGCTCCGCTGGGGACGATCCGGGCCCGGGTTGCCGGAGACTGGATCAACGAACAGGCCACGCTGCGAGCGCGGGCGACCGCCACGCAGGTCGCGGCCAAAGCCTCGGCCGGGATGTCGATCACGGACGCACTGAAGGGGGTCGGGATTCCGATCTCGGCGGCGCGGCCGGTCAATGCCCGCAGGATCCAGATCGCGACTGCGCAAGGACCCGTTTCGCCCGTGCTGAAGATGCTGTTCACGCTGAGTGCCGGCAAGAGCAGCCTTGGCGCGCTTCCCGAGGGCGGGTTCTTTGTGGTGAAGGTCGGCAAGATCACGCCGGGCAATGCGGTGGCTGCGCCCAACCTGATCACGCAGGTCCAGGGCGAGCTGAACCAGGCGACGTCGCAGGATTATGCCGAGGAATTTGTCGCCGCGATCAAGCGCCAGCTGAAGATCAAGCGCAATGAGAGCGCGATCGAGGCCTTCCGCGCGCGGCTGGCCACCAGCGGCAGCTGATTGGCGGTTCCGGCAGGCGCTTGACGTTCGCGACTTTGTTGCCTAAAAGTTCCCCGTTCGTTCCTGAAGGGGTGCCCGCCGATGCTCACCGCCAAGCAGCGCGAGTTGCTGATCTTCATCGACAATCGCCTCAATGAGAGCGGGATCAGCCCCAGCTTCGATGAAATGCGCGAGGCGCTCGAGCTCAAGTCCAAGTCGGGGGTTCACCGGCTGATCTCGGCGCTCGAGGAGCGGGGGTTCATCCGCCGGCTGCCCAATCGGGCGCGGGCGCTCGAAGTGTTGAAACTGCCCGAGGTACGACCCGCCGCGACGGTAACTCCGCTTCGCCCGGCGGTCGCGGCGCCCGCCAACGACACGGTGGAAATCCCGCTCCACGGTCGGATCGCCGCGGGAACTCCCATAGAGGCGCTCCAGGGCAGCGAGAATTTTGCCGTGCCCGCGGCCTTGCTCGGCCCGGGCGAGCATTATGCGCTCGAGGTCTCCGGCGATTCGATGGTCGAGGAGGGCATTCTCGACGGCGATTTCGCGCTCATCCGCAAGGCCGACACGGCGCGCGACGGCGAGATCGTCGTGGCCCTGATCGACAACGAGGAAGCGACGCTCAAGACGTTTCGCCACGAAGGCAGCATGATCCGGCTCGACCCGGCCAACCGCAATTACGAGCCGCAGCGCTACGATCCGCGTCGGGTGCGAATCCAGGGCCGGCTCGCCGGCCTGATCCGCCGCTACTGAGCGGCGGTCTCGCGCCATGGATGATTGCCGACATGCTCGGCAACGCTGTCGATCCGCGCCGGTCCGCTAAGATAGATTGCAAGCCCGCCGGTGCGCGCCAAAGCCTCGGCGTCGAGCTTGAGCCAGCGCGGGCGGCAGCCGCGAGGAAGCCGGCGGTCGGCGACGACCACGTCCGCCGAAGCGCAGGCGGCCGTGAAGGCGGCCCAGTCGATCCGGTAGGCCGACCGAGTTGCGAGCAGGCGCCATTGGTCCTGACCGTGTCGAATCAGCGCCACGCAGGCGTCGCGCGAGCAGTCGCTGGCCGGCTGGTTGTCGAGAATGTCGGGATCGCTGTCGTAGCCTGACGCTTCGGCCAGCAGGCTTCGGACATAGTCACCCGCGCGGTCGCGGAGGATGTACGGGACACCGTGATCGACCACCGCGAGGTGCCGGCCGTCGCCGGTGATCAGCAAGTCCGGCGCCGGAGCGAGCGCCGCCCCGGTCGCGCCAGCCGCGACGGGTATGAAACCCAGCAACCGCCAGCGGGACGTCCACAGGCACAGCCAGATTCCCCCCGCGACCATCAGGCCGAAGGCCCAGGCCGGCATCGACGGGAGAAGCGCGACGGCACCCCGCATCGAGCTGACGGTATGGGCGAGGCCGAGGAGCAGATCGATCGATCGTCCGCACAGCCACCAGAAAGGCGCGGCAATCCCGAGCGGCTCGAGCGACAGCGCTGTGGCCTCCAGCGGCATGATGACAAAGGTCGTGAGCGGGATCGCAATGATGTTCGCACCGACCCCGTACAAGCCCGATCGATGGAAATGGTAGAGGGCGAGCGGCATCAGCGCGATCTCGACGGCAAGGCCGCTGACCACGATTCCAAGAAGGCCGCGAAGCGTCCGGGCGATCGGCCCCTCCTCGCGCCGCTGGAGGTGCTTGCGCACCCAGGCGGTGGAATGAAGCGCGACGATCGAGGTTACCGCGGCAAAGCTCATCTGGAAGCTGGGTCCGGCAAGGGCTTCGGGACGAAAGACGAGCACCACCAGCGCCCCCGTCGCGATCAGGCGGATGCTGATGGCGTCGCGCCCCAATGCGATTCCGGCGAGGATCAGCAGCGCGGCAACGCAGCTCCGCACCGTCGGCACCTGCATTCCGGTCAGCAGGGTGTAACCGATGCCCGCCGCTGCCGCGACGGCCGCCGCGACGAGGACAAGGTTGAACCGAAGCGCCAGCGTCTCGCTCAAGGCGAGCAACCGCAGGGTCAGGAACATGGCGAAGGCGACCACCGCCGCAATGTGCAGGCCGCTGACCGACAGCAGGTGGGTAAGCCCGCTCCGCCGCATCGCATCGGCGTCGGCCTGATCCACGGCATTTTGGTCGCCGGTGACGAGGGCAATCGCGATCCCGGCCGGCCCTTGCGGCAGGCGCGACGATACGAGCGTCCGCAATTTCTCGCGCACCCGGTCAAGCCCGTGCGGCGCGGCCGCTCGGGTGGCGGTCAACGGCCCCATCGACTTGCCGACAGCCCCAATGCCGTTGAACCACGCATCGCGGGCGAAGTCATAGGTGCCAGGAAGCGCCATCGGCGGCGGCGGAGCGAGCCGGGCGCGGACGTGGATCTCAGCTCCGGGCGCGATCCCCGCCGGGAACTTGTCCTCGTCGACCGAGACGCGGACCCGTAGGGGCAACGAGCTGTTCTCGGGCTTCAGGAGGAGCCGCACCGTATCGCGGGCCGCGAGATGCTCGACAGAAACGACTTCCGCGCTGAATTCGGTCACCACCGGCCGCTCGAGCCGAGGCTGGGCTTTCCATTCGGCTCGGGCCCAGACCAAGGCACAGCCAAGCGTCGCTGCAAGCGCGAACCAGCCGAGCGCGCGCCCCGCTCGCCCCGAACCAACAAAGAACCCGCCCAGCGAGCAGGCCGCTGCCACGCACAGGAAAGCTTTCCATTGCAGGGGCGAGCCGAGCGCGAACCAGGCCGCTATGCCGCTGCCGAAGCCGACCACGAACCAGGGCGGAAGCTGGGCGCGCTCTGCCTCGAGGCGCAGTTCAAGCGCCTCATGAGCCGCGGAAAACCGCGCCTTCCAATAGCCCCGAGCACGCTGTGGAAGAGGCGCTTCCCCTATGTTAGGGGCGCTCGTCCATTGCATTGCACAATAAGAGAAGAGGAAAGCGCGCTTGAGCGCAAGTGATACGTCGCGGCCGATAGTAACTCGCTTCGCGCCCTCGCCCACCGGTTACCTTCACATCGGCGGCGCGCGCACCGCTTTGTTCAACTGGCTTTATGCCCGCCATTACGGCGGCAAGTTCCTGCTGAGGATCGAAGATACCGACCGCGTTCGCTCGACCAAGGAAGCGATCGACGCGATCGTCGACGGCATGCGCTGGCTCGGGCTCGATTGGGATGGCCACGAATATTACCAGTCGCAATTCTGGTCGCGGCACGCGGAGATCGCCCACCGTCTGCTTGAGCGAGGCGCTGCTTACCGCTGCTACATGACGCAGGAGGAGCTCGCCGAGCAGCGCGAGAAGGCCAAGGCCGAGCGCAAGCCGTTCCGGATCAACAGCCCCTGGCGCGACATCGCCGACGAGCAGGACAAGCCGTACGTCATCCGCCTGAAGGCGCCGCGGGAGGGTGAAACGGTGGTCGACGACCAGGTCCAGGGCCAGGTGACCGTCCAGAATGCCGAGCTCGACGACTTCATCCTGCTCCGATCGGATGGGACCCCGACCTACATGCTTGCGGTCGTCGTCGACGACCACGACATGGGGGTCACTCACGTGATCCGCGGCGACGACCATCTGAACAACGCCTTTCGGCAACTGGCGATCATCCGCGCCATGGGCTGGCCGGAGCCGACCTACGCCCACGTCCCGCTGATCCACGGTCCCGACGGCGCCAAGCTCAGCAAGCGCCACGGGGCGATGGGCGTGGACGCCTATCGCGACGAACTCGGCCTGCTCCCGGAGGCCGTCGGCAACTATCTCCTGCGGCTCGGCTGGGGCCATGGCGATGACGAGATCATCAGCCGAGAGCAGGCGATCGAATGGTTCGACCTGCCCCAGGTCGGCAAGTCGCCGTCGCGGTTCGACTTCAAGAAGCTCGAGAATTTGAATGGCCACTACATCCGCGAGGCGGACAATCAGCGCCTCACGGAATTGGCCGCCCCGCGGCTTGGTATTCGCGGCAGCCAGGAGAAGGCGCTTCTCCTTCGTGCAATGCCTGAGTTGAAGGCACGAGCACACACGTTGAACGAGCTCGCGGACGGCGCGCATTTTCTCTTTGCGAAGCGGCCGCTGGAGATGCAGGCCGAAGCGGCGGGCCTTCTGACGGATGATGCTCGCGGCGTTCTCGCTTCGGCTCACGCCAGGCTTGTTGCACTTGCGAATTGGGAGGTGCCGGTCCTAGAGGCGGCCATCCGCGAGGTCGCGGAGAGCACGGGAGTGAAGCTCGGCAAGCTTGCCCAGCCGCTTCGCGCTGCTCTCACGGGGCGCACGACGTCTCCCGGGATATTTGATGTGCTGGCGCTGTTGGGCCGGGAAGAAAGTCTCGCCCGCATCGCCGACCAGATGGAGCCGAAGGCATGACCGACAAGACCGCGACCCTCGGCGTTGAGGGCACCAACCATCAGTTCATGCTGCTCGACGGAAGCGTAGGCCCGGAAGTGATCGACATCCGCAAGCTCTACGCCGAGACGGGGATGTTCACCTACGACCCGGGCTTTACCTCGACCGCAAGCTGCAAGAGCGCCATCACCTACATCGACGGCGAAGCCGGCATCCTGCTCCATCGCGGCTATCCGATCGGCCAGCTGGCCGAGAATTCGACCTTCATGGAGGTCTCTTACCTGCTGCTCCACGGCGAGCTTCCCAACAAACGGGAGCTCGACGAGTTCGCCTACACGATCAGCCGCCACACGATGGTTCACGAGCAGCTGGCGACCTTCTTCCGCGGGTTCAGGCGCGATGCCCACCCCATGGCCGTGCTTTGCGGCGTCGTCGGCGCGCTGTCCTCTTTCTACCACGACAGCACCGACATCACCGATCCCGAGCAGCGCATGATCGCCTCGCACCGGCTGATCGCGAAGATGCCGACGCTGGTCGCGATGGCCTTCAAATACACGATCGGCCAGCCGTTCATGTATCCCGACAACAGCCTCAGCTACACCGGCAACTTCCTGCGGATGACGTTCGGCGTTCCGGCCGAGCCCTATCATGTGAATCCGATCATCGAGAATGCGATGCGCCGCATCTTCATTCTCCACGCGGACCACGAGCAGAACGCATCGACATCGACGGTTCGCCTCGCGAGCTCGTCGGGCGCCAACCCGTTCGCCTGCATCGCGGCGGGCATCGCCTGCCTGTGGGGCCCTGCGCACGGCGGCGCCAACGAGGCGGCGCTCAACATGCTTCGAGAGATCGGAACCGTGAAGCGGATTCCCGAATATATCGCCCGCGCCAAGGACAAGGACGACCCGTTCCGGCTGATGGGCTTCGGGCACCGCGTCTACAAGAATTTCGACCCGCGCGCGAAAGTGATGAAGGCGACCGCGGACGAGGTGCTGAAGGAGCTCAACATCTCCGATCCGGTCCTCGATGTCGCCAAGGAACTCGAGCATATCGCGCTCAACGACGAATATTTCATCGAGAAGAAACTCTACCCGAACGTCGATTTCTATTCGGGCGTGATCCTCAACGCGGTCGGTTTTCCGACCGACATGTTCACGGCGCTGTTCGCGCTTGCCCGAACGGTCGGCTGGGTCGCCCAATGGAACGAGATGATCGCCGACCCGGACCAGAAGATCGGCCGCCCGCGCCAGCTCTACATCGGAGCAACGCAGCGCGATTATGTTCCGGTCGAGAAGCGCTAGGCTGCAGGCAGCGTCAGCGTGAAGCGAGCGCCTTCGCCCGGCGCGCTGTCCAGGGTCACATCGCCGCCCATCGAGCGGGCGAGCCGCCTCGCGATTGCAAGCCCAAGGCCAGTCCCGTCGGCCTTCGATTGAGCGCGCTCGAACCGCTCGAAAATCCGCTGCTGGTCGGCGGCCGCGACCCCGGGGCCTTCATCGGCAATGCTGACCAAGGCCCGCCCATCCGCCCCACGGAAGCTCAAGCGGACGGTCCCCCCTTGGGGCGAATGACGGATCGCGTTGCCGATCAGATTGACGAGGATCTGGATGACGGCCCGTTCCTCACCGCTTGCGCCCAGCGAACCGCTTCCGTCCGACTGGATCGCCACGCCCCGCTCCTCAGCGGAGGCTTCGAGCATGACGACCGCTTCGGCGGCGAGCGCGGCGAGGTCGATCGAATGCTGGCTCGAAGCCGGCTCCTCGCTCATCGAGGTCAGCACGGAGAGCAGGTGGCGCGCGGCCGCGGCAATGTCGTTGCCGTAGCCGGCATAATCGCTGCGTAGCGGCCCGTCGGCACGCTCGACGATCCGCTCGGCGCTTTCGATGATCCGGTCGAGCGGCGAGCGCAACACTTCGTCGAGGGCATGATCGAAGGCCGCCGTGCGACTCTCCGCGGCGGCCGGCGGCGCGCCGTTGGACTGGACCGACCCGCGGAAGCCCGCGAAGCTGCCTTCAGCCCCGGTCACGACCTCGCCGCTCAAGACCACTTCACGGCTCTCGTCGGCGCGACTGCGGGCATGCTGGCCGGTGAAGCCGCGGCGGGCGGCGAGCGCGCTGATCAACGGCATCTCGCCATGCTCGTCCTCTTCGAGGCGGAGCACCCGGGTCAGCGGCTGGCCGGCGACCCCGTCGGGATCGACGCTGAGCAACTCGGCGAGGTCGGGCGACAAGGAGATGATGCGCAGCTCCTCGTCGGCGGCCCATTCGTTGCGAGCGCCGCCGGTCTCGGCTTCAGCCCCTCCGCCAAGGATCGCGGCGAGGCGCGGGCCCGCCGGCGCGCGTTCGGTCCACCCCTCGAGCGACAGCGCAATCTCATCCCCTTCAGGGGTCGCGGTCACCCACAGCTCGATGTCGTGGTCAGTCGACGCCGCGAGCGCGGGGCGTGAAACGGGCGTCCGCAGCTTTCGCGCGAGCTCCGCAACGGCGGCAATCTGCGGCAAGGCGAGCGGCTGGCCAAGCGCCGAGCCCGCTTCGCGCTGAAGCGATTCGAGCGCGTGATCAGCCGCGATGAGGCGGCCGGCGCGATCGATCCGGCCGAATACCGGGCGCGGTTCGGACGGAACGCTAGCCACGTTTGTCACCCAGGCGCTCGAGCGCCGAGCGATAGCCGTGCGCGGTCACCAGCCAGCTGCGCGCGGCAACGACCTCATCATCGGACATCCGATCGAACAGCGCGATGGCTTCCCCGGCTTCGGAGATTCCGAGCAGGTCGCCGATCCCGCCGAGAAGCCCGGCGCCGAGCTGGCGCGAAGCGCCCGCCACCCGAAGCAAGGTCATCAGCCGCGCCGAATCGCCGGACATCAGCTCGTCCATGGCTGAGTCGACGGGAATTCCCGCGCGCCGGGCGAGGAACTCGGCGACGAAGCCGACCTCGCCCTCGTTCGCAGCGGCGAGGACCAGGTCATCCGTGAGGCCGCCGCCTTCGTCGAGAAAGTGAACGAGCGCGGCCGTGAGCGATTCGATGCTCCGTTCGGAATCATGGCGTTCAATCACGCTGTCCGATGCCTGAGCGAGCTCTACGTCGGCACTCGATGGTCCACGCGCAGCGGCAAGCTCGCGCCTCAGCCCGGCGGCAATCGCAGTGGCGAGATGCTCGGCTGTCGCTTCGGGGAGATCGTCGAACGCGACCAGGCACTGTCCGAACCGGTCGCGGCGGCGCCCCCGCGCCAGGATCAGCGCCATCGCGGCGGCGGCGACCGCGCCGTAATCGTGGCTGACGAGGCCCTGCAGGACCCGCGCCTCGCGGCGTCCGCTGCGTGCCCGGGCCGCGGTCGCGATCCGTTCCTCGTCCGCGCGTCGCAGAAGCAGAGCCATGAGCCCGGCCTCGTCGAGCAGCCCTGAGGCGGTCAGCGCTTCAACCAGGAAGGCATCGCCCTCGTCATTGGCCGCGATCCGGCCACTCGGGAGGGCGGCACGCACCGCGTCGGCGACATCGCTGACGAGGCAGTGGAGCATCGCGGTCATCAGCGCCCGCTCCTGTTCGGTCAATCGCTCCCGAGGATTGAGGAAGAAATCACGCCGAACGGTGGCCAAGCGGCCGCGACGCGCGGCGCGCGCGGGGCCGTTCCCGTCCGCTGCGGGCGCAGCAATGGGCCATTCCTCGGGCATCATCGGGCCGCATTTAACGGATTCCGGTTAAATTGGCGTCAACTCGTTAGCTGGTGACGCACCCGCTGGACGATGAAGAAGGAAATCGCGGCATAAGCGAAAATCCCGAGCAGATAGGCGGTCCAGACGCCACCGATCGCAAACGGGATCGCAAGCAGGATCGCATTGCGGCGGGAGAAGAGCCACAGCTCGCCGCCCGCGGGCATGGACGCCTTCTCGATCCGCATCGCTTCGGCGAAGCCGCAAGCCGCGGCGGCTGTAGCCAACGCCCCCCAGCCGGTACCGTGGCGCATCTCCCACAGTCCAATCGCAAGCAAGGCAATGCCGGCCGCGGGCCACAAGGCGAGGCGGGACAACATCTTTACGGGGAGCGGCTTGAGGCGAAGGCTCGCCAACCTTCCCGCAATCAGGTCAAGGGGCGTTGAAAGCACCAAGAGCACGAGCCCGGCCCCGAGCCAGCCTCGGGTGAAACAGAATGCGCCGCCGAGCGTGAGTACAAGAGCCGCCCACACGAGCCACGGCGGGCGCACCGGCGTCTCCATCAGCCGTTCGGTCGCGAAATCCTCGATCGGGGCAAGAAGGTAGCGGCTGGCGAAGTCCGTGCGCGCGCCTTTCGATGCCTTGATCAACACGCGCTGAAAGCCAGCCAGCTGGTCCGCGCTCTCCGCCATGAGCGGCTCGCCCCCCGCCTCGGCCGCCTGGATCCGCAGCGCACCTTCCTGGATCGCGCGCCGCAGCAGGGTTGACTGCACGTCCCAGTCGCCGAGCATCGCGGCGGTCGAGCCCAGCAATCGCGCGTCGGCCATCGCCACCCCGGCCCAGCGCGAACCCCCGTCGATCCGCTCGTAGGCCTGGTGCTCTTCGTCGTCGGGCACGATTGCGACGGCAGGTTCCGGCTGGCCTGCCATCCTCGTCACCAGTTCGACGGAAGGGGCAATCCCGTCCGCGATCAGGAGGATCGACGAGCCAGCCTCGAAACGGCTGATCGCTTCGTTGATGTCGCTGACCGGGAATACGCCGATCGAATCGAGGCGGAGCCGCTCGAACGCATCCTGCAGCGCCTGCGGAACGCGCTCGACAATGACGACGATCGGGGCCGCGCCGGCGGCGGCGGCGCATCGCACCTGATATTCGAGGAGCGTTCGCCCGGCGAGCGGAAGCAAGGCGCGAAGTGCGCCGCTGTCGTCTTCCTGATAGGCGCCGATCAGCGCCCCAACCGCCATGTTTCCGGCTCTGTCCCGCTTCGTTACGCCCCGTCTCTCTCTAATCGCTTTCGTGCGCGGTCAAAGATGGTAAACTGCATCTTGCGATGACACCCACTCCAAAGCGCGCCGAACCCCTGCCACCCGTCGACGACGCGGCAGAGACCAATAACCTGCTGGGGAACAGCGTCGACTTCGTCGAGCCGTCGTTCGACCAGGACCAGTGGCTTCAGCGAACCGCCGAAGAGCGCGGCTCGGGCGGCCGGCAGGTGCTTGCCGGCGCGCTCGCGATCCTTGCCGCTCTGTGGCTTGCCTACACGGCGTGGTCGGCAGGAAGGATGCTCGGCGGGCAGCCGCTGACCTCACCGCAGATCGCGCAATGGATTGAGATCGCTGCCGGGCCGCTGGCACTCATGGGCCTTGCCTGGCTGATCTTCGGGCGCACGCGCCGCAAGGAAGCCGAGCGCTTCACCCGCTCGGTCATCACGATGCGCAGCGAAGCCCGCTCGCTCGAGGCGCTCCTCGAAGTGTTGTCGCAGCGGATCAACGACAGCCGGACCGAGCTGACGATGATCGCCCAGCATTTAATGCAGCTCGGCGACGAGACCACCGGAAAGCTTGGCGGGATTACGCGCGAGTTCGACAGCAGCACCGAGAAGCTGCTCCGCCACGGCGAAGCGCTCGACCGTGCTGCCGGCGCGGCGCGGGTCGATATAGGAGTCCTCCTCGAAGACCTGCCCCAGGCGGAACAACAGGCTCGTGCCGTTGCGGATCAGCTGAAGCTGATTGGCCGCGATTCGGCGGAAAAGGCCGCCACGTTCGGACAGCAGGTGAGCGAGCTCGCCGAGCGCGTGCGAAGCGCCGATCAGATCGTCGCCGAAGCCACTTTGCGCCTCGCCGATCGGCTTGCAGAGATCGAAATCGCGGGTTCCAATGCGTCGGCAAGCGTGGGACAGGCCGAACAAGCCTTCTCCGGAACGCTCGACGCCTTGCTGGGGCGGACTGCCGAGAGCCTCGACCAGATCCGTTCCGGAATCGACGTGCAGGCCGCTGCCGTTGCGTCGCTCGTCGCGCAGGCGTCGGCGGGGATCGGAAAGGCAGGCGCCGTCGCTGCCGAATCGCTCGCCGCCAACCTCGACCACGCCAACAGCTCGCTCGAATCGCTGTCGAACCGGGTTGCCGAGCAGGACCGGGCATCGCAGTCGATGATTGCCGAGATCGGGCGCGGTCTCGCGCTGATCGACAAGCGCTTCACCGAGCTTGCCGCCAATGGCGACGAGCGCGCCAACCATTTCCTCGAATCGCTGACTCGCGCCCGGGTCGAGCTCGACACGCTTGCGGCGCAGGCCAGCACGCAGGACGGTGCAATCGGCTCGCTTGCGGAGCGGACGCAAGCGCTACGCGACAGCATCGAGCGCCTCAGCATCGACATTCGCGAAAGCGTCGGGACGCTGATCGGCGAGGCCCAGGGCGGCGCCGACCGTCTTGCCGAGACGGCCGCGGCCGTTCGGCCGGAGATCGGCTGGCTGCGCGACGCAACGGTCGAAACCGGAGAACGACTCGCGGCCACAAGTGCCGAGATCGAGCAGCAGCGCGAGCGCTTCGCGGCACTTCTGTCGAGCGTCGACGGCGGCGTCGAAGATGCCCAGTCCAGGCTCGCCGAACTCGCCTCGACGCTGGTCAAGGTCGAGCGCGAGGCGACCGCGCTCAGCGCCGAGACCGGCCCCGCGTTGGTTGCCTCACTAGTCCAGGTCAAGGAAGCGGCCGCCCACGCCGCCGATCGCGCTCGCGAGGCGATCGAAGCAGCGATTCCCGACGCGGCGAGCAAGCTATCGGAAGAAACCCGCGAAGCGCTCGAACGGGTCATCCGCGAGAGCATCGAAGAGCGGCTGCGCGAGGTCGAGAGCGTCGCTGCGCGTGCCGTCGATTCAGCCCGTTCGGCATCGGATCGCCTCACCCAGCAGATGTTCACGCTCGGCCAGACCGCCGCCGCGCTCGAGGCTCACATCGAGCAAACCAGCAAGCAGCAGAGCGAGAAGGACAGCGAGGTCTTCGCCAAGCGGGTATCGCTGCTCATCGACTCAATGCATTCGGCGGCAATCGACGTCGGCAAGATCATGGCCGACGAGATCGACGACAAAGCCTGGAATTCGTACCTCAAGGGCAATCGCGGGGTGTTCACCAGCCGCGCCGTGCGCCTGATCGGGGGAAGCGAGACCCGGGCCCTTCGCGCTCACTACGAAAGCGACGCCGAGTTCCAGCGCTCGGTCAACCGGTATGTCCACGACTTCGAGGCGATGCTTCGCCGCGTTCTCGCCGAGCGCGACGGCGGAATGATCGCCGTCACCCTCATGTCGTCGGACATGGGCAAGCTCTACGCCGCGCTCGCACAGGCAATCGACAAGCGTCGTTAGCGGCGGTGGTAGAAGTCCAGGTCGTCCGGCGTGATCCAGCCGTAGGTCCAGTTCGCGTAATAGAGCGCGAACAATAACGCGCCGACCAGCGCAGCCTTAAGCAGATGGCGTTTGAGGTCGAAGCGGTGCGGCGCGCTGTCCGCCTGCCCCGCCACCTTGGGCGTGCCAGCTTCCTCGTCCGTCCTGACTCCGAACGGCAGCAGCACGAAGGCGCTGAAGGCGAAGAACAGGAAGTAGATCGCGATGATCGACGACAGGGCCATCAGGCGACCTGGAGCAACATAACCTCGACCAGCGGCTTCTTGCCGGTCCACAAGGTCGCGCAGCGCCGAACCGCGAGACGCACCGCCTCCCGCATCTTCTCCTCGTCGCCGCCGGCACTGTAGGCGCGCCGCGCGGCATCGGTGGCATCCGCGATGAAGTCATCGCGGTCTTCCTCCACCGGGACACCGAACGGACGGATGAGCGGTTCCCCGGCGAGCTTCCCGTCAGTGCCGACAGGCAGGGCGACCGTGATCAGGCCGCCGTAGCCCATGCGGCGACGCTCGGTGACGGTTGCTCCGTCGGCGGGAAGGATGACGTCGCCGTCGAGGACGAGCCGACCGACACGAACTTCGTCGACTTTCCTGGCTGCGCCGGGGGCGAGGCGGATGACGTCACCATTCTCCTGGACCACGGCCTGCGACACGCCGTGACCGAGCGCCAGCCGGGCATGCTCGGCAAGGTGCCGAGCCTCGCCATGCACCGGAACGACGATCTCCGGCCGCACCCAATTGTACATTTCGATAAGCTCGGGCCGGCCGGGATGGCCGGACACGTGGACGTGAGCCTGGCGTTCGGTGATGATGCGCACGCCGAGCTCCGAAAGCTGGTTCATGATGCGACCGATCGCGACTTCGTTCCCCGGAATGATTCGCGACGAGAAGATAATCGTGTCTCCTTCGCTGATCTTGAGGTCGTGATTGCCCGAGGCAATCCGGCCGAGCGCCGCGCGAGGCTCTCCCTGGCCCCCGGTGGCGATGATCAGCACTTCGCTTCGCGGAAGGCGCATGGCTTCGGCGAAGTCGACCGGAGCTGGGAAATCGGTGAGATAGCCGGTGGCCTGGGCGACGCGCAGGATCCGGTCGAGCGAGCGCCCGGCGATGCACACCCTCCGCCCGGTTTCCAACGCGACCCGGCCGATGGTCTGCAGCCGCGCGGCGTTCGACGCGAAGGTCGTGACCAGCACGCGGCCCTTCGCCTCGGCGGCTTTTGCCAGAAGGCCGGCGTGGACGCTCTCCTCCGAGCCCGAGGGTTGTTCCTGAAAGACGTTGGTCGAATCGCAGACGAGCGCGAGGACGCCCTGGTCGCCGATCGCACGAAGCGCGTCCGGGCTCGGCGCCTCCCCGAGGACCGGTGTCTCGTCGATCTTCCAGTCGCCGGTGTGGAAGATGTTGCCGAACGGAGTTTCGATGAGGACGCCGTTGCCTTCGGGGATCGAGTGCGAGAGCGCGACGAAGCTGACGCGAAACGGTCCGAGCTCGATGCTTCCGCCGCGCTCCACGACGTTGAGCTTTACCTGGCCGGTCAGCCCTTCTTCCTCGAGCT
>Ga0207648_10001967_pt1 | contig 22450 bp, 15 predicted proteins | sample KBSMisM32_FD_184310 | JGI IMG/M metagenome (GOLD analysis project Ga0207648, IMG submission 184310) | Miscanthus rhizosphere microbial communities from Kellogg Biological Station, Michigan, USA - KBS Miscanthus M3-2 (SPAdes) (version 2) | ecosystem: Host-associated > Plants > Roots >...
AACACGCTCGATGTTGCGTAACGATAGACGCCGTTTCCGCCGGAGACGGCGCCCGTCGCCGGCGCGTGCAGCGGCGCGTTGTCCACACCCTTCGAGGCAAAGTACGCCGACGTATACGCGTAGTTGCCGACGTTCGTGTGGTACGAGACGACATAGACGGTGTTGGCGGCGATCGACACCGGCGTCGAGAAGGTCACCTGCTGCCAGCCTGACTTCGTCTCGTTCGTGAAGGTTGCCGTCGCCAGCCGTGTGCCGGAGACGCTCCACAACGTCCCGGTATGCGTGCCGGTCGTCGTGGCCCCCTTGAAGAAACGGACGCCGGTGACCGTTCCGGCAACGTCCGATCGGAATTTCATGCCGAGCTCCACCGAGCTCGGATCGTTGGTGGCGAATGCGGCCGGCGTTGCCGTCGCGCTCCACAGCGAGATCGCCCCGGACGGCGGTGGTGGCGGCGGGGCGCTCGCCGCAGTGGTGAATGACCACACGCGGTCAGCGGCCAGCGCGTTCCCCGCGAGATCCTTCACTCCCGCGCTGCCGCCGCTCACGGTCGCGGTGTAGGTCGCCGACGAGGCCAGCGCCTGCGACGGCGTCAACGTCGCCACCTGGGTGGTCGAGTTGTAGGCGACGGCTGCCGTGACCGCGGAGCCCGAGGCGCTACGCAGCACGAACGTGCTCGTCGTGATCGACGCCGCGGTCATCGCTTCGCTGAACGTCGCCGTCACGGCCGTGTTCGTCGCGACACCGGTCGCCCCGGAGGCTGGCGTCGACGCGGTCACCGTCGGCGGCGTCGTATCGGATGGCGGCGGCGGCGGTGGCGGCGGTGGTGGCGGTGGTGGCGGCGTGTTGGGCCCGGGATAGAAGTCCACCGCCCAGCCGGCACGCTGCGCGAGATCCGACGGACTGCCGGTACCGATGAACGGCCACAGGTAGTCGTATGCGCCCTGCGCGCCGGTCCAGCCCGCCTCGACGCCCATCATCAGCGTCATCCGCGTCTCCGGTCCGTAGTAGCCGGCGAAAGGCCGCTCCTGCCCCTGCGTCCCGGCCCAGATCTGCGCCATCGTCGTGAAGTAAATGAAGCCGCTCGAGCTCGGCGTGCCCACCGCGACGATGTAGGGAGAGGCCTGCGCGCGCGGATAGTCGGGATCGCTGCTGAACATCTTCAACTGGAACCTGGCGATCGCGTCGCGGTGCGCGAGGCCGCCGGCGAAGCCCTGCTTGCCGGCGCGATCGATCGCGTGCGCGAGGTAGTTCTGTTCCCACATCGAGATGTACTGCGCGCCCTCGGGCCGCTTGTTCAGCCACAGGATCTTGAACGGGTTCGACGGGCCCTGCGCGTTCGCGTAGTTGTCGAGCCACTGCAGGTTCGCGACGACCTTGCGCCCGAGATACGCGCGCACCGGCGAGGCGTCGGGATAATAGGCCGCGGCGTCGACGATGTTGCGCAGCGCCCAGCCGTAGCCGCGCACTTCGTTGTAGGCGAGGATGCCGTCGGCGCCGCGCACGCCGTCCTGCGGATAGGTGCGCAGCATCGAGTAGTTGGCCCAGAAGGCCATCTCCTCGGCGTAGTAGCGATCGCCGGTCAGCAGGTACGGCACGTAGGCGATCGAGGGCTGGTGGGCGTTGTCCGGTATGAGGGGACTCTGTCCCGGTCCCGGCGTCAGCGAGCCGTACTCGCGGATCGGCATCGGGCTGCCCTTGACGTAGTCGAGCAGATCCCCCTGCGCGCGCGAGTCGTACCAGATGCGCGGGCGCTGATCGAGCGAGATGAGCCGCTCGCTGCCGACGCCGGACGTCGCGCTGGTCTCCGCCTCGCGCACGTGCACCGGCCACGAGCCGGAGAGGTCGCCGTTGGCCAGCACGAACGATCGCTGCGTCGCGTTGCGGTGAACGAGGTAGCGCGCCGTCCAGTCGGGATACGGCGCGAGTTCGGGACGGCCGCCGTGGGCCGGCATGTTCGCGAGGACGGCTCCGGAGTTGAGGATCTCGTAGCTCGGGCCGGTCGGCGTGCTGACGACGTTGGTGACCTGGGAGAGATACGGCGGCAGCGCGCGCGCGAGGTTGAACGGCGCGAAGTCGGGGGTCACCGACGCGAGCGGCGCGGCGCCGGCCTCGAAGGTCTTGCGCCAGCGGGTCAGGTAGTAGTGTTGAACCCCGCTCTTCGAGAAGACGATCTGCCCGCCGACGCTGATGCTCGCGTCGTAGGTGACGGTCGTCGCTCCGCTCTTGTCGAGCACGTTCTCGACCGACACGTCGACGCGCGCCTTGCCGTCGGCGTAGACGCGCGCGTCGAAGTTCACGCGGAGGAACGGATGCGCGGCGCCAGAGGCCGCAGCGGGCGTCACGACTGCGCGCCACTCGCGCACGAGCGCGCCCGTGAGCCACGCGTCGCCGGTCGGCGCCGCCGGCAGCGTCGCCGTGTACGGCGTGCCGCCGATCGTCAACGTGATGGATGCTGCGGGAACCTGCGGCGCGAAGGTGCCGCCGGCGGTCGGCGCCGAGGCGATCGCGTAAGTGCCGGCCGCGGGCACCGACGCCGTGACGACCGCGAACCGGATCGATCCGTCAGGCCATCGCGTCTTGACGTCGGTCTGCGTCGCGAGCGATCCGACCTGCAGCGCGTCGACCGCGGCTCCCTGCGGCACGACCTCGCCGAAGGTGGCCCAGCCTTGCGTCAGCGCGACCGTGGCAATGGGCGCAGACTGACCTCGGCCGACGGATCCTGCGGCAAGCAGCAGCACGAGCGCTGCATAAGCCCCGAACGCTGACGGCAATTTCTTCATGACTCACTCCACGCGTCACCGGGAGGGACGCGTGCACCTGCGCAGGGTCGGCAGGTTCGCAGGCAATCCTCGCGCCGACATCGGCGCGGTGCGCGGATGTGCTGTGCGATGGCTCTTCAGCGTGGGACGTGCGTGGACAATCGCGCCCGCAGGAGCTGTGCAGGCGCTCCCGCGGGCGCACACGAGGCAGAGGCCCGTGTCCCGCGGCGAACGCATGTGGGCGCTCTGGGGATCACGAACGCGCGGCTGAATCGCCGCTATCGACAGACGCGCAGGAGCGTGCGGCCCCTGGCGGCACGGCAGGCTGCGACGACGAAGCGAGCGTACCGACTACGCAGCCTTGTGGTCGGCCTTGCGCTTGCGGCGCACCGTGACGTACTTGAGTCCGAGTCCAGCCATCAGCATCGCGAGAATCCAGAACATGGTTAAGCCCTCCTTGGCGGCAGGAAAGAGGCAATAGCAGTGCCCGGGTGCAGACGGAGAAATCAGGCCGGTTTCCGCGCGCACAGGTGTGCGCACCGCGCGGGGAATGCAATCGCAATTGCGAATCCGTCAGGGGGGATCGCCGCCGGGCGGCGTGAGGCCGAACTACTCGTCGGCGAAAATCACGTAGGCGGCGATCGACGCAATCACGATCGTCGCGAGCATCGCCGTCATCGGCAGCATCACCCAGCGGCTGGTGAGATCGATCGCCGCGAGGGACGCGGCGAGGCCCGCCAGCGAGGCGTAGACGTTGGCCAGCCATCCCGCCGACCCGCGCACGCCGGCGATCAGCGTGCCGGCGAGGCTGAGCGCGAGACCGCAGAAGCAGGCGATCGCCAGGCCGTGGACGATCGTGATCGGACGCCCCGCCGCCTGCGCCGCTTCCCGCCGCGCCCGCATCTGCGCGCGCCACCACACGATGGCTGACGAGGGCGGCGCGGCCTCGCGGCGCGCCTGCGCCGCTTCCGTGGCGATGGCCTCGGCGACGATCGCCTCGATCTCGGCGTCCGATTCGACTCGCGTCGCTCGCTCAGGGCGGGCGGTCGGTTCGAGCCTGTTCATAGCATCGCCGCCAGTTTACGCCGCGCCCGGAACAGCAGCAGCTTGATGCTCGCGGTCTTGAGCCCGAGCACGTCGGCAATCTCGCTGTGCGAGGATCCCTGCGCATAGGCCAGCCACAGCATCGCGCGCTCGCGCGGCTTGAGCCGTCCCAGGGCGCGGCGGACGTCGGCGCGCCCTTCGTAGCCGACGTGCGATTCCGGCGCCGCCACGTCCGTCATCTCGGCGTCGGTGAAGAGCGGCTGCCGGCCGCGGCGCGAGTCGCGCACCAGGTTGGTCGCGATGCGATACAGATAGTTGCGGCGGTGGTTCTCGCTCTCGAACGCCGTATTCGACTTCAGCAGCCGGTAGTACGACTCCTGCAGCAGATCGTCGGCGACCTGCCGATCGCCGCTGATGCGCGAGAGATAGCCCCACAGCGCGCCCGAGGTCCGGTCGTAGAACGCGCGGAAGGCGTCTTCGTCCATGGCCAGCGCGACATCGGCGGTATCGGCGTCGAGCTCGAGCCGCCGGACGTCGGTGAAGGTCATGTCAGCCACGGATCTCCGGGGTCGCGCTCGGGCCGTTGAGCAGCCCGAAACGGCGCGTGAGGAAGTAGGCGAGGACCGCCGAGACGATGAAGCCGACGCCCAGCGCGATGATCACGGCACCCAAGGCGGCAAGCGGCGACGAGATTTCCTCGGCCGCATTCGACGCCCCGATGTTCGAGGCCACGACCTCGATCCCGATGCCGAGCACGGTCAGCACCGCGCCCGCCTGCGCGGACCACAGGATCCGCCCGAGCGGCGCGCTCATCCCCCGCGGCGACTCGACCTGGATTGGCGCCGACTCGAGGAACCGCCGTCCCGCCGGCGTCTCGATGTAGGCCAGCAGCTCCTGGTTCGACTGGAAGCGATCGAGCAGCTTGGTGTGCACTTCGTTCTGGACCTTCGTGACCCTCGACCAGCGCCGGTACTCGACCATCGTCCGGATCAGCCAGAGGATGCCGCCGCCGATGGCCAGCAGCACCGCGCCGATCGTGAAGCCCTGGATCGCCTCGCGCCACATGTTCACGGCGCGCTCCTGCGCCGTCTCACGGAAGCGCGGCTCGCCGCTGTCGTACTCGGCCAGGAAGTATCCCGGATTGTGGCCGATCTCGGGATGCTGCGCCAGGAACGCCGTGAAAGCAGGATACGGCTGCAGGTAGCCGGGGTTCCCGAGCAGGCTGGGATCGAGGCGAAGAATTCGCGGAAGTGCCGGCGGATACTGCTTCAGGATCTCTTCCAGCGCCCGGCGTGTCTCTTCGGCGCTCATCGTCACGGCCCCGGCCGGCGCGGCCTCCGCCTGGGTCGCCGGGGAAGGGGGCGTCCGTCGCTGGGCGGCCGCGGGGGTCGCAAGCGACAGGCAGGTCAGGGCGACGAAGACGGTCCGGGTCAGGCGCATCGAAATCAACCTCTCTGCCTCCTTATTACGCGCTGCAGGCAAACGGGTTAACTCCGCAGATCGCCGGGTCAGTCGAAAAGGGCCGTGAGCTCCGTTCCGATCCGGCGGAGGCCTTCCCTGAGGAACTCCTCCTTGCCGCCAAGCCAGATGCGGAGATGCCCCTCGATGCCGACGTGGACGCCCGGGACGATGAGCGTGCTCTGGTTCTGGCGGACGCGGTCGGCGATGGTCAGGCTCGGCGCGTCGGCGGCATATTTCATCAGCCCGATGGCGCCGGCCGTCGGCTCGGTCCAGGCCAGGCGGCCGCCGAACGAGCCGGCCCATTCGCGCGCGATCGGCAGGTTGTGGCGGAGGATGTCACCGGTTCGCGCGTAGCAGCGCTCGCGGTTCTTCGCCTCGACGGCAACGCGTGCGATCCGATCGCTCATCTTGTTGGGGCCGATGGTGATGTAGTCGTGCTGGCTCCAGCAGTCGGCCACCAGCGGCGCCGGGCCGACGAGCCAGCCGATGCGCACGCCGGGAATGCCGTAGGCCTTCGACAGGCCGCTCGTGACGATCACGCGATCGCTCATGCCCCAGAAGCTCTTCGTGCGCGGCGCGGTGATCTCGGCGCCGAGATACACCTCGTCCGAGAGCAGCCACGTGCCGGTCCGCTCGCAGCGATCGGCGATGCGGCGCATCGAGGCGTCCGACAGCACCGAGCCGGTCGGGTTGTTCGGGTTCGAGAGATAGAGCAGCCGCGTCTCCGGCGTCACCGCGCGCTCGAACTCGTCCCAGTCCGGCTCCCACGACGCTTCGGTGCGCAGCCGGAACGTGCGGACGTCGGCGCCGAGGCTCCGCGCGACGCCCCACATCTGCATGTAGTTGGGCACCTGCATCGCGACGATGTCGCCGGGCTCGACCTGGCTGAGCGCGATCAGGTAGTTCGCTTCCGAGGTGCCGTTGGTGACTTCGATCTGATCGACCGTCGCGCCTGGATAGATCGCGGTGAGCTGCTCGCGCAGCGGGATGGTGCCGTTCGACTGGCTGTAGCCGAGCGGCTCGTCGAGGAACGCCTCGAGATCGAACCCCATCTCGCCGAGCTCGCGCAGCGTCAACGGCCGCACGCCGCTCTCGCTCATGTCGTAGTCGACGATGTTCTCCCACGTCGACTGCATCCGCTCCATGGCGAAGACTTCGATTCTCATGACAGGTATCTCGGCATGTCGGCGGGATCGAGGTTGCCGCCGCTGATGATGGCGACGACCGGGCCGTCGTAGGGGTCGGGGTCGCGCAGCGCCGCCGCCACCGTCGCGGCGCCGCTCGGCTCCGCGACGATCTTGGCGCGCAGCAGCAGCCAGCGCACCGCGGCGGCAATCTCCGAGTCGTCCACCGTGTCGATGCGATCCACGAACTGGCGGACGTGCGCGAAGTTGAGATCGCCGGGACGCACGGCCATCAGGCCGTCGGCGATGCTCTTCGCGCCCTCGAGCGTCCGCACTTCGCCGGCGTCGATCGAGTTCTTCATCGACGCGGCGGTCGCCGGCTCGACGCCGATGACGCTGACGCCGGGCCTCGACTGCTTCGCCGCCGCGGCGACGCCGGAGATCAGCCCTCCGCCGCCGATCGGGACGAGGATCGTCTTCACGTCCGGACGCTGATCGAGGATCTCGAGCCCGAGCGATCCCTGGCCGGCGATGATCCACTCGTGATCGAACGGCGGCACCATCGTCAGGCCGCGCTCGGCGGCGACCTCCTCCGCTCTGGCCCGGCGGTGGATGGTGGTCGTTCCCGCGAAGATCACCTCGGCGCCGAAGCCGCGGGCCCCTTCCACCTTGATCTTCGGCGCGGTCGTCGGCATGACCACGACTGCCGGGATCCCGTGCGCCCGCGCGGCGAGCGCCACCGCCTGTCCATGGTTGCCGGACGAATAGGTGATGACGCCGCGCCGGCGCTCTTCGTCGGTCAACTGCGCCACCATGTTGTAGGCGCCGCGGATCTTGAACGCGCCGCCGGGCTGCAGGCTCTCGCACTTGAGCGAGAGCGGACGGCCCGCCAGGTCCGAGACGTCGACCAGCGGCGTCGTCTTGACGATCGGCCGCACGCGCTCGCGCGCGGCGCGGATCTCGTCGAGCGTCACCATCACCGTCGTCACCATCACCGTCCGCCCTTTCCGCCGATCGGCTCGCCGGCGGGGGTCGGCAGCGGATCGGTCTTCTTGAAGGGATCGGCGGGCCGGGCGAGGAAGCGCGTGATGTCCTCGCGCGTCGCGGCCGCGTGCGCGGACGCCTGCGCGCCGGTCAGCGCCTTGATCTTCCGCAGCCCGGCGGATGCCTGCGCGCGCACCTGGCTGGAGGCCGACGTATCGGCCGCCAGGTCCATCAGGCGCTGGACCAGCTGGCTCTGCACCGCTTCCTGGATGGCGCGGCCGTAGCCGTCGGCGGCCGGCGCCGCGCTCCACGTCCGCTGCACCAGCGCGCTGACGATGTCGCCGAAGGCGGGGACGGCGGCGTCGCGCCCGTGCTGCTCGATCGTCCGCGCCGCGCGCTGCGGCTGCAGCAGCGCGGTGAGCGTGATGTCGGCGGCGATCGTCGCCGCGCCAATGGGATCGAAGGTCGGGCTGGTGCGCTTGTCGAAGCTTTCGGCCGTCGCGCCGCCGTAGCCCGAGGCCGTCGGCGGCAGCAGGGCCAGGATGCGTTCGGGAATGCGCAGCGCATCCACGGTGAGCGTGTCGAGCAGCGCCTGCAGCGCCGCCTTCTGGGTCGGCGCGGGCACGACCTCGGCCACGCGCGACGGGTTGGCGCCGGACGCGGTCCGCACCGCGTAGGTGAAGTAGACCCCGCCGACCGACTTGGCCGCGGCGACAGCCTGGTAGCGATGGTGCAGGTAGAGCGGCAGCAGCTTGAGCTCGAGCTCGGACAGTGGTGTGCCCACGGGGATCGACGTCAGCCCGAAGTTCGAGAGACCGATCCTGCGCACCTCCATCTCGTGCTTCAGCGTGGCGACCGCGTCGCTGCCGTTGTCCCACAGGCTGGCGAGGGGATGCGCGGCGTTGAGCGGGCGCGCGTCGTTGTCGTCGATGTAGAGCATCCCGTGCGCGACGCCGTCCTCGAGAATCTTCTCGAGCTCCGCCGCCTCGTTCGCGCCCGGCGGGAACTGCGCGTAGGCGTACTTGACGGCGAACTTGTCGAACTCGCCGATCCCCGTCGCGTAGGCGTTCGACAGATCGAGCTTGCCGTCCTTGATCTCGACCCACGGCGCCGGGTAGTCCATCACCGAGGCGCGCCCGTAGGTGCTGGCGGCGAAATTGTGCTCGAAGCCGAGCGTGTGGCCGGTCTCGTGCGCCGCGAGCTGGCGGATCCGCGCGAGCGACATCGCCGTCGCGTCGGTCGCGGGATCGAGCGCGGCGAGGTAATCGGGATCGGGCGACATGTCGGCGAGGCAGGCGTTCTCCGCCAGGTATTGCGGGATCATGCCGGCGGCGAGCGTGAAGTCCTGCCGCACGCGCAGCGACCCGAGCGTCACGTTCCCCTTGATCATCTCGCCGGTGCGCGGATCGACGATGCCGCCGCCGTAGGACCAGCCGCGGGTCGAGCGGTGCACCCAGTTGATCATGTTGTAGCGCGCGTCCATCGGGTCGGCGTCGGCCGGCAGCACCTTCACCTGGAACGCGTTCCTGAAGCCGGCGGCCTCGAACGCCTGGTTCCACCACGAGGCCCCTTCGACTAACGCCGTGCGAATCGGCTCGGGCGCGCCGTTGTCGACGTAGTAGACGATCGGCTTGACCGGCTCCGAGACGGCGGCCGACGGGTCCTTCTTCTCGAGGCGATGGCGCTGGATCCAGCGCTTCTCGACCGGCTCGTTGATCGGCGACGCGTAGTCGTAGAAGAGGATGCCGAACGACGGCGCGCGCGGATCGAGCTTGCGCGGCGTGTACTTCAGGTCCGGCAGCTGCACGAAGGAGTGGTGCTCGCGCAGCGTCACCGCGGTCGGCGTCGGCGTCGTCTCGCGGATGTAGCGGCCGGGATCCTCGTCGGTGGTGAAGGTCAGCGTCGTCTCGACCTCGGTATTGAGCGGGAAGCCTTTGGTGCGCGGCAGGTAGAGCGCGCTGCGGCTGTCGTCCAGCTTGTAGCGCCCCTGGCGTGCCTGCCGCAGGCGATCGACGACGCCGTGCGCGTCGCGCAGGAAGAACGCGGTCGCGTCCACGAGCACGCGGTCCCCTTCCTCGGCCTCCACCTTGAAGCCCCACAGCACCGACTGCGCGAACGATTCCCTGACGGCGCGCTTCTCGGCCTCGTTGCTGCTGATGGCGCGGTAGTCGTAGTTCGGCTGCGTCATCAGCACCTTCGGCCCGATGCGCTCGAAGGTGATGACGCTCGAGCTCCCGAGCTGCCCGCGATCGAGGCCAACGGGGTTCGATCCGAGCCCCGCGGGCAGCGAGACCTGGTAGAGCATCTCCTGGTTGAACCGCGCGATCTCCATGAACAGTTTCCCGGCCGACGGCTGCCAGTAGAGCGGCATGTAGCCGTCGATCTTCTGGAGCTTCTCCACCTTCGCCGCGATCGTCGGCAGCTTGTCGGGCGGCTGCTTGTCCTTGTCATCCTGCGCGGCCGCGGCTGCCGCCGCGAGGCAGAGCATCATCGCGATTGAGACGTGACGTATGTGCTGCATAGGGATTCCGTGCTGTTGAAAAAAACGACCGCCACAGCCTACACCACAGACCCGGCGGTTACGGATACGCGCGGTACCGGGGCGGCGCGCGAGTTGCTAGCCCAGGGAGGTATGAAGAAAAGACGACCGAAGGCTCTCAAGGATCAGGTAATCGTCATCACCGGCGCCTCGAGCGGCATCGGGCTCAGCACGGCGCGGATGGCGGCGAAACGCGGCGCGCGCGTCGTCCTCGCGGCGCGCAATCGCGACGATCTGACGGCGGTTACGGACGAGATCGTCGCCAACGGCGGGCAGGCGATCGCGGTCATCTGTGACGTCGCGGATGAGGCAGCCGTGGCCCGGCTCGGCGAAGCGGCGCTGCTCGCGTTCGGCACGATCGACACCTGGGTCAACAACGCCGGGCTGTCGATTTACGGCAAGCTCGCCGACATTCCGCTCGACGACAAGCGGCGGCTGTTCGACATCAACTTCTGGGGCGTGGTCCACGGCTGCCGCACCGCGGTCCGGCTCATGAAGGACCGCGGCGGCGTGCTCATCAACATCGGCAGCGAAGTCTCGGACATCGCGATTCCCCTCCAGGGCATCTACTCGGCGTCGAAGCACGCCGTGAAGGGCTACACCGACGCGCTGCGCATGGAACTCGAACACGACCGTATCCCGATCGCCGTGACGCTGGTGAAGCCGTCGGCGATCAACACGCCGTACCCCGAGCACGCCCGCAGCTACCTCGAGGACGGCGTGCCGGCCCTGCCGCCGCCGATCTACGCGCCCGAGGTCGTCGCCGAAGCGATCCTGCACTGCGCCGAGCGCCCGGTGCGCGACATCATCGTCGGCGGCGCCGGCCGCGTGCAGGTCGCGATGGGCCATCTCGCGCCGCGCCTCACCGACGCGTTCATGGAGCGCGCGATGTTCAACCAGCAGAAAGGCCACGACCGCACGCACCAGGCCGAGGGGAACCTCTATCGGCCGCAGCGCGACGGCCGCGCCCACGGTCCGTATCGCGGCCACGTGATGAAGTCGAGCGCCTACACCAGAGCGGCGCTGTCGGACGTCACGCGGGTGCTGCCCTTCGTGGCCGCGGGCGTCGCGCTGGCCGCCGGCGTCCGCCGCTGGCGCGCCGCCTGAGGGCACGACCGGCCACAGATGAACACGGCTGGAAGGCCACAGATGACACGGATGGAGGGCCACAGATAAACACAGACGAACACGGATAAAGCTTGGTGCTTGATCCTTTCTTATCTGTGTTTATCTGTGTTCATCTGTGGCTATCTCGATCTGTCGGCACTATCTGTGGTCGGTCACGCGACCGTCGTGCAACTCGACGGTCTGCGCCACGCATGATGGGCACGGTGGCCGCAGGCCGGCCAACGCGGCGTGTTGGAGCGGCGGCTCCACCCAGAACCTGACGCGGCGGCCGGCGACGAGCTCGAAGGCGTCGTTCAGCGCGACGTTGAAGGCGGTCTCGATGTTCGGGCGCCGCGATCGATCGTCGATGACGACCACGGTCTGCCCGTCCGGCACCGATGCGGTCGCCGCGTCGAGCGACTGCAGCACGGTGGACGAGAACCGCGCGTTGGCGATCGACGTGCGGTTGCGCATCACGTAGACCGGGACGAGGGCGACCGCGATCACGATGGACGCGGCAACGGCGAGCTGGCGCATGCGCGGCTCCGCCGTTTCCCAGCGCCGCGCCGCGATAGCGGCGGCAATCAGGCACGCGCCCGCGGACGGGTAGCACGCATAGAGACTCGATCGCACGGGCAGGAACACCGTGAGCCCGTAGCCGCCGACGATCCATGCGGCGCCGCACCACGCGACCTCGCGCGAGACCCACGGCGTGGGGCGGCCTCCGCGCAGCAGCAGCACCGCGAGCAGCGCGAACGCCGCCGGGAACGTCATCGCGCGGTCGGCATACTCGCGGATGTTGCGCGCGATCACCGCCGGGTTCGCGGTGAACCGGTAATAGGGCGGGGCCGTCCACGGCGTCATCGCTCCGGTCTGGAAACGCAGGACGAGATAGAGCGCGAGCAGCGCGGCGGCTGCCGCTGCCCACCGCGTCAACCGCCTCGGCGTCGCATCTGCCGGGCGAAACGCTATCCACCACACCGCAAGAATCAGCGGCAGCAGGAACGCCTCTTCCTTGGCGAACAGCGCGACCGCCGCGGGCAGCAGCGCCAGGAACGGCCGACCGCGCAGCACGAGCAGCGCCGCGCCCAGCGAGCCGAGCGTCAGCAGCAGCGAGGTGCGGCCGCTCATCCAGATGATCGCCGTGTTGATGCCGTGCGGATTGAGCAGCCAGAGCGCGACCGCCGCCAGCGCCGCACCGCGCGGCAGCGACAGTTCGCGCCCGACCAGATAGAGCAGCACCCCGCACGCCAGCGCCAGCGCGAGGTTCGTCAGGCCGTAGCCGAGCGGATGCGCGCCGAAGATCGCGTAGTCGGCCGCGAAGGTGAGTCCGACGACGGGACGGTAGAACCCGCTGGACCTGGAGAAGAGCGACAGCAGCCCGCCCACGCGGTCGACGCGGCTGTCGAGAATCCACCCGAAGTCGTCGGCGACGAAGCCATGGCCCACCGCCGCGCCATAGACGCCGAGAAACACGATGAACGGGACCGCCAGCGCGACCCTGAACCACGCGCGCATCGCGTCGATTCTATCTGCGGCCGGTTCCCGCCGCCGGCGGGAGCTCGACGGTGAACAGCGTCCGGCCGGAGAGATCGTGCAGCGTCGCGGTGAGCGCGCGCGTCTTCGCGCTGACGCGAAGCATCCCGAAGAACTGGAAGCCGTCGGAAGGAGGACGGTTCGGTTTCATGCCCGGCGGGATCCCGAGGAACTTCAGCTCCGGCCCGAACGTCGCGTCGAGCTCGTTCGGACCGAACGTGCCGGCGTTGAGCGGACCCGCGACGAACTCCCAGAACGGATCGAACTCGGTGAACGTCGCCCGCGACGGGTGGTACTCGTGCGCGGCGCAGTAGTGCACGTCCGCGGTGATCCAGACGACGTTGCCGATCCGCTCGCGTTTCAGGTAGCGCAGCAGATCGGCGATCTCGAGCTCGCGGCCGAGCGGCGCGCCGGGATCGTTGTTGGCGACCGCCTCGTAGCGATCCTGGCCGTCGCCGACGACGTTGCCGAGCGGCAGATCGGCGGCGATGACCTTCCACAGCGCGCGGCTGCGCTTCAGCGAGTCCTTCAGCCACCGCAGCTGCCCCGCGCCGAGGATCGCCGACGAGGCGTCCAGCACCGGCTGACGGTTGCTGCTGTTGGCCCCCTTGAAGGTGCGCATGTCGAGCGCGAAGACCTCGACCAGCGGCCCGAGCGGGATCGAGCGGTGAATCCGCTCGAGATCGTCGCCGAAGATCGGCAGCGGGTTGTACTCGACGAACGCCTGGCGCGCGCGCGCCGCGAGCACCGCCACCGATTTCTCGGTGTAGCGCGCGTCGTCGTCCTTGCGCCGCTCCCAGTACCAGTTGTCGAGCACCTCGTGGTCGTCCCACATGACGATCTGCGGCACGTCGGCGATGAAGCGCCGCATGTGCGCGTCGGCGAGGTTGTACTCGTAGCAGCCGCGAAAATCATCGATCGACTCGGCGACCTTCGACTTCGCCTCCGTCACCACGTTGCGCCACAGCGTGCCGTTGTCCAGCCGCACTTCCGGCAGCAGCGGCTGGTCGGCGTAGATCGTGTCGCCGACGTTGACGAAGACGTCAGGCTGGGCGCGGCGCATCGTCTCGTACAGCCGCAGCCCGCCCCAATCGACGTTGATCCCCCAGCCCTGGCCGACGGTGTCGGCAGACCACGCGATCGAGACGTCGCGTGCGGCCGCGGCGGTATTCGGCGGCGTGCTGAAGCTGCCGGTGACGGGATCGCTCCACATGCGAAGGTCCGACAGGTCCTGGTAGAGGACGCGATAGAAGAGGCGCTGGCCGGGCGGCAGGTCGGTGAGCGTCAGGCGCGTCGTGAAGTTCGACGTCTCGAGCGCCGCCGGGCCGCGCACGCGCCGCGCGTCGGCGAACCGTTCGGTCGTGGAGTACTCGACGAACATGCGCGCGGTGCGATCCGCCTTGCTCCAGATCACCGCCCGCCCGCCGCCGACGTCGCCGGCGCTGACGCCGAAAGGGAGCTGCGGTTTCGCGCCGGGTGCATTGACGATGGCCGGCGCCTGCCGGAGCCTTCCGCCTGAAGACAGGAGTCTTCCGCCTGAAGGCAGAAGTCTTCCGCCTAAAGGCGGAAGCCACAAGGACGCCGCCGCAAGACCCAGGAACGTGCGCCTGTTCACCGCCATCCGTCAACCGCGACCGCAAACCGCCAGACTGCCAACCGCGAACCGTAAACCAAACCGTAAACCGACAACCGTAAACCGACGACCGTCTACTTGAACCGCGCCGGTACGGAGCCGATCGATCGTGCGCTCGGCAGCCCGTTCGAGGGGGGCGCCATCACCGCGGCGCGGACGACGGCCTCGGCGAGCGCATCGGCGGCGAGCGCGCCGACCAGGCTGACGTCGGCGTTGCCGTCCCACCGTCCGGTGGCCATCGAGAAGATCGTGTCGCCGTCCCCCATCGTGTGCGACGGGTTGATCGCCCTCGCCAGCCCGTCGTCGGCCATCAGCGCCATCCGGCTGGCCTGTGACTTGGTCAGCCGCGCGTTGGTGGCGACGACGCCGATCGTGGTGTTCTCGCCGGCGCGCGGCTGCCCGATGCCGCCCGTGCGCAGCAGCCGCCGCACGTCCGCGAGCGTGCCGTCCGGGTTGCGCGAGCCGGCGACGACCTGGCCGCTCTCCGGATCGATGATGTCGCCGACGGCGTTCACCGCGACGATGGCCGCGACGACGAGTCCGCTGGGCAGGCGGAAGGCGGCCGAGCCGACGCCCGCCTTCATCGGCATGCGCGGCGCGCGCGCCGAACCGCCCTGTTCCGCGAAGCCGCCCATCTTGCCGACCGTGGCGCCGGCGCCGGCGCCGACGTTTCCCTCCGCGACCGGATCGCTGGTCGCCGACGAGGCCGCGCGGTAGCCGCAGTCGGCGGTCGGCCGGATCGTCGGCGCGCCGCCGAACGGCAGATCGAACAGCACCGCCGCCGGCACGATGGGGACGACGCCCACGCCGACGTTGAAGCCCATTTTCTTTTCCTCGAGGTACTTCATCACGCCGGTCGCGGTGTCGAGGCCGTAGGCGCTGCCGCCGGTCAGGACGATCGCGTTGACGCGCTCGACGAGATTGTCGGGATCGAGCAGGTTGGTCTCGCGCGTGCCCGGGGCGCCGCCGCGCTGCGCGACGCCGGCGACCGCGCCGTCGCCGTCGGCGACGATCACCGTGCAGCCGGTCGGCCGTTCCGAGAGCGTGAAGTGCCCGACGCGAATGCCGTCCACGGCGGTGAGCGTGAGATTCGAGCTCATTGCTGGCATGGCGGGTGTCCTCTGCGCGCCGGCCGTCAGCGGCAGGGCCAGCGCGATCGCCGCGACGACGGCCGCAACCCTCGATGTCGAAAACATGATGTCTCCTCAGCCGCTTCGCGTCAGGTCGAGCAGCGTCAGTGCGATCACCTTGGTGGCGTTGATCAGATCGTCCACGCCGCACCACTCGTCCGGCTGATGCGCAAGATCCAGAATACCCGGTCCGTACGCCACGCAGTCGGCAATTCCGCCGATGCGTGTCACGTGCTTGTGGTCGTAGGTGCCGGGGCTGGCGATGAGCCCGCCGCTCCTGCCGAGCACCTGCCGCAGGTTCCGCTCGAGCGAGGCCACCAGCGGCGACTCGTCCGGTGTCTGCACCGGGTGGACGACCATCAGATCGCGCAGCTCGTAGCGGAACGAGGGGATGTCGCGGGCGAGCCGCTCCAGCAGCGACGAGATCTCGGCGCGCGTCGCCTCGAAGCCTTCCTCGATCAGGAAGCGGCGATCGAACACGGCGCGGCAGGCGTCGGCGACGCAGGGCGTCTGGAAGCCGTCCACCGGCTGGCCGCCGTGCACGCCGTTGACGTTCAACGTCGGATGGCGCGCCTCGATCGGCTGGACCGGCATCGCCGTCGTCCGCTGCGGCAGCAAGGGCACGATCTCCCGGCGCATCCGTTCGAGCACCATTCCCATGTGATCGATCGCGTTGACGCCGTGGAACGGCATGCTGCCGTGGGCGATGCGCCCGTGCGTCGTGATCTCGAACCAGTAGACGCCGCGGTGCCCGATGCAGATGCGATCGACGTAGAGCGGCTCGGGAATGATGACGTGATCGGTGTTCGCGCTGGTGAGGCGGCCCGACTCGGCGAGCCACGCGACGCCGGCGAAGCCGCCGCTCTCTTCGTCGACGGTCGCGCTGACGTCGATCGATCCATTCAGCTCGACGCCGCTGCGGCGGATCGCCTCGGCGGCGTAGAGCGCGGCGGCGATGCCGGCTTTCATGTCGCACGCGCCGCGGCCATAGATGCGGCCGTCGCGGACGACGCCGCCGAAGGGATCGACCGTCCAGCCCGCGCCGGCCGGAACCACGTCGAAGTGGCCGTTCAGGTGTACGCGGGGGCGCGGCCGCTTGCCGTCGCGGCGGCCGACGACGTTCACCCGCGGATGCGCGGCGGTGTGCTCGGGGCGTCCTTCCGCCGGCAGCAGCTGCACCTCGAACCGGCAGCGCTCGAGCTCCGCCGCGATCAGCTCCGCGCACTCGCGATAGCCCTCGCCCGGCGGGTTCACCGTCGGGACGCGGATCATCGCGGCGGTGAAGGCGACGATCTCGTCGGCCGCCGCGTCCACCTCCGCGAGCACGCGCTCGGCCGCGTGTCCGGCGCGCGGCCGGAGCACCGTGGTCACCGTCCGCCGAAGAAGTAGCGCAGCCCGAGCTGCAGCTCGCGGCCGGGCAGGTACGTCGTCGGCGTCCCGAAGCTCGGACCCGCGACGTTCGACACGCTCGCGACGTTGTCGCGGTTGAACAGGTTGAACGCCTCGAGCAGCACCGTGACGCGATGCCCCGCCGCCAGCCCGAACTGCTTCTCCACCCGCATGTCGACGTTGGCGTAGTCGCTGGTGCGGAAGGCGTTGCGCGGCTGCGTCGTGTCGCGCTGATCGACCAGGCCGTCGCCGTCGAGATCGACGATGCCGCGGGGGTTGAACGCCGATCCGCTGCGCCAGTAGACGATGCCGCTGACGTGGATGTCGAACGGCGCGACGTAGACGCCGTTGGCCGAGAAGATGTGCGGCACCGACTGGTTCGACGGCCCCTCGTCGATCTCCGGGTGGTTGTTGTTGCTGAAGGTGGAGCCGACGCCGCCGGTGAGCAGGTTGTCGATCGTGTGCGCGCCGGTGTACGACGCGCCGATCTGGTACTGCGCCGAGAAGCGCTTGCGCACCGCCAGCACGACGCCGTCGTAGTTGATGAAGCCGTCATAGCCGACCTGGCTCTGGCGCGGGCCGCCGTCCGTGGTCCTGCCGAAGTTCGGGTTTCCCGGCGCGACGTCGAACAGGTTGACGATGCGGCGGGTCAGCAGATCGCGGGTGCGGCGATGCACGTACATCGCGGAGACGCCGACGTCGCGGCCGAGCTGGCGCTCGACGCCGACGGTGAAGGCACGAGTCCACGGCGTCTTGTCCTCGGCGTAGACCGACACGTCGCGGCTGAGCGTGATCGGGCCGCGCGGGAACATCGACAGCACCTTGTTGCCGAGGATCGAGCCGCCGGGCACGTCGAAGAACTCGAAGTCGGTGCCGGGGAAGGTCGACTCGAGCAGCGCCAGCGCCTGCGCCGCGCTCTTGCCCGACAGCTGCTGGACGTTGTCGGCGGTGACGACCGGCGGCTTCTTCGGATCCGGCACGCTGATGCCGAGCACGCTGTAGAGCGCGAGCGGATTGGCGCGCAGGGCGTTTGCCAGCGGCGTGTACGCCGGATTCTCAGCCGGGCTGCGCCCGCCCGTCGCCGTCGGGAAGCCCGAGGTGATGACGAGATCGATCAGCGAGTCGGTGTAATCGGATCCGAGGCGCGGCAGCGCCACGTCGAACACCGAGCGCGTGAACACGCCGCCTTTGTCCGGCACCGTCGCCGCCGCGGCGAGCAGGTTGCGATCGAAGAAGATGCCCCAGTTCGCCTTGATCAAGGTGCGATGGCTGCCGTCCACGTCCCAGGAGAAGCCGACGCGCGGCGCGAGGTTGTTCTTGTCGCCGCCGAACAGCGAGTCGTAGTCGTAGCGGATGCCGGCGTTGATGGTGACGCGCGGCGAGACCTGCCACGTGTCCTGCGCGAAGAGACCGGTCGCCGTGCTGGTCAGATCCAGGTCGAGCGATCCGTTCGGGTTGGCCGACAGCGTGAAGAACCGCGCCGCCGACTGCGCGAAGCCGAGATCCTGGAAGTTCTGCGCGACGACGTCGTTGGCGTTGGGGAACAGGAACGCCGCCGAGTACTCGACGTCGTTGGTCACCTCGTTCGAGCCGGTCAGCGCGACGTGGTTCAGATCGAAGCCGGCCTTGAGCTGGTGATCGCCGTGCCAGCCCGCCGTCATGTGCGACAGGGTCTCGTTCAGCTGCAGGCGGGTGGTGTCACGCTGCACCTTGCCGCCGAAGGGGGCGCCGGTCTGGAGGAAGCCGGGGCTGCGCAGCAGCAGGAGCAGCGGCTCGGATCGCGTCGTGCGATCGAGGTTGGTGCCGTTGTCGGCGCTGGTGTAGCCGAGCGTACTCTCGAGGAAGGTCCGCGATCCGAACAGCGCCGTCTCGCGCCCGATGAGCGCGTAGCCGTTGCCGCTCGACGTGCCGGCGGCGCTCGGCAGCGCCTGCGTGCCGGCCACCGGCGATCCGATCAGGCCGGAGATGTCCTCGTTGTTGCCGTTGCCGGTGAGGGTGAACCGGTTGGCGTCGTTGATCGTGTAGTCGAACTTGCCGACCAGCGTGTAGGCGCCGGTGTTCGGGCCGATGCCGAAGTCCTCGGTGCCGCCCGGCGTCGCGATGCCGCTCTGCACGAACGCGGGAATCTTCGATCGGTCGATGTTCACGGCGCGGTTCTCGTCGAGACGCTCGAACGAGCCGAAGAAGAACGCCTTGTTGCGCTTGACCGGACCGCCGAGGGTGCCGCCCCACTGGTTGCGCCCGAGCGCCGGCGGCTCCTGGCCTTCGACGTTGGACGAGTCGAACGCATCGTCGCGCCGGAACCAGAAGGCGCGGCCGTCGAGGGCGTTGGTGCCCGACCGCGTCGCGATGTTGACCACGCCGCCCTGGGCGCGGCCGAACTCCGCCTCGTAGCCGGTGGTGATGACCTCGAACTCGCGGATCGAGTCCTGCGTGTAGCGCAGCGAGGCGCCGCCGTTGAGCGGGTCGTTGTTCTCGGCGCCGTCGACGAGGAACGACACCGCGGATCCGCGCTCGCCGAAGATCGAGACGTTGGCCCCCTGCTGCCCTTCCGGCACGGGGCGCGCGCCGGGCGCGAGGCCGACGAGATCGACGAAGTTGCGGCCGTTGAGCGGCAGCGCGTCGATGGTGCGGCTCGAGACGCGCGAGGTGAGATCGGAGCGGTTCACTTCGACCAGCGGCGACGTGCCCGACACGTCCACCGACTCGGTGACGCCGCCGACCGCCAGCGACGCGTCCACCGTGGTCTGCTGGTTGATCGCGACTTCGACGGCGCGGCGGCTGACCGCGCTGAAGCCGCTCAACTCGAACTTGACGTCGTAGGTGCCGGGCGGCAGCAGCGTGACGCGGTAAGTGCCGTCCGCGCTGGAGGTCGCGCTGGCGCTGGCGCGCTGCAGCGCCGGGCCGGTCACCGTCACCGTGACGCCGGGCAGCACCGCGCCGCTCGCGTCCTTGGTGGTGCCGGCGATGGTGCCGGTGACCTGCGCGGCGGCGGGGACCGCGACAGCGAGCAGCGCCGCGAGCAGGAAGGCGAGAGCGGACGAGCGGCGGGACGAGTGAGCACAGAGCATACGGACCTCGCGCGAAGGCTGACAGACGGCGTGCGGTTTGTCTTACAGGAAGCCTGCAAGGTTGTCAAACCACCGGACGTGCACTACGATGCCGGACGGCCATCCCCTCGCATGGCACCCACTTCTACGCGGACGCGGCCCACCACGCGGCCGGCGCGCCGCCGGACCGCCGAGCCATCCGGCTACGGCTTTCTCACCGTCGGGCAGACGGCGCGCATCCTCGGCGTCAGTCCGTCGACGCTGCGGCTGTGGGAGAACGTCGGCCTGGTGAGCCCTGTCCGCAGCAACGGCCGCTACCGTCTCTACAGCCCCGACGTGCTGAAGATGCTGAAGCGCATCAAGTACCTGCGCGACGTGCACCGGTTGAACGTGCCCGGCATCAAGCGCGAGCTCGGCAAGGCGCCGACGCCGTCGAGCCCGGTGGGGCAGCGGCCGATCGGCCCGGTGCTGCGCCGCCTGCGCCAGCGCAACGGCATGGGGCTGGTCGAAGCCGCGTCGCAGGCCGGCATCTCCGCCGGGTTCCTCAGCTCGCTCGAGCGATCGCAGGCCAACGGGTCGATCGCCACGCTGCAGCGGCTGGCGACCACCTACGGCGCGACCCTGAAGGAGCTGTTCCAGGTGCCGGGCAAGAGCGGCCGGCTGATGAAGGCCAGCGAGCGCACCGTCGTCGAGCTCTCGCCCGGCGTGCGCATCGAGCCGCTGTCGCGCGGCGCGCCGATGCTGCAGTCGACGCTGATGCGCTGCGAGCCGAGCGCGGGCAGCGGCGGATCCTATTCGCACCAGGGCGAGGAGTTCATCTACATGATCGCGGGCACGCTCGAGGTGTGGCTCGACGAGCTGCACTGCTTCGTGCTGCAGGCGGGCGACGGGTTCTGGTTCGAGAGCTCGCACGGCCACCGCTGGTTCAATCCCGGCGACACCGAGGCGGTGCTGCTGTGGATCAACACGCCGCCGATCTTCTAGGGCAGCCGCCGTGGCCTATCTCACGATCATCCTCCTGTACTCGACGGCGCAGATCGCGCTCGGCGTGTGGGTGGCGCGGCGGGTCAAGGGCTCGCGGGATTTCTTCGTCGCGGGACGATCGCTCGGGCCGGGGCTGCTCTTCGCCACGTTCCTCGCCGCCAACATCGGCGCCGGCTCGACGATCGGCGCGACCGGCCTCGCCTACCGCGACGGCCTCGCCGCCGTGTGGTGGGTGGGCTCCGCGGGGCTCGGATCGATCGTCCTCGCGCTGTGGGTCGGGCCGCGCATCCGCCGCATCGCCGCCGAGCACGATCTCCGGACGGTCGGAGACTTCCTGGAATGGCGTTACGACCGCCGCGTCCGCGCCACCGTTGCCGCGCTGCTGTGGATGGGGACGATCGCGATCCTCGGCGGACAGCTGATCGGCATCGCGGCGATCCTGACGGTCGTCGTCGGCATCCCGAAGATGGCGGGCTGCGCCCTGGGCGCGCTCGTGGTCACCATCTACTTCGGCGCCGGCGGACTGAAGTCGTCCGCCGTGGTCAATGTCGTGCAGCTGGCCGTGAAGATCCTCGGCTTTGCCATCGCGCTGCCGCTGGTGCTCGGCGCGGTCGGCGGCCTCGGCGGCCTGCGTGCGGCGATGCCGGACCCGGGATTCTGGAACCCCTGGATGCACGGCGGCTCCGGATGGATCTTCGTCGCGATGCTCGGGCCGAACTTCATCGTGTCGCCCGGGCTGCTGCAGAAGGTCTACGGCGCGCGCGACGATCGCACGGTCCGCATCGGCGTCGGCCTGAACGCCGTCGCGCTCCTCCTCTACGCGCTGATGCCGACCCTGCTCGGCATGGCGGCGCGCGTGCTGCACCCGGATCTGCTGACCGCCGGCGTCCTCCATCCCGACCTGCCGTCGCGCGAGCTGGCGCTGCCCTATCTCTTCATGTACGACCTGCCCTTCTGGGTCGGCGCGCTGGGGCTGGCGGCGGTCTTCTCGGCGGAGGTGAGCGCCGCCGACGCCGTGCTGTTCATGCTGGCGACGTCGCTCTCGCAGGATCTCTACAAACGGTTCGTGAATCCCGCCGCCAGCGATCGCCAGGTGCTGGGCGTGGCGCGTGCCGCGTCGGTCGCCGGCGGGCTTGCCGCGCTCGCCGTCGCCTTTCTCTCCAAGACCGTCGTCGACGCGCTCAGCATCTTCTATACGCTGGTGAGCGTGAGCCTCTTCGTCCCGATCGTCGCCGGCCTGTACCTGCGGCGTCCGCGCGCGGTCGAGGCGCTCGCGGCGATCGCCGGCGGCGTCGCGGCCGTCGTCGCCGCGCAGCTGTGGAACGCGGGGAAGCCGATCGGCGTGTTCACGCCGGCGATGTTCGGGCTGGCGGCGGCCGCCGTCGCGTTCGCGCTGGCCGGGCTGGCGGGAGGGCCGGCGGCGGCGTCGCCCATGGGTCCAGTTGGTGAAACGAGATAACCGGTGCGAGGCGCAAGTCTGTTCGACCTGAGCGGGAAGACGGCGCTGGTGATCGGCGCCGGATCGGGCATCGGCGAAGCGATCGCGATCGGCTGCGCGCGCCACGGCGCCCGCGTCATCTGTCTCGACGTCAACGAGGACGCGGCAAAGCGGGTCGCGAGCCAGGCGGCCGCCGAGGGCGCGGCAGCCGAGGCGCGTCCGCTCGACATCCGCGACGTCACGGCGGTCGACGCCGCGTTCGACGAAGCCGA
>Ga0207648_10001969_pt1 | contig 22425 bp, 19 predicted proteins | sample KBSMisM32_FD_184310 | JGI IMG/M metagenome (GOLD analysis project Ga0207648, IMG submission 184310) | Miscanthus rhizosphere microbial communities from Kellogg Biological Station, Michigan, USA - KBS Miscanthus M3-2 (SPAdes) (version 2) | ecosystem: Host-associated > Plants > Roots >...
GGGGCGGCGGTGGCGCTGGCGGCCGGCTCCAGGATGCCGCCTCCGACATCGAGCGTGTTCGAGTCCGCCACCAGCACGCGCACCTTCGGCTCCCGGCTGTCTGCGTCCTTGGCCGTGGCCGCGCCCGGCCAGTCGACCGTGTAGTAGCGCAGCGGAATCTCGCCGCGGCGCAGGAAGCCGAACTCGCTGTGCCTTAGTGCGGCCGACGCGTAGCAGGCCTTGCTCACCGCCTGCGACTGCTCGTAGGCGGCATCGAAGGCGGACGGGCAATCCGCGAGAGGGACCTGCGTCGCCCTCTCCTTGACTTCGGGGGAGAGCCACCGCGCGGCGAGATCGCCGGCCTCCTCCGCCCGCGCCGCGCCCGGCGTAGCGGTGGCGGCGTCGCGACTCACGTCTTCCTGCACCGCGGTCTCCAGCGCGTCGAGGCAGGAGGCGCCGACGGCGTATCCCGGCTCCGCCGCCACCTGGCAGCCCTTGACGTCGTGGTTGCCGAGCGCGGCGTGCACGCGCCGCCGGTCCACGTCGAAGAGGTTGCGGTACATGGTGTCGAAGCGGGGGCCGAACAGGTCGGGGCTGCCCCCCCAGTAGATGTTGTCGCCGAGGAAGAAGACGAGGTCGGGCCTCGGGCAGAGGGCGTCTATGCTCTTGGCCACCGCGGCCTGGGCGTGACCGCCCCACTCGGAGGCGCCCCCTTCGCCGTAGCCGGAATCGCCCAGGAGCACCATCGACACCTCGCCCGGCCGCCGCGGAGCCGTGCAGGGATCGGCGACCGAGCAGGCTGGCGCCGGCGTCTGGGCGCGCGCGACGGCGGGCGCGGCGAGAGCGCCGCCGACGACTGCAGCCACGCTGGCGAAGAGCGTGCGCGTGGTCCGGCTCGTGAGCGGGCTCCTCACATCCTCACCGTGATGCCGAAGGAGATGCGGCGCTGTCCGGCCGAGCGCACGGAGGTCAGCCGCTCGACCACGACCTGGCTGATGTCGATGTCGAGACGGAAGCCGTTTTCGTAGAACTCGCCCAGCAGCGAGGCTCCCGCGCCCGCGCGGAACGCATCCCCGCTCTCGCCGAAGGCCTGGACCAGCGCGGGGTCGGTTCCCTCGTAGGCGAGGCGGCCCGCCGTCTCGCGCCGGATGCCCGCCCGCAGCTTGAAGTAGCCCCCGGTGGGGGAGGGCCGCGTCATCTCGATGCCCAGGCGCGGCTCGAACCGGTTCTCGAGACGGAAGGGCGCCGCGGTCGCCTCGTCCTGGTTGTGTTCGAGGGAACGCGTCACGCGCTCGTACCAGATGTAGTCGACCTCGCCCGTGAAGAGCCAGGTGTCCGAGGGGCGCCAGGCCGCACCCGCGGCCAGGAGAGGCGGCTCCTCGATGTCGATGGTCCGCGGCCCGGTGACGACGCCCTCCACCCGGTCGATGGCGGTGCGCTCCACCTTCCAGGCCACGAGGTCCTGGTAGTAGGCGAGTCCGAGGCGGAACGCGGTGGGGTCGCTGCTCGGGCCGAAGGTGGCGAGCAGGCCGGCGATGCCGCGCGCCTTGTTCGAGTCCCCGCCGATGGTGACGAGCGAGAGCTCGTCTCCGGCCAGGTTCAGGATGGCGCTCTCCCCCTCCATGCGCACGTGACGCCAGCTCACGGTGGCGCCCAGGTTGAGCCAGGGAGCGAGGCCGCGCGCCAGCGAGAGGCCGACCTCCTCCGCGGACGAGGAGAGCGTCCCCGACTCCGACAGGCCCGGGCCGCGGACGACCGCCACCTCGTTGTCCTGGCTCGCCGCCCTCTCGCCGAAGATCGCGATCGCGAACGGGCGCGTCAGCCGCGGCGGCGCGCAGGGCACGACCACTCCCGCCCCCGGTTGCGTCGGGCGCGTCGGCACGGGGCCGCCCGGCGCCGCGGGCGTGGGGCGGGCGGGCTCGTCGGTGGGCTTGACGGTGCGGCGGAGGCTCAGCCCCGCGCCGCCCCACAGGTTCGCGCTGCTCAGCGAGAGCTCGGCCCTCGGGATCAGGGCGACGCCCGCCGGGTTCACGGTGGTGGTGCGGATGCTGTCCGCGACGGCGACGTACGCTCCTCCGAGCCCGGCCGGCCGGGAGCCGACCTCGCGCGAGCGCCAGCTCCAGCCGCCGAACAGCACGTCGCTCGTCTGTGCGCCCGCAGGGGGCGCGCCGAAAGCCGCCAGGAGGATCGCCAGCCCGACCGCTCTCCGCATCGTTGCCGCCTCCTGATGCCGCATCCCCGAAGGTGCCGACTCCGATCCTACGGCCGGCCGCGGCCGAACGGGACCGCGCCCACGAAGTTGTCGTCCGGAGATCGCGTCCGAATTCTTGACACCTCGTTTCGCGGGACGATATAGTCGCCCGGCTCGACGAGAGTCGGAAGTCCACGTCCAGTCGCGTTTTGCTACGGTTCCCTTGATGGCGCCCCCGGCGGGAGCGCGGGTCTAAGGATCATGCCTTCCTACGTGCCGATCCTCATCCTCGGTGGAGTCGTCGTCGGGTTCGCCGTCTTCACGCTCTTCGTCTCCCAGCTCCTCGGGAAAGCGCGTCCCAACCCCCAGAAGAGCGCCGTCTACGAGTGCGGGGTGCCCGCCATCGGCACCGCGCGCGAGCGGTTCCCGATCAAGTTCTACCTCGTCTGCATGCTCTTCATCCTCTTCGACGTGGACGCGGCGTTCCTCTATCCCTGGGCCCTCATCTTCCGGGAGCTCAAACTCTACGGACTCGTGGAGATGGCCGTCTTCGTCTTCCTCCTGGGCGGCGGGTTCGTCTACGCCTGGAAGGTCGGCGCCCTCGACTGGTAACGAATGGAATTCAACCCCGGCAACAAGGCGCGCTTCGACGTCATCCTGGCCCGTTATCCGGTCAAGCGCTCGGCGCTGATCCCGACCCTCCACCTCATCCAGGAGCAGGAAGGCTTCCTCTCGACGCCCTCGCTGGAATACGCGGCGTCGCTGCTCGAGCTGACGCCCGCCCAGGTGCACGACACGGCCAGCTTCTACACGATGTTCCGGTTCCGGCCCGAAGGCCGTCACCACATCGACGTATGCACGAACATCTCCTGCGCTCTCAACGGCGCCGACGACGTCATCGCGAAGCTGTGCGATCGCCTGGGCATCCGCAAGGGCGAGACCACGGCGGACGGGGAGTGGACGGTGCAGGGCGTCGAGTGCCTGGCTGGATGCGGGGGCGCGGTCTGCGCGCAGGTGGACGGCCGCTGGGTCGAGGGCCTGCAGACCTCCGACATCGACAAGATCCTCTCGGGTGAGCTGAAGTCTCGGCCCTTCGCCTGGCCCGCGAACAAGGGCGAGACGATCCTGCTCAAGAACGTCCACAAGAAGAACTCGCCCTCCATCGACGTCTACAAGCAGGGCGGCGGCTACGCGAAGCTGAAGGACTTCCTGCAGTGGAAGCCGGACGCGATCATCGACGCGGTCAAGAAAGCGAACCTGCGCGGCCGCGGCGGGGCCGGCTTCCCGGCGGGCATGAAGTGGAGCTTCCTGGCCAAGAACGACAAGCCGCGCTACCTGTGCGTCAACGCCGACGAGGGCGAGCCGGGCACGTACAAGGACCGGCTCCTCATGGAGAACGATCCCCACCAGCTCATCGAGGGCTGCATCGTCTCGTCCTACGCCATCAACTGCAAGACCTGCTACATCTACGTTCGCGGCGAGTTCTACCAGGCCCAGGCCACGCTGGAGAAGGCGATCGCGGAGGCCTACGCCGCCGGCTACCTGGGCAAGAACATCCTCGGCCTGGGCATCGACCTCGACATCTACGTCCACAGCGGCGCGGGATCCTACGAGTGCGGCGAGGAGACGGCGCTGCTCGAGAGCCTGGAGGGCAAGCGCGGGCAGCCGCGCGTGAAACCTCCGTTCCCGGCCGTGTCGGGCCTCTACGACTGCCCGACCGCGGTGAACAACGTCGAGACCATCTGCTGCGTCCCCCTCATCCTGGAACGCGGGGCGGAGTGGTTCGCGTCCTACGGCGTCGAGAAGAACGGCGGGCCCAAGCTGTACTGCATCAGCGGGCACGTGAAGCGTCCGGGCATCTTCGAGACGCCTTCGGGCAAGATCACGATGCGCGACCTCCTGTACGGCGAGAGCTTCGCCCAGGGCGTGCGCGACGGACACAAGCTGCGCTGCGTGATCCCGGGCGGATCGTCCACGCCCGTGCTGACCCCGGACCAGCTCGACTTCAACCTCGACTTCGACTCCATCCTCAAGGTGGGGTCCATGCTGGGCTCGGCGGGCACGATCGTCATCGACGACTCCACCTGCATGGTCTGGGTCGCGCGCAAGCTCGCCTACTTCTACAAGCACGAGTCCTGCGGCAAGTGCTCGCCCTGCCGCGAGGGCACGGGCTGGCTGCTGCGCCTGCTCGACAAGATCGAGGAAGGCCAGGGCACGGAGCGGGACCTCGAGATCCTGTCCGGAGTGTGCGACTCCATCATGGGCAAGACGGTCTGCGCCTTCGGCGACGCCGCGGCCACGCCCCCCCTGTCCACGCTCACCAAGTTCCGCGACGAATACGAGTACCACGTGCGCGAGAAGGGGTGCTGGCGCCGCGTGGCCAAGACCTTCGAAGAGGCCAAGGCGAAGTCCGGCACCGCGCAGCCGGCGGCGGCCGCGACATGAGCCTGAGCCCGGTCCAGCAGGAGCTCGCCATCAGCACCGTCAAGGTGCTGGTGATCTTCGGCGCGCTCATGACCCTTTTCTCGCTGATGACGTACGTCGAGAGGCGGCTGCTGGCCTTCATGCAGTTCCGGCTGGGACCCAACCGCACGGGCCCTTTCGGCCTGCTGCAGCCGGTGGCGGACGGGATCAAGCTCTTCTTCAAGGAAGAGGTGACTCCGGCGGGCGCGAACAAGGTCCTCTTCGTGGCCGCACCCGCGCTGGCGGTGGTCACGGCTTTCATGGCCGTCGCCGTCGTGCCCTACGGCGGCACCGTCTCCCTCCCGCACTGGGGATGGATGCCGGACTGGCTGGAGGGCCGTCGGATCGCGCTCCAGATCTCGGATCTCGACGTCGGGGTGCTCTACCTGTTCGCGCTCTCCTCCCTCGGGGTCTACGGGATCGTGATGGCGGGCTGGGCGGCCAACAACAAGTACACGCTCATCGGCGGCCTGCGCTCCTCGGCCCAGATGTTCTCGTACGAGCTCGCGCTGGGGCTCAGCTTCGTCAGCTTGATCCTGGTGGCGGGGTCGTTCCGCATCCACGACATCGTCGACTCCCAGAAAGGCTGGATCTGGCAGTGGAACGCGATCCGCCAGCTGCCCGCGTTTGCCGTCTTCCTGGTTGCGGCCACGGCCGAGGTCAACCGCACGCCCTTCGACCTGCCCGAAGCGGAGACGGAGCTGGTGGCGGGCTTCCACACCGAATATTCGTCGATGCGCTTCGCGCTCCTGCAGATGGCGGAGTACATCAACATGATCACCGCCTCCGCGATGGGCGCGAACCTCTTCTTCGGCGGCTGGCACTTCGGAATCCCGGGGGTGCCGGACTCGCCGCTGTGGTTCATCGGGAAGATGCTGGCCTTCCTGTTCTTCTTCATCTGGCTGCGGGGGACGGTGCCCCGCTTCCGCTACGACCAGCTCATGCACTTCGGCTGGAAGGTCCTGGTTCCGGTGGCCATGGCCTGGATCTTCGTGGCCGCCGCCCTCGTCTTGTGGCGGCACTCGTGAGCCTCCCGCTCTTCCACGCCATCCTCTTTTATATGTTCGCGGCCGTGGCCGTGGGCGCGGCCCTGGCCATGGTCGTCCAGCGCAACCCGACCTACAGCGCCTTCGCCCTGATCGTCTCCCTCGTGTCCCTGGCCGGGATCTTCGGGCTGCTCGGCTCGCCCTTCATCGCCGCCCTCCAGATCGTGGTGTACGCGGGCGCGATCATGGTCCTCTTCCTGTTCGTGCTGATGCTCCTGAACGTCAAGGAGGAGCTGCGCGTGGCAGGCGAGGGGCGGGTTTCCAAGCTGGTTGCGATCGCCCTGGGGGCCGTGCTGGCCGGGGAAGTGGGATCCGTGCTGGTGGCCGTCCGCACGCCGGTGGCGGCGGCCTTCGACGCGTCCGCTCGCGCGGTGGCCCTGTTGCTGTTCGAAAAGCACTACCTGTACGTGTTCGAAGCCACCTCGATCCTGATCCTGGCTTCCCTCGTCGGCGCCATCGCGCTGGCCAAGCGGGACCCCAATCCGTGAGCCCCACCCTCCTTCAGCACGCGCTCCTCCTGAGCCTCGCCCTCTTCGCCATCGGCGTGGTCGGCGTCCTGGTGCGGCGCAACATCATCACCGTGTTCATGTGCGTGGAGCTCATGCTCAACGCGGTCAACCTCGCCTTCATCGCCTTCAGCCGGGCCTGGGGCAACCTCGACGGCCAGGTGCTCGTCTTCTTCGTGCTCACGGTGGCGGCGGCGGAGGCGGCGGTCGGCCTCGCCATCATCATCTCCATCCACCGCCACAAGGACACCCTGGACGTGGACGCCTTCAACATCATGAAGTGGTAATGGCCGGTCACTCCCAGCACGAGCCCGACGCGAGCCACGGCACGGCCCCGGCGTCCGCCGGACACGGCGGCGGCCACGGCGGCGCGCACGGGCACCCGCCCGAAGCCGGCCTGGCCGGATCGCCCTGGCTCGTCCTTGCGATCTGGATGATCCTGGCCGCGGCCGGCGGGTGGCTGCTGCGGTCGTTCCCCGACGCCCTGCCGTTCACCATCCTGCTCCTGCCCCTGCTCGGGTTCACGGTCCTCGCCATCTTCGGCGATGCCATCCGGGACCAGGGCGAAGGGGCGGGCGCCTGCTGGCTGGCCTGCTTCACCGTGCTCACCTCGTTTGCGCTGGCGGTGGCGGCCGTTTACCGCGTCATGCAGTTCCCCGCCGGCGAGACGGGCTGGCGCTTCGCGCAGCCCTACCTGGGCTTCGAGTGGATCGAGGCCGGCCCCTTCCGCGTCCAGATGAACCTGCTCATCGACAACCTCTCGTCGGTGATGATCCTCGTGGTCACGGGCGTGGGCTCGCTCATCCACCTCTACTCCGTGGGCTACATGTCCCACGAGCCGGACAAGGTCCGCTACTTCTCCTACCTGAACCTGTTCACGTTCTTCATGCTCCTGCTCGTGCTCGGCGGCAACATGCCGCTCCTGTTCGTGGGCTGGGAGGGAGTGGGCCTCTGCTCGTACCTCCTCATCGGCTTCTGGTTCACGAAGAAGAGCGCGGCCGACGCGGGCAAGAAGGCGTTCATCGTGAACCGCATCGGCGACGCGGGCCTGATCCTGGGCATGATCCTGGCGTTCCACCACTTCGGCACGCTCGACCTCGTGGACCTCGTGAGCAACGCCACCGCGGGGACCGAGGAAGCCCTCTGGCAGTTCGGGCCGATCACCGCGATCTGCCTCCTCCTGTTCGTGGGAGCTTGCGGCAAGAGCGCGCAGATCCCGCTCCACGTGTGGCTGCCCGACGCCATGGAAGGCCCGACGCCCGTGTCCGCCCTCATCCACGCCGCCACGATGGTGACGGCGGGCGTGTACATGGTGGCGCGCCTGGCCGCCCTCTACAGCCTGTCGCCCACGGCGATGACGGTCGTGGCGGTCGTCGGCACGGCCACCGCGGTGTTGGGGGCGACCATCGCCCTCGTGCAGACCGACATCAAGAAGGTGCTGGCCTACTCCACGGTCAGCCAGCTCGGCTACATGTTCCTGGCCTGCGGCGTCGGCGCCTTCGGCGTGGGGGTCTTCCACCTCTTCACGCACGCGTTCTTCAAGGCGCTCCTCTTCCTCGGCTCCGGCTCCGTGATCCACGCGCTGGGCGGCGAGCAGGACATGCGGAAGATGGGCGGCCTCTGGCGCCGGATCCCCTGGACATTCGCCACCTTCGCGGTCGGCACCCTCGCCATCGCCGGGATCCCGCCGCTGTCCGGCTTCAAGAGCAAGGACGAGATCCTGGCCGGAGCGTTTTCGGCGGGCTGGAAGAGCCTCTTCGTGATCGGCGTGATCGTCGCGCTGCTCACCGCGTTCTACATGACGCGCGCGGTCATCCTCACCTTCCTCGGCTCCTATCGGGGAGACACGGAAACGGGGTCCCACATCCACGAGTCGCCGTGGATCATGCTGGGCCCGCTGGTGATCCTGGCCATCGGCAGCGCCGCCGGCGGCTTCATCGACATCCCGCATTTCGTCGAGCCCGCGCTGCGCCTGGGCGAGGCCGCCCATGAGGGCCACCATGCCGGTTGGCTGCCCATCCTGGCCACCGCGATCGCGGTGACCGGCATCGTGCTCGGCTACTACCTCTACCTCGCCTTCCCGGAGATTCCCTCGCGCATCTATGCCTCCGCCCGCGGCGCGGCGCGGGTGCTCGAGAACAAATACGGGTTCGACGCGCTCTACGACCGCATTGCCTCGCGCGTCATCGTCGGCGGCAGCGAAGAGGTGCTCTGGCGGGGCGTGGACGTGCGCCTCATCGACGGCGCCGTCAACGGGACGGCGGCGCTGGCGGCCGCGGTGGCGCGCTCGGTGCGGACGGTCCAGGTGGGGCTGGTACGGGCCTACGCGCTCGTCATCCTCGGCGGCGCGGTGGCCGTCCTCTCCTACCTGCTGTGGACGCGATGACGTTCGACATCCTGGCCGTCCTGGTCGTGCTCCCGGTGGCGGGAGCGATCGTCCACGCCCTCATCCCCGGCCGCGCGGAGCGGGCGCACAAGATCTTTGCCCTCGCCCTGACCACGGCCATCTTCCTCCTGTCGCTCCTGCTCGTGGACCGGTTCGAGCCGGTCCCCGGCATGCAGTTCGAGGTCACGAAGACCTGGATGCCGGCCCTCGGCATCCGCTATCACGTCGGGATCGACGGGCTCTCCCTCTGGCTCATCATCCTCACGACGTTCCTCACCCCCATCTCGCTCCTCGGCTCGTGGAACTCGGTGCACTCGCGGGTGAAGGCCTTCCAGATCTTCATGCTGCTGCTGGAGGCGGGGATGCTGGGCGTGTTCGTGGCCCTCGACCTCTTCCTCTTCTACATCTTCTGGGAAGCCATGCTGATCCCGATGTATTTCCTCATCGGGATCTGGGGGCACGAGCGGCGCATCTATGCCGCGGTGAAGTTCTTCCTCTACACGATGGCGGGCAGCGCGCTCATGCTGGTCGCCTTCATCGCGCTCTACCGGGCGTCTCCCGCCCACACCTTCGACATCCTCCTGCTTGCGCAGCAGCCCGTCGCGCCCGCCCTGCAGATGTGGCTCTTCGCCGCCTTCGCCCTCGCCTTCGCCATCAAGGTTCCGATGTTCCCGTTCCACACCTGGCTGCCGGACGCCCACGTCGAGGCGCCCACCGCCGGCTCCGTCATCCTGGCCGGGGTCCTCCTGAAGATGGGGGGCTACGGCTTCCTGCGCCTGGCCATCCCGCTCTTCCCGGACGCCGCCCAGCGTTTCGCGCCCTACATCGGCGCGCTGGCCGTCATCGGCATCATCTACGGCGCGCTCGTCTCCCTGGTGCAGCCCAACCTCAAGAAGCTCGTGGCCTACTCGTCGGTGAGCCACCTCGGGTTCGTGATGCTCGGCATCGCCGCCTTCAACACCACGTCCGTGGTGGGCGCGGTGTACCAGATGCTCAACCACGGGATCTCGACGGGAGCCCTCTTCTTCTGCGTCGGCATGCTGTACGACCGCCGCCACACCTTCGCCATCTCGGAATACGGCGGGCTCAAGTCCGTGATGCCCTGGTTCTCGTCGTTGTTCCTCCTGGTGTGCCTCTCGTCGCTGGCCGTGCCCGGGCTCAACGGCTTCGTGGGCGAGTTCCTGATCATGCTCGGCTCGTGGTCGCTGAGCCATTCCATGGTGGCGCTGGCCTCGCTGGGCGTGGTCCTGGCCGCGGGATACATCCTGTGGATGGTGCAGCGCGTCCTCTACGGCGAGGTCACGCACGCCGTGAACCGCACGCTCCCGGACCTGTCCGCGCGCGAGTTCGCGGTGCTCATCCCGCTCGTCGTGCTGGCCGTGGTCATGGGCGTGGCCAGCCCGCTGTTCACGCGCCTCATCGAGCCGTCGGTGCAGACCCTCGTCGCCGAGACCAACGCCCGCAAGCGTCCGGCAGCGCCGTCCACGGCGGCCGCGGCCGTGATCGCGGAGCCGGCGGCGGGAGGCGGACGATGACGCCCGTCACCCTCGACCTCCGCCCGCTCTTCCCGGCCATCGTGGTGGCGGTCACCGGCGTTGTCGTCCTCCTCGCCCAGGCCTTCACGCCGAAGGGCGGGCGCGCCCCCGCCGCGGCCCTCTCGCTGGCCGGCCTGGCCGGCGCGCTGGCGGCCGTGATCGTGATCGCGCGCGGCCCGGGACGCGGGGCCGTGCTCGCGAGCAGCGTGGCCGCCGACGACTTCGCGCTGTTCTTCCAGGGCCTCATCCTCGCCGTCGGGATCGTGGCCGTCCTCCTCTCTCCGTCGTACCTGCGCGAGACCGCCATCGACCGCGGCGAGTACTACGCGCTGGTGCTGTTCGCGATCGTGGGGATGCTGGGACTCGTCTCCGCCCTCGAGCTGGTGGCCGTGTTCGTCGCTCTCGAGATCATGTCGGTCGCGGTCTACGCGCTGGCCGGATTCCACCGCGACCGCGCGGAGAGCCAGGAAGCCGCGGTGAAGTACTTCATCACCGGCGCCTTCTCGTCTGCCTTCTTCCTCTACGGCGTCGCCCTCCTGTACGGCCTCACCGGCTCCACCTCGCTGTCCCTCATCGCCCGCGGCCTGCGCATGGGGGTCGTCGCCCCCGCCGCCGCCGTTGCCGGTGTCACTTCCGTGGGCGCGGCCACCGCGCTGGCGCTGGTGGGGGTGGGGCTGCTCCTCGTCGGGTTCGGATTCAAGATCGCGAGCGTGCCCTTCCACATGTGGGCGCCGGATGCCTACGAAGGAGCGCCCACGACGGTGACCGCCCTCATGGCGGCAGGGGTGAAGGCGGCGGCGTTCGGGGCCTTCCTGCGTGTCTTCGTGCAGGCCCTGCCGAGCCTGGCCGCGCACTGGCAGCCCGCGGTGGCGGTGCTCGCGATCGTCACCATGATCGTCGGCAACCTGGGCGCGCTGGCCCAGTCGAACCTCAAGCGCATGCTGGCCTACTCCTCGGTGGCGCACGCGGGGTACCTGATGACGGCGCTGGTGGCCGCGCCCGGGCTGGGGACGGAGGCGATCCTCTTCTACCTGGTGACCTACGCCGCCGTGAACCTGGGCGGGTTCGGCGCGTTCGCGGCGCTGACGCGCGGCGGCCGCGAGCCGGTGACCCTGACCGACATGGCGGGGCTGTCCGAGCGCCGGCCGCTATTGGCCGCGGCCCTCACCGTGTTCCTCGTTTCCCTCACCGGGGTCCCGATCTCCGGCGGCTTCGTGGGCAAGTTCTACCTGTTCAGCGCCGCCGTGAGCGCCGGCTACGCCCACCTCGCCATCATCGGCATGCTCATGAGCGTCGTGTCCGCGTATTACTACTTGCGCGTGGTGGTCGCGATGTACATGGACGGGCCGATCGGTGAGGACTCCTGGTCGCCGGTCGGCGCGAGCGCGGCCCTCGCCCTCGCCATCTCGACCACCGTGGTGCTGGTGCTGGGCGTTTACCCGGGGCCATTGATGGCCTTGGCGAGAGCCGCCGCGGCGTCGCTGCGGTAGGCGAACAACAACAACAACGACGACAACAACGAACAACGGAAAGCGGCGCCGTGCCGCCGCTCTCGTGCCTCGGCGGCACGGCGCCGCTAGCGCGGCCTCGGCGGCGCAGCGCCGCTAGCTCAGTCCGCGAATCTCTCCGTCACGTGCGGGTCTACGGCCACTCCGTGGACGTAGACACCCCAGTGCAGCTGCGCCACGGGCGCGATCCCCGTGTCGCCCGTGAGGCCGAGAGGCGCGCCCGCCTCGACGAAGTCTCCGCTGCGCACCGGCGTGGAGGCGAGATGGTAGAAGACGCTCACCACGCCCTGGCCGTGATCGAGCATCACGGTCTCGCCGGTGAGGACGAGCGGCCCCGCGAAGAGCACGTTGCCGGCGGCGGGAGACGAGACCGGAGTGCCGGCGGGTACCCGGTAGTCGAGCCCGCGGTGGTATTCACCCCAGATCGCATCCGTCTTCGCCTCGATGGGCGCGGGGGCGTCGTAGGTCTGCGCGCACCCGAAGCTGGCTTCGGGCGCCGCCGCCACCGGCGCGCGGAACGGCCCGTGCCATTCCTGTTTCGCGCTCACCGTGCGCAGGTAGAGCTGGACGAGCCGCCCGTCGCGGACGCCCGCGGGCTGCGTGAGCATCGCCTTCTTCACCTCCGGCAGCAGCACCGTGCGCGCGGGGTAGCTCCTCTCGGCGACCGTGATCGGCACCGCGAAGCGCTGGCGCCCCCGGCCCGTGCGCACCTCGATGCCGAGCGTCACCGGCCCCGGCGGCGCGTCGACGGGCACCGGCACCATGGCGCGCAGGCCTCGGTGCGAGCTGAGGAACGGGCAGCGCCGACCTTCGAGGATGGCGTGCACGACGCCGTAGCGCAGGCCGGAACGGATGCGCACGGTCACGAGCCCACCCGGGTACGCGGATGCCTCGTCGACGGCGACGGTGAGGCGGCCGACGCGGCGCAGGGTTTCTTCGGGGAAGGCGCGGGTGGACCCGAGGGCCACGAAGGCGAGGACGGCAAAGGCGCGCATTGAGCTCATCGCGCCGGATGATGCCATTCGCTGTTGTTCGATGGCAAGCCGACCTGGCCCCAACCTCTATTCTGCTAACCGTGTCGACCGATTTTCGTTGTCCGTTGCTGTCCTCGCCAACGCCCCCGCCAGCGCGTCCTCTTCTTCCACGCTGACCGTGCGCAGGTCCACCACCAGCGCGTCGTCGGCGATGCGCGCCACGACCGCGGGCTCACCCGTCCGCAGCTGCGCGGCCATCTGGGCCGATCCCTTCGAACGATGGACGATCCGCAGCAGCACCGTCGGGATCTCCGCGGTGGGCGCGGCCCCTCCACCGGCGGCCGAGGCCCCGTCCACCATGGTCGCGGTCAAGGACGGCGCCTCCCGGGCCAGGCGCGCCGCGAACGCCGTCGCGCGTGCGCGTACCTCCTCTACCGGGGCCGAGAGCATGCGCGCGGTGGGGATGTCCGACGCGGCGCGGCCGGACTGGTGGATGACGAGAATCGCGTCCAGGGCGGCCAGCGTCATCTTGTCCACACGGAGGGCGCGATAGAGGGGATTCGCACGCATGGCGCCGATGCGCGCCTCCGCTCCCACCACCAGCCCGGCCTGGGGCCCCCCGAGGAGCTTGTCGCCGCTGAAGGTCACGACGTCCACGCCGCCGCGCAGGCTCTCCCCGACCGTCGTCTCGTCGAGCCCGGCCAGCGGCTCCAGGAGCCCGCTGCCCAGGTCTTCGACCATCGGCACGCCCGCCTGCCGCGCCAGGTCCACGAGCTCGCGCCGCGATGGCGCCTCCGTGTAGCCGACGATACGGAAGTTGCTGGGGTGGACCTTCAGGACGAGGCCCGTATCCGGACCGAGCGCGTCGCGGTAGTCCGCGATGCGCGTGCGGTTGGTGGTGCCGACCTCGCGCAGGCGCGCGCCGCCCTTGCGCAGCACGTCGGGGATGCGGAAGGAGCCGCCGATCTCGACGAGCTCGCTGCGGCTGACCAGGACTTCGCGGCCCTCGGCGAAAGTGTTGACGGCCAGGAGGACGGCGGCCGCGTTGTTGTTGACGACGACGGCCGCCTCCGCGGCGACGAGGGAGCGCAGCCGCGTCTCCGCGTGCACCTCGCGCTGGCCGCGGTCGCCTCCCGCGAGGTCGAACTCGAGGTTCGAATACGACGTCGCGATGCGCGCGACCTGCTCCGCCGCCTCCGGGGGCAGCCGCGAGCGTCCGAGGTTCGTGTGGACGACGACGCCGGTGGCGTTGATCACCGGGACGAGGGAGGCGGCGCGGGCCCGATCGAGGCGCGCGGCCAGGCGCGCGGGCAGCTCCGCGGCCACCGACTCCACCGCGGCGCGATCGCCGGCGGCCGCGCGCGTGCGCGCGTCCTCGACCAGCGCGCGCAGCTCGCGCACCACGAGCGCCCTCCCGTGGCGCGCCTCCAGCGCGCGCACCTCCGTCCGCTGCAGCACCTGCTCGACGGACGGCAGGAGGCGGCGCAGGTCGGGGTCGGCGGACATGCGGTGAAGTATAGGTCTGCGTTGACGTTTCCGGAGGCGTGCCCTATTCTCGCGACCATGGGTCGGGAGCGCGCCAAGACCTTCGCCGACCGTCTCCCGCCCGTTCTCCCGCGCGAAGAGCCCGACATCACGCACCTCCCGGACGAGATGGCGGACATCCTCTATCCCGGCCGCCGTCCGCGGCCCTTCCGAGTCGCCATCGAGTTCGAGCCGTTCGAAGGGCCGGAGGCCGCGCGCGCTCTCGATCTCGCGCGCCGGTCTGTTCTCTACCGCGAGAAGTCGGAGGCAGGGGGTACGGTGCACCACGCCGCCTTCGAGACGGGCCAGGCCTCGGCCATGCGCGCGCTCTTCCAGATCGTGGGCGCGCGCCCGGGCACGGAGGTGCTCGTCGACGGCAAGCGGGTCCCCTATGCGACCGAGCTGTGGCTGCCGCTGTTCTGGCTATTCGTGGGCGAGGGGGCCTGATCCATGCCGCCTTCTTCTCCGATCAACGACGACCTCGACATCCTCGAGAGATCCTTCCGTCAGCTCCAGATCGAGTGGGAGAAGTTCTTCGGCGGCGTCGAGAAGAAGCCGCCGACGGACCTCCGGGCCCGCGTGGAGGCCCTCATCAAGAAGTACGCGTACGCGGAGATCCGCAACAACGGGGAGCGGTTCCGCTACCAGACCCTGAGCACGCGCTACGCCACCTTCAACGAGCTCTGGAACAAGCGGATGCGGGCCATCGAAGAAGGGCGGCCCCTGGGCATCCACGGGATCTACGAGCGGAAGGTGGCCCCGCCGCCCGTCTATGCGCCGCCGCCTCCGGCCGCTCGCGCCGCGGGTGGGGGCTCGGGCGAGTTCCGCGTGAAGGACCCGGGAGGGGACACCGACGCCGTACGATCTCTCTTCGACCGGTTCCTGGAGGCGCGCAAGGCCGCGGGCGAGGCGGCCCCGGTGAAGTTCGAGAGCTTCCAGAAGATCATCTCGCAGCAGGCGGCGCGCATCCTGACCGAGAAGGGGGCTCAGGCGGTGGACTTCCGGCTCGAGACCAAGGACGGCAAGGTGAGCTTGAAGGCCAAGCCCGTGAAATGACGAGGCGCTCCGCCGCCGCGCGCGTCTTCGCCGCCGCCCTCCTCGCGCTGGCGGCGCCCGCCGCCGCCCAGGCCTGGCCGGCCACGATCGTGGAGTCGCTGGCCCGGGACGCACGGCGGCTGGTGCCGCGCAGCCTGGCCCAGCTCATGACGGACAACGAGAAGGAAATCTTCGCGGCCTCGCGCGCGATGTCGCCGGAGCTCGGCCAGGCCCTGGTGACCGACTTCAACGCGGGCGAGCTCCGGCCGGCGACCACCTCCGTCCTGGAGGCGCATGCGACGGAGGCGCTCGACCTGTTCCGCCAGCGGCGCGTCACGGAAGGCGTCATCAAGCTGGGCGCGCTCCTGCGCGTGCCCGCCGACCTCTCCGACCCCGTCCTCACCGGCGGGCCGGAGGGCTACCCCGCGGGCGTGACCCGCGAGTACTACGCGTTCGTCGAGGAGAGCCTGGACAAGATCCCCGTCGTGCTCGACGACCCGCCCGCGCTCAAGCTGCAGCGGCGCGACCTGCCGCGCTACTGGAACGGGCTCATCGGCCGCAGCCGCGTCCAGTCCGACGTCATCCGCACCGAGCTCTTCCAGCGCGGCCGCGTGATCGACCATCGCACGATCGACTACCGGTCCCCGGTGTTCGGGGTCGCCTCCCTGTCCTACTCGCGGGCGGTGACGGCCATCGCCGCCACCTGGCTCGCGGTGTGGCGCGAGGCGCGGGGAGACCTGACCCGCATCCCGAGCCCGCTTCCCGTCCATCCGAGCGACGCGCCGCCGATCCCGGGCGCGGGGCGCGTACCCCAGACGGCCACGAGGGAACAGCAATGACACGGCGCGCCATCATCTCCGTCTACCGCAAGGAGGGCATCGTCGAGCTGGCGCGCGGCCTCAGCGCGCGCGGCTTCGAGATCGTCTCCACCGGCGGCACCGCGCAGGAGCTCGGCAAGGAAGGCGTGAAGGTCACCGGCATCTCCGACGTGACCGGCTTCCCGGAGATCCTCGACGGCCGGGTCAAGACCCTGCACCCCAAGGTGCACGCGGGCATCCTGGCCAAGCGCGGCGTGCCCGCCCACGAGAAGGCGCTGAAGGACCAGGGCGTCACTCCGGTCGACGTCGTCGTGGTCAACCTCTATCCGTTCGAGGACCGCGTGGCCAAGGGCGTGCCCTTCGCGGAAGCGCTCGAATACGTGGACATCGGCGGCCCCACGCTGCTGCGGGCGGCGGCCAAGAACTTCCAGCACGTGGCGGTGGTGGTCGACCCCGCGGACTACACGCTGCTCCTCGAGCAGCTCGACCGCGACGCCGGGCCGGACGCGGCCACCCGCCTCTACCTCGCCCAGAAGGCCTTCCGCCACACCTCGCGCTACGAGGCGGCCATCGCCGGATATTTCGCGCAGGTGGAGGCGAAGGGCGACTCCTTCGCGGTGGCGGAGACGGAGGAGGTCTTTCCCTACCGGCTCGCGCTCTCCTTCGAAAAGGTGCAGGACCTGCGCTACGGCGAGAACCCGCATCAGCGCGCGGCCTTCTACAGCGACCTCGGCTCCACCCTCTATTCGATCGCCTCCGCGCGCAAGCTGCAGGGGAAGGAGCTCTCGTTCAACAACATCCTCGACCTGGACGCAGCCTGGCGCCTGGCCACGGAGCTGCCGGAGCCCGCCTGCGTGATCGTCAAGCACACGAACCCGTGCGGCACCGCGATCGGCGCCAATCCGCTGGAGGCCTACACGCGCGCGTGGGAGTGTGATCCCATCTCCGCCTTCGGCGGCATCCTCGCCTTCAACCGGCGCGTGGACGGGACGACCGCGCAGCGCCTGGCCGAGAAGTTCGTGGAGGCGGTGATCGCGCCCGGCTACGAGCCGGACGCCAAGAAGGCCCTGGCCGCCAAGAAGAACCTGCGCGTGCTGGACATGGACACGACGGCGATCCACAAGGTGACGGGGTTCGACCTGCGGCGGGTGATGGGCGGTGTGCTCGCCCAGGAATGGGATCTCCACCGCCTGGAGAGGAGCCACTGCGAGGTCGTGACCAAGCGCAAGCCCACCGACGAGGAATGGCAGGCGCTGATGCTGGCCTGGACGGTCGTCAAACACGTCAAGTCCAACGCCATCGTCTATGCGACGCCCATCCAGACCGTCGGGGTGGGAGCGGGCCAGATGAGCCGCGTGGACGCGGCGCGCTTCGCGGCTTTGAAGGCGCAGCTTCCCCTGAAGGGGACGGTGGCCGCCTCCGACGCTTTCTTCCCGTTCCGGGACGGGCTCGACGAGATCGCGCGCACGGGCGCGACCGCGGTCATCCAGCCCGGAGGCTCGGTCAAGGACGAAGAGGTCATCGCCGCCGCCGACGAGCACAAGCTGGCCATGGTGTTCACGGGAGTACGCCACTTCCGGCACTGAGGCGCGGACGGCCCGCGGCCGGCGACCCGCCGGCTATTCGAGCAACGGGATCTCCCGCATCTCGCCGCGCCGGAAGACGAACGCGCGGAAGACGGGCACGCCGAAGTCGCTGTTGAACGCGCCCGTATCGGTCACGCCCACGACCCGCCCCGCCTCGTTGATGCCGAGAGCCTGGCTGGTGTCGCCGCCCAGCGTCCCCAGGTCCTCCATGACTCCGTCGCGAACGAGGAACGCGTGGAAGAGGCCTTCCGCCGTCACCGATTCGCCGACCACGTCGCCCCGCGCGTTGATGCCACGGGCGCGGGCGAAGCCGCCGCCGAGCGTGCCCAGGTCCTCGATCACGCCGTGCCGCCAGCGGACGGCCACGCGGCTGGAGAGGGGAGCGCCCGCGTAAGTTGAGGAGCCGACCACGTCCCCGCGATCGTTGATGGCCAGGGCTTCGGTGAAGGTGCCGCCCAGGCCCGGCAGCTCCGTCATCACGCCGTCCGCGTAGACGAAGGCGCCCACTCCGCCCGCCGCCCTGCGCGCGCTGCCCACCACCACGCCCGCGTTGTTGACGGCGCGGGCCACGCTCGTCGCCCCCCCGAGGGTGCCGAGGTCCCGCACTGTGATGCGGCCGCGGCGGCCGGGCGTCATGAGAAAGGCGTGGGACGTCGGGAGCACGGCCCCGGTGTCGGGGTCCAGGTTGTACGCGAAGCCCACGATGTCGCCCCGATCGTTGATCCCGAAGGCCTGGCTGTTCTCGTATCCGGGCACGGGAGGCAGGCTCCGCAGGCCGTCGTCGTCGGCGATGAAGGCGGCCGACTTGAAGTCACCGCTCGGGTAACGCTCCGCGGTGTCCGCCTGGCCGACCACGACTCCCCGGTCGTTGATCCCGAATCCCACCGATGCGAAACCGCCCAGGGTGCCCAGCACGCGCACCTGCCCCCGCGTCTTGACGTAGGCCACGTACCCGGCGCAGCCCGGCAGGCAGAGGGCGCCCGTAACCTGCCCGCGGTTGTTGAGGGCGTCCGCTTCGCTCACCTCCGTTTGCGTATCGCCCCGCGCGGCCGCGGCCATCGTGACGACGAGACCCGCCGCCGCCGCCACGTGCATCCACCGTCCGTGTCCGATCTTCATGCTGCACCTCCAGGCGGCACCCATTTCGCTTCAGCGCGACCGGTAACGCGTGCGGTGCCGCAACTTCAGGCGCCGGTCGCTGACGCGCACCTCCAGCTTGTGGCTCCGCCCCGGCGCTCCCGAGGAAGGGGAGAAGCCGACGACGTATTGCGCTCCCAGCTCCTCGAGGAGCCGGTCCAGCGCCCCGGCCAGGCCGTGCCCGGCGGACGCGACCACCAGGCCTCCCGAGGCCTCCGCGAGATGGGTGAGGAAGCTCCGCCCGGCCAGGGTGTCGGGAGCGCTGGGAGCACGCTGATAGGTCCCGCCGCTCCGCGTGAAGGGCCCGACGCGGTAGCCGGGAGCGGCGGGCAGGAACGTCGAAGGCACGAAGGGAACCGGGTAGATGCCCACGTTGGCGGACTCGACCGCACGGGACAGCTGCGTCTCCGTGACCGGGCTCCCGAAGTCCACGCCGTCGGAGAGAAGGATGAGCACGCTGCGCGGCGTGCCCTCGTCGGTGAGCTCCTCGATCGCCTTCGCGACCGCGGAGCGGATCACGGACGCGCCGTTGGCGGGCCGGGCCGCGATGATGTCCGCGAGCAGCTCCGCCGGCTCGGTCTCCGGCCGCCAGAAGCGGATGTCGGTGTCGAAGGACATGATGATGCGGCGCCGCAGCCGCGGCACCTTCTCCAGCACGGCCAGGGCCGCGCGCTGCGCGTTCTGCAGCTCCGCGTCCATGCTCCCGCTGGTGTCGAGGAGCAGGGCGACGTCGAGCGCCATGCCCTCGTCGGCGGCCCGCGAGAAGACCGAGATGGGGCGCGGGAACCCGTCTTCGCGCACCTCGAACGCGGACTCGGGAAGGTCGGCCACCACCTTCCCGGCCGCATCCGTGACGGTGACGGTGACGTAGACGAGGTCGAGCTGCGCCTCGAAGACGGGCCGGGGCGAGGGTCGCGGCGCGTCCGCGGCTCCCGCCGCCGCCGCCGCGACCAACGAGGCGATCGCGATCGACCCCGCTCGTGCCTTCACGGTCCACCCACCGAGGAAGCAGCGTACTCCATCGCGAACCGCGGTCCCGCCCGCAGCAGGCGGCGCTTGAGCCCCTCGTATCCCTGCTCGCCCAGCACGAGGTCCGCCAGCACCGTGCGCACGGCGCGGCTGCGTCCCGCGAAGCGCACCATCCGGCGCGCGAAGCCGGGCGCGTAGAAGCGATCGTGCAGGGCCGCCGCCTTGAGCAGCTCGCGGCCGAACGCTTCCAGCGCGCGCTCCGGATAGCGGCGGAGCGAGCCGTCCTCGCGCAGGGTCTCCGCCAGCACTTCCGCCGAGCGCAGCCCGTAGTAGATGCCCTCGCCCGTGATCGGATCGGCGAGGGCGGCGGCGTCGCCCACGAGGGCCCAGCGCTCGCCCGCGATCTCGAGCAGCGACCTCGGATCCGCGCTCGGGGAAGGGATCGTGTGCGCGTAGCGCGGGGCCTCGTCGTCCGTGAGGGCGGGGAAGGCGCGTGCGACTTCCGAGGACAGCCGGTCGAGGAGGCGCGCCGTGGGCACGCGGGCCAGGGGCGCACAGATGCCGACGCCGACGTGGCCGGGCCGGGGGAAGAGCCACAGGTACCCGAGGAGGTCGGGCGTGAAGCGGACCACCATCTCCGCGTTCCCGCGCGCGAACCAGCCCGCCGCCATCATCAGCCGCGCCGGCGGCGTGGGCGACGAGAACGTCCGCCGCACCAGGCTCCCCGCGCCGTCCGCGCCCACCACGAAGTCGAAGGTCTCGTCGCGTCCGCCCGACGTGCGCACGTGGCCGGCGGAGTCGACCGCGATCACGCGCTCGGCCACGTGTTTGGCTCCGGCCGCGACCGCGCGGCGGAGCAGCCAGGCGTCGAGGGCCCGCCGCGAGGCGATGCCCACGGGCCGATCGAGGCGGACCTCGACGGAGTCGCCGGCACCGGAATCGAAGCGACAGCGGTCGAGGAAGCGAACGGGCAGCGGGTCGTCGCTGGGCGCGGCCGGCAGCAGCCGAAGCGCCTTGGCGGTGAGCCCGCCTCCGCACGGCTTCTCGCGGGGATGGGAGGCGTCGAACACGACGGTGTGGGCGCCGTCGCGGGCGAGGCGGGCCGCGGCCAGCGCCCCCGCCGGGCCCGCGCCGACGACCGCCACCTTCATAGACTGGAGAGTCTAGCCCGCGGCCGTGCCCGCCGCTGCCACCACTTCCTCCGGCGTCGCGGTGGCCGTGCCCACCTTGCCGACCACGACGCCCGCGGCCAGGTTCGCGAGCCGCGCCGCCTCCGGCAGCCCCGCTCCCGAGCAGCGGGCGAGGCCGATGGTGGCGATGACGGTGTCACCCGCCCCCGTCACGTCGAAGACCTCGCGCGCGGCGGTCGGGATGTGGAGGGGACGGCGGCCCGGCTCGAAGAGGGACATGCCCTGCTCGCCGCGGGTGATGAGGGCGGCCGCGCACTGAAGCCGGCGGAGGATCGTCTGGCCGGCGGTGAGGACGTCCGCCTCGGACCGGATCCGTACGCCCGTCGCCTGCTCCGCTTCGCCCTGGTTCGGCGTGACGAGGGCGACGCGGCGATAGAGGCCGAAGTGCGCGACCTTGGGGTCCACGAGGACGGGCACCCCACGGCGGCGGGCCAGGGCCAGGACCGCCTTCATCACCGCGGGCGTGACGACTCCCTTGTGGTAGTCGGACAGGATCAGCGCGCCGCAGGAGGGCAGGACGGCCTGCACGCGCTGGAGCAGCGCGCGCTCGAGCGCGCCCGCCACGGGGGTCGAGGCCTCGCGGTCCGCCCGCACCACCTGCTGATGGTGGGCGATGATCCGCGTCTTCACCGTCGTGGGCCGGCCTTCGTCGGCGACGCTCAGGGCGTCTTCGACTCCCGCCTCCGCCAGGGCCGTGCGCACGCGCAATCCGGGCGCGTCGTCCCCGATGATGCCGGCCACCACCGCTTGCCCTCCGAGCGCGCGCACGTTGCCGGCCACGTTGGCCGCGCCGCCGAGGTGGAACGTCTCGGACGCGATCTCGACGACGGGCACGGGCGCCTCCGGCGAGATGCGGGCCACCTTGCCCCACAGGAACTGGTCCAGCATCACGTCGCCCAGCACGAGCACGCGCCCGCCGCGCATCGCCTTGAGGAGGGCGCGCACCCGCGAGGGGGAGAGGGTCATGCGGCCAGGGCCGTGCGCGCGCGCTGCCGCCGCAAGGCGTAGGGGATCGCAGCCACCAGCAGCGTGAACATGAGGATCTCGGAGTCGCCGAAATTGTATTCGAACAGTCCGGCCGCCATGAACGCGGCCAGGAAGGCGAGCGCGGCCACCGCCGGCCATCCCGCGCCCCGGCGCACCTCGCGCCAGGCGTCGCCCATGGCCGCGGCCACGAACCACAGCCACCAGGCGAGGCAGGGCAGCCCGCGCTCGGCGGCGATCTGCAGCGCGTTGTCGTGGAGGTGCGGCTGCAGCGCGTTCGGCGCCTGGGGCCAGCGGTACTCCGGATAGACGGCGAGGATGCGTCCGGGACCCTGGCCGAACACGGGCTTGTCCCGGATCATGTCGATGCCCGCCTGCCACATGTAGTAGCGGTCCACGCTGCTCGCGTCCACGACGGTGAGCCGCCCGACCACGGGCGCCGGGCGCAGGATCACGACCGCGGCCACCGCCGCCGCCAGGGCCCACAGGAGCTTCGGGGCGCGCAGCACCGCGACGAGGCCCAGGCCCACGAGCGTTCCCAGCCAGGCGTTGCGCGTACGCGAGACCACGACGGCCCACGACGCGACGGGGACG
>Ga0207648_10001970_pt1 | contig 22417 bp, 16 predicted proteins | sample KBSMisM32_FD_184310 | JGI IMG/M metagenome (GOLD analysis project Ga0207648, IMG submission 184310) | Miscanthus rhizosphere microbial communities from Kellogg Biological Station, Michigan, USA - KBS Miscanthus M3-2 (SPAdes) (version 2) | ecosystem: Host-associated > Plants > Roots >...
GTCACACGTGGTTCCGCAACATCAGCTCGACCGGATGCGGCCGCAGATAGACCTGGTCGGCCAGATACGGCACCCCGCAGCGCCGGATGTGATGGGCGAACAGCGTGAGCGGCACCACCAGCGGCACACGCCCGCCGCCGTAGTCCTGGATGAGAGCGAGCAGTTCGGCCCGGCTCTCGCGGTCGAGCGCGTCCTTGAAGTAGCCGAGCATGTGCTGCAGCACGTTGGTGTGCCGGCGCGGCGTGGCGATGGCTTTGAGCGCCGTCATGAATTCAAACGAATAACGATCCTGGAACTCTCGCCGGGTCATCGATTTGCCCGATGCCACCAGGCGGCCGAGACGCTGATAGCCCTCCGGCTTGTGGGCCATGAGCGTGAGTTTGTGAGCCGTGTGAAACCGGACGACAGTCCCCATCGACCAGCGGGTGGCAAAGAGGGCCGTGAGCCGGCGATACGCGAAGATGCGCTCGACGAAGTTCTCGCGCAGCCTCGGATCGTTGAGCCGCCCTTCTTCCTCAACCGGCAGCAGGGGAAAGCGGGTGACCAAGGCGTCGGCAAACAGCCCCCGGCCCGACTTCACGGGCACCCCGGCGGTGCCGTACACCTTGACGCGTTCGAGTCCGCACGTCGGTGAATCCTTCTTCAATACGAAGCCGACCAGCGCGTCGTCGACCAGTTCCTCGACGCGTCGGCGCGCGTAGCCATGCATGCGCGTGGTGTGATCGTGAGCCGTCCTGTTGGTCAGCAGGCGAATCCGGCCGTCGGCCTGCACCAGACGCATCGATTCACGCGGCGCGTCCAGCCCAGACTCCACTTCTGGGCACACCGGCACCCAGTCGACAAACTGTCCCAGCGATTCCACCAAGAACGGATCCCGTTTATGGCCGCCATCAAAACGCACCGGCTCGCCGAGCAGACAGGCCGAGATCCCGAGACGGATGCGTTCGTGGGTCATCGGCGTGTCACACGTTTCGATCGCGCAGCGAGTCGATCGCGCAGCCAGCCCGAAGGCGACCGGCTGCGGTCGCCGTTGATCTCGATTCCGCGTCGCGTGGCGCGACGCGCGATGTCACGCAGGAGACCGCTGAACATCCACTCGTGCACCGGCAGGAGGGCGTACCAGTACGCGCGGCCCAACAGGCCTCGAGGGTCGAACGTCGCCGTCTGCCGAATGAGCGATCGCCGGCCGTCGTCGAGCGGCGTAACCTGGAATTCCAGCCAGCCGCGGCCCGGCAACTTCAGATCTGCCCTGAGCCGCAGGAGTCGATCCGGTTCGTACGCGTCGACGGTCCAGCCGTCGATGACATCTGTCACTGCGCACTTTTCGGGGTTGCGGCGGCCGCGTCCCATGCCCACGCCTCCGAAAGCGCGGTCCAGCCAGTGTCGCGCGCGCCAGAGGAAGTTCCCGAAGTACCAGCCATTCGGTCCGCCGATCTGCCGGATCGGAGCAAAGACCTGCGACGGGGGCGCGTCCAGAACAGTAGTCCGCGTGTCGACCTTCTGACGCGATCGAGCGCCGTCCTCTATCGCCTTCGCCAGTGCCACGCGCAACGGCGTCGGCGCGATCTGGAACGCGTCGAATGCGGCTGACGATCTGACCACTGTCGGGTTCTTCAACCCTTCCACCAGCGCACGACCGACGCGGGCCTGCGCCGGTGTCACCAGCGCGAGCCAGAGACCCGACAGGTGCGGCGTCAACAAGGGCACCGGCAACAGCCAGCGACGCAGCCCCCGAAGCTGTGCGTACTCCCGCATGACGTCCCCGTACGAGACGACGTCTGGACCACCGAGCTCGAACACCTCACTGCCGGTGTCAGTCAGGTCCAGGGCCGCCGCCAGGTACGCCACCACGTCGTCAACCGCCATCGGTTGTGTCAACGTCGCGACCCATCGCGGGCACACCATCACGGGCAGGCGCTCGACCAGCGCCTCGATCATCTGGAACGACAGACTTCCGGCGCCAACCACGATTGATGCTCTGAATTCGATGACCGGAACGCCGCTGGCGCGCAGGAGGGATCCGGTTTCGGCTCGACTCTGGAGATGGCTGGAGAGCGAACCCGCCTGATCTGCCAGGCCGCCCAGATAGATGATGCGCCTGACACCAGCGCGAGCCGCCGCGCGGCCGAAGTTTGCAGCTGCATGGCGATCCACCTCCGCGAAATCGGCACCGACCGACATGGAGTGCACCAGGTAATACGCCGAGACCACGCCAGCGAGCGCGCGGTCCAGCGACGCCTCATCGAGGCAATCACCCTTGACGACCTCCGTCGTTGATCGGGTTGCCCGGACGCGTTCGGGACTCCGCGCAAGGCACCGCACCGGACGGCCGGCCTCTTCGAAGTATCGAAGAAGCCGACCGCCGATGTATCCCGTGGCGCCGGTGAGGAGGACTGGTGCGTCCATGCTGCGGCTATTCGTCCTCCGGCAGGATCATGCTGTCGATCACGTGGATGACGCCGTTGCTCACGCCGATGTCGGTCTTCACGACCTTCGCGCCATCAACGCTCACGCCGCCCCGGCCGGATGCGATCGTCAGCGTGTCCCCGCTGACGCCTACGCGGACCCGCGTTGACCACGTCGGCCGCCATCACTTTACCAGCGACGACAGGCAGGTTGAACGTTCACATCGACGGTCAGGAGCACGCGCTCGAGTCGGGTGACTCGATGTATTTCGACTCTGGCGTTCCCCATGGGTATCGGCCGCAGCGGCACCTCAACATGTGCGCATCGGACCGCCTGATCGCATACCCCGACGACCACCCGACGAGCTGTCGCTCCGAAGCACGTCTGAACGTTCGCGCCGTCACCGCGGTGATCGTCCGCACAACGGATGGTCTCGAGATCGTTTGAGCGTCGGCTCCGTCCGAACCGCGTCGACCGGCGCGCTTGTTGATTAGAGACCGAGACGTTCGCGGACCCATCACGTCTGGGCCGTTCGTCGTGGCAGAGCCGCAGGTGCACTACACATGGCAATCGCATCCGCAGTGGAGCACTTCAATACCAGCATTGAGACGGGTCCGGTCCCGTCTCGTTATTCGCAGCCGGAGGGACACATGACGACCGAACTCGACACTTTCTACGACATGGTTGAAGACATCGGTGTTGCGATGATGACGACGCGGCGGCCCGACGGGCATCTCGAGTCCCGCGCAATGGCGAATCAGAAGCGGGCGGCAGGAGCCGATCTGTGGTTCGTGACCGCGGAGGGCACCGGCAAGCTTCGCAGCCTCGAGGCTGACCCGCACATCAACCTGTCGTACTACAAGGATCGGACGCGCGAATGGATCTCGGTGTCCGGCTTGGCGACGATCTCACGCGATCGGCAGAAGATTCGCGAGCTGTACGAGCCCGATTGGAAGATGTGGTTTCCGGACGAGGGTGATGCGCGGCACGGCACACCGGACGACCCGCGCTTGGTGCTCATCGGGGTCGACGTTCATGCGGCGGTGTTCCTGGAAGTCAACAAGCCGCAGCCGGTGGTCCTGTATGAACTCATGAAGGGCTGGCTGACCGGCACCGAGCCGGAGCTCGGGAAGATGCACACGCTCAAGCCGTGATTCAGTCGACGGCCGATGGGATGGACAGGGTATTCATCCCTTCTGTCGTCCGCGCGACTCGCTCCGTGACACGGTCAGGCTTCAAGGGCTACTCGTATCGCTTCGAGGCGCCCACTCCGCGGTCTATGTTGCGTTAGACTCCTCCACTCGATGCCACTGCCAACGAGCATCCGCGCCATCAGATCGACTCGTCGTTGCGGAGGGGGCATCCACGCGTCCCACTATCCAGGCGAATACAGTGAAGCGGCGTTCACCGGCGTCGGCGCGTTCGCCTTGTCGCTTGCGGTCGCGAGCACGCCCCTCGGAAAGCGAATCGATGCGCTCGCGGAAAGGGTGTTTCACCTGCCGGCCGGAGGATCGGGAGCTCGTGCCACCTTCCGCTCTACTCCATTCGCTCCAACAAATTCGATGGCACTACACCGACCGGAGGACGTCTCATGACCAGTTCATTCGATGCAATTGTCGTCGGGGCGCGGTGTGCAGGCTCGCCAACGGCGATGCTGCTCGCGCGGAAGGGCTATCGCGTGCTTGTTGTCGATCGGGCGACGTTCCCGAGCGACACGATTTCCACACACATCGTGCATCCGCGGGGGGTTGCCGCCCTGGCGAGATGGGGGCTGCTCGAGCGGCTCACCGCAACGGGGTGTCCTCCCATTCAGAGGTATACGTTCGATTTCGGCCCGTTCACGATTGAAGGCGCGCCAGGGACGCAGGACAGTCCGGTCTCGTACTGTCCACGGCGAACTGTCCTTGACAAACTCCTCGTGGACGCCGCGTCTGAAGCGGGCGCCGAGATCCGCGAAGGATTCACAGTTGAGGAGGTCGTCATCGAGGATGGCCGTGTGTGCGGCATCAAAGGGCGTTCGAAGAATGGATCTTCGGTGACCGAGCGTGCGCGAGTCGTGGTGGGAGCCGACGGCCGCTTCTCCGTTGTGGCCGAGGCCGTCCGCCCCGAACAGTACAACGAGAAGCCGCAGCTGCTTTGCGGCTACTACACGTACTGGAGCAACCTCCCCGTTGAGGGCAACTTCGACACCTATATTCGACCGCGTCGCGGCCTTGCCGTCGCGCCGACACACGATGGTCTGACGCTGACTGTCGGTGGGTGGCCGTACGGGGAGTTCGAGGCGAACAAGAAGGACGTCGAGGGAAACTTCCTGAAGCTGTTCGACTCCGTACCCCAGCTTGCGGAAGGTCTTCACTCCGCCAGACGCGAGGCTCCGATCGCGGGCGCCGCGGTACTGAACTACTTTCGAAAGCCGTTCGGGTCTGGATGGGTGCTGGTCGGCGACGCGGGCTATAACCGAGATTTCATCACGGCGCAGGGAATCACCGACGCGTTTCGTGACGCCGAACGGTGTGCGACCGCGCTCGACGAAGCGTTCACGGGTGTTCGACCCTTTGACGAAGCGATGCACGCGTACCAGCGCGAACGGGACGAGCACGTGATATCGATGTACGAATTTACGTGTCAACTCGCAACGCTCGAGCCTCCGCCTCCCGAGATGCAGCGGCTGTTTGCCTCGATTGTCGGAAACCAGAAGGCAATGGACCGATTCGTTCAGATGAACGCGGGGACGATTTCGCCGGCGGAATTCTTCTCAGGGTCATCCTCATCGGCGTAGTCAGGAGGCTTTATGACAACGGCTGCGGGTCGGCCAGATCGAAGGGTTGGAACGAGCGCGAGCCCATAGCCTCTCGCCGTGTCAATCCGCGCGGCGACAAGGAGGCGGGGCCGAAACGGTGAAGACACGATTTGGCGTGGGTCTCGGCATGCGGCGGCCTCTGTAGTCCGGCGCGCTCTTCAAGACGGCGGCATGCGGCCGCACCTGCTTCATTGGTCGGGGCGTGTTCCAATCGGCATGCGCGCAGTGGTGACCGCTAGGCTCGACGACTCTCCCGCTGTAGCTCACGCAGCAATCCCTGCGAGTCGCCCAAACGATTGTTAAAAATCCGTCGTGCGACATCGAGCAAAGAGCCAACGAGAGGGTCGCGCAGCGCATATCGGACGGACGAGCCTTCCTTCCGTGCCGAGACGATGCCTTGATGACGCAACACGGCCAATTGCTGCGAGACGACGGGCTGATCGAGCGCGAGCTGCTCCTGCAGTTCCTGCACGGTTCGGTCGCGGCGCACCAGCGTCTCGAGAATGCGAATGCGCGCGGGGTGGGCCAACGCACGAAAAAACTGCGCCTTGAATCGCTGCAGCTCGCCGCCAACGGCCTCAGTCCGGGATGCGTCACGCTTGGGCGACATCGGTAGGATATTATATATTAATATTCATATGTGTATCGATGACCCATTCGCCGGATAACCTGGCACAGACGATCGAACGTCTCGCGCATTTGTTGCCAGCACAGGGTCCAATCAGCATCTTCATTCACCACAACACCCTCCACGCCTTCGAGCATCTGCCGTTCGAAGACGCCGTTGAAATCGCTGCAATGCGGTTGGGGCGCGAGCCGTACCTGGCGGAATCGCGGTATCGCGACAAGTTGGCATCCGGACGTATTCACTCCACGGACGTCCATGCACTACTCCTCGAACAACTGGGCGCCAGCGGATCGGAGAGCGTCGCGGGCGTGAGTTCTCGTGTCGATCTCTGGCGAGTCCTTGTGCTGCATGGCACTCCGACTGCGGCTGGACGAGAGCTGGCCTGGATCCTCGAAGAGACCGATGCGCTGTCCCGTTTTCGCAACGACCTACCGGCGAGTGCCCGTTCCACGCTTGCGGCATTACGGGAGACGACCGATCGCGTTGACGACGAACGCCAGGCTGTGCGTCGGCTGTGGAAGGCATCCCTCGAGGCGGTCGCGCGCGCGCACGCATCGCCACCGGTCGAACGGGCAGTCCTGCCGGTGCGCCATCGCGATTGGCTGTTCGATGTGCACGGTATCGATACCGATACATGGATCCATCCCCCGCTCATTCGATTTCTCGCCGGATATCTCGACCAGGGTCTTGCACACTGGTCGATGCCGGCGCGGGAACGTGGTATCCATGGCTGCTTTCTTGAACTCTATGGAACCTCCCTTGCCGCGCGGTGCGGGCCGTGGGCTCGCACGCTTCCAAACGTGGTCGGCGACGATCGCGCGGCCGGACGCGACGCGTTCGATTCGATCGCACACTCGCTGCGCGAACTCGGTGTACACACGGACGAGTACGACGACTATCTCGCTGCGGAACTGCTCGCTCTCCGCGGTTGGGCTGGTATCGTGCGGCAGATAGAAGAGCGTCCCGACCGTGTCCCGGCACGGGATCTCACTGTCACGTTGCGCGGATACCTTGCGGTGCGCCTGCTGTTCGAACGGGCGGCACTCGCGCACGCCGCGCGTCAGCTCTCCTTTCGTGGATCTCCGGCGGACCTCCGCGACTGCCTTCGAGAACAGCTCCCGGCGCCGCAGCCGCCGACGAACGTCGAGCGCGCGTGGCCCCTCTTTCATGTGGCGCAACTTTGCGGCCTTGACGCCTCGATTGTGGAGCAGTGGACGCCAGCCCATGTCGCCGAGCTCGAACGCGAACTACAGCAACTGAATGCCGTGCGACGGCGCCGAATTCTCCACCAGGCGTTCGAGCGAGCGATTCGTCACCGACTATATGGCGCGGTGATGCAACACGCGCCGCATGCATCGGCCCAAGCACCTGCATTCCAGGCCATCTTCTGCCTCGACGAGCGCGAAGAATCGTTTCGTCGGCATCTGGAAGAGGTCGATCCCGCCTGCGAGACGCTCAGTACCGCCGGTTTCTTTAACGTGGCGATGTATCACGAGAGCGTCACCGATGCGCATCCGCGGCCGCTCTGCCCTGTGGCGATTCGTCCCGACCACTACGTCGCCGAAATTGCTGCCGACGAAGATCGCCTCGTCGAACGCACACGCCGTCTGCATCGGAGGGCTGCAGGTTTCCTCGGCTACAACGTGCATCTGGGAAGCCGGTCGCCCGTCCGCGGCGCCCTGCTGATGACGGCGTTTGGCTGGTTGGCCCTCGTGCCGTTAGTCCTGCGCGTTGTGTTCCCGTGGCTGTCGTCCCGATGGCGGCATATCCATCAGACCGCGATCACCACTTCGCGAACGCGGTTGCAACTGGATCGTGACAGCGCAGCGCCACCTATCGGGAAGCATTCCGGATTCACGGTGAAAGAGATGGCCGACATCGTCCGCCGCGTCCTTGAAGACGTCGGTATTCGCGATCGCCTTTCCCCGCTTGTGGTCGTCGTCGGGCATGGCTCAATCAGTCTGAATAACCCTCACGAGTCCGCTCATGACTGTGGAGCGTGTGGTGGCGGGCGAGGTGGACCGAACGCCAGGGCGTTCGCACAGATGGCCAACGAGCCTCGCGTGCGCGAGCTCCTTGCTGAAGAAGGGCTGTCGATCGACGAGAGGACGTGGTTCGTGGGGGCGCAGCGAAATACGTGCAACAACGAGGTGATGTTCTTCGACGAGGGTCTCGTGCCTGCGGCGTCGCGGCCGTTGTTTGCGCGCGCGGTGGACGCGATTGACACGGCGAGACGTCGCGAGGCGCACGAACGCTGTCGCCGGTTCGACGGGGTTCCGCATTGGTATCCGGCGGCCGCGGCACTGGCGCACGTTCAGGGGCGCGCTGACGATCTCGCACAGCCGCGACCCGAGTACGGGCATGCGACCAACGCGTTCTGCGTCGTCGGCCGTCGGACACGAACGCGCGGTTTGTTTCTCGATCGCCGTGCGTTTCTCGTCTCCTATGACCCGTCGCGAGACGACGATGGCGCGATCCTCGCGCGCATCATGGGCGCCGTGGTTCCCGTCGTCGCAGGCATCAGCCTCGAGTACTACTTCAGCTACGTTGATCCAACAGGGTACGGCTGCGGGACTAAATTGCCCCACAACGTGACGTCGCTTCTCGGCGTCATGGATGGCGCCCAGAGCGACCTGCGCACCGGTCTTCCCTGGCAGATGGTCGAAATCCACGAGCCCACGCGTCTGGCGATCGTGGTTGAGGCGACGCGCGAACGCGTACGGCGCGTCGTCGAGGCGAACCCAAACATCGATCGCCTGGTACGAAATCGGTGGATCTGGATCGCCTGCCTTGACCACGAGTCTGGGGCGTTATGGGAACTCGATTCGACCGGGTTCGTTCCACATGCGCCCGGACAGCCACTTCCGATCGTCACGGGTGAATCGGCCACCTGGTACCAGGGAAAACGGGGCTTTCTGCCGCCGGTGGCCATCGTGCCTACCCACGCACAACATCAACACAGCGCTCAGGCATGACCCTCGGCATGCCGAGCGTTCCTCTCACGGTCCTCGTCCTGATAGGGGTCGGATCTCCGACGCTCTTACTGGCGGCGCTCGGCGCCGCATCAATGGTCAACCGGCCACTACCCGAGCGTTGGACGGGTCTGCTGGCGGCAAGCTCGATGGCCGTTGCCTGCGCAGCCCTGCTTGTCGCATTCGCCGTCTACGGAATCACGAGACCAGGCACGCAGCTCCTCTCGTATGGTGCGTGGTCCACGTCACACGAAGGCGGCATCGCCATCGAATTTCTTGTCGATCGACTCTCACTCGCGTTCGCGGCACTGTCGACCGCCATCGCTGGCGTCGTGTCGGCATTTTCGAGCCGCTACCTGCACCGGGAATCCGGCTACAACCGCTACTTCGTGCTTCTGGCGATGTTCGTCGTCGGAATGCTGCTGGTGGCCCTCGCGGGAAACGTAGCCGTTCTTTTCATGGGCTGGGAGCTCGTCGGCCTCAGCTCCGCACTGCTTGTCGGGTTTTTCCACGAACGACCCGCGGCCGTGTCGAATGCCTTTCGCGTGATATCGGTCTACCGAATCAGCGATGCCGCGCTGCTCTCTGCGGCCGTCCTCCTGCGCCACGTCGCGGGCACGGGCAGCCTCTCCCTGCTGTTTGGCGGCAGCGCCGCTTCGGCCACGACGCTGAGCGCGACGAACGCGACGTTCATCGCGGTTCTGCTCATCGTGGCTGTGGGTTGCAAGAGCGCGCTCCTGCCCGTCTCGAGTTGGTTGCCGCGAGCCATGGAGGGACCAACGCCTTCAAGTGCTGTGTACTACGGATCGCTCTCGATTCACGCCGGATGTTTCTTGCTGCTGCGCGCGGCGCCGCTGCTCGAACAGGCGCCTGCGGCCCGTCTCCTGGCCGGTGTCCTTGGAGCGACTACGGCAGTGTTCGCGGGGATCACCACGCGCGTGCAGAGCGACGTGAAATCGTCGCTGGCGTATGCGTCTCTCACGCAAGTCGGTCTCATCGTCGTTGAGATCGCGATCGGTTGGTACACGATCGCGTTCATCCACCTGGCCGGACACGCCTGCTTCCGATTGCTGCAGTTCTTGAGCGCGCCCAACGTCCTCCACGATCTGCACGGCCTCGAAGAGGCGATGCGTGACCACTCCCCGGCGGGCCGTCGCACGTGGACAATCCTGATGTCGGATCGCGCACGTCATCGCCTGTTCCTGCTCGCGCTTGAACGCGGATTTCTGGACAGCACCCTGGATCGCATCGTGGTCGAGCCCTTTCACCGCGGGGCGCGCCTGTTGGCGCGAGTCGACGAGTGGTTGTGTGGCGCTGTGCTGCCGTCGCGACGACCTGCTCCGAGCGATGGAGGAGATCGCGATGAATGAAGCACTGGTGTGGCTGGCCGCACTGGTTGCGCTGCCCGGCGTCGTGATCATCAGCTCATTTCTGCGCATTGGAGCCGAGCCGTTGCGTCGGCTGGCGGTAACGTCGGCGATTGCGATGGTGGTTGCGTCGCTACTGGTCGTGATATCGCCGCCTCTACGCAATTTCTCCATTCAGACGTCGCTCTTGACTTCGATGCCCGGCGGCGAAGAAGTGATTCGTGTCGACACGCTTTCGGCCGCACTCCTACCATTTACCGCTGGCCTGTGGCTGTTGACCGTCGCCGTTACACCGAGAGCGTCACTCGATCGGCGTGGCATGCGGCGAACCGCGCTCGCGACGCTCATCACCTTGGCGTCGTTCCTGACAGAAAGCGCCGTCGTGCTTCTGGCCCTGTCGCTCGTTTCGGTGTGGACGTTTCTAGCGGCACTCTCGGATCCCGCGCATCGGCATCAACGCCGCGTCGTCGCAGTGTATCTCGGCGTCTCGACGCTGCTGTTTGCGATAGGCGTCGCAATGCTGGTGAGTCCTGGGGTGCAGAACACCACACTCGAAACTGTCGCGTTGTGGTGCATCGTAGTCGCCGCCCTGATGAGAAAGGGTATTGTCCCCTTCCACGCGTGGGTGCCCGAGGTATTCGATCACGGACGATTGGGCCCTGCCATCCTCTTCAACGCACCTCAAGTGGGCGCGTACATAACAGTGGTGCTCATCGTGCCGCGGGCTTCAGCGGAAATGTTGCGGATCATCGCGCTCCTTGCGCTCGGCACTGCGGTGTACGGCGCGGCGCTCGCGCTCGTCCAGACGAGCGCGCGACGAGCCTGCGGCTACCTGTTCATGAGCCAGTCGGCACTAGTGATGGCTGGTCTCGACTGCACGAGCGTCACGGCGCTCGCTGGTGGCCTGCTGGTGTGGCTGTCGGCAGGATTGGCGTTTGCGGGTCTGGCCCGCTGCGTGCTCGTGCTCGAGGCGCGGCGTGGACGGTTGGATCTGACTACGTATCACGGCGGGTATGAGCGCATGCCAGTACTGGCGATTAGTTTCCTGGCGATGGGACTCGCATGCACCGGCTTTCCAGGAACGCTGGGCTTCGTCGGTCAGGAGCTCCTCGTCGACGGCGCCGTGGACATGTTCCCCGTTATGGGGTTCGCTGTCGTTATTGCGTCGGCGTTGACCGGCTTGGCCGTGCTGCGGATGTACTTTTCGCTTTTCTGTGGTCGTCCGGAAGCGCTCGCACACCCGAGCCTCCGACTCGGGTTACAGCCGCGCGAAGCGTGGACGTTTGTCGCGCTCGTCACCGTGCTGATAGGGCTCGGGATCGCGCCTCGACCGCTAGTGGATTCGAGGTTCGATGCAAGCGAGGAGATTTTGCGACTTCGCCGAGAACGCATATCGCACCAGTTACCCGGCGGACCATCACGCTCGCCGAAGGTTCACGCATCGCTGGTGCGATAGCGCACAACATCGTGCCGCTCGGCGCAGAGCCTCGCGCGGGCGAACCAGCTCGCCGGAATTCGTCGCGACAATCGGTCATGTACTTGCCGCCGAACACAGCCAGCGCGAACATATGCTTCGGCGTGAGTTCCGGTGTGAATCCGGGCGCGAAGTTGCGCCCGACCCGTTTCCGTCCGGTACCGGTTCCGTCCGGTAGTAGACGTAGCCCTTCTGCATCTGGTCGTTGACGACAACCTTCATGGTCGGCCGGCTTTCTGCGGAGTCTGCACAAGACGCCGGACATCGAAGCCGTTGTCTAGCGCGGCCGTGCGCGCCGCCGCCATCGATTCGGCATCAAGACGTGGCATGCGAGCGAGGATCCAGAGATACTCGCGGCCCGGGTCGCCGACGACCGCCCACGAATAGTCCGGCGCCAGGCCGATAATCCAGTAGTCGCCCCAGACGGGCGGCAGCCACGAGAGCCACGCAGGAGCGAACCGCACTTTCAGCTTGGCGTGCGTCTGCTCGTCGAGGAGGCGTGCAACACCGCTCGCTTCCGTCTGACCGTCGGCAGTACGACATCGGTTGACGACGTCGATGCGTCCATCAGCACGGCGGGCGTAGCTGGCACGCACATCGCCGACACACTGGCGCTGAAACCGGTTCTCGAACCGCGCGATCTCAAACCAGTCGCCCGCATATCGACTCAGATCGACGAACGGAACCGTCCGAACCGCCGGCGCCTGCGCGCTGGCGTTTGCCGGCTGCAGCATAGCGGCGACAATGGCGACGGTCGCAGCCCATCGAGGCGCGACGCTGCGACGGACGCTCGCCCGCACCACTCGGTGACGGCTCGCGAACACGAGCGTGAGCACGGGCCGAAGCACGCCGGCCGCGATACGGTTCAGCACACCGCCACGCCCGACGGTGAACTCGACTCGGTCCTGATAGAGCGCTTGCGAAGCGCCGATCGGCTCGAACGAATGCGCGTGTCGCCACACCGCGAATGGACCGCGTACTTGCTCGTCGCAGAATCGTCGGCACGCGATGTAGCCGTAGTGCCGAAGCACCCAGCGCATGCGCACGGAACCGACGCCGATCGAGAAGGTGACGCGTCCGCCGTCGCGGATGCCGCCCTCTTGCTGTTCGATCCGCACGAGGCGCGAGGGCGTCAGCGCCGCAAGCGCTCCGGGCTGCTCGTGCCAGCGGAATACCTCGGCTACCGGCGCGCCGATGATCGATCCATACGTGAACGTCGACACCTGAGCGGGCGCGGCACGCGGTGCGGCACGCTCCGCGATCCGCCGCAGCAGGCCGCGGAAGACGAGCGCGTGGAGCGGCAGCACGCCGTACCAATACAGTCGTCCTGCAACGCCCCGCGGATCGAAGATCGCCGTCTGGCGGATCAGCGAGCACGCTCCGCCGTGGAGCGGCTCGACGCGGAACTCGAGCCATCCGCGTCCTGGCAGCTTGAGCCCGGCCGAGAGGCGCAGGAGGCGGTCAGCCTCGTACGCCTCGACGCACCATCCGTCGATGACGTCTCCGACCACGCAGTCGTCGGGATCGCGCCGGAGTCGTGGCATGCCAACACCGCCCCCCCACCGGTCGAGCCATCCCCGCAGCCGCCACAACGCGTCTGCACAATACCAGCCAGTGGCGCCGCCAATCCGTCGGATGGGCGCAAACGCTTCTGCAGGTGGCGCATCGACGGTCACCGCGCGGGTGTCGATCTTGTATTGCGCCGCCGCATTCTCGTCGATCGCGCGCCTGAACGCGTCCCGCAGCGGCATCGGCCGTATTTCGAACGTCTCGCGCGTTGCCGGCGAACGCACCACAGTGGGATTGCGCAGACCTTCGACGAGCGCGCGCCCGACGCGCGCTTGAGCCGGCGTTATGAGGCCGAGCCACAGACCGGACAGTCGCGGTGTGAGCACCGGCACTGATACGAAGAAGCGCCGCAGCCGACGCAGCGCCGCGTACTCGCGCATCATGTCGCCGTACGACACCACCTCGGGGCCGCCGATTTCGAAGATTCCCCCGCGTCCGTCGGGCAGGTGGAGCGCCGCCCTCAGATAAGCCAGCACATCGTCGATGGCGATCGGCTGGGTACGCGTGTCTACCCATTTCGGACAAATCATGACGGGAAGCCGCTCGACCAGTGCGCGAATCATCTCGAACGACAAGCTGCCCGCTCCGACAACGATCGAGGCGCGGAACTCGACGACGGGCACGCCCGCGTCACGGAGCGCCTCTCCCGTTTCCACGCGGCTCTTCAAGTGCGTCGAGAGGGAAGCCGACGAATCGCCGAGCCCGCCAAGATAGATGATGCGGCGTACGCCCGCGCGGGCGGCGGCGCGGCCGAAGTTCGACGCCGCACGGCGATCGAGCGCGGCGAAGCCGGGCCCACTCGCCATCGAGTGCACCAGGTAATACGCCTGATCAATTCCGTCCATCGCCGCGACCAGCGACGCTTCGTTGAGGCAGTCTCCTGCGACGATTTCGGTGGTCACCCGACGCGGCGTGACGCGTTCGGGCTCTCGGGCGAGGCACCGCACCTCGCAGCCGCCTTCCTCGAGCACTCGAAGAAAGCGGCTGCCGACGTACCCGCTGGCGCCGGTGAGGAGGATGGTTCGGGCCATGACCGATCGCGTTATTCGCCCGGCGGGAGCAGGACGTGATCGATAACGTGAATGACTCCGTTCGTCGCGACGATGTCGGTCCTCACGACCCGCGCGTTGTCCACCATCACGGTGCCGCCGGTGACCGTGATGTGCAAGGCGTCACCGCCGACCGCCTTTGCGGAGCTGACCTTGACGACATCGGCCGCCATCACCCTGCCCGGCAGGACGTGATACGTAAGCACGCGGACGAGCATCGCCTTGTTCTCCGCCTTCAGAAGGTTGTCCAGCGTGCCGGCGGGCAGCTTCGCGAACGCCTCGTCGGTCGGAGCAAAGACGGTGAAGGGGCCGGGACCTTTGAGCGTCCCGACGAGATCGGCCGCCGCCAGCGCTTTCGCCAGCGTCTTGAACGATCCGGCCGCGACCGCCGTATCGACGATGTCCCTGGTCTGCTGCGCGCGCGCCGGTGAAACCGCCGCGAGGCACGCGACGAGCGCGAGCGAGGTGAACGTCAGCATCTTTTTCATGTGCACTCCTTGAATGGTGAACCTAAGAAGGACCGAATTACGCATGGTGGCTCGCCGGCTGCAGCCACCGGCCCTGGACGCGCTTCCAGAAGACTCCCTGATACACGCCGGCGGCGCCGACCAGTCCGTAGACGACAGCGGTCAGCTCGGACACCTCGCCGAAGGACAGGCCGAACAGCGCGGCCACCAGATCGAACCGCGCCACGGCGACGAGCCCCCAGTTCAGCGCACCGACCACGACGAGCACGGCCGCGACAACATCGATGACTTTCATCTGCTACCTCCTGTCTTTGAATATAATGCAATATTATTTTCATGCAATGACAAGCCGCACCGCTCGCCAAAGTCATGTGAACCTCGCGACAAAGCGCCGCGGATTTTTGAACCTCCGTCAAAAACGAGGGAGCCGATGCTGTCGAAGACGCTGCAGGACGGACTGAACGACTATGGGATTGGTGCCAAGATTCGCGCGCTGCGCTTGAAGAAGAAGATTGGCCTTGTCGACCTGGGCAAGCACACCGGGCTGTCACCGGCGCTGCTCTCGAAGATCGAACGCGGCCGTCTCTTCCCCACGCTGCCGACCCTGCTCCGGATTGCGCTTGTCTTCGGCGTCGGCCTGGAGTTCTTCTTTGCGGGGGCGCGTGAGCAACCGCTCGTCGCGGTGACGAGGAAGAACGCGCGCGTGGAACTCCCCGAGCGCCCCGGCGCGCGCGAGGCAGCCTATCGGTTCGCGTCGCTCGACTACCCAGCAACCGAGCGTCGGTTCAACTGCTATTACGCCGAATTTCTGCCAGTCGCACCCGAGAAGCTACGGCCGCACGACCACGCCGGGGTCGAGTTCATTTACGTGATCGACGGCGTCCTCACCGTTCACATGAACGGGGAGGAACATGCGCTCGAGGCGGGCGACGCCATCTACTTCGATTCGACCATTCCGCACGCGTATCGACGCAGCGGCGGCCGGAAATGCAGCGCGGTTGTCGTCACCGCCGCGTAGGCAGAACACGTGGCGACATTGTTCGGCTAGACCCTGCGCCACAGGCCGGTGATCACAACGGCGATCGGCGGCAGTGGATGCGGACGCTTGATGCGCGACATAGCGTCAACAATCGCGATTGAGACACCGACCAAAGAATCGTCGATGAAGACGATGCGACGATCGGTGAAGTGGGAGCCGAGCTGTTTCCACGAGCACCATCGCCGCACGGAGTTCTGGGCGGTCAAACCCCGTACGAACGACTTCTCACAAGAACGAAAGCTGAAGTGTCACCAGGGTTCTTAGGACCCTACAATTTCGCGCGAGACGGGCTACAAGATTTTCGAGCGCTACAACGATTGCGGTGTGGGCGCGTTCAATGACCGCAGCCAGCGCCCACACCGCCAGGGCAATCGGTCGAAGGTCCCGGCTGATCTCTACAGCGGGTCCACGTGCTACCAGCGGCGCAAAATCAACGTGAGCCAGGTGTTTGCCGGTCAGAAGGTCGGCGTCAAGCAGACGGACGACCACATCTGGCTGGTCACCTTCATGGACTATGACTTGGGGTATTTCGATGACGAGACGTGTCGTCTCGAGCCGATCGATAATCCGTTCGGTTCGAAACTGTTACCCATGCTCCGGAATAGACCTCGTGTCCTTCCTGAGAGATAGGTAACACCGTATTCCGGACACATGGGTGACACTTTTGCCCCTTCGCTGGAGGGGGCATGCCTTGGAAGGAGTGTCACGTCATGGACGAGCGGCTCCGGTTTGTGGCCCGCCTGCTCGAGGGAGAAAAGATGGCGCCGTTGTGCGCCGAGTTCGGGATCTCGCGGAAGACCGGCTACAAGATTTTCGACCGCTACAAAGATTGTGGCGTCGGCGCGTTCAACGATCGCAGTCGGCGGCCGCATCGGCAAGCGAATCGACTGCCGGCCCAGGTGGAGGCGGTCATCGTGCGGCTGAAGCGAGAGTATCCCGGCTGGGGGGCACCGAAAATTCGCGAGAAGCTCCGGCAGCGAGCCACCGCGCCCCATCTGCCAGCCATCAGTACGGTCCACGCGGTGTTGGACCGGTATGGACTCGTGCATCGCCGCCGCCGACGTCGGCGCGTCGCGCTAGGCACCGAGCTCTCGCAACCGCTCGAGCCCAACGCACTGTGGTGTGCCGATTACAAAGGCGAATTCATGCTCGGGAATCGCCGCTACTGCTATCCGCTGACCGTCACCGACTTCGCGAGTCGCTACCTGCTCACCTGTGAGGCGCTGGCCACGACCCAAGAAAAATTCGCCTTCACGGTCTTCGAGCGCACCTTCAAGGAATTCGGCCTGCCGCGCGTCATCCGCACCGATAACGGTGTGCCCTTCGCGTCCGCTCACGCGCTCTACGGGCTCAGTAAACTCGCGGTGTGGTGGCTCCGGCTGGGCATTCAGATCGAGCGCATCAAACCCGGCCATCCGCAACAGAATGGCCGTCACGAACGGATGCATCTCACCCTGAAGCGGGAAGCGACAAAGCCCGCCGCCTCCAATGTCCTGCAACAGCAGGCACGCTTTGATGTGTTCGTAAACCGCTACAACCGGGACCGTCCCCATCAGGCTTTGGATATGAAAGTCCCGGCCGACTTCTACGTCCGGTCCCCACGCCTGTACCGCGGGTTAGAGGACCTCACGTATCCATTTCACGACCGCACGGCCACGGTGACCCATTGCGGCCGCATTTGTTTCAATCGCCGCAAGATCAACCTGAGCCAGGTCTTCGCCGGTCAAAATGTCGGCGTGACACAGGTGGGCGAGCGCATCTGGCTCGTCACCTTCATGGAGTACGACTTGGGCTATTTCGACGACGAAACGTGCCGGCTCGAACCGATCGAAAATCCCTTCGGTCCGAAAGTGTTACCTATGTCTCCGGAATGAACTGTCACCCATGTGTCCAGAAAGGACCTTGTTGATAGTGGCTCCTCAGGCTGGACTCGAACCAGCAACCCTCCGGTTAACAGCCGGATGCTCTGCCATTGAGCTACTGAGGAATGTTGGTGGGAACGCGACCTCCGATCGTATCGGATGGGCGCGACCTGGCGCAAGGACTGGCCCGATATAATCCGCCGCGTGAAAAGATTTCTCTGCCTTGCGCTGTTCGTCGCGTCTCCCGCGGCCGCCCAGACCACGATCTACCAAGGCGCGCGGCTGATTCCCGGCGATGGGAGCGCGGCGATTGAAAATTCCGCGTTCATCGTCTCGAACGGCAACATCACGCGTGTCGGACGCGCCGCGGAGGTGAACGCGCCGGCGGGCGCGATGCGCGTCGACCTCACCGGCAAGACGGTGATGCCGACGCTCATCGACATCCACACGCATACCGGTTTTCAGAAGGGCGCCACGTACCGTCCGGAGAATTACCGCCGCGAGACGATCATCGACGATCTCAACCGCGCGCTCTACTTCGGCGTCAGCGCGGTCGTGTCCGAAGGCATCGATCCGGGCGAGGCGGCCTTCAAGATTCGCGAAGAGCAGGCGGCAGGCCGCCTCGGCGGCGCACGCCTGTTCACCGCCGGCCGCGGCATCGGCGCGCCGAACGCCGGTCCTGGTGCGGACACCTATAAAGGCATCGCGTATGAGATCACCACGGAGGAACAGGCGCGGAACGCCGTGAGCGAACTCGCGGCGCAGAAGGTGGACTTCATCAAGATCTGGGTCGACGATCGCAACGGGCGCGCGCCCGAACTGAGCCCGCCGCTCTACCGTGCCGTCATCGACGAAGCACACAAACGCGGCATTCGCGTCAACGCTCACGTCTTCTACCTCGCCGACGCCAAAGGGCTCGTGGCCGCCGGCATCGACGGCTTCACGCACTTGGTTCGCGACAAGGACATGGATGATGAGGTCGTCCAGGCGATCGTCAAGCGTCGCGTGATCATCATGCCGACGCTGCAGAACGCAGAGCGTGGCCGCAATACCGAGCCACCGGCGTCACTGGCGGCGTGGTTGAATGGCCCTGCACACGAAGCGATCGGCCCCGAACTGGTGGCGAAGGTTCTCGGCGCCTACAGCGGCCGGCCGCCGGCGCAGGCTTCGGCCGCACGCGAACGCTACGCGATCCTGCAGCGCAGCCTCGCGAAGCTCTCCGCAGCGGGCGCGCGCATCGTGCTCGGTGGCGACACGGGGCTGCAGGACGATCCCTTCGGCTTCGCCGAACACCGGGAGCTCGAGCTGATGGTCGAAGCCGGCATGACCCCGATGCAGGCCATTGTCGCCGCCACCCGCAACGGCGCGGATTACCTGGGCTTGAAAACCGCCGGCACACTTGCGGCCGGAAAGCAGGCCGACTTCGTCGTGCTCGACGCCAACCCGCTCGAAAACATCACGAACAGCCGCCGCATTGGACGGATTTTTGTGAAAGGCCGCGAGGTGAACCGCGATTCGCTACGGCCTGCGTCGACTCGGTCAAATTGAAAACCGCCAAGGGCGCGCGCTTGACAGCAGAGGCTGGTCCCTCTAATGTCCGCGCATCCCACTACGCAAGGAGGCTTAATGCGGACCCTTCGGCGGTTGTTCCTGTGTTTGGCCACGTTTTTCATCCTCGGCGCTCCCGCGCCGCTGCTCGCGCAAGGCGGACGAGCCGAAATCAACGGCACCATCACCGACGCCCAGAAGGCGGTGCTGCCCGGAGTAACGGTCACCGTTACCAATGAGGAGACCGGCCTCATGCGCGAGGCGGTGACCGATGGCACGGGCCGCTATGTCATCCCGCAGCTGCTGCCGGGCCCGTACACGATCAAGGCGGAACTCTCCGGCTTCCAGCCGATGACGCGCAACAACATGGTCGTGCGCGTCGGCGAAGAGCTGACGGTTCCGCTGACGCTGTCGCTGGCGGGTTTGACCGAGTCGCTCGTGGTGACTGCCGAGGCGCCGCTCGTCGAATCGACGTCGAACCGCATCGGGACCAACATCACGAGCAACGAGATCGATTCGCTGCCGAGCGCCAACCGCAGCCAGTTCGCGCTGATGCAGACGATTCCGGGACTCGTCCCGACACTGCAGGTCGGCTCCTTCGAGGGCGGTCAGTACAGCGCGAACGGACAGGCGACCAACAACAACCTGTTCCTCGTTGACGGTCAGTACGACAACGACTCACGCCGCGGCGGGTCGCAGGGCACGCAGGCACGGGTGTCGCTCGACTCGATGGCCGAGTATCAGGTGCAGACGCACCAGTACGGCGCCGAGTATGGCGGCTCGACCGGCGTTGTCGTCAACAGCGTGACCAGAAGCGGGACGAACAACTTCGCCGGGCGCGTCTTCGAGTACTACCAGGACAACAAGCTGCAGGCGACCGACTACTTCCTGAAGCAGGCGGGGGAGAGTAATCCTGACTCGGGCAGCAACGTCTACGGTGGCAGCATCGGCGGCCCGATCATCAGGAACAAGGCGTTCTTCTTCTTCAACTACGAAGGGACCAACGCAAGCGAGGCCGCGAATCTGAACTTCCCAACCCAGGCGGCGCCGCTCGCGGTGTCCTATTCGACGACGACGAAGTTCTCCGGACCGAACACGTTCCTGCGGCTCGACTACCATCTCAACAACAACCATCAAGTCAGCTTCCGGTGGACGCGTGAGCAGATTCTCACCGAGCGCGACACGATCGAAGACGACAAGGCGATCCTCGATGCGGCGCGGTATGAGAACGATGCGGGAGACCACGTGTTCAGCGGGTCCTTCGCGTCGGTGCTGAACAACAGGACCACCAACGAGTTCAAGCTTGGCCACGTCCGTGAGAGTCTGCTGCAGGGCCCGCGGCCGCTGTTCGACGACAGTTGGGCATTCATCGGCTTCCACGGCGTCGACCCGTTCGACGTCGGGTCGCAGAACACGCATCCGGATTACATCGCAGGGCCGCGCAACACCTACGCACAGGACCTCATTCGCGATGTCACGGTCGACGACACGTTGACGTGGATCGCCGGCGCCCACAACCTCAAGGCCGGGGTGGCGTGGAGCCGCAACGGCGCGCTCCCGCAGGGAACCGCTGCGAACTTCGTCGGACTGTTCACGTTCCCGGGCAACGTGCCATTCAACCCGGCAAACCCGCTGACCTATCCGTACCGCTTCGGCATCAGCATGGGTCAGTTCGACTTCCGGCAGATTGATCACCGCGCCAGCGGGTTCCTGTCCGACAAGTGGACGATCGGCAGGAAACTGACGCTGAACATCGGCGCGCGGTACGACTGGCAGAAGATGACGCCAGAAACGAAGGATGCCATCGGACCGCGCTTCGGTGTGGCGTACGACGCGTTCGGGGACGGGAAAACCGTCATCCGCGGCGGTGTCGGCAAGGTGTACCAGTATCAGCAGCTGAACATTCTGCAGACGCTGCTGCAGCGCACGGTGGTTGCGCCGACGCTGGCGTACGACACGACGCAGGTAGCATCGCCGCTGGTGACCGGTACCTTCCCGGTCGGTGGGGACGCCAATGCCACCGCCTGCCTGAATCCGGTCGCCGGCAAGACCCCGGGTGAGGCGGTGATCAGTCCGGCGTGCCGCGCGTTCCTGTCCGGTCTGCGCAACAACGTGCTGGCCGGAGGGGTCGTCAACAACACCACCACTGGACCGCTCGTCGATGGCGATCGCCGCCTGGCGTACACGTGGGCGTTCAGCGCCGGAGTCAAGAGAGAGATTGCCGCCAACATGGCCGTCTCGATCGATTACGTCGGCAACCGCGGCCGGAACAACACCGCGATCATCGACATCAATGAGGGACCGCTCGGTGCCAACGGGCGGGTAACCCGCCTTGGTGTCACCGCGTTCGATCCGACGGGCGCGCTCGTCCCGGCGTCAGCGCGGAGTACGACATTCGCGCAGTTCAACGAATACCAGACACTCGAACTCGGCGATGCGTTGAATTCGGACTTCAACTCGTTGGAGCTGGAGCTCGAGAAGCGGATGTCGAACCGCTGGTCGGGGCGCGTCAGTTACACCTACGCGAGGTGCTACGACGTTGCCAACATCGTTGTCGACAGCGACCCGCGCCTCGACTACGGACGCTGCGACCGCGACAACACGCACGCGTTTGCGACGAGCGCGAACGTCGATCTGACCCACGGGCTCGGCGCCGGAATGGTGTTCCGAACCTACTCGGGGTATCCGATCAACGAGACCACCGGGACCGACGTCAACGGTGACGGCACGACCAACGATCGGCCGCAGAAAGGCGTCAACGACCTGAACGGCGTGACGATCCGGTCGCCGCTCGATTCCCGTGGTTTCGCCATTCGCAACGGGATCCCTGGCGAGCGCAAGACCATTCTCGACGCGCGCTTCCAGTACCAGCACCGCATGGGACGGTACCAGGCGGGTCTCTTCCTGGAGGTGTACAACCTGACCAACCACGCGAACTTCGGAAACCCGACGGGTGCGCGCAACTCCGCCAACTTCATGAAAGTAATCGTGGCGGACAACCCGCGGACGGCGCAGCTCGGATTCAGGCTGCTGTTCTAACGGTGCGCTTCCGGCTACCGACGCCCGGCTTCCGGCCGGGCCGGTAGCCGGTCCTTCTTCCTCCGCCTTCTCCGCTTCCCCACCCTCCCCTTCTCCCCTCCTGTGATTCCCAGCTGCACACCGGCGCCGAGGAGGCTCAGGATCACCCACACGATGACCACCCAGCGCTGACCGGGGGCCGGGTTGCGCGGATAGGC
>Ga0207648_10001971_pt1 | contig 22393 bp, 25 predicted proteins | sample KBSMisM32_FD_184310 | JGI IMG/M metagenome (GOLD analysis project Ga0207648, IMG submission 184310) | Miscanthus rhizosphere microbial communities from Kellogg Biological Station, Michigan, USA - KBS Miscanthus M3-2 (SPAdes) (version 2) | ecosystem: Host-associated > Plants > Roots >...
GGGCAAGACGACGCTGGTCGAGATGCTCTGCAAGACGATGCGCGAGACCTGGGACCTGGTCGTCGTCACCAACGACATCTACACGAAGGAGGACCAGCGCCTGCTGACGGTCGCCGGCGCGCTCGACGCGGACCGGATCATGGGCGTCGAGACCGGCGGCTGCCCGCACACCGCGATCCGCGAGGACGCGTCGATCAACCTCGAGGCGATCGATCGCATGCTCGTGAAATATCCCGACGCCGACATCGTCTTCATCGAGAGCGGCGGCGACAACCTCGCTGCGACCTTCAGCCCCGAGCTCTCTGACCTGACGATCTACGTCATCGACGTCGCCGCCGGCGAGAAGATTCCGAGGAAGGGCGGCCCGGGGATCACCAAGAGCGACCTGTTCGTCATCAACAAGACCGACCTCGCTCCCCACGTCGGCGCGAGCCTCGACGTCATGCGCGCCGACACGCTGCGGATGCGCGGCGCCAAGCCGTTCGTGATGACCAACCTGAAGACGCGCGACGGCCTCGGCGAGGTCGTCGCGTTCATCGAGCAGCGCGGCCTGCTGCGAGCACCGCCGTCGGCTTGACGAGGATCAACGAAGCGCGCGGCCGGCGCTCGAGAATCGTTGCATCACTCCGCGAGTTGTGCCATGGACGTGCCGACCCAATCCCATCTGAAGACGCTTCGCGACCTGCTGACCTATCGACTGGCCGAGTTGCGCGCCGACGTGCATGCCGCCCAGCTCGCCCGTCAGGCGGCATCGTCCGCGGCGACGGCCGAGGTCGGCGACCGCAAGGACGACGCTGCCGGACGCGCTTCGGCGGCGATCGATGCCGCGCAGGAACAGCGCGATCGCGACGAGCTCGAGGACGCGGTCGCGGCCTTGCATCGCCTCGACGCGGGCAGCTACGGGGATTGCGCGAGCTGCGGCGAGCCGATCTCTCTCCAACGCCTGCTCGTCCAGCCCTCGGCATCGCGCTGCGCGGCGTGCCAGACGCTGCACGAGCACGGCATAGGCGCCGCCCGGGCGGGTTGATCGCGCGCCGCGGCCAGCGGCGCGGCGCGGGGCGGAGTCAGTCCCAGCCGCCGCCGCCGTCGCCGCCCCCGCCGTCGGTCGACCCGGAATCCCAGTCGTTGCCGCCGGTGCCGAAGTCGATCGGCCGGTTGGCGAGGTCGCTCGCGGCGCTGCCGTCCCCTGACGAATCGAACAGCCCCGGCGCACCGCCGGCGTGGTCGGGGCCGCCCTCGCGGCGCGAGTTCAGCATCCGCTCGGCGAGCATGCCGGCAGCGACCCCGCCGGCGGCGCCGAGGCCGACGCCGAGCATGCCGCTGCCGGGCCGCTGCGGCGCGTAGCCCGGCCCGTAGCCTGTCCCCGGCGCGCCGGGGGTGCCGGCGCCGTAGGGGGCGCCGGTCATGCCGGGCTGCATCGGCATGCCGTATCCCGTGCCCGGCGCCGCGACCCCGCCCGCCATCGGCGCGGCGCGATTGCGCGCGAACAAGCGCCAGAGGACGAATCCGATCGCCGCCAGCCCGGCGAGCCACACCCAGCTCGGCATGCCGGGGGCCGCCGGTGCCGGGGCGACCCGCGCGGGCGCGAGCGGCGCGCGGGTCTCGACCTGCGGCTGTGCCGGCGGCGTTCGCGCCGCCGGGCTTTGCGCGCGCAGCAGCGTCGCCTCGAAGGTCCGGAACTTCTCGGGGTCGGTGGTGAACTTCACGTCGGGATCGATCGTGCGCGCCTGCTTCGCCTCCTCGGCGGCGAGGGCGAGCTTGCCCTGGTGCGCCAGGATCTCGGCGTAGATGTAGTGCGCCCGGGCGCTGCCCGGCTTGGCGGCGACGACTTCGCGCATCATCGATTCGGCCTGCGCGTAGTTGCCGCGGCCGACCTCGGCCTCGACCTGTTGCAGCGTCGGCAACGCCCACGCCAGGACCGACAGGCCGGCCAGGGCCACGCTCACGATCAGCTTCTTCATGCCACTCTCCGGTCAGGTCGCCCGATGCGGGGCGCCAACGCATCCAAGAGCCGGCACGTGGCGGCCGGCACGATCGTTTTCAAGCGCCACGTGACGGCCTTTACGGTCGCCGTCTAGCCGGTTCGGCGATGTGCGCGAAGGGTGATTTCCGGCCGACAGCCGGCACGCTGGCGCAACCCGGCTTGCGCAGAATTCAGGCGTTGTTGACGAGCGAGGACATCCATGGCGTTCGGCGTTCTCCTCCTGTTGCTGCTGGTGACGGCGGGCTGGTGGTTGCACAGCCGCTGGTCGGCGCTGCGCGACGCGCAGGCCGCGCGCCGGGAAGCGGAAATGATGTTCATCATGGAAGCGCGCATGAACGCCGCCGGCAAGGTCGGCCCGAAGCCGGCCGCACCGCCCGCGCCGCCCGCGCCGAGCGACTTCTATCCGACCTTGCCCGGCAAGTGAGGCGCCCGGGCGCCCGCCCGCGCCGTCGTCACTGCGGCTTCTTGCGCGCCGCGTCGTGCGCCGCCTTGGCCTCGAGCCGGGCCCGCTTCAGCTCCGCCTTTGCCGCGCTCACGCACGCGCTGCGCTCCTCGCTCGGCTTCGTCTTGCAGACCGCGCGCGCCTCGCGATAGCGGTCGCCGCTTTCCTGCGTCGCCGCGCGGAAGGCCCGATCCGCCGGACTGCCGCCGACGCGCGCCGTCGTGACGGGCTTGCTCTGGTCGGCCGGCGGCCCGGCCTCGGCAGCGACGGCCGACACGGCGACCGACAACGCGGCGAGCAAGGCCAGGGGAATCGCGACGTGATGCCTCTTCATGGCCATCTCCTGAGTCGTGTCCCGGAATGCTAAGCCGTTGAGGAGTGCTCGTCGCGGCCGGCCCCCGGCCACCCGCCGCCGATGCACAATGGGGCGGTTTCGGCACCGACCGCAACCCGTTCACGAGGACGGCGAATGGATCGTGAAGGCATCGGCAAGGTCAGGCGGGCAGAGTTGCTCGCTCGACTCTCGGCCCTCGAGCAACAGATCGAGGCCCAGGAGGCGCGTGTCCGTCGTGGGCGCGAGATGGGCTGGGAAGTCACCCTGTCCGAGCAACGCCTGAGAACGCTGCAGGAGTCGCGCGATCTCTATCGATCGGCGTTGAAGCACCTCCTCGGCGACGATCTTCCGGCGGAGGCCAGACCGGTCGACCGAGCCAGGTAACCGGCGTGTATCCGCGCGGTATCGGCGCGGAAAAGCCGGCATAGCGCCGGCGCGGCCTGTCTACACTGGTTCATGCCCTCGACCGCCGCCGAGCCCGCGACCTGGGAACGACACGCGCAGACGCTGCATCGGGTCGCGCTGGCGGCAGCGCGGCCCACGAGCCCCACCCTCTTCGACGACCTCGTTCGCGAGATGGCCGAGAGCCTCGGCGCCTCGGCCGGTCTCGTCGCCGTCTTCACCGACGAGACCCAGGCGCGAGTGCGAACCGCCGCCAGCCTGCTCGACGGCAGGCGGCTGCCGCCGTTCGAATACGCGATCGCCGGCACGCCGTGCGAGCAGGTCGTGGGCAGCGAATTCCGCCACGTCATCAGCGGCCTGGCCGACGAGTTCCAGGAGAGCAGCCTGTTCGCCGCGAAAGGCATGGACTCGTACGCTGCGTTTCCCCTCTGCGACAGCCACGGCGATCGCCTCGGCCTGCTCGCCGCCATGGATCGCGCTCCGCTCGCCGACGTCGCCCTGGCCGAGGCCGTCCTCAAGATCATCGGCAGCCGGATCGCTGCCGAGCTCGAGCGGTCGACCACCGAGGGCGTGCTGCGCGCCGCGGCGCTCGCGGTCTCGGGCGCGCTCGGCAGCTCGGTCTTCGCCGAGCTGGCGCGCTCGCTCGCGGAGATCCTGCACGTCGACATCGCCTTCATCGCCCGCCCCGATGACGTCGCTCCCGGCACGATGAAGGTGCTCGCGATGCAGTTCGACGGCGCCTCGATCGACGGCGGCTCGTACGCGCTTGCCGGCACGCCGTGCGAAGGGGTCCTGCGCGACGGCTTTCGCGTCGTTCCGCAACGCGCCGCCGAGCTCTTCCCCGGCGACGGCACCCTGCGCGGCAACGCCATCGAGGGCTACGCCGGCTATCCGCTCACCGATCGCGCGGGCACGAACCTCGGCCTGGTCTCGATCGCGTCGCGCACGCCGCTGCGCCAGCTCGACCTGATCGAGTCGATGATGCAGATCTTCGCCGTCCGCGCCGCGGCCGAGATCGAGCGCCTGCGCGCCGACGAGGCGATGCAGCAGTCGCAGGAAAGCTACCGGACGATCTTCGAGGCGATCGAGGACGGCGTCGTGATCCACGACTGGGACACCGGCGCGCTGGTCGACCTCAACCCCAAGGCCTGCGAGGTGTCGGGGTTCCATCGCGACGAGGTGCGGGGCGCGCCGCTCTCGATCTTCTGCTCGCGCGACGAGCCCTACACCGAAGCCGATGCGCGCCGCTACCTGCAGCTCGCGCGCGACGGCTACTGCCCGCCCTACGAGTGGCGCGGCCGCCGGCCCGATCGCTCGGTCGCCTGGTACGAAGTTCGGCTCAAGGCGGTCGAGATCGGCGGCGTTCCGCGCATCCTCTCGATGAGCCGCGACATCACCGAGAAGAAGAATTCCGAGGAGGCGCTGCGCCTGCGCGAGGAGCAGTACCGCGCCGTCTTCGAGGCCTCGTCGGACGCCTTCGTGCTGCGCGACGCCGAGCTCGACATCGTCGATGTCAACCCGGCATTCCTGCAGCTGTACGGCTTCACGCGCGAGCAGCTGGCGGTCCGCGGCGGCTATCCGGAGAACTACCCCACCTCCTATGTCGCCGAGCGGCGCGAGCGCCTCGAGCGGGCGCTGCGTGGCGAGGAATCGCGCGCTGAGACCATCGCCCTGCGTCCCGACGGCACGACCTTCGAGGCCGACATGCGTGTCATCCCGGTGCGCTACCGCGGCGAGCCGCACGTGCTCACCGTCGTTCGTGACATCACCGAGCGGCGCCAGCGCGAGCGCGAGTTGCAGCGTAGCGAGGCCCGCCTGCGCGCAACCGTCGAGGCGGCGTTCGACTGCATCATCGGCATGGACGGCGAGGGCCGGATCGTCGAGTTCAACGGCGCCGCCGAACGTTGCTTCGGCCACGCCCGAACGGAGGTGCTCGGCCGCCTGCTCTCGGACGTGATCGTCCCGCCGCGCCTGCGCCAGGGCTACGACGAGAACCTGCGTCGGTTCGCCCACGCACGCGAAGTCCCGTTCGTCGGCCGCCTGGTAGAGACGACAGCGATGCGCGCCGACGGCAGCGAGTTCCCGATCGAGGTCGCGGTCAGCGTCGCCACCGCGCCCGAGGGTGACATCTACGTTGGCCACCTGCGCGACATCACGGCGCGACGCCAGGCCGAGAGTCAGCACGCCGAGCTCGAGAGCCAGCTGCGCCAGGCGCAGAAGATGGAAGCGATCGGCCAGCTGACCGGCGGGATCGCGCACGACTTCAACAACATCCTCACCAGCGTGACCGGCTACGTCGTGCTGGCGAGCGAGCGCGCCGAGCGCCTGGGTGCGGCCGACATCGTGCGCCAGCTCGGCCAGGCTCACCTCGCCGCTCAGCGCGCGCGCGACCTGATCTCGCAGATGCTCGCCTTCGCGCGGCGCCAGCGCAGCGAGCGCCGCCCGCTCGTCCTGGCCGGGGAGCTGCGCCAGTCGGCGCTGCTGCTGCGCTCGACCTTGCCGAGCTCGGTCGAGCTGGAGACGTCGCTCGACGCCGCGGCGCCGGCGGTGGTCGGCGATTCGGTGCAGATCGAGCAGGTGCTCTTCAACTTGTGCATCAACGCCCGCGATGCCATCGGCGGCGCGGGCGCGATCCGCATCGGCCTCGGCGCGGCGTCGCTCAAAGGCGTCTGCGCCTCGTGCCGCGCGCCGCTGCGCGGCCGCTGGGTCGTGCTGTCGGTCGCGGACAACGGCAGCGGCGTCAGCGATTCCGTGCGCGAGCGGATGTTCGAACCGTTCTACACGACCAAGCCGGTCGGCAGCGGCTCGGGCATGGGGCTGGCGATGGTGCACGGCATCGTCCACGACCACGGCGGCCATCTTCTCGTCGATCCGGTCGAGCCGCACGGGACCTGCTTTCGCGTCCTGCTGCCGCCGGCCGCGTCCGCGCCCGCGCCGATGATCGTGGACGACGACGACACTCCCGCCGCCGGAAGGCTCTCCGGCCACGTCCTCCTGGTCGAGGACGAGGCGATGGTCGCCGCGTTCATGGCCGAGCTGCTCGGCGGCTGGGGCTTCGAGGTGACGCACTGCGGCGATCCGCTCGACGTCGAGGCGCGCCTCGCGTACGGAGCGTTCGACGTTGTCCTCACCGACCAGACGATGCCCGGCCGGACCGGGATGGAGCTCGCGGCGTCCTGCCGCGCCGTGCGCCCTGAGCTCCCCGTGCTGCTCTACAGCGGCTTCGGCGAGGGCATCGATGCCGCCGAGCTCAAGCGCTCTGGCGTCCGCGCGCTGCTTCGAAAACCCATCGAGCCCGAGGCGCTGCGCGCGGCGCTGGCCGAGGCGCTGGCCGTGCGCGCATGAGCGCGAACTGCAGCGCCGTCGCGAGCGCGGCGAGGGCGATGTCGGCGATCCAGAGCGGCGTGTAGCTGCCGCTGTGCTCGACGGCGACGCCGCCGAGCCAGGCGCCGAAGAAGCCGCCGACCTGGTGCACGAGCATGATCGCGCCGAGCAGGCTCGACAGGCGCTCGATGCCGAAACCGCGCGCCAGCAGCTCGGCCGTCGGCGGCAGCGTCGCCATGTAGGTCACGCCCATCGCCAGCGCGAACGCCAGCAGCACGGCGCCGCTCGCCGGCGCGGCGGCGAACGCGGCGATGGCGAGAACCCGCAGGCCGTACACCAGGGCGAGCAGCGGAGCGCTCGGGAAGCGCTTCATGAGCATTCCCACGCCGATGCTGCCGGCCATGTTGGCGGCACCGGCGATGACGAGCCACAGACCCGTGAACGACGCCGGCAGGCCGCAGCGCTCGATCACGCCCGGCATGTGAACGGTGAGGAAGGCGACGTGGAAGCCGCAGGTGGCGAAGCTGCCGGCGATCAGCCAGAAACGCGGGTCGCGCAGCGCTTCGCCTTTGCCGGAGAGGAGCGTCGTCGCGGCGACGGGCAGAGGCGCCGGACGATGTGCGAACGAGCGCGCCAACGGCAGCGCAAGGAGGGCGATGGCGCCGAGCGCGCACAGCGCCGCGACCCAGCCGTGCAGGGCGATCGCGAACGTGACGAGCGGCGCGAGCAGCAGCTGCCCGGCGGGTCCGCCGGCGCCGATCACGCCGGCGGCGAGGCCGCGCTCGGCCGGCGCGGTGCGCCGGCTGACCTCGCCGATGAGAAGCGCGTTGCTGGCGACCGCGGTGCCGGTCGCGAAGACGACGAGCATCAGGAAGACGAGCGCGATCAAGGTGTGGACGAAGACGAGCAGCGCCGTGCTGAGCGCGAGCAGGCACGCGCCGCCGGCGATGACGCGCGCCGGGCCGAAGCGTCGTGCCAGCGCTTCGACCACCGGCAGGGCGAAGCCCGCGGCGAGCTGCCCGAAGGCCGCCGCCAGCGCGATCGACGCCATGCCGAGGCCGGTCGCCGTGTTGAGCGGCGACAGGAACATGCCGAACGACGCCCGGCTGCCTGAGATGAGCGCCGTCAAGCCAGTAGCCGCCCCGGTCAGGCGCCAGGCCGCCGCTCTCACCGCGACCACCCGCCAGTGGGGCCGCCGTACACCCGCAGCCGGGTGCGCGCGACGGCGCCTTGCGCCTCGGCGACGTACGAGTCGATCTCGCCGTAGGTCAGGCCGAGGTCGCGCATCGCCTCGGGATCGAGCCGGGCGAGCTCGTCGCGCGCTCGCGCGGCGCGGCGGCGCTCGGCGTAGGCGATGCGCAGCCAGTGCCAACCGGCGACGAGGCGATGCAGCGCACCGGCCGCGCCGGGAATCGCTGCAGGAGGAGCATGGCTCAAGGTGTTCATGACGTTTCCCTTCCGAAGATGGAGTTGAGGACCGGCTTCAGGCCGCCATCGGCAGCGCCGCGGCCGGCTTCGCGTAGGCGAGCGGCGCAAGCGCGTCCTGGATGCGCTGCATCTGCGCCGGGGTCACGAGCGCCGACAGGAGCGCCTGGAAGCGCGGCTCGCCGACGCCGGAGACGATGTACTGCCACCGATAGGCCTTCAGGATCGTGTCGCGCACGCGCTGGACCCGGGCGGCGCTGAGCGACGTGTCGAGGTGGCAGGCGAAGTAGCCGGCGTCGACGTTGGCCTGCTCCTGCAGGATCCCGTCGACGGCGCCGACGAGGGCGATCAGGTCGTCGACGGCGGCGTCGCGCTCGTCCGCCGTGATGCGAGCGTCCTCGCGCTGCCACTCCAGCTCGTCGAGGATCGCGTGCTGCGACTCCTCGCGCCAGTGGAACAGGAAGACGTCCTTCCACAGCGGCGACAGCGTCTCGTCCGCGGCGATGCTGGCCCGGTAGTGCGCCTGCGTGAAGAGCTCGATGTGGCAGGTCAGCGCGAGCACCGCCCAGGTTCGTTTGGAGAGCACGGCCTGGGCGACCGCGTTCGGCTCGGCGGCGCAGACGTAGCCGGGCGGCATGTCGGCGGCGAGCATCTCGTCGATTCGGCGAAAGAGCGCCTGGTGCTTGAGCTCCTCGTCGGTGAAGCGGACGAGCGCCTCGAACGCGACCTGGTCGCCGAGGGCGTGCTCGCGCCCGACCTCGACCATCTTCGCGCCGATGAAGCGCTCGACGAGGCCGAACAGGTTGGCGTAGGTCCGCCCCTGCACCTGGCTCAGCCTGCGGCGCTGCGCCGGCGTGAGGAACTCGAGCTCGTCGACCAGCGAGAGGCCGGCGGGCAGGAACGTGCGGTCGAAGGCGAAGCGGCGGCCGCGGATGACGTCGCGCTCGATCTCCCAGCGCACGCGCTTGGAGACTTCGATGACCTTGGCGTAGCGGTTGGCGCTCGCCGTCTGGGATGAAACGTTCATGGCGATTTCCTGGTGTCGTTCGTCGCCGGGCCCCATGCCCTGCAACGTGGCGACAGTGTCGAAAGCGCCGGTATCGGCGATGCGGCGCGCAGCGCATCGCGTGTTATCGTTTTGTATCGCCTGGCCCTCGTGGCGCCGCCACACGACGGAGAACGTGCATGGACAGCAGCGGACGCCTTCTCGTCGTCGACGACGACCCGAGCGTTCGGGCGATGCTGGTCGAGTACCTGAGCGGCCACCGCTACGACGTCCGCGCCGCCGACGGTGGCGCCGCGATGCGCGCCGAGATCGAGCGCGATCTGCCCGACCTCGTCCTGCTCGACATCCGCATGCCGGGCGAAGACGGCCTGACGCTGGCGCGCTTCCTGCGCGAGCGCTACGACGTCGGCATCGTCATGGTCACCGCGTCGAGCGACGTCGTCGACCGTGTCGTCGGCCTCGAGATCGGCGCCGACGATTACGTCGCCAAGCCTTTCGATCCGCGCGAGCTGCTCGCCCGCATCAAGAGCGTGCTGCGCCGGATGCAGGCGCACCACCACGTCGAGAGCGACGCCGCCGCGAAGAAGGAAGCACCGGCAGGAGCCGCCACTGCATCCGCGCGCCCGGTACCCTGCGGTCGCTGCTTGCTCGACCTCGACGCGCGCCGGCTGTTCGAGGCCTCGGGCGAGGAAGTCGCGATCACGGCGATGGAGTACGACCTGCTGCGCGTCTTCCTCGCCAACCCGAACCGGGTGCTGTCTCGCGACCAGCTGCTGCTGCAGACGCGCCATCGCGAATGGGAGCCCTTCGATCGTTCGATCGACATCCGCATCGGCCGGCTGCGCAAGAAGATCGAGCCCGATCCCGGCGCCGAGCCCCGGTGCATCCGCACCGTTCGCAACGCCGGCTACATGTTCGTTCCGGCGTGAGGCGCGGCGCAAACAGGCGCCTTCGCCAATAGGACTAAGCTCGGGGAATGAAAAAAGACCTGATCCTCCCGCCGCTGCCGCCTTTCACCGCCGAAGAGGAGCTCGCGCTGGCCGCGCGGCTCGACGCGATGGACGGCCCCGCCCTCGCCCACTACGTCGACTCGGCCCAGCTCGCGCTGCGCAACGCCGCGCTCGATCCGAGCTGGCGGCCGCGCGTCGAGATCGGCCTGCGCTACGCCGAGGCCGCCGCGCTCAGGGAAGCGGCGGCGGTGCCGGCGGCGGTCGAGGTCGCCGTCGCGACGCCCGCGGCGACGAAGGCCAAGAAGGCCGCCGCCTGAGCGAGGCAGCGCTGCGCGCGGCCGCCTCTCCCGTCATTAGGAGCCCATGATGTTCGACTCGCGCCTCATGGCCGGCCAGCGCATCCTCGTCACCGGCGGAGGCACCGGCCTCGGCCAGGCGATGGCCGAGCAGTTTCTTCGCCTCGGCGCCGACGTCGCCATCTGCGGCCGGCGCAAGTCGGTGTGCGACGACACCGCTGCCGCCTGGCGAACGACCTTCCCCGAGCGCCGCATCGACACGTTCGGCGTCGACATCCGCAATGCCCAGGCGGTCGAGGAGATGGTCGAGTCGCTGTGGCAGTCGGGTGGGCTCACCGGGCTCGTCAACAACGCCGCCGGCAACTTCGTCGCGCCGACGGAAAGCCTGTCGCCGCGCGCCTTCGACGCGATCGCCAACATCGTCTTCCACGGCACGTTCTACGTGACGCAGGCGATCGGCAAGCGCTGGGTCGAGGCCGCCAGGTCCGGCGCATGGCGGCCCGAGCAGCCGTACCGCAGCGTCATGAGCATCATCGTCACATGGGTCGACAACGGCTCGCCCTACGTCGTTCCTTCGGCGATGAGCAAGGCCGGCATCGAGGCGATGACCAAGTCGCTCGCCATCGAGTGGGCGAAGTACGGCATCCGCCTCAACGCCGTCGGCCCGGGCGAGATCCCGACCGAAGGCATGAGCAAGCGCCTCAACCCGGGCGAGGAGCCGGGCACGCGCAGCAAGAAGACGAACCCGATGGCGCGCGCCGGGCGGATGAGCGAGCTGCAGAACCTGTCGACCTTCCTGATGGCTCCGGGCGTGTGCGACTGGCTGACCGGGCAGAGCATCTTCATGGACGGTGCCAACGCGCTCGCCACCGGCGGCAACTTCTACGAGCTGCGCCAGTGGAGCGATGCTGACTGGCAGCTCGCACGCGAGCGCATCGAGGCGCAGAACGCCAAGGACAAGCTGCAGCGCTGACGATGACCGAATCGCCTTCTCGCCTGATCGACGCCAGGATCAAGTCGCTCGACGACTGGCGCGGCAGGACGCTCTCCCGTGTCCGCGCTCTCATCAAGGCGGCCGACCCCCACGTCGTCGAAGAGTGGAAGTGGAACGTTCCGGTCTGGTCGCACGATGGACTCATCTGCACCGGAGAGTCGTACAAGAGCGTCGTGAAGCTGACGTTCGCGAGCGGCGCCGCGCTCGCGGACCCGTCGGGACTGTTCAACTCCAGCCTCGACGGCAAGGTCAGGCGCGCCATCGACCTGCACGAGGGCGATGAGATCGACGAGGCCGCCTTCAAGGCGCTCATCCACGCCGCTGCAGCGTTGAACGCAAAAAAGAAGTAGGGACACTCGGCCGGTTACGCCACCGCCGTCAAGGCGCGGGCCATCGCGCGCGGCGAGCGTCTCCGTCGAGGGTCGGCTCGCCTACTTCTTCGGCTCACCCTCGCCGGTTCGACCGGCCGACGGTTCAATGTCCGGCTTGCCCGCAGTCCGTCGCTTCTCGGCCAGAGAAGCGTTCAAGGCAACGGCCATCGCGGCCTCGCCGCTCAGGAGATCACGCCAGCGCAGCTCGACTTCGGGCCTTCTCTTGCCCTTGCCCGTCAAGCGAAGGCCCTCCGGGCCGACAGCGACCGTGTAGTCGGAACCGTCGACGGTGACCTGCCGCTTGAGTTCTTTGTCGAGGACGGTGGCCACGTGAGGGACTCCGCTGCGTGAAAGGCGTGCACGGGATTTTGCTCTCGTACCGCTGCGCAGGGCGACGTCGGCCGGCGGGTGGACGTGAGCGCATTGCCTTGCGCCCGATCAAGGTCGCGGCGCCGCGCTGCGCCTAAGGTGAGGCCTAGGCTTCACAAGGACACATCATGAGCAGCCTGAACGTCGGCAACATCGATCGCCTGCTGCGCATCCTCGTCGGTTTCGCCCTGATCGGCTTCGCCCTCACCGGCACGATCGGCGTCTGGGGCTATGTCGGCGTCATCCCGCTCCTGACCGGGCTGTCGGCGCGCTGCCCCCTCTACTCGGCGCTCGGAATCACGACAACCGCGCGCTGACGGTCGCGGCCGCCGTCGAACGTCGGGAGAACGGGTGTCGAAGCCGCGGCCGTCGGGTGCCGACCATGGACTGGATCCACTTCGCCAAGCTTCTCGCGCTCGCGGCAGTCGCCCTCGCGGCGCTCGCCGTCGGGGTCGTCGCCACGCTGGCCTGGTTTCTCAACCACCCGCGCGATTGAATCCCGGCCTCAGCCGCCACGCGGCGTAGGCGGCCGGGATCGCGAGAACCGTCAGAACGAGCCGGGGGCCGACGTCGCCCGGCAGGCCGAAGGTGCGGCGCAGCGGCTCGATCAGGAGCACCAGGCCGGCGAGCGCGCAGACGGCCAGGACGAGCGAATGGAAGGCGCGATTGCGTGGCCCGGCGCCGCGCGACGCCCCGCGGTACCACTGCAGGATGGCGAGGTTGCCGACGATGATCGTCGCCAGGCCGATCAGCCGCAACGCTTCGTCGGGGAAGGACGCGGCACGCCCCAGCCATTGCAGAAGGACGACGGCGCCAAGGGCGACCCCGCCGACCGCCACGGCGCGCACGACGGCGGCGACGTCGAACAGCCGGGTGGCGGCCGATCGCGGTGGCGTGCTCATCAGGTCGCCCTGCGCCGGCTCGGCCTCGAAGACCAGCGAGCACGCCGGGTCGATGATCAGCTCGAGCAGGACGACGTGGACCGGCAGCAGCAGCACCGGGCCGCCGAACAGCGGCAGCATCGACAGGCCGACGATCGGCACGTGCACGGCGAACAGGTAGCCCATCGCCTTGCGCAGGTTGGCGAAGATGCGTCGGCCGGCGCGAACCGCCTCGACCAGCGACGGGAAGCGATCGTCGAGGAGGACGATCGCCGCCGACTCGCGCGCGACGTCGGTGCCGCGCTGGCCCATCGCCACGCCGACATCGGCGGCGCGCAGCGCGGGCCCGTCGTTGACGCCATCGCCGGTCATCGCGACGACCTCGCCGCGGCGCTGCAGTGCCTGGACGATGCGAAGCTTCTGCGTCGGCACGACGCGGGCGAAGATGGCGACGGTCGCGACGGCCTGCTCGCACTGGGCTTCGTTCATGGCGTCGACCTGGGCGCCGGTGAGGACCGCGCCGTCGCCCGCGCCGACCAGCCCGGCCCGGCGCGCGATCGCCAGCGCCGTCGCCGGCGCGTCGCCAGTGACCATGACGACGCGGATGCCGGCGCGCCGGCACTCGGCGATGGCGTTCGGCACGTCGTCTCGCAACGGATCCTCGAAAGCGACCAGGCCGGCGGCCTGCCAGCCCGATGCCGGCCGCGATGGGGCATCGGCGCCGTGCGCGACCGCGACGGCGATCACGCGCCGTCCCTCGGCGGCCCACGCCTCGGCCCGCAGCGCGAGCGCTCGCAACCGCTCGCTTGAGTCGGCGCAGCGCGCGAGCACGGCCTCGGGCGCGCCCTTGATCGCGACGGACGTGCCGTGCTCGTGCTCCAGCGCCCAGCCCTGGCTCACGAAAGGCCGCCCCGGCATCACGCCCTCGCGCCAGCGCACCTCGCCGGCCGGCGTGACCACGCCCTGCGCATCGAGCAAGCGATGGATCGCCGCGTCCATCGGCTCGATGCCCGCGCGCACGCTGGCCATCGCCGCGCTGCGTAGAAGCGCTTGGAGCCGTGGGTCGAACGACGCCAAACCGCCGGGCTCGGCGTCGCGCTCACCGTCGAACAGCGCGGCGACCTCCATGCGGTTGACGGTCAGCGTGCCGGTCTTGTCGACGCAGAGGACCGTCGTCGCCCCGAGCGCCTCGATCGCCTGCGGCTGCCGCGTCAGGACGCGGGATGCCGCCAGGCGCCAGGCACCGAGCGCCAGCATGACGCTCCACACGACTGCGAATTCCTCGGGAACGATCGACATCGCCAGGGTGAGGCCGACGAGGAGACCCGCCGTCCACGAGCCCTCGCGCCAGGCAAACAGGCTGGCCGCCGCGAGGCAGGTGAGGACGGCGAAGAACGCCACCTTGCGGACCAGTCCCGTGAGCTCCTGGTGCAAGCGGCTCGGACGCGATTCGATCGAGGCGAGAACGCGGCCGATGCGGCCGAGCGCCGTCCGCTCGCCCGTGGCGGTGACCTCGGCGACGCCGTCTCCTTGCACGACGAGGGTTCCGGCGCGCAGCACGCGGGCCGAATCGCGCGAATCGCGCACGTCCTTCGCGACCGGCGTGGATTCGCCCGTGAGCAGAGATTCGTCGACGCTCAACCCCTGCGCCTCGATCAGGCGCGCGTCGCAGGCGAGGCGGTCGCCTTCCTGGACGATCAGCCGATCGTCCTCGACCAGCTCGAGGCTCGAGATCCGCGTCACCATGCCGGCACGGACGACCGTGCTGCGCGGGCTTGCGAGGTCGCGCAGCGCCTCGAGAACGCGCTGCGCCCGCAGCTCCTGGTAGACCGCGATCGCCGCCACGCCGACGATCGACGCGCCGAGCACCGCCGCGTCGAGCGTGTTGCCGAGAAAGGCGTAGAGGACGGTGCAGGCGAGCAGGAGCAGCACCATCGGCTGGCCGGAGACGGACAGCAGCGCCGAGAGCCAGGTCTGACGCGGCGGTGCCGGCAGTCGGTTCGCTCCGTCGCGATCGAGACGGACGCGGACCTCGATCGCGGAGAGGCCGCTCTCGCCCGTCATCGCAAGGTCGTCCAACGACGCGCCAGTGCGGCCGGATCTCGCAGCGAGCCTGGATCGCAGTCGATCGTCGACGCGAGCTCGGCAGCGTCCAGGGCCTCGGCGTTCGGGGCGAGGCGATCCAGGACGTCGAGGTCGGCTTCCGAAGCGTCGTCGCCCCGCTCGCGACGGGCCGCGATTCGCTCGCGCAGCACCGCCATGTCGGCGCGGCAATGGAGGATCGCGAAGGGCGCCGCGCCCGTCGCCGCCAAAGCCCGGAACCGGTCGCGCTCGGCGCGGCGCAGGAACGCGGCGTCGACGAGGGCCGGCCACCCCGCCCCGAGCACCGTCCGGGCGACCGCGAGCAGGCGCGCATAGGTCAGCTCGGTCGCGGCAGCGCCATAGATGCCACCCGGAACGCGGTCGCGCGACGACTCGAGCGACGCGACGCCGAACAGGCGCTTGCGCTCGACGTCCGAGCGGACGCGCACGGCGCCGACCGTTTCGGCCAGCGACTGCGAAACGAAAGTCTTGCCCGAGCCGGGCAGCCCGCACGTGATCGCCAGCCGCGGGTCGGCGCCGCGGGCGAGCGCGCAGGCGAGCTGAAGGTAGCGAAGCGCGGCTGCGTCCGCGGCAGCGTCGCCGCCCGCGCTGCGCAGCACCGCGACCTCCGCCCGGACCAGCGCGCGGCTGACGAGGAAGAAGCGCAACGCGGGCACGCCCTCGTAGTCGCCGCTCTCCTCGAGGTAGGCGTTGAGGAGGCGAAAGCCCAGGTCGCGCCGCCCGTCCGCGAGCAGGTCCATGACCAGGAAGGCGAGGTCGTCGAGCGGATCGATCCAGCGCAGCTCGGCGGCGAACTCGAGCGCATCGAAGGCGAATGCCGCGTCGCCCTGCTGCACGACGTTGGCCAGGTGGAGGTCGCCGTGACACTCGCGAACGGCGCCGGCGCGCAGCCGTTCGGCCCAGTGGCGATCGAGCCGGACGACTTCAGCGCGCAGCCAGGCCCGCGCGACCGGCCACTCGGGAACGCGCGAAGGGCGCGCCGCCTGCCACGCGTCGATCGCCGCGACGAGGCCTTCGGCGACGCGCGCGCGCAGCGCCGGCGCGCCGAAGCCCGCATCGGCCGGCGCGACGGCAGCGGCGCCGTGGGCGGCGGCGAGCCGACGCGCGAATGCGTCGACCTGTGCCGGGCCGAGGCTCCCGGCAGCCAGGCGCTCGCTCCAGAGCGCGCCGTCGGCGAACCTGCGCATCCGCACGGCGACATCGACCAGCTCGCCATCGCCGTCGAAGCGTGGCCCGTGCGGCCCCCGGCGCACCTCGACCACGTCGAGGTACAGGTCGGGCGCGAAGCGGCGGTTGAGGCGCAGCTCCTCGGCGCAGCAGCGCTGCCGTTCGGCCAGGCTCGTGAAATCGAGGAAGCCGAGGCGAACCGGCTTCTTGAGCTTGTAGGCCAGTGGTCCCGCGAGCAGCACCCATGACACGTGCGTCTCGATCACGCGCACGGGCGCGCCTTCGCGCGCCTCGAGTTGCTCGCGCAGCGCAGCAACGCGCGCGCGCGACTCGGCGACAGGCGGATCGTCGGGCATCCTGCCAATGTTCCCTGCAGGATGCTGCGAGGCGATTGATCTGGGTCAACGTCGTCCCTCAACCCGGGTCGAAGATCGACGCTCACTCAACGAGGAGACTCGCATGGCCAACAGCCGTCAGATCTCCGCCGAGGCAGCGGGGCAGGCCCTTGCCGGATCGACGGACCTCCCGCCGTTCGTCGACGCCTTCTTCGCGACGCAACGCAGCCAGCTGCAAGCGTTGCTGTCGTGGCAGGAGTCGCTCTTCACCTGCAGCAAGGATTTCTGGGAGCAGTGGGCCGTGCGCTATGCCGGCGGCATGCCATTCGACGGCTGACCACATGGCCGCCGTTCCTCGTTCCCGGCAAGAACGACTTGATGCCGATCAACGTGCGAGCGTTCGCGCGAACGGACACTGTCTGCACAGCACTTCACGGGACACACCATGTATCAACGCCTCCTGGTCCCGGTCGACGGCAGCCCGACGTCCGACCAGGGGCTCGATCAAGCGATCGCCCTCGCCCGCCTGACCGGGGGCTCGATCAGGCTCCTGAACGTCCTCGACGAGCTGATCTTCACGACCGGCTTCGAGACGGGCGCGACCTACACGGGCACCGTCCTGCCGGCGCTGAGGCAGGGCAGCGAGCGCATCCTCGCGGCGGGCGCCCGGCGCGTCGCCGCCGCCAGGGTGGCGGTCGACACGCTGACGATCGAGTGCTTCGCGAAACGCCCCTGCGACGTCATCGTCGAGCAGGCCGTGCTGTGGCCGGCCGATCTCATCGTCATCGGCACGCATGGCAGGCGCGGCGTCAGCCGCATGCTCCTCGGCAGCGATGCCGAGCAGGTCGCGCGCATGGCGCCGGTGCCGGTGCTCCTCGTGCGGTCGGCCGAGAAAGGCGAGCCCACAGCCTCCGCTACCGAAAGCGAAGCCGCAGCCGTCGACGAGGCGACCGCCGCCTGAAAGACGCCGGCGTCTTTCGCCGGCGAACGCGCCGGGCTCACCCCTGCCAGCCGATCACGCGCTGCAGCTTGCCGGTGCGCCCTCGGCGTGGCGGGTGGCCGCTGCCGCAATGGATGCGGATGGCGCCGGCGCCCTGTTCACGCAGGAAGCTCGTCAGGACGGAGCGCCCGCGCTGCAGCGCTGCTGTCGCGGCCTTGCCGCGAGCGGCTGTGTTCAGCGAGAGCTCGCGCGGCCCGTCCTGGATCAGCTGGAAGTCGAACAGGCCGGCTTCTTCCTCCAGCACCGTGCTCAGCGCCAGAGGCACGACCTGCACGCAGTGTCCTGCGGGGCCGAGCCGGAGCGTGGCGTCGCCTCTGCCGGCGACCTCGACGACGGGCAGATGCGATCCGCAGGAGCAAGGCGATTCGCGCAAGGTGACGCGATCACCGAGGTCGTAGCGGATCAGCGGCTGCACGTGGTTGGCGAGGTTGGTCAGCAAGGTCGTCGTTCCGGGTGTTCCCGGCGCGACGGGCCGGCCTTCGCGATCCACCGGCTCGAGGATCGCCCAGTCGCTGTTGAGGTGCAGCGCGCCGTGGCGGCATTCGCAGGCGAGCGAGAAGAATTCCGACGCGCCGTAGCTGTTGACGACGGGGCAGCCGAACGCCTCCTGCACGAAGGCGCGCATCGCCGGCGTCAGCGTTTCGCCGCCGGTCCAGATCTCCTTCGGCGTCGTGTGCATCCGGCCGCCGAGAAACTCGCCCGCCAGCAGGACCGCGGCGCTCGGGTAGGTCGCGATGACACCGGGGCGGCAGGCATCGAGCTGCGCCACGATCCGTTCGATGGGCTCGAGGAACGAGACGCTCGAGATCGATATCGCCAGGAGCGGATTGAGCGCGCGCAGGCGCTCGATCGAGACCGTGCTCGCAAAGTGGCCGCCGATCGCGCCCAGGAAGACGATTCGCTCGCCGAGGCCGAGCGGGTCGTACGACCAGCGCATCGGCCGCAGGTCGGGCTTGCGAAGCGCTTCGAGCGCGTCGTAGACCGCCATCGCAGCGGCATCCTGGACGAACAAGGCCGGCTCGCCGCTGCTCCCCGAGCTTTCCCAGACCGTGTAGCGGCCGAGGAACGGCTGGCCGATGTTGCGCGGATCGGCGACGAAGCGTCGCAGCGCCTCCAGACGAAGCGACGGATCGCAGCACCAGGTGTCGAACGAGCGCATCAGATCGGCCTTGCGCACGACCGGCATGTCGGCGAGGTGCGGCGCGCGCGTTCGTCCCTGCAGGCGACGCCGGTAGAGCGGCGACCGATGGATCGCCGATTCGAGCAGCTCGTCGAGGCGGGCCGCTGTTCGCCTGGCGAGATCGTCGCCGCTGGCGCGCGACGCCAGCGCGACGTCCGCCGCCACGGTCATCGACTTCCAGGGATCGAAGGGAGTCGGCATGGATTCATTCCGCGATGGCTGGAACTCGACGGTCGAGTCGATTCCTGATCCAGCGCAAGGCCGGGCCGGGCCGGGTCGCTAGCCTGAATGGCGCGCGATCGACAACCCTATTCACGTCAGGGCCGCCATGTACAAACGCATCCTGGTACCAATCGACGGCAGCGACCCCGCCGAGCGCGGCCTCGCCGAAGCCATTGCCCTGGCGCGCGAACTGAAGGCCACGATTCGGCTGCTCAACCTGACGAGCGATTTCGTGCTCATGGTCGAGATGTCGAGCGCCATCGACTACGAGAAGTTCCGCGAAGGCTTGAATCAATTCGGCCAACGCCTTCTTGCGAAGGCGAGCGAACAGGCCAAAGCGCAAGGCGTCGCCACCGAGACTTCCTTGCACGACCTCGACGGCGGGCGCGTCGCCGATGCGATCGTCGAGGAGGCCCGCAAGAGCCGCTGCGACCTGATCGTCATCGGAACGCACGGCCGGCGCGGTGTTTCCCGGGCGATGCTCGGCAGCGACGCCGAGAACGTCGTCCGCAACAGCCCGGTTCCGGTGCTGCTCGTCCGTCGGCCGGCTCAGGCCGGCTAGCAGCTTCGAAGACCCCTGTGGCGGCAGACCGGCTCGTCGAACGCTGTGAGCGCCGGGCTCCAGCCGGTTGCTAGGCTAGCGGGACGGCGAATAGAAGCAGATCCGCGCGAGCGAGAGCAGAGACTTGTCCTCGTCGGGGAGCCAGCCCCGATGTGCTCGCCGCCCGTCGCGCTCCGGTGCGGCTTCCGACAGGCCGCAGGAACGCTTCATTCAAGCCTGCGCACCGAAGCCGTCGTTCTTTTTCGCGGCGCTCATCGCCCCGCCTGACTTCGATGTCTCGGAGCCGGGCTCGCTGCTCGAATCGACTTACGTGCTGCGAGACACCCACACGTTCAGCCCGCGCTCCTACATGGTGCTCCTCCAGGGAAGGGTTTGACCGGCAGTCAGCCCATCATCGATTCCTCGCCACTCGCTCGGGATCGTCGACCGCGCTCGGCGATGCTTCAGAGTCAAGAGCATGAGCCCGAAGCTCAACAGCGCGAACCCGGCCGGCTCAGGGACAAGCGCGGCGGGTACCTGAACGAATACTGAACCGATGCCGACGTCGTGCCCGCAGGCGTTGAAGCACCAGAAGCCGTCGAAAAACGAGAACGTCTCGAACATCGAGGCGCTCTTATGGGTCGGATCGTCCCATATCAGGATCGTCAGATCGGCTGCGAACGGCGTCCCGAACGGCGCGGCATTGAGCCAACCGCCGACGTTGGCGAATCCGAACTGCGACGAATAGCCGGACGAGTACTTGTCGGACAGATAGGAAAAGCTCACCAGGTTGTCCAGGTTCAGCGGCACTCCGGGCGTGTAGTCCTGCACCACGAGCGACGCATGCGCCGTCCCGGTCCCGCATCCGACGGGAGGAGGTTGGTCCTGGCAAGTACCGGTCCAGGAGTAATTGGACAGAGTGACCGCCTGCGCTGACGGCGTTGACGCTGCGATGAGCAAACCTGCAGTCAGGTTCAGGAGGGCGGCTGTCAGAGATCTCATGGCGTCACGAACAGCGTGACGCTGACAAATCGTCGAGCTGCGGCACCCATCCTGATCAACAGCAGCGTGCACCGCCCTTGCCGTATTTGCGCTCGATCGCCTGCACGAAGAAATCACTCCGCGTCAGAACTGGCGCGCCGGGATGCCGCTGCGCGGCGTGCGTGAGGTAGCGCTCGTAGTCCGGCATGCCGAACACCTGACGGCATGCCGCGCACAGATAGCGAACGCGCTCGCGAAGCCCGACCGACGCGTCGCTTTCGGCAGCCGCGTTCATGCCATCGACCCTTGCGCGCCTGCGAGCGGCGGAATCTCGTGGGCGGTCGGATTGGCCTGCTTCAGCGCCTGCAGGCAGATCTTCACCGCGAACACGCACATCGCGACGACCAGGAGGACGAAAAAGGCGCAGACGACCGCATCGAGGTAGTTGTTGAACGCGACGCGCTGCATCTCCGCGATCGACTTGGCCGGTGCGAGCACGCTCCCTTGCGCGGCTGCGTCACTGAACTTGCGAGCCAGCGACAGGAAGCCGATCTTCGGGTCGGGATCGAAGATCTTCTGCACGCCGGCGGTCAGCGTCGTGATCAGCAGCCAGGCCGTGGGCACCAGCGTGACCCAGACGTAGCGCTCGCGCTTCATCTTCACGAGCACGCTCGTGCACAGCAGCAGGGCGATGCCGGCGAGCATCTGGTTGCCGACGCCGAAGAGCTGCCACAGCGTGTTGATGCCGCCGAGCGGATCGACCACGCCTTGATAGAGGAAGTAGCCCCAGAGCCCGACGCAGAGCGCCGTGCCGAGCAGGTTGGCGGGCAAGTACTCGGTGTTGCCGAGCGGCTTGTACACGTGGCCGAGCATGTCCTGGATCATGAAGCGCCCCACCCGCGTGCCGGCGTCGACCGCCGTCAGGATGAAGAGCGCCTCGAACAGGATCGCGAAGTGGTACCAGAACGCCTCCATGGCCTTGCCGCCGAGGGCTTGGCCGAGGATCTGCGCCATGCCGACGGCCAGCGTGGGCGCGCCGCCGGCGCGCGACAGGATGCTGGTCTCGCCGATGTCCTTGGCGGTCTGGGTGATCATGTCCGGCGTGATCGTGAAGCCCCAGCCCGAGATGACCTGGGCCGCGTTGGCGGCGGTCGTGCCGATGATGGCGGCGGGCGCGTTCATCGCGAAGTAGATGCCAGGATCGAGCACGCACGCCGCGGTGAGGGCCATCACCGCGACGAACGATTCGGCCAGCATGCCGCCGAAGCCGATCAGGCGCATGTGGGATTCGTTCTCGACCATCTTCGGCGTCGTGCCCGAAGAGATCAGCGAATGGAAGCCCGAGACCGCGCCGCACGCGATGGTGATGAACAGGAACGGGAACAGCTTGCCGGAGAACACCGGCCCGGTGCCGTCGAGGAAGCGGGTGGTGGCGGGCATGGCCAGCTTCGGCGCGACGTAGTAGATGCCGATCGCCAGCGCGACGATCGTGCCGATCTTGAGGAAGGTGCTCAGGTAGTCGCGCGGCGCGAGCATCAGCCACACCGGCAGGCTGGCGGCGATGGCGCCGTAGATGATCAATGCCCAGGCCAGCTGCTCGCCGGTGAGCGTGAACAGCGGCGCCCACGTCGCACTTTCGGCGACGGCACGCCCCATCACGATCGACAGCAGCAGCAGCACGACGCCGAACGCCGACGCTTCGCCGACGTGCCCCGGCCGGATGTAGCGCATGTAGCAGCCCATCAGCAGCGCGATCGGAATCGTCGCGAAGATCGTGAACAGGCCCCAGGGGCTCGCGGTCAGCGCCTTGACGACGACCAGCGCGAGCACGGCGAGGATGATGATCATGATCGCCAGCACGCCGACCAGGGCGAGCGAGCCTGGGATGGGCCCGAGCTCCATCTTGATCATCTCGCCCAGCGACTTGCCGTCGCGTCGGACGGACACGAACAGGACGATGAAGTCCTGCACGGCACCAGCGGTCACGACGCCGGCGAGGATCCAGAGCGTGCCGGGAAGAAACCCCATCTGGGCGGCGAGGACGGGCCCGACCAGCGGGCCGGCGCCGGCGATCGCGGCGAAGTGG
>Ga0207648_10001972_pt1 | contig 22390 bp, 19 predicted proteins | sample KBSMisM32_FD_184310 | JGI IMG/M metagenome (GOLD analysis project Ga0207648, IMG submission 184310) | Miscanthus rhizosphere microbial communities from Kellogg Biological Station, Michigan, USA - KBS Miscanthus M3-2 (SPAdes) (version 2) | ecosystem: Host-associated > Plants > Roots >...
CGGAATAGTTTTTCAAACACCAAAAACTCCGTCTCATTCATACACAGCAAATTAATAATTCCGGCAGAATTTCATTCGAAATACGTAGGTGATCATGTGAAAAGATCATTGCCTATTGCTCAAAATAAAGGTGATTGTGATTGGAGCACCCGGGATTAAAGGCTGCATCGCAGTACGGACACCGATAATTACTGTTCAGGTACTCATTGATTGTCATTTCATATTTACACACCCCACAAAGAATTGCCTTTGAATCAAATTCTTTTTGGCTCCATCGCAATGGTTGATGACTTGCCTCTTCGGAATGACAGTAATAACAGGGATAATAAGTATCGCAGCATTTGAACTTTATAGCGATAACATCAAGCGGTGAATGATAGTGTATGCAGCGGGTTTGATCGTCGGTCAGTTTACCTTTTATCGTCGTGTTCATGTTGAGCAAAGTTATGTCGTACAAGCGTGCGATCCCGCAATAATCGGACAAGCAGCACGAGATGATGGTCCACGGGATGCTGTGCACAGTGATTCAGCCGGTCAATGATTATTTTATCTCGAAACTATATGTTCCGGCATCCAACGATTGGGTATATACATTATCGGTTAAGGTTTGCTTCACTCCGCTTTTATATAGGGCCTGTTTAACCGGAACATTAAGCGTTAATGATGCGGTACTATTTGCCGGGATCGTAACGGTATAAATGATCTTCTTACCATTTCGCTTCCATTCCGAATGAATAATTCCAAAAGGGCTTTTATGTGATGCATCGAAATGATCAAGACCGGTTACAAAATAAGGGTGCAACAAAACATTTTTAAACCCCGGTGAAGATGGATCAGGCTTTAAGCCTCCTAATGCTTTATACATCCACGCTCCTATTTCGCCAAACATAATGTGATTGAGTGAAATGTCCGACTTTGGATTAATATCCCAGTTTTCATACAATGTAGTAGCACCATTCACTATCCACCATCCCCATGAAGGAAATTTTTCGGCAGCTGCAAGTTTGTAAGCGAGATCAGTATATCCATTCTCACTCAGCGCATTTAATATGGCTTTCGTGCCCAATAAACCCACATCTAATTTAGTACTGTCGGCAAGTATACGCTTTGCCAGGCTTGCCGCTATTTTCGGTTTCATGTCTTCCGGTACAAGCCCCCAAAACAAAGGCACGCTCAATTCTGTTTGTAATCCGCTCCCGTAAATAGCGTTTACAGGATCTAAATATTTTTTGTTGAATGCATTTTTTATTTTTTCTGCAAGTGCACTATATGTTTTATAGTCTTCTTCCTTACCAAATAATTTTGCTGCCTTAGCCAATATCGTTGCATCCGCGAAATAATAGGCAGTTGATGTAAGCTCAACTGGCGACTGCGATTTTACCGGTATCCAATCACCAAGTCCCCAGGTTGTTAAACCGGTTGGATATTCATAGTTGATATGATCCACATACCGCTTGATATTATCATAACAATCATAAAGCAATTTGCTATCGCCATAAAACAAATAGACATTCCAGGGAATAACGGCGATAGTACTTGTCCAATCCGGCCCATTACCCCATTCATAGCCCCAGCCACCTGTTGGCACAATAGAAGGCAACACACCATCCGGTTGTTGTTCATCACGGTGATCGGCCAGCCATTTTTCATAAATAGTGATCGCGTCAAAATTATAAAGGCCGGTTTCAATGGCTATTTGTGCATCGCCGGTCCATCCATTTTTTTCCCGTTGCGGACAATCGGTGGGATAGCCAAACAGGTTAGATAAATAAGAGTTATTTGTCGCTGACCATAATTTATTGATCATCGTGTTGGATGAATTGATAGTGCCAACCGGTGGCACATCACTATGCATGAAATATCCAATCAAACTTTCTTTCGTTAGTTGAACCGGTTTATCGCTTGTTACCTCAACATACTGGAAACCTTTGTAATTAAAATGAGGCATAAATAATTCTTCATTTCCGTCGCCTTTCAAAATATAGATATCGGTCTGAAACGGGTCACTGTCATCCGTCGGCCGGTAGTGCACATCAATATTTGATTGGTCAAGACGGCCGTTGGTATAAAGCCGCTCTCCGTGTTTCAGGCGGATAACCGTTCCCTGTTCTCCTTTTACGTTTAACTGGCTGACGCCCGAAATATTTCGGCCCAGGTCAAACAGGTAAACGGTATCGCTTATTTTTCGTATGCTCCTGGCCGGTATTTGCTCCACATTCCGGATCGGGTGCAGCGTTTGCGATACAATATTTGAGGAAGGTGCTGAACGGTATACGATACCTTTCCACGCACTATCGTTTAAAGAAGGTTCGTTCCAATGAGGGATCTCTCTGCGGGCATCATAATGTTCAGCTGTATAAATGCTGTTGAAAATAACCGGGCTCAGTGTCGTTTTCCAATTCTTATCTGTAGAAACGGTTTCCACAGAACCGTCGTCGTATGTTATACGCAGATCCATACAAAATGATGGCCTTGCCCGCCATGGCGCTTCATGAAAATACCAAACGGCAGTTGACTGATGATTATACCAGCCATTGCCCAATAGCACACCGATTGCGTTCTTTCCTTGATTTAATTGCTCAGTTACATCATAAGTTACATACAAGGTTCTTCTGTCGAAACGCGTGTACATCGGATCGAGACGGTGATCGCCGATTCGTTTTCCATTTATATACAATTCATATAGCCCCGCAACAGCGATATAAGCTCGTGCAGAAATGATTTTTTTTGTAATCGGGAACAGTCGCCTGAAATAAGGTGCAGGCTTTAAGTGTATATCTCTTGTATCCTGAATCCACGCACCTTTCCAATTTTGCATGTTCATCATACCGGTTTCAAAACTGGCAACAGCAGATTGTATGGTTTTGCCATCCTTGTCCCAAACTTTTACGGACCAATAATATTTGGTAAATGGCAATAAGGCCTCTCCGTTGTAAGATATCAATTGCAGATCATTATTCACTTTGCCGGTTTGCCAGAAATTTCCTTTCCCGTTTGATGCTGTAACTGAATCCGTGCTGACTGAAATTTCGTATGCAGTTTGTTTTGCATTATTGCGGGAATCATCTATCCGCCAGGAAAAACGTGGCTTTGGTGCGTCTATGCCAAGTGGATTAACGAGGTGTTCGCATTGCAGGTCAGCAATATTTACTATTGATTGCGCCGCAATGATTGTATGACATAGAATGATTGAAAAAAATAGAAACGTTTTTTTACCTATAGACATGTATGATGCATTGAAAAAACAAGATAGGTAAAAAAGCCGCAGCACAATGCTGTACTGTTAGTGTGACCGGTGCCAATGATTATGGGCAATCTATTATAACCCGGCAATCATTAAGAAAAAGACAGAAGTTTTTCCTGGAGACTGTTTTTATCCAGCATTCCCGAATGACGCCAAACCGGAGCGCCTTTTTTGAATATTATAAATGTAGGCACTGCCTGTACATTATATTGCATGGACATAGCCTGGTTGCGGTCTATATCCAACTTTATAACCCTTGCTTTTCCCTGCACATCTTTTCCGATAGATGTGATAGCCGGGCTCATTGCCTTACAAGGTCCGCACCATTCTGCAAAAAAATCCACAAGCACGGGCTTATCGCCATTTATTATTTGCTGAAACGTTTCCATTATGAAATGCTTTTTAGTTGTTCAAATAATTTCCGTTGTTCCTCCGACAATTTTTCCGGTGTATGCACATTGAGTATTACATACAGATCCCCATGATCGGACTTACCATATACCGGCATACCTTTGCCTTTTATTCTTACCTGCTTGCCGTTTTGTGTACCGGGTAAGATCTTAATTTTAATTTTACCCGATAATGTCTCGATCACAGTTTCACCACCCAGCACAGCCGTGTATAAATCGATGGACTCATGCTTATACAGATCATCCCCTCTCCTTTCAAATACCGGATCGGGACTAACGCGGATGCGCACGTATAAATCGCCCTGGTGCTCAGCACTGCTTCCCCGTCCACCTTTACCTTTTATTTTCAACAGTTGTCCATCATAAGCCCCCGGTTTCGTTGTTATTCTTATCTTCTCGTTTTCCAGTTGTATCATGCGGCTGGTGCCGTTATAGGCCTCGGTGAGTGTTATATCCATTTCAGTTTCATAATCCTGTCCCTTAAAATGCGTCGAACTGCGACCGCCTGTCCGACTGCCCTGTTTCCTGTTACCGAAAAACGCTTCAAAAAAATCCGAAAAACCTGAACCGCCCTCGCCCTGTGCATTAAAAAAATCATTGAGATCGCCTTCGTAATAATGGCCCTGGTTACCCCCAAACGGGTAGCCCCCGCCTTGTCCTCCGCCGTTATGCTGATATTTATTCCAGTTTTCTCCCAGGGTATCATATTTTTTTCGCTTCTCCGGATCACTCAATACTTCATTCGCTTCATTAATGAGCTTGAATTTATTTTCAGCTTCTTTATCACCGGCATTTTTGTCCGGATGATATTTGACAGCGAGTTTGCGAAACGCCTTTTTGATATCGTCCTGCGAAGCTTTTTTATCTACGCCCAACACCTGGTAATAATCTTTATATTCCATAGTTTATACCTCTTACAAGAAAAGGGAAGCTGAATTACTTCCCTTCTCAAAAGTACGGTCATTCTGATTTTTATTTTACAGCAATACTTTTTGCCGGTTGCGGCTTTGCCCTTTCATTTTTTGGTATGGTGATATGCAGAATACCATCTTTGTACTCTGCTTCAATCTTATCACTTTGCACAACATCGGCAGGCAAGGTAAAAGAGCGGCTGAAAGACCGGTAATTGAATTCCCGTCGCGTATATTTTTCATTCTTATTTTTCTCTTCACGCTCTTCTTTTTGCTCGGCAGAAATGGTCAGCAAATTTTTATCCAGTTCAATTTTAAAATCCTGTTTCTTCATACCCGGTGATGCGAGTTCAATTTCAAATTCGTTGTCGGTTTGTTTTACATTCACAGAGGGTAATGTACTGTCCGTTCCTGAAAAATTCTTGTCGTTCCAGTCAAACAGGTCTTTGGCAAAAAAATCATCAAAGAAATTGTTCAATGCAGGATTCAGGCTGTTTCTTCTCATTAAGTTTGACATAGCTGAAGAAAATTTAAAGGTTAACAATAAAATTTTACATTGACGAGAGCCATGTATTTCATTTACATCGCTCCGGATAAGAAACCACAATGAAAATACCAGCCTTGCTTTCCTGCTATTATTTCATTTTAAACGCTTTTGACGGCAACATTGACAGACTTTAAATTGATAAAGGTGACAGGTTTTCAGAGATTTTATAACTATCATTCTCCCGTATGCTGCATTTATTCCACGATTGGACAGAGGCAAACGAATTGCAATAAGATCATTGTGTAACAACTGCGGAATTTGTTCAAATATTTTTTGACGTCCCTAATACTATGCTTTGTCCGCCTGTGTGATGAACCACACATTTAACGCGACGTAGAGAATGATGGTCACTTTGGCCATCAGCATATCGAAGCGGTGTGCCTTTTTTGCCTGGTCTTTCTTTACAAGGTAAAGGGAACAGGCCGTTGAAGCGATGATCGTGAAAATAAAGAAAAGCGTAAGGCCATGTAAGGTATCTACCAGCGTAAATGAGGTGGATTCCGGGAGAGAAGAATCAATGATATATTTATTACCAATGGCTGCGAATAACGAACCTACACTTAACCCAAACCGTGAGTCGATTCCGTCTGCATGAATATAAAAGCAGGTGTAAGCGATCAGGAAGGCAAGGTACATCCCCAGAAACATCTTCCAGAACAAACCGGATGCATCGCGATGGAGACTTAACCGTACGCGAAAATTACTATACTCTGTATGAGGCTTTGCAAGCGATTCATCACCAAAGCCGGTTTCATATGCTTTTACACCGGTCATTAATATGCAACTGTCAATATTCCATCCGCTCAATGTAAATCGCGGATCGTAATGCTTACCAACGGTATCTGCAACGAAAACGAATGTCTTTGAATCGTATTGGGAGTTTTCTATAGAAAGTCGTAATGTCTGCCTGTCAAATGGAAAATTGCTGATGCGCCAGGAATCCTTCATCACGCATTGCATTTTCATTTGCATGTATACTTTATTGTCGGATGTATCGACGGTATAGAATGACCGGGTTACGGTTTTTGCCTGTGGCACTTCGAGGTTGTCCTGGAAATTAAAATCCTTGTTTTTGTATTTTAGCCAAAGCCAGAAAATGATAGTGAATTCTTTTTGTTTGAAATCTATATCGTGAATACTGGTAATATAGATGCCGACCTTAACTGTATCTTTTTTTTCAGTAAGAGAATCTTTATTTTCAGGTTGTGCAAATATGTTGGAGCAGAATAATAAACTAAATGCAGAAAAAAGAACAACGGAGAAAATTGGTTTTTTCATTTTATATTGTTTCGGATACGAAAGATAAACGTTTTGCGATTATTTTTTTGACCTGCAATAATCACACACACTTTTCATAACGCATAAATCATGTTTGGGATCTGTGGGTCTGCAAATTTCTCTGCCCAGAAACGACATCGCCATTCCTGCATCCCATTGTTTTTGCGGTAATGCATCCATAATTTGTTTTTCAATCTTTTTTGGATCCGAACCCGTTGCGATGCCCAATCGCGGTGCCACCCGAACAACATGCAAATCAACTATGACGCCCTCCGGTTTTTTACCGGCCTCCCGCATGATGACATTCGCGGATTTTCGCCCGATACCGGGTAAAGCGGTCAATTCTTCCTGCGTCATAGGAATGTTGCTATCTTTTTTTACTGACTGTGCAATTTCTGTAAGCCATTTTGCTTTGTTTGCAAAATTGCGCACTTTGCCGATAAGGGGATATAATAACTCGGGATCAGCTTTCGCAAGTGCCTGCATATTGGGAAAGGATTCAAAGAATTTCGGAGCGAGTTTGTTGATATTTTTATCTGAATCCTGTGCGGATAAAACAACCATTATAACTAACTGGTAAATGTTTTTGTATTCCAGTGGGTGCCTTGTTCCTTTATACTTTTTCAGTAATGGTTTTATTTCTTCGGGCCAGTTATGTTTTTTCGCGGGCATTGATAATTTTTTAAAAAATAAAACTAAGATAAATAAAATTAGCTGCCGGCAGTTTGCAGTATTTCAAAGGCGATCTGTAATTGAAATAAATTTATTCAATACCGCCGAAACTATACATGTACGGCGCCTTATGTGCTTTACCAGAGTAATGTTTTTCATGCCGTTTCAAAATACCGGATGCCAGCATTTGCCGCTGAAACGTGGTGCGTCTTATTTTTTGTCCGAGTATAGCTTCGTATACCTGTTGCAGTTGCTTCATTGTAAACTTTGGCGAAAGTAAATTCATTCCTACCAGTTTCCTGTCAATGTTCAGGCGAAGTGTGTCCAATGCTTTTGAAACTATGTGCGAATGATCCAGGATAAGAACAGGTAGTTTATCAATATCATACCAGGTGCATATATCTGAAAGCGCATCGGGTTTGGGTACAACATCATTATAATTTATGAGCGCATAGTAGGCAATGGAAATAAACCGGTCGAGCAGCCAATGATTATTATCCACCTTATGCCCGTTGGCTTTTAATATTGTGTTCATCACTTCCGGTTTAAACCGGCTCACATCTCCAAACGTATAAAATTGTTCGAGGTAAATATTATCCAGCCCGGTTCTTTCTTTTAGTCCCCGCTTTACAGCATCGTTCAGGTTCTCCTCGCGCAATACAAACCCGCCCGGCAATGCAAACAAACCGGTGTTATGATATTTAATCAATAGAATTTTGAGCCGTTCACCGGAAAAGCCGAATACCACTGAATCATACGCGATGTGAACGAGATAGCCCGTTCCTTCCGCATCAGACGGACCCGGTTTTTTCTTAGCCATTCCTGAAAATTTTTGACAATAATAGGCAGAATTTTAAAAAAAGAGTTATTATTGTCTCACTTTGAGACAATAATAAATTTTTTAGTATGAGATCAACTGTTCTGATTGCCTTTTTTTGTGCTGTATCTGCAACGACTACATTTTCCCAAACCAACAATTATTTCGCTGTGCAAACTAAAATTGAAAACGGCATTATCGAAGGAAACTATGATACGAAGACCGGTATGCAGTTTTATTTTGGAGTTCCTTTTGCAAAACCGCCGGTTGGTCCGTTACGCTGGAAAGCTCCCCAACCGTTAGATAACTGGAAAACTGTTTTGAATACGAAATCGTTTGGTCCTAGAGCTGTGCAGGGCATTGTGTTTGGTGATATGGGCAGTCGTTCTGATGGATTAAGTGAAGATTGTCTTTATCTGAATGTATGGACGCCCGCGAAACGAAATGAAAAAAATCTCCCGGTTCTCGTATACTTCTATGGCGGCGGTTTTGTAGCCGGTGATGGTGCCGAGCCGAGATATGACGGTGAAAGCATGGCAAAAAAAGGAATTGTTGTAGTGACAGTAAATTATCGCCTGAATATATTTGGTTTCTTTTCACATCCGGAATTGAGCGCTGAATCACCGTATAAAGCGTCCGGCAATTATGGACTGCTTGACCAACAGGCGGGATTAAAATGGGTGCAGAAGAACATTGCTGCATTTGGCGGTGATCCGAAAAAAGTAACGATAGCAGGCGAATCTGCAGGATCCATATCGGTAAGTTACCTGATGGCCTCGCCTCTGTCAAAAGATCTGATCGCCGGTGCAATCGGAGAAAGCGGCGCAGGTATTAATCCTACGCTGGCGCCGGTACCGCTAAAAGAAGCAGAGAGTACAGGATTGGAATTTGCAAAGAAAGCAGGTTATCCGACACTTGCTGAATTACGCAAACTGAGTACGAGAGATTTATTTGAATTATACAAAGAATCGGGTCGTTTTGGATTCCCGGTTGTGCTTGACGGTTATTTTCTGCCGTCTTCTTTACCCGAAATCTTTAATGCAAAAAAACAGGCAATGGTTCCGTTGCTGCTAGGATGGAATTCTTCGGAAGTACCAGGTGCCGCTTTTATGATGGGACCCGCCTACACGAAAGAAGCTTTTGTAAAAAGAGTACAAAAAGAATATCCCAACGATTTTGAAGAAGTATTAAAGCTATATCCCGGTGATTCGGCAAAGCAAATTGAATGGTCTGCTACGGCGTTGGCATCGGATCGGTTTATTGCTTATAGTACCTGGAAATGGTTTGACCTTCAGCGCAAGAATAGTTCTCAGCCGGTATATCGTTATTTATATAGCAAGCTGAGGCCGCCGTTGGCTGATCAAAGCTTAGCGCCAGGGCTTGCCGGCGGCACTGTCAAAAAAGACCAGAATGCTTTTAAAATGCCGGAGCCGATCGGTGCGCCGCATGCCTGCGAGATTGAATATTGTATGGGCAATCTTCACCTTATAAAAGATTATGCATGGACGGCTGATGACTACAAAGTTTCAGAGACGATGCAAAACTATTTTGCAAACTTTATTATTAAAGGCAATCCAAATGGAAGCGGCCTGCCAGAATGGCCCGCAGCAAAAGCAGGCGATAATAGCCCGGATGTAATGATTATTAATACCGAATCTAAAGCAGTAAAAGCTACTGATGATGCACGTTACCTGTTTTTAGATAAATCGTACAAGAATAATAAATAGCGGTTGAACCAAAATCGTCCAGGTTTGTTTAAAAACTGTAAACAGGTGGGCCATAACTTATTTTTAAAAATTGCTTATGCTTCTATAAAAGTTATGGCTACCTGTTTATTGTTTGACTGAATATCCTGTTATTTACTGCACTATAATTTTTTTACTGAACGTTTCTCCCGTTGATGATATGAGCCGCAATACATAAAATCCCGGCTTCAGGTCATTGATATGAACAACGATATTTCCTTTGCTGATGCCTGTGAGCTGTTCCTTTTTAAGCTGGCCATCACTGTTATATATCCTGATGATATAGTTTCCGCCTGCGTTTTCCGGAACAATCGTGATCTGCTCATGCGCGGGCACCGGGTAAACTATAATGCGCCGCTCTTCTATTTCATTTCTTTCAACGGAACCCGTTCTTTCTTGTAAAGGCGTACAATCGCTCTTACATAGTTCTGCATCCACATTAATACTGCCTTTACCTGACAGGCTTATTTTCTTTCCTTTTACCATCAATTCTCCTTTGTAAGCGAATGATCCGCCAAGTCCAAAATCTTTATCCCAGCCGTTTGCCCCGGTACCAAGTTGAAAACCGGTCCTGTTATTCACCGGGTAGTGTGCGAGTGAAAGTTGTCCTGAAATATCACCGGTACCTTTGAAATAACTTTCAGAAGAAAGTTCCCAGAATGTCCAGCCTGCATGTGTTTTTAAAGCGGTTAAAATCGCTTCAAATGAAACAGCTGTATAGGTTCGTCCTTTTGCACTCCATTCTTTCCAATTGCTTTTATTTATCAATTTTATAAACACATCAAAGCCTATACGTTTGTTTTTGGGATGCACAATACGACCGATGATTGTCGCCGACTCTCCTTTGTCAATCAACTGTGCAGGTCCATCCCAGATAAACTCAGTAAATATTTTATCATTCAATAAAACGGCCCATGGACAGAACAGGCATGGTGGATGATAAGGTCTCCATTCATGCAGCCAGTAAATATCCAGATCAGGAACAATAATGCCGGCATGTTCATAAGCGCCCATGTCTACCGTTGTACTCAAAATCCTGTTTTCACCCCTGTAATCTTTTGTAATACCGGCAAGCGCCGCCGCCGCGTTATTTCCAGCATTAATTGCCGGTGACGTATTGCCTAACTGCAATCCATCATCATTTGTTCCGCCAATATTATCTGGCCCGATCGGATTGCCTGATGCAGTGAAGTCAGGATTGTCTTCAATATTATTTCCGCCATCTGTACCTAATGATACGTCCCATCCACCACCGCTGCCCCCGGAATTTTGTATTAAACTATACGTAATGAAATTGCTACCCGTATTGAAAATTTCAGGACCACTTCCTGAAACGGTATTGTTCCAGAGAATACAGTTTTCAATCCGGGCCTGCAATACTTCGGCCATATTAAAAACAAACCCATCATTGTAAATCGCACCACCGTTATGTCCCGCATGGTTGGAAAAGAATGTGCAATTGGTAAACTCGGGTTTTAATTCTGGTGTATATCCATCGGCAACTCCTAACACTCTTGTAAAACTGGCCACAGCGCCACCATCATTTTGCGCCTGGTTGGTAGCGAATACGCAATTCACATATTTGGGTCTCAATTTACCGCCATCACTTAAATGTACCGCCGCGCCTCCCCATGCAGCAGTATTACCGCTAGCAGTATTGGTAAAAAATCCACAGTTTATAAAAACAGGAGATGATGCGCCCAATGTATTTGTTTGTGGTTCATTGGATGACATATACACCGCACCGCCGCCGCCACCTTCAAATGCTCCTGTAGGATTGCCGGTTGCAGTATTCTCTTCAAAATTGCAATTGGAAAATTGTGCATTGGAGGCGGTCATTGCCACGCCGCCACCTGAAGCCGGGAGTGTACTTCCATCGGGTGATATAGCAGTAGCCCGGTTACTATTAAACTTACAGGAATCAAGTATAGCGTGATCCCCGATAAAATATATAGCGCCACCTCTTCTTAATGCCTCATTGCCTGTAAAAATGCAGTTGAGAAAATGTGGCTGATAATTGCCGGCATTAAAGGAACCCAACATAATCGCTCCTCCCGCTACATTCGATTCGTTGTACAGGAACTTACAGCCTTGTATAACCGAAAGTATAGTACCACCGGCCGGTGCATTGGTATTGAACATAGCGCCACCTTCGGAGGCTGCATAGTTTCCCTGGAAAGTGATATTTAAAAGGGAGGGACTACTTGCATTTACTCCTCCACTCAATTGGTTGTACCAGCCACCACCATCCTGGTTGGCATCCGTGAGTGCGGCCGCACTCTGGGCAAGCCCGGCTGTTATAATAAAACCATCGACAGTCGTCGCAGCCGATACATTGGAGGTATATACGACATGATAAGCGTTATTGCCAACAATATCGCCTGTTGCTTCCGCAATTGAATTTCCATCGCCGTTTATGTCATTGTTATCGATATCGCCACTTAAGATGGTAAGATTTGTTTGCCAGTTACGTTCGTTTCGCATCAGTTCTGTTCCGGCAAATCCTCCATACAGAGCAACTCCATCAGCAATCTGAAAGGTTACTTCACGGATGTCCATGCCACCGCTGCCATTTGCATCAACCTGTGTTGATGGTTTATAAACACCTTGCTTTACCCAAATCTCATCGCCGGCGCCGGCGGTGGCCAGCGCAGCAGTGAGATTATTAAATGCATTGACCCAACTGGTACCATTGTTAGCTCCGGCAGCAGCGGGATCTACATAGATAATTGCCGCGTTTAGAATTTTGGGAGAAATAAACAGGAAGCATCCTGCGACTGCAATGCGCAGTAAAAGTTTTGGATACGTAGTCATAGAAGAAAGGTTAAGGGTTCAAAATTCCAATGAAGGTAAAAAAAATACGAATCGAAACGGTCAGAAATAAGATGTGTGGTACACCGGAAATAAATGAATCGGGAATGTTTGGGAATACTACGTAGTATTATTTTGAATGGCCTAAGGTGATATAATAAATGCGAAACAAAATGCTTCGTACTGCTCTGAGAATTAATTTTTGGACCGCCAACTATTTATTTTGTTACCAGCGGTTTTTCCATCACCATAAATTCAAGCGGCTGCAAATGCTTACCACTTACAGCATCTTCAATGAATTTTTTCCTTTCGCCGGTATCAACATAACCGTGCCGTTTATACCAATCAATAAGTTCGTGGCGTATGGATATAACGGTCATATAGATCGAAACACAGTTGTTAAGCAATGCGTGCTCTTCTGCTGCATTCAATAATTTTTTACCAATACCTTCCCCTTGTTTGAAAGGCGAAACGCTTAACATGCCCAGGTAGATTTTGTCGCCATGCTGTTGAAGATTAACGCAAGCATCAATTGTTTGCGCATCGGTACAATATTTTAAAATAACGCTGCCCGGTTGATTCATTATTTTTTTCAGCTCCACCTCATTTGTTCGTGTATCTCCCGCAATCAAATGTGCTTCGCTTGTCCATGTGCGACTGGCGATTTCACCCCTGTATGCAAGATTAAGCAGGTCTACAATGGCGGGAATATCAGCAATTGTTGCGGTAGTGATAGGTGAATTCGAAACCATAATAATGAAAAGAAGCGAAAATAAAATTTTTACAAGTAAAAGATGCGGATTACCGATATAAGATTTTCAGTAACTTAATATACGTTATCTAAAAAATACTTGTTCATGAAGGCTGTATCTAAAACCGCTTATTATTGCGGCGGCGTTCGCATGCAGGATGCAGAATCGGATCATCCCGTGATCGGCGACAATTATGCCAAACGCCTGTTGGGTGAAGAAGGGTTAAAATACTGGCAGGAGTTTAAAGAATTTAAAGCCGCCAATGCGGGCAATGTTGCACGGCACTATATTATCGACCGTACACTGAAACAATTGTTGAACGATCACCCGGATTCTACGATCATATTAATCGGTGCCGGTTTAGACAGCAGGGCTTATCGTTTCAAAAGCGGTGACTGGATCGAAATTGACGAAACATCCGTGATTGAATACAAAAACAATGTGCTGCCATTAAGTGAATGCAAAAATAAACTGAAGAGAATACCAATTGATTTTGAAAAAGATAAACTCTCTGATAAGCTATCGCCCTATACCAACCGGTCGCATATTATTATTGTTATAGAAGGCGTTTTCCTCTATTTAAATCATTCCCAAAAGGAAGAATTGGTGAATACGCTCACCTCTTTATTTCCAAGGCACACGCTTCTATGCGACCTTATGAAAAGAGATTTTTTTGAAAAATACGGAGGTGATCTTCATAAAAAATTGGTTGCACAAGGAACTGCGTTTACTGATATAGAGCAGGAACCAAATAAACTTTTTATCAATAAAGGTTACAAACAAATATCTGTCACCTCTACAATAAGAATGGCGAAAAATCTTGGACTTGTGCGTATACCTGGCTTTCTACTTCTATTTTTCAAAAAATTAGTGAGAGGATATGCCGTTTACAACTTCACGCATAATTAAAGCCGGATCATCGCTATTAAGGCATCCTGGCGAAATGCAGCGATCAATTATATACTGCGATGTAAATGCAACAAAAAACCCGGAATAATTAATACTTATTTCGCGGGGGTAATCACAATATTTCTATACTCAACAGGTCCATGATCACCTTGTATTTGTAAAGGTCCCGGTTCTCCTTCATTGCTATCCAATGCTCCACCGGTAATGCCGGGTATTTCCTGGTCGGTAATAACCTGCACGCCATTCACGACAAGCGTTACCCTTCTTCCTATCAGCGTTACATCATACGATTGCCACTCTCCTGCTGCTTTCGCCATCATTTTTTTAGGAATAATAAAACCATATATGGCACCGAGAAAATCTACCGAAGGTTGCTCCCCTTTATTATCGGCTACCTGTACCTCGTATCGACCGCGAAGATAAACACCGCTGTTACTTTCTTTCGGATAACGGAATTCAATATGCAGTTTAAAATCATTAAACTTTTGATCACTTACAAGATTAGAACCTGATTGCGGGCTCTTCATCACACCATTTTCCACTACCCATTGATTTTTTTCACCGGTCACATGCCAGCCACTCATGTCTTTACCATTGAACAATTTTATCGGCGCTCCCCAAACCGGATCTTTTTCGCGCACAAGCGATGGAGCACGCACGCCTGTATAATTATACGTTTTACCATCCGGCGCTTTCATTGTGCCGGATATTTTATCATTGTCCAATGTACCTTCAACTGTAAGATCAATATCGCTGTTCTCCCATTGTGGCGGAATAGAAAAACTGAACTTACCGCCACTGAAATTTACTTTTGATATCGGCCTCGCGCTGCCCCCGCCGCCAACAAAACGACCTACCAATGTGCGTAAGCCTGAATGATGCACTTCCAACCAGGATGGCATTGGTTTACCGTTCATATCGACGGTCAGATCCCATCTGCCTTCAAGTATAAGCGTATCTGGTTTTGCGGAAATATTGTTTGCTTTAATTACGGTTACAGATAACAGTAATAAAAAAGAAAGAGAGCCGGCAGCAATTATTTTTTTCATTTTTAAAATATTTAAGCAATGTGACGTAGTGTCCAGTTTCAGAATTGTTTCCTACAAAAACGTAAAGTCCGCAAAGAAACCACAATCATGTTAAAAGCTTTGTGATCCTTGTGGGAAATATCAATTGTTGAAACTAATACACCAACCAATGTTCAATTTATGATAAAAGTAACGTACTCAATGTACATAAAATCAGAAACCAGCCTGATTTTTTTATTCCTTCCCACGTCGCTATTTTCACCGCATGCCTTCTGCACACCCATATATAGATGTTCTGTTAACCTGTATTGATCTCGAGGAAAAAGAACAGGTAAAACGGTATAGTTTAGATCAGCAGCATACTTTGAAATCATTAAAGGCAGAAGGGTTAGCGCTTCACCCGATTATTGTTACCCGGAAAAATTTTGGCTACGCCGACTATCCTGAAATCAGCTTCAGGCTTGGCTTTCCGGAGGAAACAACGCTTTTCAGAGATGGTGCGGCTATTGAATGTTTTTGTGCAGGCGAAGAACCGGTAAAAGGTATATTGCTCAGCCTGGATGGAAAGACAGGCGAGTTTCGCCTGTTCGCTCCCGATTTTCCCGATTGGATCGAAGACAATGGTGTTGGAATAAAACTGGCGCCTGATCAGCGTACGACAACTATTATGAAAACGGCGCTGAAAGGAATAGAAAATAATAAAGGCCTGCTTAAGCTTTTTGAAAAATTACATGCTGCAAAACAAAATGAAACCATTAATGCAAAACCCGCGACGGTCGATCTTTCTTTTCAGAATAAGAATTTAAATACAAGCCAGCAGACAGCGATCGGTGCTATTGTGGAAAATAAAGAAATAGTGATTGTCCATGGGCCTCCGGGTACCGGTAAAACAACCACGCTGATCGAAGCCATTGTACAATTAATACGCAAAGGCGAGAAAATCCTGGTTTCAGCACCAAGCAATACGGCAGTTGACAATATTGCAAAAGGATTATTAGTTGCCGGTGTTAAAATACTTCGTGCAGGAAATACAAGTAAAACGGACGAACTTATTTTTCCGCATACACCCGAAGGAAAGTTGGCCAACAGCCGCCAGTTAAAGGAGATCAAAGAATTAAAAATCAGGGCGGAGCAATTCAGGAAAATGGCGCTGAAGTATAAGCGAAGTTTTGGTAAAGCCGAGCGTGAACAGCGCAACCTGTTATTCAAAGAAGTAAAAAATATCCGGGCAGAAATAAGAAAGCTGCAGGAATACAACGAAGAAAAATTATACGCAGAAGCTGATGTAATACTTGGAACACCTGTTGGCCTGTATGATGAGGGAATAAACAAAATCAATTTTCACACACTGATCATTGATGAAGCAGGACAATGTCTTGAACCGCTGGCGTGGTGCATTTTTCCATTGGCAGAGAAATTCGTACTGGCCGGCGATCATCTTCAATTGCCTCCCACCGTACTAAGCGATGAAGCGACAAGATTGGGTTTTACACAATCTGTTCTCGAGATCAGCATTAAAGCAATTGATGAAGTTTATTTGTTGAATACGCAATATCGCATGCGGCAGGCAATTGCCGGTTTTTCCGGTAATTATTTTTATAACGATTTATTATTAACTGCACCGCATCTTCTCAACCAGGGTTCGCATATTACATTCATTGATACTGCAGGATCGGGTTATCATGAAATATTCGGACCGGATGGAGTTAGTTTGCAAAATGAAGGTGAATTAAATATCGTTCGGCAGTTGATCGAAACTGAATCTTTCGTTCCATCAAAAACGGCCTTCATTTCTCCTTATTCCGGCCAGGTAACTGCGGCAAAAGAAATATTGCCAAAGCAAATGCGCATAAGCACGATAGATAGTTTCCAGGGCCAGGAAAAGGAAACAATTATCATCTCCCTTGTGCGAAGCAATGACGAAAGTAATATTGGTTTTTTGAAAGATTACCGGCGGATGAACGTTGCGATTACGAGAGCGAAGGAACAATTATTTGTTATCGGCGACAGTGCGACAATCGGCGCCGATGCATTTTATCATTCATTCTTAACCTACATCGAAAAAAATGGAAAATACAGAAGTGTGTGGGAGTTTGAACTTTGACATCATGTATCAGTCAAAAGGTTTGGTCAATCACTTTGTGTAACCCGGCCCAAATAAGACAGCCCCGCTTCTGACTCCGTTATGTTTTCCGTTTTCAATAACCAATTGTCCATTTACCAATACAAACATGAAACCGGATGAAAATTGATTTGGATTTTCAAATGTGGCATTGTCCCGCACCTCGTTTTCATTAAAGATCACAATATCTGCTGCATAGCCTTCTTTCAACAGGCCGCGGTCTTTTAATTGAAACTTTTGCGCCGGCAATGATGTCATTCTTCGAATCGCTTCTTCCAATGAAATGACTTTTTCTTCACGCACATATTTTCCCAGTATCCTTGCATTCGTGCCATATGTTCTTGGATGCGGCATTCCTTTCCCGGTGGCAATGCCTGCATCCGCGCCGGCCATGTTAAACGGATATTTCATAATATACTTTACATCATCTTCATTCATGGAATGATATACCATTTGTGCACCTCCGGCCATCATCATATCCAGTATTGTTTCAGCTTCGTCGGCTGCTTTGCTCTTTCGGCCTTTTAGTTTATTGATGTCACTGATGCTTTTACCATCATAGCTGCTGTCTGCATTAAAATGGGCAACAACTGCATAACTATAATTTTTAAACTTGTATTTTTTTAATTGAGCAAGCATTTCCTCAACGATCTTTTTATGAATATCTGTATTGCTGATCCTTGCCTTCAATGAATCCTGTCCTCCGGCAAGCGCCCAATCGGGTAAACGCACACCCAAATTTGTACTGCTGGCCGTGTATGGATACTGGTCTATCGTCACATCATATCCTTCCTTTCTCGCCTGCTCTATTAATGCAATTGTTTCTTTTGACCGGCCCCAATTGCCTTTGCCTCCCACCTTAAAATGAGATATCTCTACCGGCATATTGGCCTGTTTTCCGATATAGATCGCTTCATTAATTGCATCGGTCACCGTATTTTCTTCATTGCGGATATGGGAGGCATACACCCCATTATACAATGCGGCTGCCTTAGCGATATTCACCACTTCTTCTGTATTTGCGTACATGCCTGGCAGGTAGATCAGCCCGGTGGAAAGGCCGACAGCACCATCCTTCATTCCCTGCTCCATCAACTGCTGCATTTTCTTCATTTCATCGGCAGTGGCTAATCGATTATCCAAACCCATCGCCAATTTCCTGATCGTGTTGTGACCATACAGCGACGCGACATTGATAGAAGTATGCATACTGTCTAATTGCCGGAAAAATGTTTTAAGATCATCTGCAGAACCACCACAATTGCCCGTTATTACGGTTGTAACGCCATCATAGATATAATTGTCCGCTGTTGGCTTTTCAAACACGCTGTTTTCAATATGTGCATGCACGTCAATGAACCCGGGGGCAATGATCAATCCTTTAGCATCTATCACTTTACCGGCTGTTATTGAATTTGATTTGCCAATAAAAATGATTTTTCCATTTTTTACTGCAATGTCAGCATAGTACCAGCTATTTCCGGTGCCATCCAGTATCCTGCCGTTTTTAATGAGTATATCATATTGTGACAATGCAGGTAAAGAGACAAAAAGAATAATTGTGGATAATAAATGCTTTCTCATAAAGACAGTGTTAGTGAACGGAGTGGCATATTTTTTTTGCAATATATTCAAACAATACTATTATGAACTATCATGACTATAAAAATTGTATTGAGGCCTGTCTGAATTGTGCGTCTCTATGCAATCACTGTGCTTCTTCCTGCCTGCAGGAAAAGGACGTAAAAATGATGGCGCATTGTGTGCAACTGGATATGGAATGTGCTGCCGCTTGTTATACGGCGGCTCAGTTTATGAGCCTGGGTAGTTCGCATGCGAAAGAATACTGCACTATTTGTGCAGAAATATGCCGCGCCTGTGCCGCAGAATGCAGTAAACATAACAACATACATTGCCGTGAGTGTGCAGATGCTTGTGAAGATTGTGCGGAAGAATGTCTGCAAATGGTAGAGATGGTTCACCAGTGAAAAAACAACCGGCCAGGTTAATAACTGGCCGGTTGTTTTGATTCGACTAAGTCTTTGCTATTGGTCTTGGGTCAAAAACTACCCGTATTGAGTTTATTTTTCCATCGATGATCCGATACCATCCTGCTGAAAAAATAGTTTTTCCAGACATTTCTATGTTATAGAACAGGCAGACATCGTCTTCATCTTTAAACACTTTCTCAATATTATATTTTAGCCGCATTTTTTCCATATCATTGAAGTATGCGTCTGCTCCGTTTCTCGAACCCAATACTCCTTCAAAAACCATGTCGTTAGTCACATAGTGTCGGGCCCTGTTGAAGTCTTCATTATTCAGTGCATCAATAAATGTAAGCACAATTTTCCTGGCATCTGTTCCTCTTACTGCTGCCTGCTGATCGCGTTCTGCTGTTTTCATAATCGCTTATTTTAAATGAAATAATTTGTTTGGAATATGGAGATGAGGCAATTTCAGCCCTATTCCCATCGCAGCTTGTCAGGCATCGAATGAATGTTCACCTTAAGGATCATTTTTGCGTGCTTTAACTCTACGTTAGATTGAACAATCCTGATCGCACAAATAATATGCCTTACGGCCAGGCTCGTTTCTCATTTGTTTACCATAAAAAAATCCTGCGCGTGCATTTTCTATTTCTTTGCTGAGTATATTTATTCTTCCGGAGTATTATGAAATATTTATTAACGTTTTTCTTATTTATAGTTTTTGTATTCGTTTTACAAGCGCAGGAAAAGCAGTTTTCTGTTCGAAATATTTCCCTTCCACCTGAATTAAGTTATTATGATAACCAGTTCTCAGGATTGCAGGTTGCAGATAGTAATCTTTACCTGATGTCTGAAAGTCGTTTGGAAGATAACCAGGAGGCTAAACTTTATTCAATAAAACTGGTTGATATTAACTCCAAACTACGGGATACGGCATACGTTTTACCCTATAAAAAAATTAAAATAATTGGACTCGACAAGTTAAGAGCAACAATGGAGGAAGAAAAACAGGTATACGAAGGCCTGGAAGCTTTTATCATTGATGGACAAACTGTGTATTTTTCTGTGGAAACAAATACTCCTTCAACTTTTTGCTATTTGCTGAAAGGAAAATTCAGCGATTCGATTGTTCAACTGGAACCAACTATGACGGCTGTACGAAAGCCGCGGAAACCTGACGGCAGCAGCATTTATAATGCAGGTTTTGAAGCATTGGCGCTTATTAAAAAGAGAATAGTTGCGTTTTATGAGTATAATTATTTTGAACAGAATTATGTGTATTGTTATAAAACAACGTTAAACAAAAACCGGAAAGATTCGCTGCCCGTTGATAAATTGCCTTTCCGGATCACTGATATAACCCCCACGGGCAATAACCATTTTACGGCTATCAATTTTTTCTTTAAGGGAGAGGGTGGTGATACCGTGTACCGGGTTCCTGCATCAGATCGTATCAATAATACATTGATAAAAGATGGAGCTAACTACCATGATTTCTGCAGGCTGATCGATATTGAATATAATAAAAAACATTTTTCATGGCGACCGTTATGGACTATACCCGCTGAATATACCGGTTTCAATTGGGAAGGTATCGCCGCCTGGGATAATGGGTATTTTTTGATGAATGATAAGTATACATTAAAAAGGCCTTATTATTCTGCCTTGCTGTACATAAAATAAAACACTCCCGCCCCGCTTAGTTATGTACCTTAGAATCCGATTAAACATAGATCATGAAATTAACGACAATAAGCCTTGCATTCCTTGCTTTTAGTTTTTGGGGACATGCACAACCAAAAAAGGCGGCAAATAATCCAATAGCAACCGCAGCCCAGAAATTTCTGCAATCACTTAGTGCGGAACAAAAAGCAAAAACACAATTCAGCTTTGATGCTGAAGAGCGCTATAACTGGCATTATATTCCCAAAGATGACAGGAAGGGAATTCCCATTGGTGAACTTAATGACACGCAAAGAAAAGCAGCGCTTGCGCTATTACATTCGGCGATGAGTGATGATGGCTATACAAAAGCAACTTCCATCATTGCATTGGAGCCGGTTTTAAAAGCCATTGAAAATCGCCCGGCAGACGATCATTTCCGCGATTCCAATAAATATTATTTTTCTGTGTTTGGTAATCCTGACGCTGATTCCATATGGGGTTGGCGACTGGAAGGCCATCACGTGTCGCTGAATTTTTCATCTGAAAATAATAAACTCGTCTCCGGCACCCCTGGCTTTTTTGGTAGTAACCCGGCGATCGTTTTATCCGGGCCTGAAAAAGGAAAACAAATTTTAAAAGATGAAACAAATTTAGGTGCTGAGCTACTTCATTCGTTAACTGAAGCGCAATTAAAAGAAACAATTATCAGTGAAGATGCACCGGGAGAAATATTCACGGCCAACAGCCGCAAGGCGATGATCAGTAATCCGCAAGGCATTTTATATAGTAACCTGACAGCGGCACAACAAAAGATATTTATGCAATTGTTGAGTTTGTATATTCATCGGTACACAAAATTATTTGCCGACGGAATGATGAAAGAATTAGAAACTGCAGGATTAAATAACCTGCGTTTTGCATGGGCAGGTAAACATGAACCCGGCCCTGGAAATCCATGTTATTATAGAATACAAGGCCCATCCATCATTATAGAATACGATAACACGCAGAACAATGCGAATCATGTACACACTGTAGTAAGAGATCTTAATAATGATTTTGGCGGCGATGAGTTAATGGAGCATTATAAGAATAGTAGCCACTAATATCTTCTTACAAAATACAAACCATTTACAATTGAGATTATTGCACAAAATGCCAGCACACGCCGGCAATATCAATAATGTTTACTTCTCTCCCATAAGGTTGATTCATCGGAGCACTGATACGTATGCCGAATTTTTCAGGTAATTGCTTTTTTGTTACATCATTCCAGAATTCATCCACATTATCTACGTTCACACTTACCATGAAATTTTCTGCAAATGGTTTGTTATCGAAATGCTGAAGAATGAAGCTGCAGTTATCTTTTTTGAACCCGACATAATCACCTGCATCCCAGCTGATGTCAAACCCGAGTTCAACAAATAATTGTTTCGACTTTTCAAAATCACTGCCGGATGGCACAAATGGTTGGAGAGAAAGGAA
>Ga0207648_10001979_pt1 | contig 22372 bp, 19 predicted proteins | sample KBSMisM32_FD_184310 | JGI IMG/M metagenome (GOLD analysis project Ga0207648, IMG submission 184310) | Miscanthus rhizosphere microbial communities from Kellogg Biological Station, Michigan, USA - KBS Miscanthus M3-2 (SPAdes) (version 2) | ecosystem: Host-associated > Plants > Roots >...
TCATTATAGCCGCGCGTTTGTGTAGGAACTTCAAATCCAAAAACCGCACTAGAATCATAGATTGCTAGTGTCCCTTTGATTCCGAAGTTCGCAAACGATTGTGCCGCGTAATGATGCGAACTTCGGAATCGGGACACTAGCCGCGGGGTCACACCGCCTTAAGGTGCGCATCCCGCTTCTTGTAGAGGTCCTCGTCGGCGTAGCCCATGGTCTCGGGCTTGGCGCGCCCGATCATGACCTGAAAGTAGACCGGCTCCAGGCTGTCGTTCTGGTAGCCGTGGATGACACCGGCCGGACAGGCGATGCATTCCCACGGACCCAGCCGAGTCGTAAGGCGCTTGCCGCTTTCGTCCTCGACAAAGACGTCGAGGTAGCCCTGCAGCACGAAGAAGCACTCTTCGACCTCATGGGTGTGTGCCGCATTTCCCTGACCCGGCTCCACATACATGATCGACAAGGTGAAGTTCTTTGCGGGGATCACGGTCGGATCGGTGTGCTTGCCGGAGCCGCCCGCGCCGATGAAGCGGTGCTGCGCGCGTTTGTAGCCCTCGATCTTGGCGTCCTCGAATGCCGCCCAGTCCGGCTTCTTCTCGCGAAAGCGCCCGACAAACTTCTGCATGATGTCCTCGATCGGGACATCGACCAGTTCCGGCGGGCGCGGATGTCGTGCGACACTCATGGCTTAACTCCTGTCGAAGGGGATTGTTGAGGCTGAGCCTATCCGCATTGCGCGGCCAGTCAATGAAGCGAGAGTGGCGGTTGGGTGTCCTCTCGTGTCCCGGACGAGCGAGCGTAAGCGAGCGAAGATCCGGGACCCAGGAGCCCAGGCACGCATTGATGATATGCGCTTCGCGATTCTCTCGCTGGGTGTCTCGTTTCGCTCGGGCAAGGGCCCTCGTTGCACTCGCCCGGGACACGCACGATGACGATGGCTCACTCCGCCGCGCGCTGCTTGGCGGCCTGTACCATTTCCCAGATGCGCGTGGGCGTAAGCGGAAGCTCGCGCGGCTGCACGTCGAAGGTGCTGAGCGCATTGGCGACCGCATTGGCCATGATGCCGCCGGCCGCGATGATGCCACCCTCGCCGGCGCCCTTGGCGCCGAGCGGGTTGATCGGGGAGGGGGAATTTTCCAGCACGATGGCGCGGATGTTCGGGAAGTCGCTGGCGGTCGGGATAAGATAGTCGGCGAGCGAGCCGGTCAGGAGCTGGCCCTGCTGGTCGTAGACAAGATGCTCCATCATGGCACCGCCCAGTCCCTGCACCGCCGAGCCTATGGCCTGGCCATGCACCGTCAGCGGATTGATGATGCGACCGCAATCCTCGACGATGACATAGTCGATGAGCTCCACGTGACCGAGCTTGGGGTCGACCGCCACATGCGCGGCATGGGCGCCGTAGGTATAGGTGTGCTTCTTGTTGAGGAAGGCGCCCTCGGCCGAGATGCCGTCGGTCGAAAGCCCTTTCAGAGGGATCGACTTGCCGCCGGGTCCAACGGCCTTGGTGCCTTCGACGATCTCGATCTCGGCGGGCGCGCAGCCGAGCCGCCCGGCGGCCTGCGCGCGGATCGCGTCGCGTAGATTGGTGGCCGCCTCCAGCATGGCCGAGCCTCCCATCACCACCGAGCGTGAGTGATAGGCGCCGTAACCGTCACTGACGAACGAGGTCGTGCCGTGAAAGACGCCGCGGATTCCATTCATCGGAACTTCGAGCGCATCGGCCGCGATCTGGGCGAACGCCGTTTCGAGCCCTTGCCCGATAGCGGACGACCCGACATAGACCGAATAGAGGCCGTCCGGCTCGAGCACCATGCGGGCGGTCTCCTTCGGTCCCGCGGCGCCGCCCTCGATGAAGCAGCCGATGGCGAGGCCGTGATAGCGCCCGTCGATCAGCCTGCCGGCCAGCTTGGACTTTTCCGCCCACCCGATCTCATCCAGACAGCGATCGAGCGTGATCTGATAGTCGCCGCTGTCGAACGCGTCCTTGCTCTCAAACGGTGTAATGGTGGCGATCGAGTACGGCATCTCCTGCCGTGACACGAGATTGCGGCGGCGGAACTCGACACGATCGAGCCCCAGGTCTTGCGCCACCATGTCCAGGAACCGCTCGCGAAAAAAATCGGTCTCGAAGCGGCCGGGCCCGCGATAGGTGCCGACCGGCGTCTTGTTGGTGAGCTGGAGCGCGACGTCGATATCGATATTGGCGATCCGATAGGGGCCCGACATGAACTGCGCGATATTGCGCGCGCCAACCGCGCCGTTGGTGCGCATATAGGCGCCCACGTCCACATAGGCATGCCCGCGCAGGCCGAGGATCGTGCCCTCACGCGTGCAGGCGATCTCCACGTCGCATTCCGCTTCGCGCGCATGGTTCAGGCACATCAGGTTCTCGCGCCGGTCTTCCGTCCATTTCACCGGACGGCCGGTGTGGCGTGCGGCGAACGGAATGAGAAAGTCCTCGGGATAAAACTCGCCGCGCGCCCCGAAGCCGCCGCCGACGTCGTTCTCCACGATCTCGATCGCGCTTTCGGGCAGGCCCATCTCCTTCGCCAGGATGCGGCGGTTGAAGAACAGGACCTTGGCGCCGCCCGAGACGGTGAGGCGGCCCTGTACCGCGTCCCATTCCGCGAGCAGACCGCGCGGCTCCATCGGCAGTGCCATATGCCGCTGGGTGCGGAAGCTCTCGCGCCTGACGTAGGGTGCGTCCTTGAATGCGGCGGCGGCATCACCGAGGACCGCATGGAACTTGATTGCGAGATTGGTGCCCTTGTCCTCGAACAGCAACGATGTGTTTTGCGCTGACGCGTGACGGTCGGCGACCGCCGGCAACGCTTCAATATCGACTTCGATCAGCTCCAGTGCATCTTCGGCGATGCCTGCGCTGTCGGCGAGCACGAAGGCGAGCACCTCGCCGACGTAGCGCACCTTGGTCTCGGCGATCACCGGCTGCCCGAACGGTTCGAAATCCGGCAACGGCTGCAGCCGCATGGGAACGCGGGGCACGCGGTTGCCGATGTCCTTGGCCGTGAGCACACCACGCACGCCGGGAAGCGCGCGGGCGCCTGAAACGTCGATCGAGCGGATGCGGCCGTGGGCGACCGAACTGCGCAGAAACGCCGCGTGCAACATGTCCTTGCGCGCGAGATCATCGACATATTGCCCGCGGCCGCGGAGGAAGCGGAGATCCTCGAGGCGTTCGATCGCGCTGCCGATGAGCGAATTGACCGTTCTCATCTGCGCTCTCGCGCACGATCTCCAGCGTCGTCTTTATGGCCATAGGCCGAGCGCGCGTCGAGCACGGCCTCGACGATGGAAATATAGCCGGTGCAGCGGCAGAGATTGCCCGAAAGGACCTCGCGCACGCGCGCGGCATCGCAATCCGGTTCCTCGCTCAGCAGCACGTGCGCCGTCGTGATCATGCCCGGCGTACAGAAGCCGCATTGCAGCGCGTGATGCTTGCGAAACGACTTTTGCAGTGGCGTAAGATCGTCGTCGTTGGACAGACCTTCGACGGTCACGATCTCGGCGCCCTCGGCCTGCACGGCGAGCATCAGGCACGAGCGCACCGCCGCGCCGTCGACGATCACGGTGCAGGCGCCGCACACGCCGTGCTCACAGCCGACATGGGTTCCGGTCAGCCGCAGATGGTGGCGCAGGCAGTCCGCCAGCGTCAGCCGCGGCTCGACCTCGACCTCGACGTTCTTGCCGTTGACCTCGAATTGCACTGACATGTTGAAGAGTGCCCTCTAAGCGGCCGCCGCGCTCGTGAGCGCGCGCTCGACCATGGTGCCGACGAGTGAACGACGGTAGGCGGCGCTGGCATGAATGTCGTCCTGGGGTTCCACCGCGGCGGACGTGGCCGCATCGGCCTTCGCGATCGTGGCCTCGTCGATGGATTCGCCGTTGAGAAGGTCTTCCACCGCGGTCAGCCGCAGCGGCCGATCGCCGACGCCGATGACGCCGACATGGGCATTGCGCGCCTTGCCACGCTCGTCCTGATCATAGAACACCGCTGCCGCGGCCATCGCGAAGTCGCCGCGGCGGCGGGCGAATTCCTGGAACCCCCAGCGCCGGCCGGCGGGCCAGGCCGGAAGGCGGATCTCCACGATGATCTCGTCTGTTGTCAGTGCCGTCGTCAAAGCTCCCTGGAAGAAATCGGCTGCCTGAATCACATGCGCGCCGGATTTTCCAACGACGGCAATCTCGGCATCGCAGGTCATGGCGATCCCGGGCATTTCGGCGGCCGGATCGGCATGGGCAATGCTGCCGCCAACCGTGCCGCGGTTGCGGATCTGATAATGCGCGACGTGGGAGATTGCGGCCTTGAGCAGCGGATGCGCGGTCTCGAGCCGCTCGTCGTCCTCGATGTCGCGCCAGCGCACCATCGCGCCGAGCGTGACGCCCGCATCCGAAATCCTGATTCCGCGCAGATCGGCGAGCTTGCGCAGGTCGACAAGCAAAGAGGGCTGGGCGAGGCGGAAGGCGAGCATCGGCACTAGGCTCTGGCCGCCTGCGATCGCCTTGGCGTCGTCGTGAGAGGCGAGGAGTTCGATCGCTTCCGGGAGTGTGGTCGGACAGGCATAGTCGAAGGGCGGCAATTTCATGACCTGGACGCGTCCTTCGCACTTCACGCAACGAGATCGACGTGGCGTTTGGTACCTATCATCGGATCGAAGCACCGGTCAACGCGGTGCGCAACGCCGGCGTGCGATCGTCTTGTGCTGTCACCCGGAAGTGTACGACGTCCCTCGACGAGATCGACTATATCTGCCGACGTATCGCGAGCGAACATCAGCATCAGGAGAGTGCAACATGCCGACGACCCATGGATCAGCCCTTTGGCAGGGTGGCATCAAAGACGGTAAGGGCGCGATCTCGACCAAAAGTGGCGCGCTCAAGGAGTATCCCTATGGCTTCGCCAGCCGGTTCGAGGGCAAGCCGGGCACCAACCCGGAGGAACTGATCGGCGCCGCCCACGCTGGCTGCTTCACGATGGCATTGTCCCTGATCCTCGGCGAGGCCAAGCTGACCGCCGAACGGATGGACACCACCGCCGAGGTTACGCTCGAGAAGGTGGCCGACGGCTTCGCCATCACCGCAGTGCACTTGACCTTGAAGGCCAAGATTCCCGGCGCGGACAAGGCGAAGTTCGACGAGCTTGCGGCCAAGGCGAAGGCGGGTTGTCCCGTGTCCAAGCTGCTCAACACCAAGATCACGCTGGATGCGTCGTTGGTGAGCTGAATCGGCGACGATAGTTCGGCAGCTCACATGGCTCACGCGGCTGGGGGCGGAACGAGAGGTGGTCGCGCCGCGCGGATGAGTTCCCACACCCGGGGCGGCGACAGCGGCAGATCGCGCGGCTCGACGCCGAGCGAGCCGAGCGCCGCCGCCACGGCGTTGGCGACGACGCCGCCGACCGGGATGATTCCGCCTTCGCCCGCACCTTTGGCGCCGAGCGGATTGGTTGGTGAGGGCTTTTCTTCGAGCGCCACTGCGCGGACGTTGGGAAAATCGCTCGCGGTCGGCAGCAGGTAGTCCGCAAACGAGCCGGTCAGCAGTTGTCCGTCCCGGTCGTAGACGAAATGTTCCAGGAAGGCGCCGCCGAGCCCTTGCACGATCGCTCCGACGCACTGTCCGTGCAAGGTCAGCGGGTTGATGATGCGTCCGACATCCTCGACCGCGACGTAGTCCAGCAGCTCGACCCGGCCGGTCTTGGGGTCCACCGCAACATGGGCGGCATGTGCGCCATAGCTGTAGGTGCGCTTGTTGCTGGCATAGGACGACTCCGCCGACGTTCCGGCGAAGGAGCCGAGCGGCAGCGATCGTCCGTCAGGCGTGAACGCCTTGCCGGCGTCGATCGACACGTCTTTTGCGGCACAGTCCCAACGCTTGGCGGCGGCATCGCGAATGGCGTCGCGCAGCCCATCCGCCGCCATCACCAGCGCGTTGCCGCCCATGACCACCGAGCGCGAGCTGTAGGAGCCGTAGCCCTCGATCACGCCATCGGTCGAGCCGTGGTGCACCGCCCTGATGTCCTGCATCGATATTTCGAGCGCATCGGCGGCGATCTGCGCACAGACGGTTTCCAGGCCCTGGCCGATGGACGAGGAGCCGACATAGACCGAGACCTTGCCGTCGGATTCGAGCACGAGGCGCGCGCTCTCCTTCGGGCCTGATGCGCCGCCTTCGAGGTAGCATCCGATCGCAGTGCCGCGATAACGGCCGTCGATCAGCTTGCCCTGGATCGCCGCCTTGGCGGTCCAATCGATCTCTTCGAGGCAGCGCGCGAGCGTCGCTGCATAGTCGCCGCTGTCGGTTTCCGTCCCGATGTTGAGCGGCGCGACGGTTGCGAGCCGATAGGGCATCTCGGCTTCAGCGATCAGATTGCGCCGGCGGAAGGCGACGCGATCGAGGCCGAGATCGGCCGCGGCGATGTCGAACAGCCGCTCGCGAAAGAAATCGGCCTCGAAGCGGCCGGGGCCGCGATAGGTCCCCGACGGGGTCTTGTTGGTCATCATCAGCGACACGTCGATGCGCACGTGCGGAATGCGGTACGGCCCGGTGAGCACCTGCGCGATATTGCGCGCGGCCGTCGGCCCGTTGGTGCGGATATAGGCCCCCTGGTCGGTGAAGGCGCGTCCGCGCAGCGCCAGGATCGTGCCGTCCTTGTCGCATGCGATCTCCAATTCGCATTCGGCATCACGGGCATGATTGGTGGCGAGCAGATGCTCGCGGCGATCCTCGATCCACTTCACCGGCCGGCCGCTGAGGCGCGCCGCAAACGGGATCAGAAAGTCTTCCGGATAGAATTCGCCGCGCGCGCCGAAGCCGCCGCCGACATCGTTCTCCACCATGCGGATGGCGCTTTCGGGTAAGCCGAAGTGTTTCGCCAGCACGCGCCGGTTGAGGAACGCGACCTTGGCGGCGCCGTGGACGGTCAATTGAGCGCCCGCCGCATCCCATTCCGCCAGCAGCCCGCGCGGCTCCATCGGGACGGCGCCGTGGCGCTGGACCGTGAAGCGCTCGCGGCGAATGTATGCCGCGCCGTTGAAAGCGGCATCGGCATCGCCGCGCAGGCCGGTGAGGGTGAGCGCGAGATTGCTGCCTGCGGCCTCGAACAATCGGATGTCGTTGCGCCTGGCGGCCGCGCTGTCGACGACCGCGGGGAGCGTCTCGATGTCGAGCGTGATGGCGTCGAGCGCATCCTCGGCGGCGCCGGCGCTTTCCGCCAGCACGACCGCGATCGGCTCCCCGACATAGCGGACCTTGCCGTGTGCGATGACCGGCTGTTCGAACCGCTCGAATTCCGGCGCGGATTCCTGCCGCAGCGGAATCCGCGGGATCGCCGCGCCGATGTCGGCCGCGCTGATGACGGCGCAGACGCCGGGCCGCGCCCGGGCGGCACCGGTCTCGATGCCACGGATGTGCCCGTGCGCGACGGAGCTGCGCAGGATCACGGCGTGCAGAAGATCATCGCGGGCGAGGTCGTCGACGAACTGGCCGCGACCGCGCAGGAAGCGAAAGTCCTCGATGCGTTCGACCGGGCTGCCGACAAAGGCGTTGCGTGTACGCTTTTGGTCCATGCCCATCACCTAACCGGTAGGAGGGGCAAAAGCGCGCTGCTCGGTAATCTCCACGCGGACAAAATCCGGCTCATATCACGATCGTCGCATGTCGGTTGAGCAGCGCACGAGCGACGCTGAGCGCGGCCAGGGCTGACGTTTTGGGGTTGGTGCGCGAGGCCTTGCCCTGCAACTGGATGGCAAACCGTCCGGCCTCGCCCTCGGCCTCGATCTCGTGGATATTGCCTGCTGCGTCGGGATCGGCCACGAGCTCCACCTCGGTGGCGTCGAATCCCAATCCGGCCAGCGCCACCGCGGCGGCGACGTTGGCGTTCTGCGGATAGAGCAGCGCGGCCTCGCCCGCGGTGCCCTTGTAGAGCACCGTGCGCCGGGTGAGCCCGTCGAGATCGACCAGCTTCTCAGCCGGCGAGCCGCGCCAAGCCGCCGGCGGCTTGCGCGAGCGATAGCGCACCGAGGTCAAGCCGGCGACGCGCATGGCCGCGATGGCGTCGATCCCGCCGATGGCGCCCGCCGGCAACAGAATGTGGCTGTTGCCGTCTTGCGCGGCCGACCTCAGACGCGCGAGCAGCGCGGGATCGGCGAGCGCCCCGACCGAGATCACCAGGCAATCGACTCCGCTGCGCAAGACTGCGTCGCCATGCTCGATCACCGCGGACTGGCCCGCCACTTCCGCGACCAGCGCCGGGCTGCGCGCAAGCAGATCGTCCAGCGATTCGACCACGTCGATCTCACACAACTTGGCCCGCGCCGCCTCGCCGCGGCCGGGCCGCGCGAGCGCACCGATGACCGATACGCCGTTCGCCGGGCTGGCGCGCAGTGCCGCCAGCACGTCCTGCGCGATCCCGCCGCATCCGATGAGACCGACCGCCGTCATCTCAAAGAGCCGACAACGACGATCTCGGGAGTCTGCACCGGAGGTTCATTGCGGGTTGAGCCGCATGCCGGTGAACTTCCATTGCGACAGCTCCTCCATCGCATAGCGCACGCCTTCGCGTCCGAAGCCGCTCGCGCCCACGCCGCCGAACGGATAGGTGTCGAGCCGGAAGCGGCTGGCGTCGTTGATCCAGAGCGAACCGACCCGCAGCTTGCGCGACACCTTGAATGCGGTCTCCAGGCTTGCGGTGAAGCAGGCGCCCTGCAGGCCGAACTCGGACGAGTTCGCGAGCGCGAGCGCGGCGTCGACATCGGCGACCGCTTGCACCACGACCACCGGCCCGAAGGCCTCCTCCTGCATGAGCCGGGCTTCGGGCGGTGCGTGCGCCACGATCGCAGGCCCCAGGATGGCGCCCCGGCGCTCCGGCTTGAGCACGAGCTTAGCGCCCTTGGCAACGGCATCCGCGATCATGCTTTCCACGCGGTCGGCGGCCGCGCTGCTTACCATCGGTCCGACATCGATCGCGGTATCCTCGGGGTCGCCCACTTTGAGCTTCTTCGCGGCTGCAACGAACAGCTCGAGGAAGCGATCGAAGACGGGCTGCTCGACGATCACGCGCTGTGCCGAGATGCATTGCTGCCCGCTGGCTTCGAAACCGGCCCCCGCGATGCGCGTCGCGGCGTCGTTGAGATCGGCGTCGGCACACACGATGTTGGCGGCGTTGGAGCCGAGCTCGCCGACGAATTTCTTCGCGCCGGCTGCGCGCGCAAGCTCGTTGCCGGCGGCGGTGCTGCCGGTGACGGTGACGGCGGCGACCAGCGGGTGGGCGGCAAGCAGCTTGGCGGTCTCGCGCCCGCCGGGGACGACGTTGAAGAGCCCGTCGGGGACGCCGGCCTTCTTCACCGCCTCCGCCATCAGCAGCGCGACCTCGGTGCCGGGCGGCGACGGCTTGACCACGACGGCGTTGCCGACCGCCAGCGCCGGCGCCACTTTCTGAATGAGCAGATTGGCCGGCCCGTTGAACGGCGTCACCGCGGCCACCACGCCGTAAGGCACGCGCGTGGTGAAGCCGAAACGGCCGGCGCCTGCCGCGGTCACGTCGAGCGGCAGCACCTCGCCCATGAGGTGCGGCACTTGCGCGGCGCAGGCGCGCAGGAACACGCCTACGCGCTTCGCCTCGAATGTCGCGGCGCGCCGCGGCTTGCCGATGAAGAGGATGAGTGAGCGCACGATCTCGCCTTCGATCCTGTCGATCGCGTCGGCTGCGGCGAGGAGCCACTCGACCCGCTTGGCGGCGGTCGCGTCCTGATGCTGGAGAAACGCCGCATGGGAGTGCTTGACCGCGGCATCGACCACCTTGGCGTCGGATTCGATCATGTGCGAGGCGACGCTCTCGTCGGTCGGACACACGAGCGGCGACAGCCCGGCGTCGAACTTGGCCGGCCCTCCGATCCAGGGCATCAGCTGCGGAATGGTCATAGGCGCTCCCTTCTCAACTCTTGTTATGCGGCTGGAGCAAAACGCTTCGGATTGTATCCCGGTTTCGCCTGGTCTTATCAGGCCGCATGATCCGATCGGAAAAGTTTGCAGCTTTTCGGGATCATTCCTTAGACGTGCTGGCCCTCGCTCAGCGGGATGTCGCGCAGCGTGCTCGGCGCGAACAGCTCTTCCAGCTTGACGCGGCGGTCGGTCAGGCCGTGCTCGTGGGTATACTGAAGCAGCGCCTCGATCGAGGGTCGGTTCGCCTCGATGCCGTAGGGAAACCAGTCCTCGCCGATGATTTCCCTCTCCTCTTCGAGCAGCGGCTGCAGCCAGGCGGACGACACCTTGGGCGAGCCCATGTCAGCCAGAAGCTGATAGGCCTGTTCCTTGGCGCGCGAGAGCGCCTTGTACATGCTCAGCGCCACCCAGGGGTTGGCCTCATGGACGTCGCGGCGGACCACCACGGTGTGCATGATCGGATAGATCCTGGTGCGCCGATAATAGTCCTTCTCCACTTCGGCATAGTTCGGAAACAGCCGGCGGACCTTGGGCGAGCCGCGGCGGAAGGCGAGCGGGTTGTTTGCCGTCATCATGAAGTCGATCTCGCCGCGCTCGAGCAGGTCGCCGAGCTCGGTGCCTGCGGGCGCCTGCGTCAAGCGAATATCCGGCGGTAGCTTGCGGTTGAGGCGGTCGGCGCGCCCCTGCACCCATTCGATGTCGCTCGGCTTGACGCCGTATTCGTGCTGCAGGAGGCCACGCATATAGACCGCCGCGGTCATGGTGTATTCGGGCACGCCGCCGCGTTTGCCCTTGAGGTCCGCCGGCGTCTTGATCCCCTTGTCCGTGTTGATGAAGAAATAGCCGTGGCGAAAGACGCGTGACGGGAACACCGGGATGGCGATGAACGGCGCATCGCCGGTGCTGACCAACGTCGCGTGGTTCGAGAGCGACATTTCCGAGATCTCGAACTCCTTGAATTGCAGCATGCGCCAGAAGATATCGGGAGGTTGCGAGGCGATGTAGTTCAAGTCGATGCCCTCGGGCTGGACCGAGCCGTCGCGCAAGGCGAGCGTGCGGTCGTACGGTCCGCAGGCAAATGTCAGATGCAGCTTGCTCATCAGTTTCTCCTCGCCGATATTTCCAACGCTGTGCCGATGCCCGCAGGCTGTCAAGGCAGGCCAAGCTCGTTCCGAACGTCGCGACTCAATCCATTTGCCTTTGCCTGCTTCGCCACGCGAGACCCCGGCTTTCATCCCGGCGATTCGCGGCCGTCTAGCGAAGACTGCCGAATAATGCGTCAATCCGTCTGGCATTCTGGCCGGTTCTGCACGGCTTATGCGCTGGCAGCCGATGGGGCAATTGTCATAGCTTCGCGTGTCGCCACAGCAACCACCGAGCGTGGAAGGCAACCGGATGTCACAAATCTCGCGCCTCGTCTCAATCGCCGTCGTGTCGCTGTTCGTGCTGACCGCTCAGGGGATGGCCGAAACCTATCCCGATCGCGTCGTCCGTATCGTCAATCCGTATCCGCCGGGCGGTTCGGTCGACGTGATGGCGCGCATCCTTGCGCAGAAGCTCTCGGACAACCTGGGTCAGCAATTCATCGTCGAGAACCGCTCCGGCGGCGGCGGCAATACCGGCAGCGACTACGTCGCCAAGGCGGACCCCGACGGCTACACCCTGCTGTTCACCGCGCCCGGCCCGCTCACCGTCAACCAGACGCTCTACAACAAGCTCACATTCGATCCGGCCAAGGACTTCGCTCCCATCGCGCTGTTCGCGACCGCGCCCATCGTATTGATCGTGCATCCCGCCGTGGCGGCGAACGACGTGCAGGAACTGATCGCGCTCGCAAAGAAGGATCCGGGCAAGATCAACTTTGCTTCCGCCGGCAACGGCACGACCAATCACCTCTCCGGCGAGCTGTTCAAGAGCAAGGCCGGCATCGACATCGTGCACGTTCCCTATCGCGGCGCCGGACCGGCGATGAACGATCTCATCGGCGGGCATGTGCAGATGTTCTTCGACCTGATGCCGGTGGTGCTGCCGCAAATCGCCACCGGCAAGGTGCGCGCGCTCGCCAATGCCGGGGCCAAGCGGCCGTCGGCACTGTCGAATGTACCGACGATCGCCGAGCAGGGCATCGCCGGCTTCGACGCGTCGTCGTGGTATGGGCTCGTCGCTCCGGCGAAAACCCCGGAGCCTGTACTGGCGAAGCTGCGCAGCGAAGTGGCAAAGGCGCTCAAGGCGCCCGACATGGTGGCGCGCATCCAGGAGCTCGGCTCGGAGCCGGGCACGGTGTTCGGCGCCGACTTCGGAGCGTTCATGGCGGACGAGACCAGGAAATGGGCCGACGTCATCCGCACGTCAGGCGCCAAGGCGGACTAGCGCACTTCCATACAACCATCCGTCGTCATTCCGGGTCGCGCCGAAGGCGCGAGCCCGGAATCTATAACTACGGACAGGGAATATGGATTCCGGGCTCCCTCGCTGCGCACCCAAGTCGGGTTTACCCGACTTGGGCATCGACTGCCGATCTCGGGTAAACCCGAGATCGGTGGCCCCGGAATGACAACGGGCAACCAGAGCATGCGTCATATCCATGTCAGCGCTGTGCCAGCATCAGTTCTCGCGGATGCCCGCGCTGGTAATGACGTCGCGCCATTTCTTCACGTCGTCGCGGATGCGTGCGCCCAAAGCCTCGGGCGAGCCCGGCTCCGGCTCGACGCCATGATTGGCAAAGGCCGCCCGCACCTCCGGATCGTTGAGAACGGCTGTTGTTTCGCGATTCAGGCGCGCGATGATGGCGGGCGGCGTCGCGGCCGGTGCGACGATCGCCTGCCACAGCGAGCATTCGTAGCCGGACAGACCGGCCTCGGCGATCGTGGGGACATCCGGCAGGGTGTGATTGCGCACCGCGCCGGTCACCGCCAGCGCGCGCAGCTTGCCCGCGCGGATATGCGACAGCGATGGCGGAATGGTGCCGAACTGCATCTCGACGCGGCCTTCGAGCAGGTCGAGCGTGGATTGGGCTGTGCCGCGATAAGGCACGTGGGTCAGCTCGATCTTTGCCATTTTCTCGAACAGCGCGCCCGAGAGGTGCGCCAGCGTCGCCGCCCCGGCGGACGCGTAGTTGAGGGCGCGCGGCCTGGCTTTTGCGAGTGCGATCAGGTCCTGCACGGTTTGCGCGGGCACGGCGGGGAAGAGCGCCAGCACGAACGGGGAGCTGCCGAGCATCGACACCGGTGCGAAGTCCTTGACCGGATCGTAGGAGATGGTCGTGGCGCTCGCCGCCACTGCATGTGTGCTGGTGTTGGCAAGCCCGAGCGTATAGCCGTCAGGCTCGGCGCGTGCGACCTGGTCGGTGCCGATGCTGCCGCCGCCGCCGACGCGGTTCTCGACGACCAACTGCTGACCCAGACGTTCACCGAGCTTTTGCGCGACCAGGCGGGCAACGGTGTCCGAGCTGCTGCCGGCGGTGAATGGGACGATGAAGCGGATCGGCCGCTCCGGCCAGCGCGCATCGGCGGTCTGTGCATGCGCTGCGGACGCCCAGAAGCATGCCGTGAGCAGCATCAGGACCAGGCGAGTCATGAGGTCGGTCTCCCGTGCCGTATGTATCGGCCAGAATCCTAGCAACCCTCGTGCCAAGGCCGTCTCACGCAATCTGTTCGGCTTCACGCAGGCTTTCGATCAACGAGCTGCGCAGCAGAAAAGCACGCGCAAGCTTGGGGTCTTCCGCGGTCCGGCGCAACTCGTCGTGGTTCTTCCGGCGCACGGCCGGGTCCTTTTCCGTCAGCAACCGCTTGTTGCGCATGGTCTGAGCCTGCGTGTGTTGCAACGCGACGTGGCGGCGCTGGCGCTCGTAACGGTCGAGAATGTCCGCATCCGCCTCCCCGCGCAGGATGCTGACGAGCTTCTCCGCTAGATTGAACGCGTCATGAATGCCGCTGTTCATGCCCATCGCGCCGATCGGGCTGTTCACGTGCGCGGAGTCGCCGGCGAGGATGGCGCGGCCGGCGCGGAATTTTTTTGCTACGCGCTGGTGCACCACGTAGAGATTGCTGCCGACGATGTTGAACCCCTTGCCGATCGGCAGGAAGCGCTGCAGCCGCGCCTGCAATGCATCAGGCTGCGTCAGCGCGGTCTCGTCGGCGTCGGGCGCGGTCGGGAAATGAACCCGCCAGCGGTCGGGCGGCCCCTTCCAGTGAAACAGATTCGACCACTCGTCGGGGTCCGAGATGTAGTTGCGCTCGGTATAGCCGTGCTGTCTGAAATCGTAGGCCACCTCGATGTTCAAGGTACGATCGGGGTAGGTGAAGCCCTCGAACTCGATATCGAGATCCTTGCGCACGATGCTGCGCGCGCCTTCGGCGCTGACGAGATAGCTGCCCGCGATGGCTTCGGAGTCGCCGGCCGGATTCCTGACCTGAACCGTCACGCCGTCAGCGGTCTGGCTGAATGCCGTGAACTCGGTCGACAGCCGCAGCTCGATCCCGGGATGCGCCTTCACCAGCTTGAGCGCTTCCTCGACGATCTTGATACGCTCGCACTGCAAGACGTAGGGGAAGCGGGTATCGTCCTTGAGATGGGCGTGGTCGAACTCGGCGACCAGCTTGCTCTCGTGGCGATCCCAATAATGGAACAGGGGCGCGATGATGCCGCGCGGTTCGAGTTTGTCGTAAAGCCCGATGCGCTCAAACAGTTCGAGCGTCGCGGGATGGTTGGTGCCGGCCCGCGGCACCTGTTCGAGAAAGTTGTGGTCGCCGAGCGCTTCGATCAGACAGACCGGGATGCCCTGCTGCGACAATGCCAGCGACAGGCACAGCCCGACCGGCCCGGCGCCGATGACGATCACGCGGTCCGAAGGTCTATCCATGCGTCGCGTGCGCTCGTGCTTCGTCACCCGCGGGCTTGACCCGCGGGTCCATCGTCTTCGAAAACGGACCTAAGTGCTTGTTCGTCAGGGGATGGATTGCCGGGTCAAGCCCGGCAATGACGGCTTGAGCTGGGCACTGCTGCATCAATTCTTTGCCACCACGTCCTTCACGGCCCCGACCCAGCCGGTGTGGGTGAGATCGAACACGATGCCGAGCGGATCCTTGTACTTTGCCTCGTAGTAGGAGTGCGCGTTGGCGGCTTGACCGGGCTTTGCCGGCTCCGGACGGCCCGCGAGATACTTTCCGCCGGCGTCCACGACCTTCTTCTCGGCCTGGTCGAGATCATCCACCCACATCCCGAAGTGATAGATGCCGACCTCCTCGTTGCCCTCCTGCTTGAGCAGGGCGACGTTGATGGTGCCGTCCGAGACGTAGAGCCCACGCCGGGCTTTGCCCGCCACTTTCATGTCGAAGGCCTCTTCGAAAAATTTGGCGGCCTTCTCCGGGTCCGGCACGATGAGCGCGATGTGGCGAAGCTTGGCCATGGCGACTGTCCTTCTTGCGTAACGGGGTGGCGAACAATAGCGAGGAACCGCGTCTCACCACAAGCCGCGCCGCCTGATATCCTGCGTGGCGTCTACGTTGACGCGGATCTTGCGAAGCGGGCTGCGCTCCTGCACAGAACCGGTGCCGGCGTTGGCCGAAAATGCCATGATGCCGAGCGGTTCAGGGGACGAAGGGGTATGTACCAGGACTTGCGCGAATTCATCGGGCTTGTCGACAAGCTCGGTGCGCTGCGGCGCATCGACGGCGCCGACCCTCGCTTCGAAATCGGCGGGATCACCGAGGTGGCGGCCGGGCGACCCGATGGACCTGCGCTGCTGTTCGACGCCATCAAGGGCTTTCCGCGCGGGGTGCGCGTCTTTACCAACGCGGCCACCACCCCGCAGCGGGCCGCGCTCGCGCTCGGCATCGATCCGACATTGCGGCCACTCGATACGCTCAAGGCCTGGATGGAGAAGCGCAAGACACTCCGTCCGCATCAGCCTGCCGTCGTGAAGGACGCGGCGTTTCTCCAGAATGCGCGCAAGGACGACAAGGTCGACCTCGCCGCTTTTCCGGCGCCGATCTGGCACCGGCATGACGGCGGTCCCTATATCGGCTCGGGCTCGATCGTGATCATGCGCGATCCCGACGAGGGCTGGATCAACGCTTCGATCTACCGCATCCAGGTGCATGGCAGGAACAAGCTCACGATCCAGTTCGATCATGGCGGCCGGCACGGCGCCATCATCGCGAAAAAGTATTGGGACCAAGGCAAGCCGTGTCCGCTCGCGGTGGTCAATGGCGAGGATCCGGCGCTGTTCATCGCGGGCTTCGAATACCTGCCCGCCGGACAATCGGAATACGAGTTCGCCGGCGCCATCAAAGGCGCGCCGATCGAGGTCTATGGCGGACCGCTGACCGGCCTGCCGATCCCGGCGCATGCGGAGATCGTGTTCGAAGGCCAGCTCCTGCCGATGGGCGAAACCACGCTCCCGGAAGGACCGTTCGGGGAATTCACCGGCTATTACGCATCGGAAGCGCGGCCGGCGCCGGTCATGGAAGTGACGGCATCCTATCATCGCAACGATCCGATCCTGCTGGGGTCGCCGCCGATGAAGCCGCCGCGCTTTCATTTCGGGCTGCCGTTCCGCGCCGCCACGATCTGGCAGAATCTCGACGCCGCCGGCATCAGCGATGTGGTGGGGGCTTGGCAGCACGTCTCGCAGCTCATGACCGTGGTGGCGCTCAAGCAGCGCTACGACGGCCATGCCAAGCGGGCCGCGCTGGTCGCCGCGGCGCACAGCTACATGGCGCGCATCGTCGTGGTCGTGGACGAGGATGTCGACCCGTCCAACCTCAACGACGTCATGTGGGCGGTCGCCACCCGTTGCGAGCCGTCGGAGCAGCTCGACATCGTCAGGAATGCCTGGAGCTCGGCGCTCGATCCCCGCATTCCGGCGGCCGACAAGCAGCGCGGCGTCACCTCGCATTCCAAGGTGATCATCGAAGCATGCCGGCCGTTTCCCTGGTTCGACAAGTTTCCGCCGACGTCGGCGCTGTCGCTCGCAGAGGCGCAGGAGATCGAGGAGAAGTGGGGAGACAAGTTGAGGTGAGTGCGTACGACCGAAGCGACGACGCGCGCTCGTGTCCCGGCCAAGCGAGCGCCCGTTCGCTGAGCGTCCGGCACGGTACCGCGCGCGAGCGCGAGCCGGGACCCAGGGCAACACGGCACTGAAGCTGGATTAGATTAGTGGCGCGATGAGGGACGCTTGGCGGTATGGCTCCTAGGTCCCGGGTCTCGCGTCGCTCGCCCGGGACACGAGAGCAGCGTTACGCGGCCTCAATTCCCGAACGGCTTTTCCTTCTCCAGCCGCGCCTGCGCCTCTTTCGCGACATTGAGGTCGAACAGCTGTTCGCGCGGCACTTTCTTTTCCACGAAGTTGAAATATTTTCCGCTCCAGAAGTCCTGCATCTCCATGATCGAATCGACCAGCGGCAGGCCGTCGTCGGCGATGTAGGACCAGTGCGGCGCGATCGCCCGCACCAGCTCGGGTTTGTTGAGCGCGGTGTTCTGCGCGAGGATGTCGACGATGTCGGGATGCGCGCCGGGATCCCTGGCGGCGGCATTGAACTCCTTGATCCCGCGCAGGTAGGCCATGGCGAAACGGACCACCGCATCGCGGTTCTTCTGGAGGAAGTCCTTGCGTACCGCGTAGGTCGCGATCTCGGCGCCGGGAACGATCTCGTCGTCGTTGACGACGATCGGGCCCCATTTGTTGTTCTGCGCGAAGAAGCCGAACTGGTAGGCAAGGTCGGTGGCGTCGACCTGGTTCTGTCCCAGCATGCGCATGAGGTCGGGCTGCGGGACATTCACGATCCATTGCACATCCTTGGCGGGGTCGAGACCGGCTTTGAGCAGCGCCTGGGCGGCGGTGTACTGGTTGATGCTCCCGAGCGCGGTGACGCCGAACCTCTTGCCCTTGAGCTTGGCGAAATCGCCGGCGGCGCGCACGCCCTGATCATGCAGCGCCTGCGTGACATTGATCACGGTGTAGCCGAAGCCTGGACGATTGTGACCGCGGTCGAGAACGACCACGAGCGGGGCGCCCTTGGCGACGCTGTTGAACAGGCTGGCATTCGCCGTCATCAGCGTGAGCTCGAGCTCGCCCGCGATCATGGATGGAACGGCGAAGGCGCCGTCCTCGAAGCGCTTGGTCTCGATCTCGAGATTGAGCTTCTTGAAGTAGCCCTTCTCGCGCGCGATGAAGAACGCGCCGCCGGTGATGAAGGGACCTTCGCCCACGCGGACGAGATCGGCCGCGCCGCCCGAAGCGGTCGCGCCCAGCGCGGCGCAAATGCCCGCGCTCGCTGCCAACCAAGCCTTTGCCAATCGCGTCATATGGTTCTCCTCTATCTGGTCCGAAGCGCCGCAGGTGACGGAGTCATGGAATTGAGCGTCAGCCGTCGTGGTAACTGACCCACGGCGCGACCTTGCGGTCGATCCACTGCTGCAATTTGATGACAACAGCCCCTACGACCGCAAGCACGATCAGGCTGGCGAAGACCTTCTCGGTCTCCATCACCTGCCCGGAACTGATCAACAGCCAACCCATGCCGCCCTGGCTCGATCCGCCGATCATCTCGGCGGCCACCACCAGAATGATTGCAATTCCCATGCCGAGGTGAAGGCCGGCGAAAATGCTGGGAATGGCCCCGGGGATCACCACCTTGAGCTGGATTTGCCTGGCATTGGCGCCGAGATCCTTCGCCGCCTTGATCAGGCCGCGGTCGGTCTGGCGGATGCCGGAATAGGTGCTGATCACGATGGGAAAGAACGCGCTCACCGCGCTGATCACGATCTTATAGGCCTCGCCGGTGCCGACCCAGATGATCAGCAGCGGGATGAGCGAAATCTTCGGCAGCGGATAGAGCGCGGCGATCCAGACGTCCGCGACCCGCGCGATCGTGCGCGACATCCCCATCAGTACGCCGAGTGCGATCCCGAACACGGCCGCGAGGCCAAACCCGACGAAGATGCGCAGCAGGGTGATGCCGAGATGATAAGGCATGGAGCCGTCGGCGATCATGCGCGAGAGATAGACGAAGACCGAGGAGGGGGCGGGCAGATAGATCGGCGCAATCCCCCTGAGCCGGACTAGCGCTTCCCAGGCCACCACCACGGCCACGATGGTCAGGGGCGGCAGCGCGAACTGCCAGATCCGCGCGGCGCGACCCGACGTCATCGCGCCTCCAGCGCGTCTTGCTGCGCCATGGTCTTGGTCACTTCCTCGCGGATGAGATGGAAGGTGCGGTCGAACAGCGCGCCGAACTCCTTGGCAGCGACCATCTCGTGCGAGCGCGGCCGCGGCAGGTCGACGGGGATCACGTCCTTGATGCGACCCGGCCGTGCGGTCATGACCACGACCTCGTCGCCGAGCAGGATGGCCTCCTCGATCGCGTGGGTGACGAACAGGATGGTCTTGCGGGTGCGGTCGAAGATCCGCAGCAGCTCCTCCTGCATGACGATCTTGGTCTGCGCGTCGAGCGCGGCGAACGGCTCGTCCATCAGCAGGATCGGCCGCTCCATGATCAGCGCGCGCGCCAGCGCGACCCGCTGGCGCATGCCGCCGGACAATTGCCCGGGCAGGTGCCGCTCGAACCCGCGCAGCCCGACCGAGGCGATCAACGCGCGGGCGCGCTCATAGCGCGCGGCCTTGGCCACGCCACGCATCTCCAGGCCGAACGCGACATTGTCGATGACGCTGCGCCAGGGGAACAGATTGAGAGTCTGCCACACCATCACCGAGTCCGCGCCGAGCGGGTGCTGGATGTCGCGGTGCTGCGGGTCTTCTATCCGCACGGCGCCTGACGTCGCACGCTCGAGCCCGGCGATGATCTGGATCAGGGTGCTCTTGCCGCAGCCCGACGGCCCCAGCAGGCAGGTGATACGGCCGGATTGGAACCGATGCGATACCCGATCGAGCGCGACCACGCTGGTGCCGCGAACGCCCGGCCAGATCTGCGACACCTCCTCGACGACAACGTCCATGTTGCGAGCATGCCACGAAAGGCGAAAGGGGAGTAGCGAACCGGCCTCTATTCGCTACCTGCTGTTCGCCACTCGTCGCGTCACTCCACCGCGTTGGCCGAGTTGAGACTGTCGAACAGCGCGGACCGGTACAGGTACTGCTTGTGCAGCTTCACGTCCTCGGACGTGCGCCGCAGATCGTCGAGATGCTGACGGCGGATGACCGGGTCTTTTTCCTCCAGCGCTTTCTTGTTCTGGATCGTCTGTGCCTGCACGAAATCGACCTGCGCCTTGCGCCGCTGGCGGGTGTAGCGGTCGAGCACGTCGGGCTCGGCGCGCCCGAACCAGACATCGGCCAGCTTGTTCGCGAGGTTCATCGCGTCATGGATGCCGCCGTTCATGCCCATGCCGCCGATGGGATTGTTGACATGCGCGCTGTCGCCGGCGAGCAGCACGCGGCCCTTGTTGAAGGTCGCAGCCACCCGCTGGTGCACGGAATAGAGCGCGTAGTACGGGATTTCGTAGTCGCCGGGCTTGCTGTGGATGCCCTGCAGACGGCGCTGGATGCCGTCCATGCTCAAGGCCTGCTCGTCGCTCTCCTCCGCCGGCACCGGCATGATGCCGCGCCAGAACCCGGGCGGGCCGTCACCGACGACCTTGAACAGGTTGAGCCACTCATTGGGATCGGAGAAATAGTTGCGGGTGCAGAAACCCCGGCCGGTCGCGCCGAAATCGAAGCTGGTGGCGATCTTGATGAAACGCTCGGCCCAGGTGAAGCCCTCGAACTCGATGTCGGCCTGGCGCCGCACGGTGCTGCGGCCGCCATCGGTGCCGATGGCGTAACGCCCGCGCAGCGTCTCGGTTTCGCCGCCGGCATTGATCACGGTGACGTCGACGTGGTCCGCGCTCTGCACGAGACCGGTCACCTTGGTGGAGAAGCGGACCTCGGCGATCCCGCTTCCCTCGATGCGCGGCTGCGCCGCCCGCACCAGCTTGTACTGCTCCCATTGCACCACGAACGGGTATGGCACTTCGTCCTTGAGCAGATTGAGGTCGAACACGGCAACGAGCTCGCCGCTCACGCGGTCGCGGAAGTGGAAGATCGGCGACCGCAATCCGCCGCTGGCGTCGTCCGCAAAGGCTTCGTCCTTGAGCCCGAGTTCGGCCAGCATTTCGACGGTCGGCGGGTGAATGGTGGCGGCGCGCTGATCCTCGGGCGGCTCGGGCTCGCTCTCCAGCAGCGTGACCGGAATGCCCTGCTTGATCAAGGCGAGCGTCGTCACCGCGCCCACCGGCCCGGCGCCGACCACGATCACCCGATCGTCATGCTGCATGACCAACTCCAAACCGCCGCACCATACACCGCCGAATGCGTGACAATCGCCGTCTGCTGATCAAACCTTCGAAATCTCGAACATCGACGGGTGAAACAGCTCCTCGACCGCGACCTTGCGATCGATCAGGCCCTGCTCATGGGCGTACTGGGTCAGCGCCGTGATCTCGCGCATGTTCTCCTGGATGCCGTAGGCCCAGAAGTCCTTCCCCATGACCGCCATGGTCTCCTGGGTTTCCGGGATGAGCCAGGGCAGCGTCACCATCAGGGCGTTGACGTCGAGAAGATCGATCATGGCGAGCGCCTTGGCCTCGCAGAACGCCTTGTAGACGCTCGACGGGAGCCAGGGATATTTCTGTACCAGCTCCTTGCGGATGCCTACGAGGTGCATGAGCGGAAACATGCGGGTCTTCTTGTAATAGGCCTGCTCCGCCTCGCGGGTGTTGGGAAACAGCCGCTTGATATGGGGCTCGCCGCGCAGGAACGATGACGGCGCCCGCGCCGTGAACAGGGCGTCGAGCTCGCCGTCGCGCAGCATGTCGACCAGGGTCTGGTCCTTGCCGATCGGCTTGAGATCGAGGCCTGCGATCGGCTTGAGCGGGGTGCGCTCGTCGCGGCCCGCCTCCTCCTGGCCGCCGCTGCGCCAATGGATCTCGGTCGGCTTGACGCCATACTCATGCTGCATCATGCCGCGCATCCAGACCACGGCGGTGATCTGATATTCCGGCAACCCGATGCGCTTGCCGCGCAGGTCGGCGGGCGTGCGGATGCCGGAATCGGCGCGAATGTAGATGCCGGAATGCCGGAACAGCCGCGACACGAAGGCGGGAATACCGACATAGGCCGAATCCCCCGCGGCGATGGTGCGGATATAGCTCGAGAACGACAGCTCCGAGACGTCGAATTCCTGATAGCGGAACGCGCGGAAGAAAATCTCCTCCGGATACAGCGGCAGGTAGGTGACGTCGCATCCCTCCACCTTGACGCGGCCGTCCCGGATGGCGCGGGTGCGATCGTAGTTGCCGCATGCGATCGTTATCGGCACGTCAGCCATTGGGACTCCTCGTGGGTTACTGCGGGATGGAAATAGCGCGCGGGGCGGCGGAGCAGGCTCGAATTTCAGGCATACCTACTTGCTTCCGTTTGGGC
>Ga0207648_10001980_pt1 | contig 22369 bp, 26 predicted proteins | sample KBSMisM32_FD_184310 | JGI IMG/M metagenome (GOLD analysis project Ga0207648, IMG submission 184310) | Miscanthus rhizosphere microbial communities from Kellogg Biological Station, Michigan, USA - KBS Miscanthus M3-2 (SPAdes) (version 2) | ecosystem: Host-associated > Plants > Roots >...
CGGTCGCTGTCGGTAATGACCTGCACCTGGCGATTCGACAGATCCAAAAGCGCCACCTGGAACTTGCCGGCGTTGCGGGTCACGTAAGCGAGGACCCGGCCGTCGGGACTTGGGCGCGGCGAAACATTATAGCTACCCTCGAAGGTGACGCGCTGCGGCTCGCCGCCGCTCGACGCCATGCGGTACACCTGCGGGCTGCCGCCGCGGTCGGATGTGAAATAAATCCACTTGCCGTCGCTCGAGAAGCGCGGCTCGGTGTCGATCGAGGCGGAGTTGCTGATGCGCCGGCGCGCCCCGCTGCCGTCGGAGTTGAGCAGGAAGATCTGCGAGCCGCCGTCCACCGACAGCACCACGGCGATGGTCTTGCCGTCGGGCGACCACGCCGGCGCCGAGTTCGAGCCCTTGAAGCTCGCCACCACCTGGCGCTTGCGGTCCTCGAGGTGATGCACGTACACCACCGGCTTCTTCGACTCGAACGACACGTAGGCGATGCGCTTGCCCTCGGGCGACCACACCGGCGAGATGATCGGCTCGTTGGAGCGCAGCAGGTACTGCGCGCGCTCGCCGTCGGCATCGGCGATCTGCAGCTCGTAGGAGCTGCCGCGGTGCACGATATAGGCGATCTGGGTCGAGAACACGCCCTTCTCGCCGGTGATCCTCTCGTAGACGAAGTCCGCCACGCGGTGCGCGGCCGCGCGCGCATTGTCCTTGGTGAAGACGTAGGCGATGGCGCCGAGCGGCGCCTGCTTGACGATGTCGTACACGCGGAAGCGCACCTCGAAGCGGCCGTCCGGGTTCGCGCTCACTGATCCCAGCACCAGCGCGTCGGCGAGGCGCGAGCGCCACTCGCCGTAGTTCACCGGCGTGTTCTCGGTCGGCGCCGGCGAAAGCGGCGGCACCTCGAGCCCACGAAACAGACCGCTCCTTTCGAGGTCGGCGCGCACGATCTGGCTGAGCGCAGTCCCCACTGCGGCTTCGCCGTTGAAAGGTACGATGGCGATGGGCGAGCGTTGTGCGCCAGCGCCGGTGATTTCGATGGAAAGCTGAGCCGCGGCCGAGGACGCGGCGACGAGAAAAAATGCACCTAGAAGGACGCGCAAGCCGGGTAACCCTCCGGATTTCTTATGGCAGACCGCCATGCTATTTGTCTTGCGGACGGAAAGTAAGTTCGAGCTCACGCTGAAAGAGTTCACGCGTGGGCGGTGGCGGCAGCGGGGAGGCCTTCAGAATCGCCCTTTCCACTGCCTCGTCGTACCGTGGGTAGCCGCTCGACTTGCGCTTCCGGATGGTGAGCACCTCCCCGGTCGGAAGCTGGACCACGTCGAACACCGCAGCTGGGTTTCCTGGGATGCCCTCCAAGGCGGTTTCCGGGATATTCGATCGAATTTTGGCCCCGATCGTCGCCTGCCAGGTTGCCAGCGCACTGGCGCGCGCGGCAGCGGCCTTGCGTGCCGCGTCGGCCTTCTGGGCCGCGAGCAGCTCGCGCAGCTGGCGCTCCTGGCGCTGCTGGTCGAGCGCCTTCTGCTCCATCGCCAGCTGCTCCTGCATCCGCTTCTTCAGCTCGAGGTCGTCCTTCGGCTTGGGCGGCGGAATCTTCTTCGGCTCGGGCTTGGGCTTCGGCTTCTCGCGCAGCACGATGTCCGGCTTCGGCACCGGCGGCGGCGGCTTGACCTCGGGTTCGACCTTGGGCGGCGGCGGCGGTTTGGGCGCCTCGACCACGGGCGCGGGTGGCGGCGGCGGCGCATCGACCAGCTCGACTTCGACCGTGCTGGGCGGATGCACCTGCCAGCGCACGCCGAGGAACAGGACTGCGGCAAGGACGATGTGCACCAGCGCCGACAGTACGAACGAGCGGCCCATGCCGCGCTCGGGCCGCTGGAACACTCCCAATGTCATCGTCGTCATTGGTTGGTCCTCACCTGCAGGCCGACCTTCTGCACGCCCTGCTTGCGCAGCTCGTCCATTACCTGCAGCACCGATTCGTAGCGCGCGTTCTTGTCGCCGCCGATCAGCACGGAAAGCTCGGTATTCTTGGTGCGGGCGCTCTTGATGAAGCCGGGAAGCTGCGCGCGGTTGAGCGACTGCTCATTCACCACGCTGCCGCGCGCATCGCGCTGACGCACCACCAGCCCCTGGTCGGCCTTGACGAAGATTTCGAGCGGCACCACGCGTGGCGCGCTCGCCTTGTCCACCGTCGGCAGGTCGATCACCGCAGGCGTCACCAGCGGCGCGGTCACCATGAAGATCACCAGCAGCACGAGCATCACGTCGACGTACGGCACGATGTTGATCTCGTGCATCGGGCCGCGTTTGCGGTGCAGCGCCGGCATCGCTTACCTCACGGCTTGGCGGTGCAGGATGTTGGAGAACTCTTCCATGAAGCTCTCGAAACGGGTGGCCAGGCGCTCGATGTCGTGCGAGTAGCGGTTGTACGCCACCACTGCAGGAATCGCCGCGAACAGGCCGATCGCGGTGGCGACCAGCGCTTCGGCGATGCCGGGCGCGACCTGCGCGAGCGTCGCCTGCTGCACGTTCGCGAGGCTGCGGAACGCGTGCATGATGCCCCACACCGTGCCGAACAGCCCGACGTACGGGCTCACCGAGCCGGTGGAGGCGAGAAACGCGAGGTGGCGCTCGAGGAAATCCATCTCGCGCTGGAACGCCGCGCGCATCGCGCGGCGCGCGCCGTCGACCATGTCGCTCGCGTCCGCGGGACGCTGGCCGCTTCGCAGCTTGGCGAACTCGCGGAAGCCCGCTTCGAAGATGCGCTCCAGGCTGCCGATGGTGTGGCGGTGGTTGACCGCGCCCTGGTAGAGCGCGTTCAGGTCGTTGCCGCTCCAGAACTCGCGCTCGAACTTGTCGGTCTGCGACGCCGCGCGCCGGATCGAGAACCACTTCTGGAAAATGAACATCCACGACATGAACGACACCGCCGCGAGCAGCAGCATGACGACCTTGACCACGACGCTCGCGTTCGCGATCAGCGTCCAGATGTCGAGGTCTTGCGTTACGTTCATGGCGCGGCGTTAAGGGCTTGTTCGAGTTCTGCGGGCATACGGGCCGGCTTCATGCGGGTACGGTCCACCAGCGCCAGCGTGACGTCGGCTTCGACCAGAAGCTCGGCGCCGCGTTCCACCCGCTGGCGGAACACGAAGCTCGCGCGGCCCATTTTAACCACTTCGGCGCTTACCGAGAGCAGCTCGTTGAGCCGCGCCGGCAGGTGGTATTTGATGGTGATCTGATGGACCACGAACAGCAGGCCGTGGCGCTCGACGAAGCGCCCCAGGTCGATGCCGGCGGCGTTGAGCAGCTCGCTGCGCGCGCGCTCCATGAAGGCCAGGTACTGGGCATGAAATACCACGCCCCCCGCGTCGGTGTCCTGGTAGTAGACGCGGACCGGAATCTTCAAGAGTCGGAAAGAAGGTCCTTGACCGCGCTCGGCGCGACGATGCCGAAGTGCCGGTACGCCGTGAGCGTGGCGATGCGCCCGCGCGGCGTGCGCTGCAGATAGCCCTGCTGGATGAGGTACGGCTCGAGCACATCCTCGATGGTGTCGGCCTCCTCGCCCACCGCGTGCGCCAGGTTGTCGAGCCCGACCGGGCCGCCGCCGAACTTCTCGATCACCGCGAGCAGCAGCTTGCGGTCCATCGTGTCGAGGCCGAGCACGTCGACGTCCAGCATCTTGAGCGCCGCTTCCGCGACGGCCTTGGACACGGTGCCGTCGCCCTTGACCTGCGCGTAGTCGCGCACCCGGCGCAGCAGCCGATTCGCCACGCGCGGCGTGCCACGCGAGCGCTTCGCAATCTCGTCCGCGCCTTCATCCTCGAGCGCGACCTTGAGCAGGCGTGCGGAGCGCTGCACGATCTTGGCCAGGTCATGGTGGCCGTAGAACTCCAGCCGGGCCACGATGCCGAAGCGGTCGCGCAGCGGGTTGGTGAGCATGCCCGCGCGCGTGGTGGCGCCGGCGAGCGTGAACGGCGGCAGGTCGAGCTTGATCGAGCGCGCCGCCGGCCCCTCGCCGATCATGATGTCGAGCTGGAAGTCTTCCAGCGCCGGATAGAGGATCTCCTCGACCACCGGCGAGAGGCGGTGGATCTCGTCGATGAACAGCACGTCCTTCGGCTCGAGATTGGTGAGCAGCGCCGCCAGGTCGCCGGGACGCTCGAGCACCGGGCCCGAGGTCTGGCGCAGGTTGACGCCGAGCTCCTTGGCGATGATGTGCGCGAGCGTGGTCTTGCCGAGGCCGGGCGGGCCGAACAGCAGCACGTGGTCGAGCGCCTCGCCGCGCCCCTTGGCGGCCTTGATGAAGATCTCGAGCTGGCCGCGCACCTTCTCCTGGCCGACATACTCGGCAAGCGTGCCCGGGCGCAGCGAGCGCTCGAACTGCTCCTCCTGCGGCGACACCGGCCGCGCCGAGATCATGCGATCAGGTTCCACAGCCACGGGCGGATTCTGCCAGAGCGGCAGAATCCCACTCAGAACCGGTATTCGACTCCGATCGACAGCATCTCGACCTTCAGCTTCTCGGTGTTCTCCCACTCGGCGCGGGCCGCCCAGTTGCGCGTGAACAGGAACCTCGCGCCGAGCCCGTAATGCAGCTCGGACTCGCTGCGGTCTGCTGTGGTGGAGGGGGCGACCCGCTGCTCCTGCTCGGTCTGCAGGAAGCCGGCCTTGCCGAAGAGCTCGAAGCGCTCGCCGAGCGGCAGGGTGCCGACCACCGCGAGGCCGTAGCTGGTTTGGCTGGCCGCAACATCCACCGTTCGCCCAGTTGCATTATTTCGTACGGTCGCGGTGACCTCGCCCCAGTCGATATACGTTGCCTCGGCGGCGATATAGCGATTGAAGCGGTAACCGCCCAAGATCTTCCAGCTCGTATCCTTGGAGTCGCATGCCGGTAAGGACGCCGTGGTGCTACCCCCGGTATCGCACCATTCCTTGAACTTGGACTGGCCCAGTGCGCCGCCCAGATAGAAGCCGCTGTCCTGCGCCTGGGCGAGCGCCGGGGCGAGAATCAGCGCGACGAAAAAAAGCCGGTCCAGCTTCACGCAGCTTGGACAGGCTTCTGGCTGCAGGAGTTCGGGGCGGGCGTCGCCGCCCCACGACTTAGAACTGGATCAGGATCCCGAGCATGTACAGGTCGAGATCGTCCTTCTGGATGGCGGGCACGCCGATGTTGTCATAGCGCTGCCACTCCGCACGCAGGCCGAGGAAGCCGAGCTGATAGGCCACCCCCAAACCATAGGTGAAGCCGGACTGGGTCTTGGCATCGTGCGTCGACGCGAAGAAGGTGCCCTCCTGGTCGACCGTGGTCCGCGCCATGTACGCGCCGAGCCGGCCGAACACGGACAGCCCGCCGGCGATCGGGATCGAGCCCAGGGCGGACAGGTCACCGCCGTAGGATTTCTGCTCGAAGCTGCCGGAGCCCACACCCGCGATACTGCCCTCGCCCCTGGCGCGGCCTAGCTTGCCGCCGGCCAGCTCGGCTGCCCAGTGACGGTTCCACCGGTACCCCACGAAGCCTTTCGCCGCGGTCGTGTCGTCATCGCAAGGTACGAGCGAGATCTCGCAGGCGCTCTGGAATACCGAATAACCGCCCGAGGCACCGAGGTAGATGCCTTGCTCGTTGCCTTGTTGCGCCGCCGCTGGGGCGGCGGTCGCGGCCGCCGCGATTGCCAGCGCGGCCACTACTCCCTTTTTCATGAAAATCTCCCGCTTGTTGTTGGAGTTAATGGCGCGACACTACCACTAACCCTCGACCGTTGCTTTTAGCCGTCTCTTCCGACGCTCCTCAGAACTGGACGATGACGCCGATGCTCAGCAGGTCGATCTTTTCCTCGGTGTCGTAGCGCTGCCACTGGCCGCGGAGCGCGATCCGCCGGGTGAAGTCATATTGCAAGCCGGCGCCGTAGGTCAGCTCGTCGCGCAATGCTCTTCCGGCCTTCAGCCGCGGGCAAGGACCTTTAACGCACTGCGGATTCCTTCGGACAGGGAAATGCCCGGCTGCAGCCCCTTGGTGGCGGCGAGCGCTTCCTTGTCGCTGTAACCGAGCGCCACCAGGGCGTTCACCACGTCGGAGGCATGCTGGCCGGCGCTGGGCGCAGCGCTCGATTCGACGAGCTTGCCCTTGAGCTCGAGTAGCAGCCGCTCGGCCGTCTTCTTGCCGATCCCCGGGATGCGGGTGAGCGGAGCGGCTTCCTGCATTGTGACCGTATGTGACAGGTCGGCGACCGACATGCCGGAGAGCACGGAGAGCGCGGTGCGCGCGCCGATGCCGGAGATGCGGATCAGCTGGCGGAAGGCGCTGCGCTCCTCGAGCGTGGCGAAGCCATACAGAACGTGGGCGTCTTCGCGTACCACCAGGTGCGTGTACAGGCTGACCGGTTCGCCGGTCGCCGGCAGGTTGTAGAAGGTGCTCATCGGCACGTCGAGCTCGTAGGCCACGCCGCCGACGTCGATCAGCACCTGCGGCGGCTGCTTGCCGGCCAGCTTTCCGCTCAAGCGACCGATCAGACCAGCCTCCCTCGCTTCATCCGGAAAGACTTCGTTTCCAAACCCCCAAAGCTTCGGCCATGCGCGTGGCAAATTGCACAGGCAAGCGCATCAGCCGCGTCCGGCGCGGGATCGCCGGGAAGCGCGAGCAGGCGCTTCACCATGTGCTGGACCTGCTCCTTCGCGGCGTGGCCGTTGCCGACCACCGATTGCTTCACCTGCAGCGCGGTGTACTCGGAGACCGGCAGGTTGGCGAGCACCGCGGCGCAGATCGCGGTGCCGCGCGCCTGGCCGAGCGCCAGCGTCGACTGCGGGTTGGCGTTGACGAACACCTTCTCCACCGCGACTTCGCCCGGCGCATGCGCGGCGATGACTTCGTTCAGCCCCTCGAGGATGGTTTTCAGGCGCGTGGCGAGGTCGCCGGCGCCGGACTTGACGCAGCCGCTCGCCACATACACCAGACGCTTGCCCGCGGTTTCAACGATGCCGAATCCGGTGACCTGCAAGCCCGGATCGATCCCAAGGATTCTCAGTCGACCACCGCGGTGGTGTACACGTTCTGCACGTCGTCGAGGTTCTCCAGCGCGTCGAGCAGCTGGCGCATGCGCGCCGCGTCGTCGCCGGCGAGCTGCGCCTCGCTGGTCGGCTTCATGGTGATCTCGGCGAGCTCCGGCTTGAGCCCGGCCTTTTCCAGCGCTTCCTTCACCGCGGCGAAATCGGCCGGCGCGCACACCACCTCGACCGAGCCGTCCTCGTTGCGCGTCACGTCCTCGGCACCGGCGTCGATCGCCGCCTCCATCACCTTGTCCTCGCTGGTGCCCGGGGCGAGCAGGAACTGGCCGCAGTGCTTGAACAGGTAGGCCACCGATCCGTCGGAGCCGACGTTGCCGCCGTTCTTGGTGAAGGCGTGGCGCACCTCGGCGACCGTGCGCGTGCGGTTGTCGGTGAGGCAGTCGACCATCACCGCCGCACCGCCGGTGCCGTAGCCCTCGTAGCGCACTTCCTCATAGGACACGCCGTCGAGCTGGCCGCTGCCGCGCTTGATCGCGTTCTTCACGCTGTCGTTCGTCATGTTGGCTTCGCGCGCCTTGTCCATCGCCAGGCGCAGGCGCGGATTGGTGCCCGGGTCGCCGCCGCCGAGCTTCGCGGCGACGGTGATCTCCTTGATCAGGCGCGTGAACACCTTGCCCTTCTTCGCATCCGCGGCGGCCTTGCGGTGCTTGATGTTCGCCCACTTGCTGTGCCCTGCCATGCAATAATTTTACGCATGCTTTTGGCCAAGAATGAAAAGACCGCGCTCTCGCTCCTTCCCGCGCTCGCCAATCGACACGGCCTGATCACCGGCGCCACCGGCACCGGCAAGACCCTCACCATGCAGGCGATGGCGCAGCGCCTGTCGTCGATCGGCGTGCCGGTGTTCATGGCCGACGTGAAGGGCGACTTCTCCGGCATCGCCCGGCCGGGTGGCGCGAATGCCAAGGTGGTGGAGCGGCTGAAGTCGCTCGGCGTGAAGCCCGAGTTCGCGGGCTGCCCGGTCGAGTTCTGGGACCTCTATGGCAAGAGCGGGCTGTCGGTGCGCGCCACGGTGTCGGACATGGGCCCCCTCCTCCTCGGCCGCATGCTCGCGCTGAACGAAACGCAGGCCGGCGTGCTCGGCCTGGTGTTCAAGATCGCCGACGACAACGGCCTGCTGCTGCTCGACCTCAAGGACCTGCGCGCCATGCTGCAGCACGTGGGCGACAACGCGGCCAAGTTCAAGACGCAGTACGGCAACGTCAGCACCTCCTCGATCGGCGCCATCCAGCGCGGCCTGCTCCAGCTCGAGAGCCAGGGCGCGGCGCAGTTCTTCGGCGAGCCGATGCTCGAAATCTCGGATCTCATGCGCGTGCGGGACGGCAAGGGCATGGTGAACGTGCTCGCCGCCGACCGCCTGATGAATTCGCCCAAGCTCTATTCGAGCTTCCTGCTGTGGCTGCTCTCGGAGCTGTTCGAGCAGCTGCCCGAGGTGGGCGACCCGGAACAGCCCAAGCTCGTGTTCTTCTTCGACGAGGCGCACCTGCTGTTCGACGAGGCGCCGAAGGCGCTGGTCGAGAAGGTGGAGCAGGTGGTGCGCCTGATCCGCTCGAAGGGCGTGGGCGTGTACTTCGTGACCCAGAACCCGCTCGACGTGCCCGAGAGCGTGCTCGGCCAGCTCGGCAACCGCGTGCAGCACGCGCTGCGCGCCTTCACGCCGCGCGACCAGAAGGCGGTCAAGACCGCGGCCGACACCCTGCGCCCGAATCCCAAGCTGAAGGCGGAGAAAGTGATCACCGAGCTCGGTGTGGGCGAGGCGCTGGTCAGCATGCTGGACGAGAAAGGCCGGCCGACGATGGTCGAGCGCGCCTTCATCGTGCCGCCGGCAAGCCAGATCGGTCCGATCAGCGCCGAGGAGCGCGCGCAGATGATGCGCGCCTCGGCTCTGCTCGCGAAGTACGAGAAGACCGTCGATCGCGAATCGGCGTACGAGAAGCTCACCTCGCGCTCCGAAGAGAAGCCGGTGGTCCAGCCAACCAAGCCCGCCGAGAAACCGGCGGCCCCGGCGCGCCAGACCCAGACCATCCTCGATGCGGCCACCAAGAGCGCGGTGCGCGCCATCGGCTCGGAGCTCGGCCGCCAGATCATCCGCGGAGTCCTCGGCTCGATCCTCGGCAGCGGCAAGCGTCGTTGAGCGGCACGGCGTACCGCAGTTGGGGCATTGCATTCGCCGTCGTCGGCGTGCTCGCGTTCTCGTTCCGCCCGATCCTGATCAAGCTGTCGTACGCGGCGCACCCCGTGAGTCCGGTGACGCTGCTGTTTCTTCGCATGGCGCTCTCGCTGCCGTTCTTCCTGGCGATCGGCTGGTGGCTGCGCAACCAGCAGCCGCGCCTGACGCGGCGCGACTGGCTGGGGATCGTGGGCTTGGGCTTCCTCGGCTACTACGCAGCGAGCTTCCTCGACTTCGTCGGCCTGCAATGGGTCGGCGCGGGCGTGGGCCGGCTGATCCTGTATCTCTTCCCCACGCTGGTGGTGCTGCTGTCGTTCCTCTTCCTGCACAAGCGGCCGACGCGGCGCGAGATCGTGGCGCTGGTGACGAGCTACTTCGGCATCGCGCTGGTGGTGTCGAGCCAGGTTCACGCCGAGAGCCGCCTGTTCGCGCTCGGCGCGGCGCTGGTGTTCGCCTCCGCGCTCTGCTACGCGGTGTATCTCGTCATCGGCAGCCAGATCGTGAAGCGCGTCGGCTCGATGCGCTTCACTGCCTACTCGACGGTAGTCGCGACGGTGCCGGCGGTGATCCAGTTCCTGGTCATGGAGTCGCCGGCCGAGGCGCTCGCCCTGCCCGCCGCGGTCTGGTGGTACGCGATCATCCTCGCCACCTTCAGCACCGTGCTGCCGCTTTTCCTGCAGGCCGAAGCGCTCAACCGCATCGGCGCCAGCCACTTCGCGCTGATCGGCGCGCTCGGCCCGGTCAGCGTCGCCGTCACCAGCGCGCTCGGGTTGGACGAGCCGTTCACCGTGGTGCAGGCCGTCGGCGGCGCGCTGGTGATCTTCGGCGTTCTTCTCGTTTCTCTCCAAAAGAAAGGCTGAACATGGATCTGGGAATTCGCGGCAAGACCGCGCTGGTTTGCGCGGCATCGAAAGGACTTGGCAAGGGCTGCGCCGCGTCGCTCGCGCGCGAGGGCGTGAATCTCGTCATTACCGCGCGCGGCACCGAAGCACTCGAGTCGACAGCAGAAGAGTTGAAAAAATACGGCATCAAGGTGACGACGGTTGCCGGCGACATCACCACGGCGGAAGGCCGCGCCGCGGCGCTCAAGGCCTGCCCCTCGCCCGACATCCTGGTGAACAACGCCGGCGGGCCGCCGCCGGGCGATTTCCGCGAATGGGAGCGCGAGGCCTGGGTGAAGGCGCTCGACGCGAACATGATCACGCCGATCCTGCTGATGCGCGCGGTGGTGGACGGCATGATCGCGCGCAAGTTCGGCCGCGTAGTGAACATCACCTCGGCGGCGGTGAAGGCGCCGATCGCCGAGCTCGGCCTCTCCAACGGCGCTCGTACCGGCCTCACCGGCTTCGTTGCCGGCCTGTCGCGCACTACTGCGCGCCACAACGTGACGGTCAACAACCTGCTGCCGGGACCGTTCGAGACCGACCGGCTGCGCTCCAACCTCGAGTTCAACGCCAAGAAGACCGGAAAGAGCGCTGCGGAGCTGCGCCAGATCCGCACCAATGCCAATCCGTCGGGGCGTTTCGGCACCATCGAGGAGTTCGGCGACGCCTGCGCGTTTTTGTGCAGTGCCCAAGCGGGCTTCATCACCGGCCAGAACTTGCTAATGGATGGCGGCCAGTACCCGGGCACGTTCTAGAATCGGGCATCCTTTGGAGGAGGACGCATGAAAATCATCGTAGCGCTGGTGGGGCTCGCCCTTTCCGTTTCTGCGTGGGCCCAGTCGTATCCGAACCGCGCGGTCAAAGTCGTGGTGCCGTGGCCGCCGGGACAGGCGACCGACATCGCCGCGCGCGTGGTTGCCGAGAAGCTGCAGGGCGTGCTCGGCCAGCCGTTCGTGGTCGAGAACCGGCCCGGCGCCGGCGGCTCGCTCGGCTCCGACGTGGTTGCAAAGAGCGCGCCCGATGGCTACACGCTGCTCGCGGCATCGAGCGGCCCGGTGTCGATCATGCCCAACCTGCAGGGCACGCCCTACAGCCCGCTCAAGGACTTCGCGCCGGTAAGCCTCATTTGCATGACGCCGTTCGCCCTGGTCGCCAATCCGTCGTTCCCGGCCAAGGACGCGAAGGAGTTCATCGCCGAGCTGAAAGCGAACCCTGGCAAATACACCTTCGCTTCCTCCGGCACCGGCGCCACCGCGCATCTCTTTGCCGAGCTGTTCCTCTCGATGGCCGGCGTGCAGGCTCGTCACGTGCCCTATAAAGGCAGCGCGCCCGCGCTCACCGACGTGATGAACGGCAACGTCAACTTCGCGGTCGAGACCGTCGCCGCCACCCAGACGCACATCAAGTCCGGGAGGCTGAAGGCATACGGCGTCACCACAGCGAAGCGCACCGGCGCGATGCCTGAGCTGGCGCCGCTCGCCGAGGTCGGCAACCTGCCGGGCTACGACGCCGCCGCCTGGATCGGCTACGTCGCGCCGGCGGGCACGCCGCGCGAGCTGATGGCGCGCGTCGCCGGCGAAATGCAGAAGCTGCTCGCCACCGATGAGCTCAAGGCGCGCCTGGTGACGCTCGGCCTCGACGCGCGCTCGAGCACGCCCGAGGAGATGGGCGAGTTCATGAAGCGCGAGCAGGAGCGCTACGGCTCGATCATCAAGGCGCAGAACATCAAGGTGGAACAATAAAGGTCCGCAGGCTTTCGGGAGCGCTCGGCGCCGAGATCCTCGGCGTCGACCTCTCGAAAGATTTTTCCGAGAAAAAAATCCGGGACGTATTCCTGGAGCATCAGGTCATTTTCTTCCGCGACCAGAAGCTCGACCCGGCGCAGTTCATGGCGTTCGCGCGCACCCTCGGCAAGCCGATCGAGTACCCGTTCGTCAAAGGCATCGACGGCTTTCCCGAAGTCATCGAGGTGAAGAAGCTCGAGCACGAGAAGCACAACTTCGGCGGCATCTGGCACTCCGACACCGCTTACCTGCAGGAGCCGCCGATGGGCTCGATGCTGCTCGCGCGCGAGATCCCGCCCTACGGCGGCGACACCGAGTTCGCTAGCCAGTACCTCGCCTACGAGGCGTTGTCCGACGGCATGAAGCGCCTGCTCGACGGCCTGGTCGCGGTCAACGCGTCGTCGAAGGCCGATGTGACGCGCACGCGCGAGGATAGGGTCAAGCACTATTCAACGCAGTACGAAGCCGAGCATCCGGTGGTGCGCACGCATCCGGAAACCGGCCGCAAGGCGCTCTACGTGAACCGCGGCCACACGGTGCGCTTTCGCGGCATGACGGAAGCCGAGAGCGCGCCGCTGCTCGAGTTCCTGTTCCGCCACCAGGTGAAGCCCGAGTTCACCTGCCGCTTTCAGTGGCAGGTCGGCTCGCTCGCGTTCTGGGACAACCGCTGCACGCAGCACAACCCGATCAACGACTACCACGGCCACCGGCGGGTGATGCATCGCATCACTCTCGCCGGCGACAAACCCAGATAGCTAGGCTTTCAGCGTTTCCGTCTTGAACGGCAAGTCGCGCAGCCGCTTGCCGGTCAGCTTGAACACCGCGTTCGCCACCGCGGGCGCCACCGGCGGCAGGCCGCACTCGCCGATGCCGCCCGGCTTGTTGTCGGTGACGATCACCTTGGTGGTGACCTTCGGCACCTCGTTCATGCGCAGTACCGGGTAGTCGTGGAAGTTCGACTGCAGCGCGACGCCGTCCTTGTAGACCAGCTTCTCGCGCAGCGCGCTCACACCCCACACCGCCGCCGACTCGATCTGCGCGCGGATGTTGGCGGGCTGCAGCGCGACGCCGGTGTCGACCGCGCTCCATAGCTCGTGCACGTTGACCTGGCCGGTCTTCCGGTCGACTGAGACCTCGGCGACCATCGCGACGTAGGTTTCCCAGATGTCGCTGTAAGCGAGACCGAGCGCGCGCCCGGCCGGGCGCTTGCGGTTCCAGTCGGCCAAGGCCATCGCTTCGCGGATCACGGTCTGGCCGCGCGGGTCTTTCTCGAGCAGCTTCAGGCGGAACTCGATCGGGTCCTTGCCCGCCGCCGCAGCGACTTCCTCGATGAAGGTCTCGAGCGCGAACTTGGTGTAGCCGCCACCGACCGAGCGCCACACCGCCACGTCGACACCGCGCGCTTCGAGCAGCTGCTCGAGCGAGAAGTTCGGGTAGTGGTAGGTCGGCTCGTAGGCGCCTTCGAGCAGCGGCAGGTCCTTGCCGCCGCTCGCCTGGAATGCGGGCGGCGCGAAGCGCCGATAGATCGACTCGCCGACCACGCGGAACTGCAGTCCGGTGAGGTTGCCCTGGGAATCGAGGCCGGCCTCGAGGCGCTGCACGGTGAGCGGCCGCGGCTTCGTATAGCGGATGTCGTCCTCGCGGCTCCAGAGGGTCTTGATCGCCTTGCCGGGAACCGCGCGCGCGATGAGTGCCGCGTCGACCGCGTAGTCGTTCTCGGCACGCCGGCCGAAGCCGCCGCCGAGGAACGTCACGTTGATCTTCACGTTCTCCGGCTTGAAGCCCGCGCCCTTCACCGCGGCGAGGAACACGCCGAACGGCGACTGTGTCGGCGCCCAGAACTCGATGCGATCGCCGTCGACGCGCGCGGTGCAATTCTGCGGCTCCATCGTTGCGTGGGTCACGTTGAGCGAGGTGTACTCGGCGGAGAGCTTCTTCGCCGACTTGTCGATCGCGCCGCGTGCATCGCCGTGCGCTTCGTAGATGGTGCCCTTGTCGTCGAGGTTACGCACGCGCTGCGCGTACTCCGGGATCACCTTGTCGGTGGTGTAGGCACGCGCTTTCGACGCCTGGCTCCATTCCACCTTGAGCGCCTGCCTGCCCTTCATCGCCGCCGGATAGGTTTCGGCGACCACCGCCACTCCGTAAGGCAGCGGCACGATGTTGGTCACGCCCGGCACCTTCTTGGCGTCGGCGTCGTTCACCTGCAGCGGGCGCTCGCCGTTCACCGGCGCGCGCAGCACGGTCGCGTACAGCATTCCCGGCATGCGCACGTCGATGCCATAGGTGGCGCGGCCGGAAACCTTGTCGGCAATCTCGACGCGCGGCACGTCCTTGCCGATCAGGCGGAACTGGCTCATCGGCTTGAGCTGCTGCGGCTGGAAGTTGGGCGGATTCGCCGGCACTTCGGCGAACGCCGCGATCTCGCCGTAGGTCATCTTGCGGCCCGAGGCCTTGTGCACGACGGCGCTCGGCTCGGTGGTGCATTCCGCCGCGGGCACGCCCCACTTGGCGGCCGCGCTGTCGACCATGATCTGCCGGCCCTGCATGCCGGCGAGGCGCATGATCGTGTAGTAGCCGCGCGTGGTGCGCGAGGCGCCGGCGAGCATGTTGCCGCCGAACAGCGGATTGCCGAACACTTTCGGGTTGTACGGCGCCTGCTCGATGCGCACCTTGCTCCAGTCGAGGTCCATCTCCTCGGCGATGAGCAGCGGCATGGCGGTGAACACGCCCTGCCCCATCTCGCAGGCCGGTGCGTACACGGTGACGACGTTGTCGGCGCCGACCTTCACCCAGCCGTTGGGCGAATACGGCGCGCTCTGGCCGAACGCCTTCTTCAGCGGAGCGAGGCTGCCGAACGCGATGCCGACCGCAGTGGCGCCCGATGAAATCAGGAAGGCGCGACGCGACACGCCCTTGAACACGAATCCCTCGAAGGTGTTTTTCATGGTCACACCTCCTTGGCGGCGCGCTGGATGGCCGCGACGATCGAGTTGTAGGTCCCGCAGCGGCAGATGTTGCCCTTCATGTGCTCGACGATCTGCGCGCGGCTCGGATTCTTGTTCTTGGCGAGCAGTCCGGCCGCGGTCATGATCTGGCCCGACTGGCAGTAGCCGCACTGCGGCACCTGCTCGGCAATCCATGCCTTCTGCAGCGGATGATCGGCTGCGGGGGACAGGCCTTCGATTGTCGTAATGCGTTTTCCTTGAACTGCAGAAATGGGCGTGACGCACGATCGCGTCGGCGTCCCGTTCACATGCACGGTGCACGCGCCGCACTGCGCGACGCCGCAGCCGAACTTGGTGCCGGTGAGCCCGAGCTCGTCGCGCACTACCCAGAGCAGCGGCGTGTCGCCGGGCTGCTCGGAATGCGCCTCTTTACCATTGACGGTGAACTTGACCATCGTTTTTCCTCCTCAGGAAAGCACATCCTACTCCGAGAATTTATGCCTTGGCACGCCGCCACAGCCCCGCGCCCAGCGGCCAAAACAGAATAACCAAAGTCGCCGCCGCGAGCCCGCCGGCGATCGGCCGCGTGACGAACGCGACCGGGTTGCCCTCGGCCTTGATCATCGAGCTGATGAAGTTCTCCTCCAGCATCGCGCCGAGCACCATGCCGAGGATCGCGGGCGCGACCGGGAAGCCGTTCTCCTCCATCAGGTAGGCGACCAGGCCGAAGCCGAGCATCAGGATGACGCCGAAGATCGAGTTGTTGATTGCGAACGAGCCGACCACGCAGAACAGCAGGATGACCGGCAGCAGCACCGCGCGCGGCGCGCGCAGCATCTGCTTCGCGCCCTTGATCGCCGCGATGCCGAGCGGAATCATCAGCAGGTTGGCGAGGATGAAGACCAGGAAGATGGCGTAGATCGCCGGCGCGTTGTTCATGAAGATGGTCGGGCCGGGGTTGAGCCCCTTGATGTACAGCACGCCGATCACGATCGCGGTGATCGAATCGCCGGGAATGCCGAACACCAGCGCCGGGATCCAGGCGCCGGCGAGCGCGCTGTTGTTCGAGGCGCCGGCCTCGATGATGCCCTCGACGTGGCCGGTGCCGAATTTCTCCCGTTCCTTGGAAAACTTCTTGGACACCGCATAGCTCATCCACGCCGCGATGTCGGCGCCGGCGCCGGGCAGCGCGCCGATCGCGGTGCCGAGCACGCTGCCGCGCAGGATCGGCGCCGGGTAGCGCTTGGTGAGCGTCCACATGCCGCGGAAGATGTTGCCGATCTTCGCCTGCGCCATCTCCCACGGCCGGTCGATCGCCGCCACGTTACGCAGGATCTCCGACACCGCGAACATGCCGATCATGATCGGGATCAGGGTGAGGCCGCCGGAAAGCTCGGCGTTGCCGAAGGTAAAGCGCGGAAAGCCCGCCGGGTTGTCGAGCCCCACGGAGGCGACCAGCAGGCCGATCAGCAGCGAGACGATGCCCTTCAGCGGATCGGCATGCGCGAGAAAGATGGCGCTCATCAGGCCGAGCAGCACCAGCCAGAAGTATTCGAAGGAAGAGAACTTGAGCGCGACCTCGGCCAGGGCGGGGGCCGCGACGATCAGCACCGCGGTGCCGAACAGGCCGCCGACCACCGAGAACACCAGGCTCGCGCCGAGCGCAATCTCGCCATAGCCCTTCTTGGTCATGGCGTAGGCCTCGTCGGTATACGCCGCCGAAGCAGGCGTTCCCGGCATGCGCAACAGGCAGCTCGGAATGTCGCCGGCGAAGATCGCCATCGCCGTCGCGGTCACGATCGCGGCCACCGCGGGCACCGGCGGCATGAAGAACGTCACCGGGACGAGCAGCGCCGTAGCCATGGTCGCGGTGAGGCCGGGCACGGCGCCGACGAACAGCCCGAACACCGCCGAGGCGAGGATCACCCACAGCACATACCAATCGAAAACGAGCGCGAAAGCCTGGCTTAGAACGCCCATCGCTCGAGCAATCCCCAGGGCAGCGGCACGCGCAGCAACTTATAGAAGGCGAGCTGGATCACGATAGGCGCAAGCACCGCGACCGCGACCGTCAGCCGCCAGGACGCGCCAAGGATGCGCACCCAGAGGGCGACGATCGCAATGCCGGTGATGTGAAACCCCAACGTGTCGACCGCCAGGATGTAGAACAGCAGCCCGGCGAGCACCCCGATGACCGCGGCGCGCGACTGGGCGCGCTGCATCCAGTCGGGAAAGGCGATCCAGGGCGCGGTGCGGTGCGCGCCCTTGTAGACCAGCGCCGCGCCGCAAATGGCGAGGCCGACCGCGATCAGCCCGGGAAACCATGCCGGGCCGAACTTCTGGCCCGGCATCGCCGGGAATCCCTGGATATGCCAGAGGATCGCCGCGGCGAGCGCGATCAGCGCCGCGCCGGTGAGCGAATCATGGAGCTTTATTTGGCGAGCCCTACCGCTTTCAGCGCGCCGCCGAGGTTGGCGTCGGACGCCGCCATGAACTTCGCCGTTTCCTGCGGGTCGGCCCAGATTACGCCGAAGCCGCGGCTCGCCATGAAGTCCTTGTAGTCCTTCGAGTCGTAGACTTTCTTCAGCGCGGTGGCGAGCGTCTTCTGCACGTCGGCGGGAATGCCCTTGGGCGCCGCGATCACGCGCCACGCGGCGATCTGCCAGTTGGTGCCGAGCTCCTTCTTCAGCGTGGGCACGTTCGGGTAGAGCGCGGGCGGGTTCGCGTCCATGATGACGAGCGCGCGCGCCTTGCCGGCGTCGATCATCGGCCGCGCCTCCGGAAGCGAGCACGGCACCACGTCCACGCCGCCGGCGATCATGTCCTGCATGCCGGGCGCGGCACCGTTCGACGGTACCCACGGCAGCGCGTTCGGATCGATGCCCTGCTCCTTGAGCAGCCCGGCAATGGCGAGGTGCCAGATTCCGCCCTGCCCGGTGCCCGAGGCCTTCATCTTGCCGGGGTTGGCCTTGATCGCCGCGAGCAGATCCTTCACCGACTTGTACGGCGAGTCGGCGCGCACGTTGATCGCGGCGGGATCGGCGTTCACCAGCCCGATCGGCGTGTAGTCGGTGTGCTTGAGCTGAGTGAGACCGACGTGATGCATCATCGTGATCTCCACCGTGATCAGGCCGATGGTGTAGCCGTCCGGCGTCGCCTTGGCGATCGCGTCGTGCCCGACCACGCCCGAGCCGCCGGTGCGGTTCACCACGTTGAACGGCTGCTTCAGCTCTTTCTCCAGCAGGGTGGCGATGATGCGCGCGGTGGCGTCGGTGCCGCCGCCCGCGCCCCACGGCACGATGAGCTGCACCGGGCGCTGCGGATACTGGGCAAATACCGAAGTGGCCACGCACAGCAGCGTGGCGAGCAAGACCTTTCGCATGACTCCTCCTCAGGTTGTCAGACAAGCATTGTAGGTAGAATTTTGGCTTCCCGGAGGCACTGATGAACGCACCCACCCAGGCCGGGCTCCCCGCCCTTCCTCTGAAAGATCCGAAGCTGTTTCGCACGCAGTGCTACGTCGATGGCGGCTGGGTCGGCAGCGCCCAGACCATCCCGGTGCGCAACCCCGCGACCGGCTCGGTACTCGGCACCGTGCCGAAGCTCGGCGCGGAGGAAACGCGCCGCGCGATCGAGGCCGCCGAGCGCGCGTGGCCGGCGTGGCGCGCGAAGACCGCCAAGGAGCGCGCCGCGATCCTGCGCAAGTGGTTCGACCTGATGATGGCGAACCAGGAGGATCTCGCGCAGATCCTCACCGCGGAGCAGGGCAAGCCGCTCGCCGAGTCGCGCGGCGAGATCGCCTACGGCGCCTCGTTCATCGAGTGGTTCGCGGAGGAAGGCAAGCGCGCCTACGGCGACACGATCCCTTCGCCGTGGGCCGACAAGCGCGTGCTGGTGCTGAAGCAGCCGATCGGCGTGTGCGCGCTGATCACGCCGTGGAACTTCCCGAACGCGATGATCACGCGCAAGGCCGGGCCGGCGCTTGCCGCCGGCTGCACCGTGGTGATCAAGCCCGCCGGCCAGACGCCGTACTCCGCGCTCGCGATGGCGGAGCTCGGCGAGCGCGCCGGCATTCCCAAGGGCGTGCTCAACATTCTCACCGGCGACTCGAAGGCGATCGGCGGCGAGCTGTGCGCGAGCCCCAAGGTGCGCAAGCTGTCCTTCACCGGCTCGACCGAGACCGGCCGCATTCTGATGAAGCAGTGCGCCGACACCATCAAGAAGCTTTCGCTCGAGCTCGGCGGCAACGCGCCGTTCATCGTGTTCGACGACGCCGACCTCGACGCCGCGGTGGAAGGCGCGCTCGCGTCGAAGTACCGCAACGCCGGCCAGACCTGCGTCTGCGCCAACCGCCTCTACGTTCAGGACGGGGTCTATGACGCCTTCGCCGCCAAGCTCACCGAGAAGGTAAAGGGCTTCAAGGTCGGCGCCGGCACCGAGCCCGGCGTGGTGATCGGGCCGCTGATCGACGAGAACGGCGTGAAGAAGGTCGAGGCGCACGTCGCCGATGCGGTCGGCAAGGGCGCGAAGATCGTGCTCGGCGGTAAACGCCATTCGCTGGGCGGCCTGTTCTTTCAGCCGACCGTGCTGACCGGCGTCACGCCCGACATGCTGGTGTCGCACGAGGAGACCTTCGGCCCGGTGGCGCCGCTCATCCGCTTCAAGACCGAGGAGGACGCGATCCGCCTCGCCAACGACACCGAGTTCGGCCTCTCCGGCTACTTCTACAGCCGCGACGTCGGCCGCATCTTCCGCGTCGCCGAGCAGATGGAGACCGGTATCGTCGGCGCCAACGTCGGCATCATCTCCACCGAGATCGCGCCGTTCGGCGGCGTGAAGCAGTCCGGCCTCGGCCGCGAAGGCTCCAAGTACGGCCTCGAGGAGTACATGGAGGTGAAGTACATCCTGGTCGGTGGCATCGACAAGTGAAAGGCGAAGAGTTCAAGGACGACTTCCGCAAAGCGCTGCCGCGCGAGCTGGTCCAGGAACTCACCCTCCGCTCGAGGTGGCGCGCCAGCGTCGCGGTCTTGAGCGATTTCGTCGTGCTCGCTCTCGCCATCTGGGCGGGTCTGTATTACTGGCCCAACCCGCTCATCATTTTCCTCTCGGTGCTGGTGATCGGAACCCGCCAGCACGCCCTCTTCGTCATCGCGCACGACGCCGCCCACTACCTGCTCTACGAGAACCGGCTGCTGAACGATGTGGTCGGCCGCACCTGCGCGATGCTGCAGGGCCTGTCGATGTGCACGTACCGCGTGATCCACCGCATGCATCACAACAATCTTTACGGGGAGCTCGATCCGGACACGGCGTTACATGGAGGTTACCCACGGGGCCGCGCCTACTTGGTCAAGAAATTGTTGAAAGACCTCAGCGGCTTCACTGCCTGGAAGACGTACGCGTATTTCCTCGGCGGCGCACCCGCGCTCAATACGAAAACCAATGTTGCCCTCCGGCCGCTTGATGACACCTCGCAGAAGTTGAGGGACGAGGCGCGGACCGATCGCAACATGGTCATCGCCTTTCACATCTTGATGCTTGGTGTCTTCGCCTGGACCGGCCAACTCGTCCAATACCTGGTGCTATGGGTTCTGCCGCTGATCACGGTCGTGCAGGCGATCCTGCGGCTGCGCGCCATCGCCGAGCACGGCGCGACCACCGATTTCTCGTCGCCGCTCACCGCCGCGCGCACCAACATCGCGCCGGCCTGGCTCGCGTGGCTGATCTTCCCGCACCAGGTGAATTACCACATCGAGCACCACCTCTACGCGTCGGTGCCGCACTACAACCTGCCGCGGCTGCACCGCGAGCTGCGCTCGCGCGGCATCCTGGAAGGCGCGGAAGCGATCCCGTTCGGCCTGACGCTCGGCAAGATTTTCGCCGAGCGCAGAAGCGCTTGAAGCGCCGCACCGTACTGGCGCTAGGTCTGCTCGGAATACCGCTGCGCGGCATCGCGCAGGCCAACGCGCACGTCAGCACCACCGACCCGCTGGTCTACGCGCTCACCAAGGGCAAGGTGGTGAATGCCGGCCGCGTGAAGCTCGAGCTGCCGAAGATCGCCGATACCGGCTACTCGGTGCCGATGACGGTGCGCGTGGAGAGCCCGATGACGCCGGCGAATTACGTGCGCGCGCTGCATCTGATCGCCGAGAAGAACCCGATCCGCGACATGGCGAGCTTCCAGCTCGGGCCGTATTCGGCGCGCGCCGAGGTCGGCGCCAACATCCGCCTCAACGGCTCGCAGCGCGTGGTGGCGATCGCCGAGCTCTCCGACGGCACGTTCTGGTCGGATGCGGCCTTTGTCGAGGTGCGCGAAGCTGCGTGCACCGAGGACGGCTGATGGCGCTGTCCCGCATCCAGCTACCCCCGGAGGCGCGCCGCGGCGAGGCGGTCGAGGTCCGCGTCCTGATCCAGCACCCGATGGAAACCGGATTCCGGCGCAACCTCGAAGGCAAGCGCGTCGCGCGCAACGTGCTGCATTCGCTGGCCTGCCGCTACAACGGCGTCGAGGTGTTCCGCGCCACGCTCAGCTCGGGCATCGCCGCCAACCCGACGCTGCGCTTCTACGTGCGCGCCGAGAAGTCGGGCGAGCTCGAGTTCTGGTGGCTGGACGACGACGAGGTGGAAGGAAGCGCGAAAGCGCGCCTGGTGGTTACTTAGGAAACGCCACGTAAGGCTGAGGGGGCGCCTTGTCCGGCGGAAGATAGGCGGGCGCAGGTTTCCCCGCCGCGCCGAGACTCTTGACGTAGCGGTACATCGCACGCAGGTCGCCGGTGGTCATCGCCCGGACGTTGAACCATGGCATCGGCGGACGCGCGTTCAGCGACTTGGCCTTCTTCACCCACTGGTCCTCGGTGAGGTCCTGCATATAGAGCCGGAGGTTGGTTGCGTACGTGGTGCCCCACGGACCGTTCCAGCCGAGCGCATCGCCGAGCAGCCATTGCGCCTCGGGCACCTTGCCGCCGCTCGGTGCGTACCCGCCGGTGTGGCAATCGTTGCAGCCGCCGATCATCACCAGGTAGCGGCCGCGCTTCACTTGAGCATCGTCGGCTTTCTGCGCGAGAACCGGGAACGCCGCGAGCGCGGCGACCAAAGCCAATAGCAGTCTCATCACGTCCCCTTTTTCAGCTTGAGCCGCATCGGCTTCATCGGCGAGCCGACGAATCCTAGCCGCCGGTAGAGCGCCTGCGCGCGCTCGTTTTGCATATCGGTCAGCAGCGTCAGGCGCAGCACGCCCTCGGCGCGCGCCTGCTCGATCACGTGCTTGAGCAGCATGGCGGCGATGCCGCGCTTGCGGTGCTCGGGCGCGACCACCAGGTCCTCGAACAGCGCCGCCTTGCCGCCCTCGGCGGTGCTGATGGTGTAGAGCAGGCTGCACATCGCCACCACCTCGCGCCCCTCGCGCGCGACGTAGATCTTTCCCTTGGCCGGATCGGACAGGATCGCGTGCAGCGCGACGCGCTGCTTTTCCGCGTCGGCCGAGAATTCCGCCTCGGACTCGAACAGGATGCCGAGCAGCTC
>Ga0207648_10001981_pt1 | contig 22369 bp, 22 predicted proteins | sample KBSMisM32_FD_184310 | JGI IMG/M metagenome (GOLD analysis project Ga0207648, IMG submission 184310) | Miscanthus rhizosphere microbial communities from Kellogg Biological Station, Michigan, USA - KBS Miscanthus M3-2 (SPAdes) (version 2) | ecosystem: Host-associated > Plants > Roots >...
GCTCGTCGCCCTCAACGGGGCAACCGGCAAGATCGACTGGTTCAACCAGGTAACGCCGCATGACTTCCGCGACTACGACTTCCAGGTCGCGCCGATCGTCCGGTCTCAGATGATCAACGGCACGATGACCGAGACCGTGATCGGGGCGGGCAAGTCGGGCAAGGTCGTCGCCTTCCGCGCCGACAACGGCAAGCGGCTCTGGACGCGCAACGTCGGCGTGCACAAGTTCGACAGCGGCCCGTTCTCGCTGACGAAGGTCGTCTGCTACGAGCCCGGCTTCCTCGGCGGCGTCGAGACGCCGATGGCCGCGAGCGGAAACCTCGTCTACGTCCCGTTCGTGAACCTCTGCTTCGATACAACGGCCACGGGGATCAAGAGCGCGGGCGGCTTCAACGGTGGCACCGGCGGCCTGGCGGCGATCGATTCCGCAACGGGCAAGATCGTCTGGCAGAAGAGCCTGCCGAGTCCCGCCTATGGTGCCGCGACGGTCGCCAACGACGTCGTCTTCACCGCGACGCTCGCGGGCAAGATCTACGCGTTCGACACGAAGACCGGCAACGCGCTCTCGACGATGACGGGCCCGGCGGGCATCAACGCCTTCCCGGCCGTCACGAAGAACATGCTGATCATCGGCGCCGGCGCTTCCTCGCCTGCGATCAAGAAGCCGCAGAACGAGATCGTCGCGTACTCGCTGAACGCACCCGCCGGCGGGGCGACCACCCAGGCCGCTCCCACCCAGGCCACTCCGTCAAGCGGACCCGCGTCGAGCGGCAATGCCGCATCGCCGGCGAGCACGAAGGGAGTCTCGGTCCAGGTCAAGGGCGGGGAGTTCTTCTTCCGCCTCTCGACCAAGTCGGCCGCGAAGCCCGGCAAGGTGACCTTCGTCTTCAAGAACATCGGCCACGTGCAGCACGACTTCCGCATCGCCGGCAAGCAGACGCCGCTGCTCCAGCCCGGCAAGACGGCCAAGCTGATCGTGACCTTCAAGAAGAAGGGCAAGTACCCGTACCTCTGCACCGTCCCCGGCCACGCCGAGGCGGGCATGAAGGGCACGTTCACGGTTCGCTAGACGTCTCTCCCCCGACGACGGGCCGGCCGCTGCGCTTCGCAGCGGCCGGCCCGTCTGTCTAGCGGGACCTGTTCCAGGGGCAGTCGGGGGAGTGCAGGCCCTGCTCTCTCGCACCGCAGGTCGGACACCTGTAGTGCCCGCCGCGGTAGATGTCGACGAGCCGCTGGGCCATCAGGCCGGCAAGCACGAGGCCGACCAACAGGACCGGGCTCATCGGAGCGCCGGAGCTCGGCGAGTGCGCCTGACGATCCGCCGGCCGTACGACCGTTCGAGCGCACGGCTCGCGGCGAGGTACTGCTCGAGGTTGAACGGTCCCGGGTCGTCAGAGAACGCATGCACAGCCTCGCCGAACTTGCGAACTGCCTGTCGCTGGGCTCGGCTCGGCTGCATGCAGACACCTTCGCGAACGCGCGGGCCGGTGTCGTCGCGGGCAGCGAGAAAACCGACTACCGGCCAGCAGGTAGCTGCGATTTCAGGTCAGCAGGCGCTGCGGATGGGCGCTGGCCGAGAAGGCACGAGCGCGCGCAGCGGCGATCCTCGTCTGCACATCGTCCCGGCCCCGAAAGGAGTGGTCATGGAATGGAAGGTCATCCACCGACGGGGTGACACCGACCTCGTCACATGTTCGCTGTGCCTGCGCGTGCGCCGCGGCTCGGCCTGGATCGAGCCCGAAGACGTCATCACGGCGCTTCGCTCGTACGAGCTCGAGAGCCCGCCGAACCTGCTGCCCGCCATCTGCGACGACTGCGCCGATGCGATCTTCGACCGGCGCGCGCGAAGCGAAGAGGTGATCGCGGCCTGAGGGCAAGGGCGGCAGGGGAGGCGAGGAGAGGGGCCTCGCCTCAGGACGTTCAGGGCTCCCTGCCGCACGAACTCGCCTTTCCCGTTCTCGGATCATCAAACAGGCGCAGGAAACGGTTGAGGAGCCGCAGGCTTTGCGCTCCGGGCGCATCTGCTGAGTGGGAGCCGGGCTCGATTCTTCCGGAGGAGACTGGGCGGCAGCTCTTCCAGCGGAACAGAGGGGTGCCCGGCTCCCGCCTCTGGATGGCCTCACCGATGAGCCATGGAATTGGTCTTGTCAGGGTCGGCAGGGAGCGTTCACACTGAACGCCAGGATAAGCCCTGCAAAGCCGGCAGTTGCGCGCCGCTCAGACTGACAGCGCACTCGAAAATTGGTCTTATCGAAGCCGGTTGATCGTGTAGACCAATTCCTCCGTAAATGGTTTAGTCGCCGGGAAAGCGATGGGCGCCTTTCCCGAATTGGTCAAGATCACTTCGCCGTTTCAGGCGCCGTCCGTCGTCCCCGCCTGCACGAGCAAGGAGGAAAAGACATGAGGGCTCGAATGTTGCTCGCCGCGCTGGCGGCATTCCTCGTCGCGGTCACCGTGGCCGCGAGCGCTGCGGCGCGGCCGGCCGCGTCTGGCCAGGCCGCCGCGGCGCCGACGGACGTCCGCGCCGCCTTCCTTACGAACTGGTCGCGTTACGCACGCGGCTACACGGTCAAGCAGATCCCCGCGGACAAGCTGAACGTGCTCGACTACGCGTTCGGCGCACCGACGGCAGCCGGGACGTGTGGGCTCACCGATCCGTGGTCCGACTACGAGGCGCCGACCGGCGCCGACCAGAGCGTCGACGGCGTCGCAGACGACTCTACGAACCCGAACCAGCATCTGTACGGCAACTTCAATCAGCTGCTCAAGCTGAAGGCGGCGCACCCCAACGTGCGCGTGGTGATGTCGCTCGGCGGCTGGACCGGGTCGAAGTACTTCTCCGACGTCGCGGCCACCGCGGCGAGCCGCCAGGCGTTCGTCGCCTCGTGCGTAGATCTGCTGCTGAAGGGCAACCTGCCGTCCGATCCGGCGACGATCTGGCCGCCGTCCGCGGGCGGGCCGGGCGCGGCCGCGGGTGTCTTCGACGGGATCGACATCGACTGGGAGTACCCGGGCATCGATCCCGGCAACGGCGCCAACCACTCACCCGCCGACGTCCACAACGCCACCCTGCTGCTCCAGGAGTTCCGGCGGCAGCTCGACGCGTACGGCGCGACGACCGGGAAGCACTACCTCCTGACCGCCGACCTCCCGGCCGGGAACGTGAACTCGAGCGGGAGCTGGGAGCTGGCACCCGTCTCGCGCACGGTCGACTGGATCAACCTGCTCACCTTCGATTTCCACGGCTCCTGGGACGCGTGGACGGACTTCAACTCCCCGTTCTCCCTCGACCCGAAGTCCCCACCCGTCCCGGGGGCACTCATGAGCACGTGGAGCACGGCCGGCACGGTCGACTACTACCTCGCCAACGGCGTCTCGCCCGACAAGCTCGTGGTCGGCGTGCCCTTCTACGGCAAGGAATACGTCGGCGTGCCCGGCGCGAACAACGGCCTCTTCCAGCCGCACGCGGCAGCGCCGTCGAACGACTCGCCCACCTACCACGACCTCGTCGACACCGGCCTCGCCGACGCGAACCTGACCGTGATCGGGCCGACGGCGGTCTCGCGGACGTCGAACACCGGCAACGACGGCAAGGGCCTGAACGGCTTCGCGCGCTACTACGACGGCGCGGCAAAGGCGCCGTGGCTCTACAACCCGACGCTGAACGGCGGCACGTTCATCAGCTACGTCGACCCGCATGCCGTAGCCGATCGTGCGCGCCTCGTCAGACAGGACAAGCTCCGCGGCCTCTGGGCCTGGGAGATCTCGAACGACGACGACGCAGGCGACCTGACCGCCGCACTCTCGGCGCCGTAGCGTCCCCACAGCGCCTGGCACCGTGACCGCGCGGTGCCAGGCGCCTCCCTCCGCGGAGCTCTCAGCCCAGGCCTTCGGCCTCTTCCGCCTGCTCGCCACGCTCGACGATGTCGCCCTCGCTGAAGAGGATCGTCTGCAGGGCGACGCGCCACTTCGGTGTGCGCCTCAGCAGGAACTCGAGGTCCATGCCGAAGTGCTTGAACTCCTCGGACTGGGCGTTCTCCATGATCGCCTTCGCCTGTGCGTCCGGCTCGAGTGAGATCCGCTGCTCGTACCAGCCGATCGCCTCCGCCTCCTCAGTCAGCGACGCGATCATGCGAGCGAACGTCCTCGTTTCGGCGCTCAGCTCCTGGGCGGGCTCGTGGTACTGGTCGAAGCCCATCTCGCCTCCTTCCTCTCGGTGCCAGGAAGCCCCGGACCGTACCGTTACCCCCGCAAGCGGCCTCGTGTCTAGCTCCAGGCAGGGTCGTCGACGAGCGCGGTCGGCGGGGGCGGGGCCGACGACCTGCCCGGCACGTTGGAGCGGTCGAGCGCCGAGCGCATCGCCGGCGCGGTCTGGAGCGCTTCCAGCAACACGTCGCCGTCGAGGCGCAGGAGGGTGCTCGGTCCCGCAGTCGTCACGGTTGCGTTCCTGGGCGCACTGTCGAGCAGGCCCCGCTCCCCGAAGTAGTCGCCGGGGCCGAGGCGAGCGACGTCCTGGCCGTCGCGGTGCACGACGACGCTCCCGTCGACGACCGCGTAGAAGGCGTGAGCGGGCGCCCCCTGGACGACGACGTCGACGCCGTCCGGGAGCGGACAGAACTGCGAGGCCGACGCGAGCTGCTCCAGCACGAGCTGCGAGACCCCGGCGGCGATCGGCAGCCGTTCCACGACGGCCACGCGGGCGGCCAGCTCCTCGGCGCGCCGGCGGCTGAGGGCGTCGAGCCCGCGCAGCCAGCCCAGGCAGCCAAGCGTGGCCAGCAGGGTGGCCCCGCCGAGGATCGTGAAGCTGCTGCGGAGCGACGTCGAGGCGAGCAGCAGCGAGGCCAGCAGCGCACCGGCCACCATCGCACCGACGGCAACGGCCTCGACGACGCCCATCAGCCGTCCCAGCGACTCGGCCGGGGCCACGCGCGCGAGCGTCGTCTCGGCGACCACCTCGCAGGCGACGAAGCCGGCGCCGCCGATCAGCGTGATCGCCAGCGCGACGACGAGCTCGGACACGCGGGCATAGGCGAGCTGCGTGGCGCAGTAGAGCGTCCCCGAGCCGACGACGATCCCGGAGATGTGGTTGCTCGTCGTCAGGCGTGGGTTCACAGCTGCGCTCAGCAACCCGCCGGCTCCCCCGGCGGCGAGCAGGTAGCCGTAGCCGGCCGCGCCCAGGTCGAGCCGGCGGGCCGCGTACACGACCAGCTGCACCGTCTGTGCGCCGTAGGTCAGCTCCGCCATCGCGATCACGATCAACAACGGCACGACGAAGGGCGTGGCGCGGACGGTCCGAAGGCCCTGCAGGAGGTGGAGCCGCGCGCTCTCGACCGCGCGGGCGCTCGTCTTGACGGCAGGCCGGCGGATCGTCCAGATCAAGGCCGCCGAGACCGCGAAGGTGAGCGCGTTGACGAGGAACGCAACCGAGTTCGGCGCCACCGCCAGGAGGACGGCCCCGATCGCCGGCCCGACGACGACGCCGAGGTCTTGCACAGTGTGCAGGAGGGCGTTCGCGGGCCCGAGCCGCGCCTCGCCGACCAGCCTCGGCAGCAAGGCCATCGCCGCCGGCCGCTCCGCCGCGCCCGCCGACGAGGCCAGCGCCGTCAACACGAGCAGCAGCGCAACCGGCCCGTCGGTCTCCACCACCGCGGCCAGGCCGACCATCAACACGCAGCGCGCCAGATCGCCGGCGAGCAGCACCGTCCGGCGGTCGTAGCGGTCGGCGACCACCCCGCCGACCGGGCCGAGCACGACGTAGGGAACGAGGCGGCAGATCGTCGCGGCGCCGACCCAACGCGCCGACCCCGTCGTCGCGAACACGGTGCCGAGCAGCGCGGCGTTGAACAGCCAGTCGCCCAGTTGTGAGACGGCGCTCGCCGAGATCAGCCGCCGCGCATCGCGAATCGCGAGGATCTCGCGGTAGGCGCCGCGGGCGGTCACCGGTTCACGTTAACCCGCTCGCGGCGCGGCCTCACCCGAATTGAACGATCCCCACGGCCCGCGACTCTGAGATTCTGCGCGGGTCTTGTTCTTCCGCCTGAGCACCTGGGAGCTCGTTCTGATCATCGGCGGGATCGTCCTCGGCTTCGTGGTCGTGGGCTATGCCGCCGGCCGCGTGTTGCGCACACAGGAGACGCTGCGCGAGCCGGTCGGGATCGTGCAGGGGGCGTTCTTCGCGCTGGTCGGGCTGATCCTCGCCTTCGGCCTGACACTGGCGATCGGGCGGTACGACACGCGCCGGGCCGCCGTCGTCGACGACGCCAACACCATCGGCACCACCTACCTGCGCGCCCAGACGCTGGCGGAGCCGATGCGGACCCGCTCGCTGCAACTGCTCCGGCAGTACACCGACGCGAGCCTGAACCTCTCGCACTCGGTGCCCACCACTGCCAGGTTCGCGGCAGCCGTCGCGCAGGAAAACGCGCTCCAGCGCCGGCTGTGGAGCCTGGCCGGAGACGCCCTCGTGGGAGCGCCGCAGGACAGCGCGCCGCGGCTCTACGTCGAGACCTTGAACCAGATGATCGACCAGCAGACCGTGCGCATCGCGGCACTCAACAACCGCATCCCCAACGAGGTGCTCGCGTTGGAGATCTTCGGTGCCGCCTTCGCGTTCGGCCTGCTCGCCCTCTACACGGCGTTGCACGGGCGCGGCGCAACCACCGTCGTCCTCGCAGGTGCGCTCGTGACGCTGCTCCTGCTGGTGATCTTCGACCTCGACCGTCCGACACGGGGCCTGATCACCGTTCCCGACACGCCGCTCACGGCCCTGCGGGCCGAGATGGAGTTGCCACCGGCGGCGCACGGGCCGGCGGGATGAACTTCTTCTGGGCGGCGCTGATCGTCGCCGTGGTGGCCGCGGTTGCCGTCACCGCCATGCTGCTCGTCCGCCGTCGGGCGCCCGACGGCAGCTACTTCGAGGACGGCGATCGTGCGGCCGGCGTCTTCGGCGTGCTCGCTACGGGCTTCGCCGTCCTGCTCGGGTTCGTCGTCTTCCTCGCCTTCGAGAGCTACGACACCTCACGCAGCGGCGCCCAGTCCGAGGCGCAGATCGTCCAGGAGCAGTTCGAGACGGCCCAGCTGATGCCCGTGCCCGTGCGCGGCCTCTTCTCCGGCCAGCTCATCTGCTACGCCCGCACGGTCGTGCACCAGGAGTGGCCGAGAATGGAGTCCGGCACGCTCACCGACGGCTACAACCCCTGGAGCGTCGTCATGTTCCACACCTTGAGAACGATCGAGCCGCGCTCGGCGTCGGAGCAGGCCGCGTACGCGAAGTGGCTCGACCAGCGCACCGACCGCGAGAGCGCTCGCGCCGACCGCACGCATGGGGCCGAGGGTGTGATCCCGATCCCGCTGTGGATCGTGTTGTTCCTGAGCGCCGGGGCGATCGGCATCTTCATGCTCTTCTTCGCCGACAGCGCCGAGCGGGCGGTCGTGCAGGCGACGATGATGGCCAGCGTGGCGGTCGTGATCACCTCGACGCTGCTCCTCCTCTGGTTCCTCGACAACCCGTACCACGACGGGGCGGGCGGCCTGCGGCCGTTCGCGATGGAGCGCACCGTCGAGCGTCTGACTCACGACCCGGGGATCGCCGCAGGTCGCTTCCGAATCCCGTGCGACGCGCTCGGGAACCCGCTGCTAACGCGCTGAGCCCGCCGGCGGCGCGGGCTGCGACGTTTCCTCGACGAGGTTCCGTTGCACGAGTGTGTAGAGCAGCCCGAGCGAGGGCAGGACGACGAGCACGGCGACGCCGAAGACGATCAGCACCGCCTTCAGCGTCTCGCTCGGAGCAGCTGCGTCGGAGACGGTGAGGCTCGGCGGGAGGATGTTCGGGTGCTGGGCGACGGCCCAGCCCCAGATCACGGACACGACGGCGCCCGCCGCCAGCACGCGGGCGCCCCGCTGGGCGCCCCGCCGCAGCAGGACGAGCACGGCGACACCGCAGACGGCTGAGACGATGACGAGCGGCAGTGCGTCGCCCTTGAGCCCGTCGAAGACAGCGCGCGCGTCCGCGTGCAGAGCGACCAGGCCGCCAGCCGCGAGCGCCCCGGTGACGACCGCCGCGACGAGCGCGCGGTCGCTGAAGTAGCGCTCGAGGTCAGGCGTCCCCGCTCGGCGGGCGTCACTCACCAGGAACACGCTTGCCAGGTAGGCGCCGGTGGCCACGAAGAGCGCGCCGGTCACGAGCGAAAGCGGGTTCACCCAGCTCGTCCAGACATCTCCGGCGGCGTTGCCGACGGGCACGCGACCGCCCGCGACCGCGCCGACGACGGTGCCGAGGAAGAACGGCGTCAAGACCGACGACACGCCGAAGACCGCGGTCGACACGGCCCGGCCCCGGGCCCGCTTGGCGGTGTGCTGGAACGCGAAGCCGGCCCCACGCAGGACGATCCCGAACGCGGCCAGGCTGAGCGGGATGAAGAGCGTCGAGAAGATCGCCTCGAAGGCCGAGGGGAACCCGGTCCAGAGCACGACCAGGACGAAGATCAGCCAGACGTGGTTCGCCTCCCACACCGGGCCGATCGCCCAGTCGATCAGCGCCCGCGGCCGGCGCCCGCCCTCGCCGCCGCCGGCGAGCAAGCTCCACAGGCCCGCACCGAAGTCGGCGCCGCCGAAGACCGCGTACATCGTCACCCCGACGACGAGCACGACGGCGACGGCGTTCGCGAGGGTCATCGAGCCGCCACCGGTGGCGCCGTGTCGGGGCCGTACGGCACCTCGTCCTCCGGGCCGTCCTCCGAGCGCCAGCGTTTCGACATCGCCCGCAGGACGATGATCAGGGTCGCGCCGAGCACGGCGTAGATCGCGAGCACGAGCGAGAACGTGACCCAGATGCCGTTCGCGTGCGTGACCGCGTCGGAGGTGCGCATCACCCGGTAGACGATCCACGGCTGGCGGCCAACCTCGGTGATGATCCAGCCGCACTCGAGCGCGACGATCGCGGACACGCCTGAGAGCGCGACCGCGCGCAGGAACCACTTCGTCTTCGGAATGTCGCGCCTCCGCCACCAGACGAACCCGAACCAGGCGCCGAGCCCGATCAGCACCGTGCAGATGCCGACCATCGTGTCGAAGGCCCAGTGCAGCATCGTGTTGAACGGCGGCCGCTCGTCGGGCGGCACGGAGTCGAGCCCGGTCACCACCGTGCTCGTGCTCCAGCCGACGAGGAACGAGTCGAAGCCGGGGATGCCGATCCCGCCCTTGACCCCGTCGGCGGTGCAGCGGCCGTAGATGTACTCGGTGACGTCCGAGTGCGTCTGCTGCACGCATTCCATGGCGGCGAACTTGATGGGCTGGTCCTTGGCGATCGCGCGCGCGGCGGTGTCGCCGACGGCGAACTGGATCGGCGTCGCGATGCAGGCGACGGTCAACGGGATCAGCAGCCCCAGCCGGTGGATCCGGTCGCGCCGGCCGCGCAGCATCCCGACCGCGTAGATCGACGCGACGAGGAAGCCGGTGACGAGGTAGGCCGCGAGGATCATGTGCGGCACCTCGTACGGCACGGCCGGGTTGAAGATCACCTTCCACGGATCGACCGAGGTCACCTTGCCGCTCGTGGGCGAGAACCCCTGCGGCTGGTTCATCCACGAGTTGACCGCGACCACCGAGAAGGCGCCGCCGAAGCCGCTGATCACGACCGGCACTCCCGACCAGAAGTGCGCCCACGGCGACAGGTACCGCCAGCCGAAGATGTAGATCGCGATGAAGATCGCCTCGAGGAAGAAGAAGACGCCCTCGATCGCGAACAGCACGCCGAAGACCTGTCCGAAGCGCCCGGTGAACGCGGGCCAGAGCAGCCCGAACTCGAAGGAGAGCACGGTGCCGGTCACGGCGCCGACGGCGAAGGTCACCGCCACCGCCTTGGACCACCGCTTGGCGAGCGCGAGCGCGTCCGCGTCGTCGTGCCGCAGTCCGCGGTAGTTGGCGATCAGCATCATCGCCGGCAGCGCGACGCCCAGCGACGCCAGGATGATGTGGAACCCCAGCGTGAACGCCATCTGGCTGCGGGCAGCCGCGAGGTTGGAGGCGAGGGTCAGCGTGGCTGAGTGCGAAGATGCCAGAGCGCGCGCCGAGCCCACATCACCCGAACCGGGTGAGAACAGCGCTTCAGCCGCGCACGATGCAGCGGAAGCCGACGTGTGTCGTCGGCGAGTCGACGGCGTGGCCCTGCCGAGCGGCGGGCCGGTAGCGCAGGCAGTAGTTCGGAGCGCAGAGGTGCGAGCCGCCCTTGGTCACTCGACGGGGGATCGTCTCTCCCGCCTGGAGCTCGGCGTTCGTCACGCGAGGGTTGCGGGGAGCGCAGCACGGGCTCTTGACCTCCTCCGGGTGCGCGCTGAAGAAATCCGCCGTCCACTCCCAGACGTTCCCCGTCACGTCGTAGAGGCCGAACCCGTTCGGCGGGAAGCTCTCGACCGGCGACGTCCCCTCGAAGCCGTCGAGCTTGAGGTTCTGCCAGGGGAACTCGCCCTGCCAGGTGTTCGCCATGGCCTGACCGCCGGGGAAGTCTTCGTCGCCCCAGGCGAAGGCCGCTCCCTCGAGCCCGCCGCGGGCGGCGTACTCCCACTCCGCTTCCGTCGGCAGCTCCTTGCCGGCCCACGAGGCGTACGCCTCCGCGTCCTCGAACGCGATCTGCACGACGGGATGGTGGTCGCGGCCGTTGATCGTCGTGCCCTTGCCGCCCGGGTGCTTCCAGTGCGCGCCCGGCACGTATTCCCACCAGTTGCGATGGTCGTCGAGGTCGACCGGGCCGGCGGTCTTGCGGAAGACGAGCGAGCCCGGGACGAGCAGGTCGGGGTCGGCGTCCGGGAAGTCGGCTGGGTCGAGAGGACGCTCCGCAAAGGTGACGTACCTGGTCTCGCGCACGAAGCGGCGAAACTCCGCCGCGGTCACCGGGTGCCGGTCGATCCAGAAGCCGTCGACCGAGACCGGGTGGACCGGCCCCTCCTCGGGATAGAAGTCCTCCGAGCCCATCGCGAACGTGCCGCCGGGGACCCACCGCATCTCGTCCCGGTCGAGGGTGCTCACATCAGTCGGAGAGCTCGAGTAGCGACTCGATCGACGGCACGAAGTAGTAGGCCCCGGTGAGCGGGTGCGTGAAGCGCGTGAGCGCGTCGGGCGTCTCGACCATGCTCTTCAGCATCTCCGCAAGGGGTCGCTGCTCGGCGGCGAAGCCGACGAACATCGTGCCGTGGTCGGTGACCGTGCCGTACGCCATGTTGCGGCGGAAGATATGGCCGAACTGGTCCTGGTCGGTCGCCGCGACGTGCGAGTCGGCCGGCTTGTCCTCGAGCTCGACGCTGTCGAGCTTCTTCCGCCCCATCGCGAGCTCCTGTTGCTCGACGGGCAGTGCCTCCCAGGCAGCGGCGTCGTGCTCCCACTTCTGCAAGAGCAGGACGGTGCCACCCTCGCCGGAGCTGCCTTCGGGCACGAGCACGAACCCGGGCGCCTCGATCAGCGTCGGGTTCTCGGTCCCGTCGATGAAGCCGGTCAGGTCGCGGTCGTGCTGGTACGACCAGCTCGACGTCTCCTCCGCGACCGTGGCGAGCCCGGCCAGCGCACCCATCGCCGCCCGCGCCGTGTCGAAGATCACGTCGTAGGCGGGCCCCGAGAGCCAGAGCACGGCGTCGTGCTGCGTGGCGGGCATGGTGAAGCCGTCGGCGCCGGCCAGGTCGGCGTTGAAGCCCTCGAGCCCGGAGGGCAGGCCGTCCGGGTCGATCGAGCTCCAGAGCTCGGGACGGAAACCGGCGACCAGGTTGACGCCGCCCATCGTCGTCCGCGGTTCCCGGAGCGAGGCGATCGCGGCCACCACGTCCCGCCCGTGGCGACCGTCCACTGCGTCGAACTCGAGGTAGGCGTGCGAGCTCGTGCCGAGCGCGAAGATCCCGGCCTGAGGATTCCTCATCAGTTGCGGATAATCGCCGATTGCGCAGGCCCATGTTGGGCTGGATACTCCTCACGTGCTTCCGCTCTCGGATGGCATCCCGGCACGGCGCTTCCCCTTCGTCAACGTCGGGATCATCGTCGCGAACTTCGCCGTCTGGCTCTTCTACGAGCTGCCCGACCTCAACCATGCGGTCTTCCAGGCGTCGTTCTATCCCTGCACCGTGAACGGCTCCTGCCACGGGCCCGAGTCGTGGGGCTACAGCTGGATCACCTCGATGTTCCTGCACGGGAGCTGGGACCACATCCTCGGCAACATGCTGTTCCTCGCGGTCTTCGGCAAGAACGTCGAGGACGCGTTCGGGCACCTCGGCTATCTGCTCTTCTACTTCGCCGGCGGCTTCGCGGCCACGATCACCCAGACGTTCTTCACGCTCATGTTCGGCAACGGCGTCGACGCGCACACGCCGAACCTGGGTGCCAGCGGCGCGATCGCCGCCGTGCTCGGGGCCTACTTCATCCTCTACCCGAACAGCACGGTCTTCGGGCTGATCGTCGTCTGGCCGGTCCGGATCTCGGCCATGTTCTTCCTCGGCTTCTGGTTCCTCTACCAGCTGTTCGAGGCGAACTTCGGGCTGTTCAACGCGACGTCGAACGGCGGTGGCACGGCCTTCTTCGCGCACGTCGGCGGCTTCGTCTTCGGAGTCCTGGTGGCGTGGCTGTTGGTGCAGTCCGGCCGGATCGCGGGCCAGGAACGGAGCGTGCCCTTGGGCGGTCCCGCGTGAGGCGCCGTGCGTTTCTCGTCGCGCTCGCGATCGCGGTCAGCCCGGTCGCGACGGCCTCGGCCGGCACGCAGGGGCACCGGGTCGCCGTCTTCTTCCTGCACGGCGAGCAGCTCGGCAGGACGACGCGGCCGGGCACCCACCCCGTGGACGCGGTGCGGCAGCTGCTCGCGGGGCCGACCGAGACCGAGGCGCGCGACGGCTTCCGCACGTACATCCCGAGCAACACCCCGCTGCGCCGGCTGAGCTTCTCCCGCGGGGTCGCGACCGTCGATCTCGGCCGCCGCTTCATCGCCGGGCGCGACCGCGAGAGCCTCCTCGCACGGCTCTCGCAGCTCGTGCGCACGCTGACCGCGCCGCAGGCCGCGAGCCGCGTCCAACTGCTCGTCAACGGGCAGCGCGTCTCGGGCGTCTTCCCCGGGGTCGACACGAGCAGGCCAATCAGCTTCGCCTACCTGAGCAGGCCGAACATCCCCGTCCCCCAGCCGCCGCCGGAACGGCTCAAGCCGCCCGACCCGCATGTGAAGGCCGCACAGCTGCGGCTGATCGCGCTCGGCTACCTGCTCAAAGGCGACGCCGACGGGCGCTTCGGGCCGATGACGAGCAACGCGCTCCTCGCCTTTCAGAAGTGGGAACGCCTGCCCCGCACGGGGCTGCTCGACGCGGCGACCGACTCGCGCCTGATGACCGCGGTCCGGCCGCGGCCGGTGACGCTCGGCCGCTCCGGACGGCGGGCGGAGGTCCTGCTCGACCGCCAGGTCACGCTGCTGATCGAGGACAACGCGGTCGTCCGCGCGATCGCCGTCTCGACCGGCAAGCCCTCGACCCCGACGCCTCCGGGCGACTACCGCGTCTACGCGAAGATCCCGAAGTGGTGGTCGACGCCGTTCAGGGAGTGGCTTCCCCTGGCGCTCCCGTTCAACGGCGGGATCGCGTTCCACCAGTTCCTCGTCGTCCCGGCATACGCGGCCTCGCACGGCTGCGTGCGCCAGTCGCCGACCGTGGCGCAATGGACGTATGACTTCGCAAGCGTGGGGATGCCCGTCAAGGTGGTCACCAGGTCGTGAGCACCGCGACGGTCCTGATCGGGCTCGGAGCCTTCTTCGCGTGCGCGGTAGAGATGGTCGAGGCGCTGACGATCGTGCTCGGCGTCGGCACGGTGCGCGGCTGGCGCTCGACGCTGATCGGCGTCGGAGCCGCGACGGTCGTGCTCGCCGTGCTCGTCGCCGCGCTGGGGCCGGCGCTGTCGCAGATCCCCATCGACGCCCTGCGCCTGGTCGTCGGCGCCTTGCTGCTCGTCTTCGGCCTCCAGTGGCTGCGCAAGGCGATCCTGCGCTCGAGCGGCTACAAGCCGCTGCACGACGAAGACGAGGCGTTCCGGCGCGAGCAGGCCGAGGCCGAGGCAGCGGGTGGCGAGCGGCGAGCCGGGCTCGACTGGTACTCGTTCACCGTGGCATTCAAGGGCGTGCTGCTCGAAGGGCTGGAGGTCGTCTTCATCGTGATCACCTTCGGCAGCGCTCAGGGCCGGCTCGACGTCGCGATCGTGGGCGCGGTCGCAGCGCTGGTGGTGGTCGTGGTGGCGGGCGTCCTGGCGCGCGGCCCGCTCGAGCGGGTTCCCGAGAACACGATCAAGTTCGCCGTCGGCCTGCTGCTGACGAGCTTCGGCTGCTTCTGGAGCGCCGAGGGCGCGGGCGCAGACTGGCCCGGCGACGAGCTCTCGCTGCTCGCGCTGGTCGCCTTCCTGAGCGCGTTCTCGTGGCTGCTCGTGCGGGCGCTGCGCCGCCGGCGGCTCGAGCTCAGGCCCGCGGGGGCAAGCGCATGAAGTACCTCGTCGCGTTCGGCCGCTTCTGGTGGAACTTCATCGTGGGCGACGACTGGACGGTGGCCGCGGGCGTTGCAGTCGCCATCGGCCTGGTCGCGATTCTGGTCGACCACGACGTCAACGCCTGGTGGCTGCTTCCTGTCGCGGTCGTGCTGTTGACCGGGATCTCGGTCTGGCGGCAGGCGGGCCAGAGCGAGGAGGCCTAGCGTGTCGACCCCCGAGCGCCCCCCGACCACGCCCGCGCCGGCCCCGAGCGGGGCCTCGCCGTCGCGGCCGCGCTTCCACGTCAGCCGCGGCTGGATCCTGTTCGGCCTCGCGCTGCTGGCCTTCAACATCTACTTCAGCTCGCGCGCCACCGAGCCGTCCTCGCGAGTGCGCGTCCCGTACAGCCCGTTCTTCCTGAACCAGGTGAAGGCCGAGCACGTGAAGGAGATCACCTCCAAGGGCACGGCGATCCAGGGCACCTTCACCAAGCAGCAGACCTACGCAGGCTCGAAGCCGACGACGAAGTTCAAGACCGAGGTGCCCGCGTTCGCCAACAACGACGCGCTCTCGGCCCTGCTGGAGAAGGAAGGCGTCGTCGTCAACGCACAGCCCCTGGACAACGGGCCGCCCTGGTGGGAGAGCCTCCTGCTCGGCTTCGGGCCGACGCTGCTGTTCCTGCTGCTGCTCTTCGCGCTGATCCGCCGCGCCGGGAACGTCCAGAACGTGCTCGGAAACTTCGGCCGCTCGCGCGCCCGCCGCTACCAGCTCTCGGGCGACCGGGTCACCTTCGCGGACGTCGCGGGAATCGACGAGGCGAAGGCGGAGCTGACAGAGGTCGTCGACTTCCTGCGCCACCCCGAGAAGTACCGCAAGCTCGGCGGCCGGATCCCTCACGGCGTGCTGCTCTCGGGCCCGCCCGGAACCGGCAAGACGCTGCTGGCCCGGGCGGTCGCGGGCGAGGCCGAGGTGCCGTTCTTCTCGCAGGCCGCCTCCGAGTTCGTCGAGGCGATCGTCGGGGTCGGCGCCTCGCGCGTTCGCGACCTCTTCACCCAGGCGAAGGAAGCCGCGCCGGCGATCGTCTTCATCGACGAGCTCGACGCCATCGGCCGCTCGCGCACCTCCGGCGCGGCCGGCTTCAGCGGCGGCAACGACGAGCGCGAGCAGACGCTGAATCAGATCCTGACGGAGATGGACGGGTTCGACTCCTCCACCAACGTGATCGTGATCGGGGCGACCAACCGCCCGGACGTGCTCGACCAGGCGCTGCTGCGCCCGGGCCGCTTCGACCGCCGGGTCGCGGTGCAGCCGCCCGACCGCGCCGGGCGCGCGGCGATCCTGAAGGTTCACACCCGCGGGCTGCCGCTCGCGCCCGACGTCGACCTCGGCCGGATCGCCTCGACGACGCCCGGCATGGTCGGCGCCGACCTCGCCAACCTCGCAAATGAGGCGGCGCTGCTTGCGGCCCGTCGCAACCACGAGCAGGTCGACGAGTCCGACTTCACGGACGCCCTCGAGCGCATCGTGCTCGGCGCGGAGCGCCAGGTGCTGATGAGCCCCGAAGACCGGCGCCTGACCGCGTACCACGAGGGCGGCCACGCGATCGTCGGCATGCTCACGCCCGGTGCCGACCCGGTGCGCAAGGTCTCGATCATTCCGCGCGGGATGGCGCTCGGCGTCACGTTCTCGGCCCCGGAGAGCGACCGTTTCAACTACCGCGAGCCCGAGGTGCTCGCGAAGATCCAGGTCTCTCTCGGCGGCCGCGCGGCCGAGGAGATCGTCTTCGGCGAGACGAGCACGGGCGCGGAGTCGGACATCCAGCAGCTGACGGAGATCGCCCGCCAGATGGTGGGTCGCTGGGGCATGAGCCCTGCGATCGGGCCGGTGGCCGTCGTGCCGCGGGACGGCGTCGGGCCCTTCGGCCCCCAGGAGACGTCCTCCGACACCCAGCGGCTCGTCGACGAGGAGGTGCGCCGGGTCGTCGAGGAGTCCCACGCCCAGGTGCTGACGCTGCTGCGCGAGAACCGCGCCAAGCTCGATTCGCTCGCCAAGGCGCTGCTCGAGCACGAGACGCTGGACGAGGACGACGCCTACGCCGCGGCCGGCGTGCCCCGCAGCGCCAGCGGGAGGGCCGACGGCTACTCGGCGGCGGCCCGCTCGAGGTCGTCCTCTTTGGACGATGACCGTCCCGAACCCCGCTGAGAGACTGGAATGCGATGTCCCGGCTTCGGGCGATGGACGCTGATGTCGAGCGTGCCCTGGATCAGATCAACGTGCCTGCCTACGTGATCGACAGCCACGGGATCATCCGCTGGGTCAATCCGGCCGGCAAGCGCGTGGTCGGCGACGTCACCGGGCGGCAGTTCACGTCCGTGGTCGCGCCGGAGGAGACTCACCGCGCTCGGGAGGCGTTCGCGCAGAAGGTCGTCGGCAACGTCGAGTCGACCGACGAGCAAGTGGTGCTTCTCCAGGAGGACGGCGACCGGGTCAACGTGGAGATCAGCTCGGTCCCGCTCTATGCCGGCGACAAGATCGTCGGCGTCTTCGGCCAGGTCGTGCACGTCGACGACGAGCCGGACCGCCCGCCGCACCCGAGCCTGACGCCGCGGCAGGCCGAGGTGCTGCGGCTGCTCGAGCGGGGTCATTCGACCGAGCAGATCGCGGGCGAGCTCCACCTCAGCACGGAGACGGTGCGCAACCACATCCGCCACCTGTTTCGGGCGCTCGGCGTGCACTCGCGGATCGAGGCCGTCGCCGTCGCCCGGCACGGCTACCTGGCGTCGGCGAACTAGGCCGAACCCTCCAAGCTCAACCGCAGCGTTCGCACCTGCGCCGCGTGCCCAGCTCACGGCCGCAGGAGGCGCACTTGCCGCGGCTCCGCCGTGTGAGGAGCTGCCGCTCCCGGAAGCCCATCCGGATCATCACCAGGCCGACGCCGATCGTCACCAGCAGCGTGACCAGGTGCGGGCTCGACCCCGTCACGTCGCGGAGGTCGTGGCTCCCTGAGCGGGAGGCGCCCTGCCGAGGATCTCGATCGCGAGCAGGAGCACGACGGCGATCGCGGTCAGCACGATCAGAACCGTCAGCGAGGGGGCACTCCAGAGCAGGAAGATCACCGCCGGAATCAGGATCGCGCCGAAGCGAAGCGTTCTCTTGTGCTCGCCGACCCAGTGGCCGAAGGGTGTCGCCGCGACGCCGCTCTTGCCGCTCGCAAAGCTCGTGCCGGACCCGAACCAGCCGCGGATCGCGACGGCGGACTTGTACGGGCCGCTCAGGTACGCGCCGGCGGCGACGAGGAGGGCCACCGCAGCGACGATCCGCAGCCCCAGGCGGAGGTAGTGCACGAGCACCTCGTAGAACGCCGACGCGGCAGCGGTCGGCAGGTTCGGCCCGACGATCTGGTCGAGGTAGATCGAGCGGCCGATCGTGAGCAGCGCGCCCAGGACCGCCATCGAGGCCGCAATCCCGAGCGACGCCTGCAGCAGGGTGCGGCGACGGCGCTCGGAGAGGCCGATTGCGGCAGCGATCAAGACCAGCACGAGCAGGGGCAAGGCGATCGCTAGCGCCTTCAGCAGCCGGACGCCGCGCTGGCCGTTCTCGAGCTGCTTGGAGTCGAGGATGACGAAGTTCGACTTGATCGCGCCCGGCGGGATCCTGTCGAAGATGTCGATCCCCCGGTCGTGCAGGCGCTGCTCGACCCGCGCGAGCATCGGCGCGAGGTTGACCACCACCTGGCCGTTCTTCGTCTCCACCAGCTTCCCGCCCTTGCCCGTCAGCACCTTGACGAGCTGCCGGTGGGCGCGGCGGTTGACCTCGACCCAGAGCCTCTGGAAGGCGTCAGAGGCCAGGAACCCCTTCGTCTGGTTTTCGACGAACGTGTGCAGGCCGGTGGCGATCGCCGGCGCGAGGAAGTCCGCGCGGGGCGGCAGGGCCTGCTTCGCCCTCGCCGCGACATCGACGTTGGCGAAGAGCGTCCTCGTCACGTTGTCCGCGATCGCCGCCTGGATGTGCGGGTCCGAGGCGAGCGGCTTGACCGTCCGCACGTAACGGTCGGTCTTCGTCACCTGGTTGTTGATCCAGATCGCGGTGCCGGCGATCGGAGCGAGCACGCAGGCGATCACAACCAGCGTCACCACGAGCTTGCCGTGCCGGTAGCCCTTGGCTTTCGCGGTCACCCGACCAGCAAATCCCAATGGGTGACAGGGGACATCCTCCCGAAGGGATGAAGCCGTCTAGGCGGGAATCTCGGCGTTGATGCGCGTTCCGCCGCCCGGCGGGCTGACGAGCTCCAAGGTGCCGCCGCTCGCCTCCGCCCGGTCGCGCAAGCCCTCGAGGCCGGAGCCCGACTGCTCGGCCGCGCCGCCGACCCCGTCGTCGGCGATCTCGAGCTTGAGCACGCCGCGCGCAGCCGCCGCGCGCACGTCGATCCGCGACGCGCCGGAGTACTTCTGCGCGTTGGCGATCGCCTCGGCGACGACGTAATAGCCGACCGTCTCGGCAGCGGAGTCGAGGCGGCCGGACGGCAGCTCGACGAGCTTGACCGGGATGCTCGAGCGCAGCGCGAGGCTCTTCAGCGCCTCGGCGAGGCCGAGATCGACGAGCACCGCAGGGTGGATCCCGTGAGCGAGCTCGCGCAGCTCGTCGATCGCCAGCTGGAGCTCGCCCTCGGCCTCGCCGAGCAGCTCCGCCGCGCGGGCGGGCTCGCGCTGAGCGGTCGCGGCCGCGTCGTGTAGTCGCTGCGCCAGCCAGGTCAGGCGCAGCTGCGCGCCGTCGTGGAGATCGTGCTCGATCCGGCGCCGCGCGTTGTCCGAGGCCGAGATGAGGCGCAGGCGCGACGCGGCAAGCCGCATCGCGAAGCGCTCACGCTCCGCGACGGCCGCGGCCAGGCTCAGCGTCGTCAACGCGGCCACCGCGATGAAGAGCTGCGTGGCGAGCACGCTGCGCGTGACCGACGTGAAGTGGAACGGCCCGGCGTAGTGCGTCACGTTCCAGACCGTGAAGACGGCGGTGATCGCCACCGCGAGCGTGGCGCCGCGCTGGCCGAAGCGCAGGGCAGCCCAGATCAGCATCGGGAAGACGACGTACGCGATCGGTGTCGTGCTCCGTGAGGCGAAGTCCGCCAGCGCCACGACTCCGAGCAGCAGCGCTCCGGCCTCGACCCAGCGGGCGCGTGTCCAGCCCTTCGGCAACGGCGCGTACCACGCCAGCGCGAGCGGCACGACGATCAGGGCGCCGGAGGCGTCGCCGAGCAACCACGTCCGCCACACCGTCGTCACATCGCCGAAGTCGATCACGCTGCCTGAGAGCAGCGAGGTCGCGCCGACCGTCGCGCTGACTGCGGCGCCTGCCGTGATCGAGACCGCGATCGCACCGACCCCGCGGACGCTGGCCAGCGGCGACCCGTGCCGGACGAGCCGACGCAGCAACAACGTCGCGATCAGGACCTCGAGCACGTTCCCGCAGGTCTGCCCCAGCGCCGAGCCGAGCGGCAGCACCGAGTAGTCGTTGGCGAGCAGGTCCCCGATCACCAGGCCCGGCCAGTAGGCGGTGCCGCCGAGGTAGAGGAAGGCGATCCCCACGCCCACCGGCAGCCAGACAATGGCCGCCACCGGGCCGGAGAACTCCAGCAGGTAGCCGGTCTTGGCCCCTGCGTAGTAGAGGCCCGCGAGGCCGAGGACACCGGCCGCGTAGCGGGCGGGACTGTGCGGCAGGCGCTCGACCCAGTGCCGGTCGACCGATTCCCGGTAGACGACCTCGGACATCAGGCCCCGTTGCCCGTCAGATAGAGCAGGGTGACCTTGACGCGCCGGTTGACGTCGCCGTCCTCGGGCAGCCCGAGCTTGACGAAGATCCCGTTGATGTGGCGCTCGACGGCGCGTTTCGTGATTTCCAGCGACTCGGCGATCGACGTGTTGCTGCGACCTTCGGCGATCAGGGCGAGGATCTCGCGCTCGCGGGAGGTGAGCTTCTCGATCCCCGGATCGCTGAGCCGGGCCGAGACGAGCTTGTCGACGATCCGCGGGTCGACCAGGGAACGGCCGTCGGCCACCTCGCGCAGCGCCCGCTCGAGCTCGTCCTTGTCCTTGACGCGTTCCTTGAGTAGGTATGCGCGCTGGCTGGAGCCGTTTTCGAACAGGCTCATCGCGTAGGCCGGCTCGGCGTGCTGGCTGAGGACGACCACGCCGACCTCGGGCAGCGAGTGCCGCAGCTCACCTGCGAAGCGAATGCCCTCGTCGGTGTTCGTCGGAGGCATCCGGATGTCGGTCAGGACGACGTCCGGCCTGATCTCGTCGACCGTCGTGCGGAGCTCGTCCAGGTCGCTGCAGGCGGCCACGAGGTCGACGTCCTCGATCGAGTCGAGCACGCGCGCGATCCCCTCGCGGGCGAGGAAGCTGTCCTCACCGAGCACCACTCGGATCACAGGCGCACCACTGCAGCCCAGGCTACTCGGCCGGCGTCGGCCGGCCGGTAACAATCGGGAGTCGCCCAAAAAGGAAGCGCACGACCCGACCGGCGGCCTCTGGGAGCGGCGGTCGGAAAGAAACCCCTTGCGCCGCCCCGCCTGGCGCGGTTGCGGCAGCTGTACATGTCCAGCGAGAAGTATCGCAAGGGCACTCTGGATCAGCAAGAACGACCGGTGCAACCCGGCGTACAAATCGTGGTGATTTGCACGGTGTTCGTCACCTGGACAGTCGGCGTATCCCCGGATAGCCGGGATCCCCCAGACCCCGCATACTTGCGGGAAGGGATCCCACGTCCCCAGGGAGGGCAACTCAGAATGCCGCCGCACCGCTCGACGACCGGAGAGTCCGGTTGATCGAGCTTATAAGCGTCCCCGCACCGGTTGATCCCCGGAACGCCGGCCTGCGCAGGGCGGGTGCGAAGGCCGTGCTCGTCGGTCACCCGAGCGCGCCACCGCTGCCGTTCGAGGTCGCCGACTCGAAGACGCGCGCTCCCCAACTCCTGGCCGGAACGGTCTCGCGGACGGCGCTCGTCAACCGGCTGCGCGCGGCGGGCGCCTTCCCGCTGGTGCTGGTCGTGGCGCCCGCGGGCTACGGCAAGACGACGCTGCTCTCGCAGTGGGCGGCGCGCGACGTGCGTCCTTTCGCCTGGGTCTCGGTCGACGAGGGTGACGACGACCCGGTCTCGATCCTGCGCCTGATCGCGGCCGCTCTCGACCGGATCGAGCCGCTGCCGCAGTCGGCGCTCGAGCCGCTGGCCCCCGAGCGCCGGCCGGCGCCGACCAAGGCGCTGCAGCGCCTCGGCGCGACGATCGCCTCGCGCCGCTCGCCGTTCGTGCTCGTGCTGGACGGCGCGGACGCGCTGAGCCACGACACGATCGCAGCCGTCGGGACGCTCGTCGGGCACATGCCGCCAAGGTCGATGATCGTCCTCTCCGGGCGCGTCCTCCCCGACCTGCCGGTCGCCGCGCTGCGGGCCGGCGGGCCGCTGCTCGAGCTCGGCTCGTACGAGCTCGCCCTCAGCAGGCGCGAGGCCGAGCTGCTGCTGCGCGCCGCGGCGCTGGAGCCCGACGACGCCGAGATCAACGAGCTGGTCGAGCGCACCGAGGGCTGGGCGGCCGGCCTCTACCTGACCGCCCTCGCCGCGCGCGCCGAGAACGACGAGGGCAGCCACCGCGACGGACTCGCTGTCACGGGCACCGATCGCTACCTCGCCGACTACTTCCGTTCGGAATACCTCTCGCGCCTCGAGCCCGACCGGCTGACGTTCCTTCGCCGCACCTCGGTGCTCGAGACGATGAGCGGGCCGCTCTGCGACGCCGTCCTCGATCGAAAGGGGTCGGCGCTGGAGCTCGCGTCGCTCGAGCAATCGAACCTGTTCGTCGTCCCGCTCGACCGCCACCGCGGTGGGTTCCGCTATCACCACCTCTTCCGCGAGCTGCTGC
>Ga0207648_10001984_pt1 | contig 22358 bp, 18 predicted proteins | sample KBSMisM32_FD_184310 | JGI IMG/M metagenome (GOLD analysis project Ga0207648, IMG submission 184310) | Miscanthus rhizosphere microbial communities from Kellogg Biological Station, Michigan, USA - KBS Miscanthus M3-2 (SPAdes) (version 2) | ecosystem: Host-associated > Plants > Roots >...
GGCGCTGTACAGGGCGAAAGAAGCGGGGCGCAATCGCGTAGCCTCCTGACAAACCCTACGTAGAGCAAGGCGGCGCTGCGCAGCAGCGGCGCGTTGCGAGGGGGGTTTCAGGGGGGGCCGCGAACGCCCATCGTGGATGCGGCGTGAGTGCCCCCCCTGACTTAAAACGCTAAACTGGGTTCATGCCGACCGATGACCGGGCTCGCGTTCCGGCTGACATCGCCGTGCCCGAGATGGAGACGCTGCTCTCGCTCGCCCTCGAGCGGGGCGGGCAGTTCGCCGACCTCTACTTCGAGCATCACCGCACCTCGTCGCTCCTGCTGGAGGAAGGGATCATCCGCACCGCCTCCGCGGGCGTGACCTGCGGCCTGGGCGTGCGCGTGGTCTCCGGCGAGCGCACGGGCTACGCGTACACGGACGACCTCTCGCCGCAGGCGATGGCCCGCGCCGCGAGCACCGCCGCCCACATCGCGGCGGACACGCGCACGGTCGCGCCCCAGGCCGTCTCCCCCGCTCCCGTGGAGCGGCGCTACGGGCCCGACACCGTCTCCGTGCTCGACCTGGCCGCGCGCATCGCGATCCTGGAGCGCGCGGAGCGGGCGGCCAAGGCCTACGACCCGCGCATCGAGAAGGTCGTGGCCACCCTGTCCGACGAGACCAAGCAGGTCCGCATCGCGAACTCGGTGGGCGTGCTGGCCGAAGACGTGCAGCCCCTCTTCTCCATCCGCGTCTCCGTGATCGCGCGCGACGGAAGCGTGCGCCGCGAAGGCATGGCCGGGGGCGGCGGCCGCATGGGCCCCGAGTTCTTCGACACGAAGCCGCCGGAATACTTCGCGCGCGAGGCCGCGCGCATGGCCATCACGCTCCTGAGCGCGAAGGAGGCGCCGGCGGGGCCGATGCCCGTGGTGCTGGCTCCGGGCTGGCCGGGCATCCTCCTCCACGAGGCCGTCGGCCACGGCCTCGAGGGCGACTTCAACCGGAAGGGCACGTCCGCGTTCTCCGGACGCATCGGCGAGCGCGTGGCTTCGCCGGGCGTGACCGTCGTGGACGACGGCTCGATCCGCGAGCGCCGAGGCAGCCTCAACGTCGACGACGAAGGGAACACTCCCGGCCGGACCGTGCTCATCGAAGACGGCATCCTGCGCGGGTACCTGCAGGACCGGCTCAACAGCGGCCTCATGAAGATGACGCCGACGGGGAACGGCCGCCGCCAGGGCTACGGATCGATCCCCCTGCCCCGCATGACGAACACGTTCATGCTCGCCGGCCAGGACGATCCGGAGGACATCATCCGCTCCGTGCCCCGCGGCCTGTACGCGAAGCACTTCGGCGGCGGCCAGGTGGACATCACGAGCGGCAAGTTCGTGTTCTCCGCCACCGAGGCCTATCTCATCGAAGACGGCAAGATCGGACCGCCCGTGGTCGGGGCGACCTTGATCGGGAACGGCCCCGACATCCTGACCCGCGTGACCCGCATCGGCCACGACCTGAAGCTCGACGAAGGCGTCGGGGTCTGCACGAAGGCGGGGCAGAACGTGCCCGTGGGCGTGGGACTGCCCACCCTGCTCGTCTCGGAGATCACGGTCGGCGGCACCCGTCAGTAGGAGCCTAGTGCCGACGAGGCTCCTTCATCACGCGGTGAACCTCCGCCAGGAGGCTGTCCGGGAAGCAGGGCTTCGTGAGGTAACCGTCGGCGCCCGCCTCGATCGCGCGCTCGCGCGAGCGCTCGATGACGTGCCCGGTCAGGGCGATCACGGGGATGTTCCGCGTGAGGGGATGCGACTTGAGGCGCCGGGTGGCCTCCCAGCCGTCCATGCGCGGCATGGCCAGGTCCATGATGATCACGCTCGGCCGGAGCTGCGTCGCCTTGGCCAGCGCCTCGATGCCGTCCTCCGCCACCTCCGCGCGCAGGCCGGCGATGCGCAGGTACTCCGCGTAGAGCTCGCGTGCGTCGAGGGTGTCGTCGACGACGAGGATCATCGGCACGTCGGGTCCGGTCGCTGCGCTCATCACGGGCACCATGGCAAGACAAACCATAACACCCCGATCTCCCCGTGGGGGCGCGGCCTCACACAACTCCGCGCGCGAGAGCGGCGGCCTCCGGTGTCGGCGGGGGCGGGGGCGGTCGCAACGCCGCCAGCCCCGCGGGCAAGGCCATGAGCGGCGAGGCCACGCCGACCGCCATCAGCACGAGCACGTCCAGGTAGAACGCGAAGGCCCAGCGCATGTCCGCGATGGTCCACCGGGTGGCCGCGCCCTGCTCCCAGTACACGACCGCCGTCTTGACCACGAAGGCGGAGCAGAAGGCCGCCGTCGCCAGCCAGGCGAAACGCACCAGATCGAAGAGCTCGGTCCCGTGCCGGCGCCGCTCGCGCCAGGCCCCTACCGCCACCGCGACCGCGCAGACGGCGACGCCCAGGACCATGTCCTTCCGGAAGAAGAGAGGCAGCCACTCGTCCTTGTTGACCGCGCTCAGGCTGTAGCGCAGACCCAGCACGGGCAGGGCGAGGTGATAGAGGGCGAGGGCGGCGAGGGCGGCGCCGCAGGCGCGCCGCATCTCGTCTCCGCTCACGATGCCGAGCCTGAGCCACATCGCGCCGAGGGCAAGAGGGGCGAGCGCAAAGAGCGCCGCGGGGAGGACGCGGCCGCGCCGTTCGGCGGTTCGCCGCTCCTCCTTGGCCGCGGCCTCCTGCCCGTCCAGCACGTCGAGACGGGCGCGCGCGGCGGCCTCGTCGAGCGTGGCGGGCGGCACCATGGGCTCCGACCCGGGGATGGCCGCGTTGCGGTCGTCGAGCGTGGCCAGGACGCGGACGTAGCGGGCGACGAACCGCTCGCGCTGGACGACGACGGCGCGCAGGGCTTCGGCGCGCCGCTCCGGAGCGAGGGCGAGCGCGTCCAGCAGGGGACGGCCCTGATTGGACGAAGGGATCGCGAGGCCGAGGAGCGTGCTCAGCGTGGGAGCGACGTCGACCTGCCGCGCCGTGCCCCGGACGCCGGCCCGCACGCCGGCCCCCGCCAGCACGAGGGGCACGTGGAGCACCTCTTCTTCGGGTCCGCCGTGGCCGCCGATGGCGACGTGGCCGTGGTCCGCCGTGACCACCAGCGTGTCGCGCTCGAGGTCGAGGGCTGACGCGAACCCGCGGATGGCCGCGTCCGCTCCCGCCGCCGCGCGACGGTACTCCTCGGAGGCGCCCCCCCATCCGTGCCCGCTCTCGTCCACCGCGTGCAGCTCGACCATGACCAGCGCGGGCTGGCCCCGGAGCTCGTCGATCAGCGCGCGAGCCGCCTGCGCCTGGCGGCGCAGGCCCGCTTCGTAGGCAGCGAAGGGCGCGCTCACGGGATCGTCGGCATAGGCGACCGGACGCGAGAGGGCGGGCGCGAACAGCTTGAGCCCGCCTGTCCCCGCGGCCAACGCGGTAGCGAGCCCCTGCCGCCGCGCCACCGTGAAGGCGTGCTCCACGCGCAGGGGCCGGGGATCGTAGTTCGTCGGCTGGCCGTTCACCTCCTGCCAGGCCCCGCTGAGCATCACCGCGCGGCCCGGCAGCGACAGCGAGGGCTCGCCGATGCGGCAGTCGTAGTCCGCGCCGCGGGCCCGCAGCTCGCCGAGGAACGGCAGGCTCCGCGCCCCTTCCAGGCCGAGACCGTCCACCAGCACCAGCACGACCTGACGGGCGAGGGGCGGGCCCGTCCGCGCCTCCACCGGCGGGACCGCAAACGGCGTCTCGTAGTGGATGAAGGCGCGCAGGGCCCGCGCCCCGATGCGGCGCGCGCCGAGTCCGGCCATCACGAGAAGGACCGGGATCAGGAGGACGGCCGCGCGACGGACGCGGTCGGTCACCGGCACGCCGTCAGTGCACTCCGCTCATGAGCCCGCGGATGGGCCGCACGAGGAGGGCCAGCACGATGGCAGCGGCGATCGTGGTCAGGAACACGGCCCCGAAGAGCTGGGGCAACGGGAAGGTCTCGAAGAGCCCGGCCACGCGGCCGCCGATGAAGTTGCCGAGCGAGATGGAGAGGAACCAGACCCCCATCATGGAGCCGACCAGGCGCACGGGCGCGAGCTTGGTGACCGCGCTCATCCCCACCGGGCTGAGGCTCAGCTCGCCGAGGGTGTGGAAGAAGTAGACGCCGATGAGCCACCAGAGGCTGACGGGCTGGTCTCCGCCGAGCCAGGCCGCGATCGCGACGACGAGGAAGCCGAGGCCCACGCAGACCAGCGCGATCACGAACTTCGTGGGGCTCGACGGCTCGCGTTTGCCCAGGCGGATCCAGACCCAGGCGAACACGGGGGCGAGCAGCACGAGGAAGAGGGAGTTCATGGACTGGAACCAGCCCGCCGGGAACTCCCATCCGAAGACATACCGGCGGGTGAACCGCTGCGCGAACAGGTTGAGGCTCGATCCCGCCTGCTCGAACGCTCCCCAGAACAGGGTCGCGAACACGAACAACGCGATCACCGCCGCGATGCGCTTGCGCTCGATGGAGCTCGCGCCCTGACGGTAGAGCCACGCGAAGTACGCGGCGGCGCCGGCCAGGATCACGAAGTCCTTGAAGTCCCAGAGCGCCCACAGGACCGCGGTCCCGGCCAGGATGACGGCAAGGACGCGGCCCCAGGTCGCGCCCGCGTTCACGGGAGGCGCTTGCATCAGGCCCGCCTGCCCCAGGCGCGAGCCCCCCAGGACGTATTGGACGAGGCCGCAGGTCATGCCGATGGCGGCGGCGCCGAAGCCCCAGTGCCACGCGATCTTCTCTCCGAGGTAGCTGCAGATGATGGGCGCGATCAGGGCGCCCGTGTTGATCCCCATGTAGAAGATGGAGAACCCGGCGTCGCGGCGCTGGTCGTCGGGCGCGTAGAGCTGGCCCACCATCGAGCTGATGTTGGGCTTCAGGAGCCCGGTGCCGAGCACGATCAGCACGAGGCCGGCGAAGAAGAACGGAAGGATGTTCAGCGCGAGGCTGTAGTGCCCGAGGGCGATCAGCACTCCGCCCCACAGCACGGCCCGGCGCTGGCCGAGCAGGCGATCCGCGATCCATCCCCCCGGGATGGCGGTGAAATACACGCCCGCGGTGTAGAGGCCGTAGATCGTGGCCGCGCGCTTCGCGTCCCAGCCCAGCCCGCCCTGGGCCACGGACGCCGTCATGAACAGGATGAGCAGCGCCCGCATCCCGTAATAGCTGAAGCGCTCCCACATCTCGGTGAAGAAGAGCGTGGTGAGGCCGCGGGGATGGCCGGCGATCCCGGAGGCGTCGAAGGGAACCTCGGGGGCCAGGACTTCGGGCGCGGCCATGGCAAGAGCCTAAGTCGAAGCGCGGGGGAATGGAAACCCTCGTGGGAGAATCGGGCGTGGACTACCGCGACCTCGCCGATCACCTCTTGCGCCGGGCCCGCGCGCTCGGCGCCGACGCCGCCGACGTCATCGTGGCGGAGGGCACCGATTTCTCCGTCACCGTCCGCAAGGGCGAAGTGGAGACCCTCAAGGACGCCGGCAGCAAGGCGCTGGGCCTCCGCGTCTTCGTGGGGCGGCGCACCGCGTCGAGCTACACGTCCGATTTCTCTCCCCCCGCCCTGGAGGCGCTCGTCGCGGACACGGTGGACATGGCGCGCGTGACGGGCGAAGACGCGGCCGCGGGCCTGCCGGACGAGGCGCCCCCGGCGGAAGAGATCGATCTCGGCCTCTTCGATCCCTCCCCCGCCGCGCTTCCCACGAGCGAGCGGATCGATCGCGCGCGGCGCGCGGAAGCGGCCGCGCTGGCCGCCTCCCCCGAGATCACGAACTCGCAGGGCGGCACCTACGGCTCGGACGAGGGGTTCGTGGTGCTCGCGAACACCAACGGCTTCATGGGGTCGTACCGCTCGTCCGGGGTCGCGATCTCCGTGGTGCCGGTCGCGCAGCGCAACGGCAACATGGAGCGCGACTACTGGTACACGAACGGGCGCGGCCTGGGCGATCTCCTGGAGCCGGAGGAAGTCGGGCGCATCGCCGCGGAGCGGACGCTGCGCCGCCTGGGCGCGCGCAAGGTGCCGACCTGCGAGGTCCCCGTCGTCTTCGATCCGGAGACGGCGGCCGAGCTGCTGGGCACTCTCTTCCGCGGCCTCTCCGGCTACTCCGTGTTCCGCAACGCGACGTTCCTGAAGGACAAGGTCGGCCAGCAGGTCGGCTCGCCGCTCCTCAGCGTGATCGACGACGGCCGGCGGCCGCGCGGGCTGGGATCGCGTCCCTTCGACGGCGAAGGCCTGCCCACGCGGCGCAACGTGCCCCTCGAGAACGGCGTCGTCCGCCACTTCCTGTGCGACTCGTATTCCGCGCGCAAGATCGGCGCGCGCGCCACGGGCAGCGCGCGGCGCGGCGTAGGCGGCGGCCCGTCCGTGGGGGCCGGGAACCTCTCGTTCGCGCCGGGAGAGACGCCACCCGAGCAGATCGTGGGCGAAGTGGAGCGCGGCCTCTACGTCACCGACCTCATCGGGTTCGGGGTGGACCTCGTCTCCGGCGACTACTCGCAGGGAGCCGTCGGTCACTGGATCGAGAAGGGCCGCCTCGCGCATCCCGTGCACGAGGTGACGATCGCGGGCAACCTCCAGCAGATGCTGCTCGACGTGGACGCGATGGGCAGCGATCTCGTGTGGCGCTCCTCGTCCGCGGCGCCGACCTTGCGCATCCGGCGGATGACGCTCAGCGGCAGCTGACGCGGCACGGTTCCTGCTCCATTGCCCTACGCGCCACGTGCCAATCGGACGGGGAGTCCAGGGCCCGGGTGGCGGATCTCGATGGGATCGATGGGTTTGGGGGCACGACGGGGAGACCGGCGGAGGAGCGGGGAACGGAGAGGGCTGTCCTCCGCGATGCCACTCGATGTCTCTGCAGAGGACGGCGCGCGATGAGGGGGGCCCTGCGCCGAGCTCTCGCGAGCGTCGTCGTGCTGGCCACGATGGCCGTGGCGGCCGCGGCCGTGCGCGGGGACGATCCCCTGGCCACCGCCGACCTCGTGCGCTTCCTGCGCGCGGGCATCAGCGAGCGCATCATCCTGGCCGAGCTGCGCGACCGCGGCTTCGGCGAGCCGCTCGACTCCGCGCGCGAAGCGCAGCTGCGGGAAGTCGGCGCCAGCGAGACCTTGATCGTCGCGGTGCGCCGTGCCGCGCCCGCGTCCGCGCCGGCGTCCCCTGCGGTGCCCGGCCCTAAAGGCACCACCGGCGCGTCCGCGCCGCCCGACGTCGGCAGCTTCCCCACCGCCACCAGCCGCGTGCACGGGCCCACCTTCAGCACCAGCACGCGCACGGTACGCGTGCCCATCTCCGTGTTCGACAAGGCCGGGCATCCGGTCATGGGACTGCGGGGCGAGGACTTCCAGATCCAGGAGGACGGCAAGAAGCAGGAGGTCACCTACTTCAGCGGCGAACGGCGGCCGCTCCGCATCGCGCTCGCCCTCGACGTCAGCGCGAGCATGCAGAACAAGATCCGCGAGGTGGAGGCCGCCCTGCGCCACTTCATCGACCTCCTCGAGCCGGAGGACGAGATCCTCGTCCTCACCTTCAACGACAACGTGGACGTCGTCCAGGACTTCACGTCCGACCGCAATCGCCTGGGCCACGTGCTGAACATGCTCGAGCCCGCGGGCGCCACCGCCCTTTTCGACGCGGCCAAGGAGGCGATCGAGCGCCTGGCGCCCGGGGCGGCGGAGAGCAAGGCCGTCGTCCTGGTCACGGACGGCATGGACACGGTGAGCGCCACCTCGTGGGGCGAGCTGCGTGAGCTGGCCAAGCGCTCCGAAGTGCCCATCTTCTCCATCGCGCTCGGCAGCGACTTCACCTTCCGCGGCATCTATAGCGGGGGGGGACCGATCGGCCGCATTCCCGGCGGGGGCCCGGGACGCGTGCCTCGGGGGTGGCCCGGTGGAGGTGGCGGCGGCCCCGGCGGATGGCCCGGGGGCGGAGGAGGATGGCCGCGGGGTCCCGTACCGAGCTCATCCGGTTCCGGCGCCTCCGATTTCGACGCGAGCGCGCTGCTCGACCTCGCCGAGGAGACGGGCGCGCGCGTGGAAGTCTTGAAGGGCCTCGACCACGACCGCGGGAACGTCGACCGCCTCCAGGGCGCCGTGGAGGCGATCGCGATGACCCTGCGGCACCGTTACCTGGTCGGCTACGACCCCACGACGGGCAAGCGCGGCTGGCGCAAGATCAAGGTCGACGTAGACCGTCCGCAGGTCACGGCACGCGCGCGCAAAGGCTACTACTCCGAAGGCTAGCCCCTCAGCGGCTGGTCTTGACCTCCGTCCAGAGCCGGTCGTAGAGCACGGTGGCGTCCCCGATGTCCTCGATGATCTCGGTGCGCGCCACCACCTCCGCGGACGGGAAGATGGCCGGGTTGTCGCGGATCGCCGCCGGGAGCAGGGCCAGCGCGGCGCGATTCGGGCTCGAGTACTGCATGGTCCGGCAGATCTCCGCGGCCACCTCCGCCTCCATCACGAAGTCGAGGAAGGCGTGGGCCAGCTCCGGATGCGGGGCGCCGCGGGGGATGGCCAGGCTGTCCAGGAACAGGAAGGAGCCTTCCCTGGGGATGACGTAGCGGATGTCCGCGTCCTGGGCGATCGCGCGCGCGAACTGGCCGTTCCAACCCTGGGCCAGCCAGACGTCGCCCGAGAGCAACACGTCCTCGAAGTTCGAGGAGTTGTAGGCGCGCACCAGCGGCCGCTGCGCGATCAAAGCGCGCTGGGCCACCCCGAGGGGGCCCGGATCGGTGGTGTTGACGCTGAGACCGTTCCTCTTCAGCGCGGCCCCGAAGGTCTCGCGCGCGTCGTCCAGCATGAGGATCCTTCCACGGTACCGCTCGTCCCAGAGCGCGCCCCACGAGTCCACGTTCCCGACCTTGCTCTTCCGATAGGCGATGCCGGTGGTGCCCCAGAAGTACGGAACCGAATACCGGTTGTGCGGGTCGTGCGGACGATCGAGGAAGCGCGCATCCACGTTCGTGAGATGGGGCAAGGCCGAGAAGTCCAGCTCGCGCAGGAGGCCCTGGGCGATCAGGGACTGCACGGTGTAGGTGGACGGGCACACCACGTCGTAGTCCACGTTGCCCGACTGCATCTTGGCGATGAGCGCCTCGTTGCTGTCGTACACGTCGACGTTGACCCGCACGTGGTGGCGCTCCTCGAAGCGGCGCACGGTCTCGGGGGCGATGTAGTTCGACCAGATGTAGACGTTGAGCTGGCCCTGGCCGCCGGTCACGGAGCCGGGCGCGAGCAGGAACGGCGCCCCCAGCAGCGAGAGGCCGAGGACGACGGGCACTGCGACCTGACGCGGCCGCCGGCCCTGCTCCAGCCGCCAGGCCGCGAAGAGGAGGAGCACGGTTGCGGTGAGGAGCACGGTGGAGATCGCGTTGATCTCGGGGCTCAGCCCGCTGCGCACCATCGAATAGATGTGCAGGGGCAGGGTCGTGGCGCCCACGCCGGCCACGAACGACGTCACCACGTAGTCGTCGATGGAGACGGAGAAGACGAGCAAGGCCGCGGCCAGGATGCCCGGCGCGATGAGGGGCAGAGTCACGTGGCGCAGGGTCCGCCACGGGCTCGCGCCGAGGTCCATGGCCGCCTCTTCCAGGCTGCGGTCGAACCCGGCCAGGCGCGCGCGCACGACCACGACCGCGTAGGACAGGCTGAAGGCGACGTGCGCGAGCACCACCGTCACGAACCCGAGGCGCATCCCCATGGCCGCGAACAGCAGGACGAGCGACGCCGCCAGCACGATCTCGGGCAGGACGAGGGGCACGACGACCAGCGCGTCCCACGCCCCTTGCGTGCGCACGCGCAGGCGATGGAAGGCGAGGGCGGCCGCCGTCCCCGCGCCCGTGGCCAGCACGGTCGTGGCCAGCGCGATGACCACGCTGTTGCGCAGGGCGGCGAGGACGCGCTGATCGCGCAGCGCCATCGCGTACCACTCGAGCGTGAATCCTTCCCAGCGCGCGCCCAGGCGCGCCTGGTTGAACGAGAACAGGACGAGGACGATGAGGGGCGCGTAGAGGAACGCGTACACGGCGAGGGTGACCAGCGCCCCCGCGCTCGGCACGCGCGCGCGGGGTGCCGTCACCCCGACTCTCCCGAGCCCGCCTGCAGCGGCCGCCGGAAGATCCAGAGGACGAGGAGCACGCCCGCGGACAACGCGAACGACAACGCCGCGCCGAACGGGATGTCGCGCGCCACCGCGAACTGGCTCTGGATCAGGCTGCCGACGTACACGTAGCGCGCACCGCCCAGGAGGTCCGGCGCGAGGTACGCGCCCAGGGAGGGAATGAAGACGAGGATCGAGCCGGCCACGATGCCGGGCCAGGTCAGGGGCAACACGACGCGCCGCAGCACTTCGCGCGGCGGCGCGCCCAGGTCGGCGGCGGCGTCGAGAAGCGCGGGATCGAGCTTCTCCAGCGAGGCATACAGGGGAAGGATGATGAACGGCAGCTCGCCGTAGACCTGCCCCAGCAGCACCGCCGCCGGGTTGTAGAGGAGGCCCAGCGCGGGCAGGCCCAGGGAGCCCAGGGCGAGGTTGACGAGGCCTTCCGTGCGCAGCAGGAACATCCAGGCGTACATGCGCACGAGGAAGCTCGTCCAGAAGGGCAGGATCACGAGGACGAGGAGCGCGCGGCGCATGGTGGGTGGCGCGCGCCGCGCGAGCCAATAGGCGACGGGATAGCCGACGACGAGGCAGACGATCGTGGTGGCCGCGGCCAGGATCACGCTGCGCGCGAGCACGCGGATGTAGAGCGGCTCCAGCGCGCGCAGGTAGTTCTCGAGGCTCCAGCCCGGAATCACCCCGCCGTAGGCGGAGCGGCGGCCGAGAGACGCGGCCAGCATCAGGACCTGCGAGCCGCCGACGAGCACGACGAGGAGGACGACGGCGGGCGCGAGGAGCAGGACGGCCTGGCGTCGACCCGCCCTCATGACGCCGTCGGGGGCCGGCCGGGCTCGAGCCTCAAGAGCGACGCCGCATCGAACGTCACCGTCACCGCGTCACCGGTCCTGTGTCCGTTCGACGTCCCCGGCTCGGACACGGTGAGGACATCCGCCCCCGCGCGCACGCGCCACTCGCTGCGGTCGCCGAGGAAGAGCCGATCCTCGAGCACGCCCGCCACGCGGTTCTCACCGGGGCCGTCCAGGCGCAAGCGTTCCGGACGCACTCCGACCCACACCCGCTCGCCGGTGACGAATCCGGAAGCGCTCGACCGCAGGACCAATCCGTTTTCGGTGCGCACGACGGCGGCGGCGCCGTCCGCGGACTGGACCTCCACGGGCAGGATGTTGCGCACGGCCAGGAACTCGGCCACGAAGCGCGTGCGCGGGACGTCGTAGAGCTCGGCGGGCGAGCCCATCTGCTCGATCACGCCGTCGTTCATGACGGCCACGCGATCGCTGAGGGCGAGGGCCTCCTCCTGGTCGTGGGTCACGAACACGAAGGTCGTGCCCAGGCGGCGGTGGAGCGACTTCACCTCCGCCCGCATCTCCTCGCGCAGCTTGCGGTCGAGGGCGGACATGGGCTCGTCCAGCAGCAACACCTCCGGCTCGAGCACCACCGCGCGGGCCAGGGCCACCCGCTGCCGCTGTCCGCCCGAGAGCTGGTCCACGCGGCGCGCGCCCAGGCCGCTGAGGCGCACCATCTCCAGGGCACGCTCGACGAGGGGCGTGGTCTCCGCGCGCGGCCGTCCCGCCATCTCCAGCCCGAAGGCGACGTTCCCGGCGACCGTGCGATGGGGGAAGAGCGCGTAGTGCTGGAAGACGGTGTTGACGGGACGGCGGTGCGGCGGGTCGTCGGTGACATCCCTCCCGTCGAGGAGGATTCGGCCGCGGTCGGGCAACTCGAGGCCCGCGATGATGCGCAGGAGCGTGGTCTTGCCGCAGCCGGAGGGACCGAGGAGGGTCAGGAACTCGCCCGCCGCCACCTCCAGCGAGACCTCGCGCACCGCGGCCACGGCGGCGAACGACTTGGAGACTGCGCGCAAGGACACGGCGCCGCGTGCCATGGCCGGGATTCTATCCGCTGGTCAGGGCGCGGGTGAGGCGTGCGGCGGGTAGGCCTTGAGCGCGCGGTCCACTTCCGGCCCCATGCGGCCCGTCAGCGTCAACCAATACATGCGGAAGTCGCCGCGCAGCGACCAGAGCGGGTAGGTGAACGTCGCGGGGCGGTTCTTCTCGAAGAAGAAGTGGCCGACCCAGGCCGGGCCGTAGCCGAGGACGGGGGCGAGCGCCGCGCACCACGGCGCCGCCAGCGCGCCCGCGGCCAGGCTGCCCAGGACCATGGTCGTGCCCGCGAAGTGCAGGGCGCGCGTGCTGGGCCGGCTGTGCTGCGAGACGTAGAAGGGCCAGAACTCCTCGAAGCTGGCCAGGCGCGGCATGGTCGCCTCCTGCGCTGCGGTGATTATGATGGTACCGGAGGTCTCCCCGATGACGCTGCCCATCCTGTTCCTCTCCGCCCTCGCGGCGGCGCCCCCGTTCACCGCGGCCGAGATGATGCGCCTGCAGCGGATCGCGGACCCGCAGCTCTCGCCGGATGGACGATCCATCGCGTACCAGGCCACCCGCGTGGACACGACGGCCTGGACGCGCAACACCGACATCTGGGTGATCCCGGCGGCGGGCGGCACGCCGCGCCGCGTCACGGACGATGCCAAATCCGACTCGCGCCCTCGTTGGAGCCGCGACGGGCGGCGTCTCGCCTTCGTCTCCACGCGCGACGGCGGCGCACAGGTCTGGGTCGTGGACGTGGAGGGAGGAGCGCCCCGGAAGGTGACGTCGCTTCCCACGGAAGCGGGCGGCGTGCTGTGGATCGACGAGCGCACGCTCCTCGTCACGTCCGACGTGTATCCCGAATGCGCGCCGGCGTCGGGCGCGGCCTACGACGAGGCCTGCAACCGCAAGCACGTCGAGGAGGAGTCGCGGCCGGGCCGGCAAGGGCGCGTGTACGACACCCTGCCCGCGCGTCACTGGGATCATTGGGAGGACCGCCGCCGCACGCACCTGCACGCCGTGGACCTCGCGAGCGGAGCCGCGCGCGATCTCACCCCCGGCTCGACCGACGTCCCGCCGTTCACGGTCGGAGGCCCGGACGACTACGACGTGGCCCCGGACGGGAAGGAGATCGCGTTCGTGCGCAACGAGGGGCCCCTGGAGGCCGTCTCCACCAACGGCGAGCTCTACGTCGCCCCCGTCGCGGGCGGGCCCGCGACCAGGGTCTCGGGCTTGCCCGGCTACGACGGCGAGCCGCGTTACAGCCCGGACGGGAAGATGATCGCGTTCCGGGCCCAGATGCGCGCGGGCTACGAGTCCGACCGCTGGCGCCTCATGATCTACGACCGCGCCACACGCGCGGTCCGCAACCTGACGGAGCCCTTCGACCGGCATGTCGGCGACATCGCATGGTCGCCCGATTCGCGCACGCTCTTCTTCACGGCCGAAGACGACGCGCGCGTTCCGATCTTCGCCGTCGCCGCCACGGGCGGTCCCGTCCGCATGGTGGCCGGAGGCGTCAGCTTCAGCGACGTTCGGGCCGCGCCGGATGGGCGGACGCTCTTCGCGACCGCGGCCACCCTGACCCATCCCGCCGAGATCGTGCGCGTGGGAACGGATGGCACCGGGCCGACCGCGGTCACCCACGCGAACGATGCGGTCCTGGAGCCCTTCCGCCTCCTCTCCGGGGAGAACGTGCGCTACACGGGCGCGGCGGGCAAGACCGTGCAGGCCTGGATCGTGAAGCCCCCCGACTTCGATCCCGCGCGCCGCTATCCCCTGCTCGTCCTCATCCACGGGGGCCCGCAGGGGGAATGGGGCGAAAGCTGGAGCTACCGCTGGAACCCGCAGGTCTTCGCGTCCGCCGGCTACGTCGTGTTCATGCCCAATCCGCGTGGGTCCGTCGGATGGGGTCAGGAGTTCATCGACGACGTCAACGGCGACTGGGGCGGCCGCGCCTACGAAGACGTGATGCGCGGCACCGACTTCGCGGAGGCGCTGCCCTACGTGGACAAGGGCCGCACGGCGGCCGCCGGCGCGTCCTACGGCGGGTACATGGTGGACTGGATCGCCGGCCACACCGACCGCTACCGCGTGCTCGTGTCTCACGACGGCGTCTTCGACCTGCGGTCGATGTACGGCGCCACCGAGGAGCTGTGGTTCCCGGAATGGGAGTTCCGCGGCACCTATTGGGCGAACCCCGAGATGTACGAGCGCTGGAGCCCGAGCCGCTTCGTCCAGGGCTTCAAGACGCCCACGCTGGTCGTGCACAGCGAGCTGGACTATCGCGTGCCCCTCGAGCAGGGCCTCGGCATGTTCACGGCCCTGCAGCGGCAGGGCGTCCCCTCGCGCCTGCTCGTCTTCCCCGACGAGGGCCACTGGGTGCTGCAGCCCGCCAACGGCGTGCGCTGGTATCAGGAAGTCCTGGGCTGGCTCGACCGCTGGATGAAGCCGGCGGCCCCGTGAAGGCCTTCGCCTACGCCGAGCGCTGGGGGCACGAGGAGGTCGTGCTCCTGCGCGACGCGCGCTCGGGGATGCGCGCGATCATCGCGATGCACGACACCACGCTCGGCCCCGCCATCGGGGGCACGCGCATGCGCGCGTATCCCTCCGAGGACGACTCCCTCCTCGATGCCCTCCGCCTGGCCAAGGCCATGACCTACAAGAGCGCGATGGCGGGGATGCGCTACGGCGGGGGCAAGGCCGTCATCATCGGCGATCCCGCGCGCGACAAGACGGACGCGCTCTTGACCGCGTACGCGCGGGCGGTCGAGCGCCTGGGCGGCCGCTTCCACACGGGCACGGACATGGGCCTGGACGAGCGCGACATCAAGGTCATGTCCCGCGTGACCCGTCATGCCACCCACACCGCGCCCGGAGCGCGCATCGACTCCGCCGACCTGGCCGCCCTGGGCGTGTTCGCGTCCATCGAGAAGGCGGCCCAGGGGCTCGGCCGTCCCTTGCGCGGCCTGCATGTCGCCGTGCAGGGACTGGGCGAGGTGGGAGGACGGCTGGGACGACAGCTCGCGGATGCGGGGGCGCGGCTCACCGTTGCCGACATCGCGCCCGGGCGCGTCGGCCACGCCGTGAGCGTGTGGGGGGCCCGGGCCGTGGCGCCCGAGGCGATCTACGACGTGGAGGCGGACGTCTTCTCGCCCAACGCCGCCGGCGGCGTGCTCGACGAGACGACGATCGCGCGGCTGCGCTGCCGGGCGGTGGTGGGGGCGGCCAACGAGCAGTTCGCGGACGACGGCGCGGGCGAGGCGCTGCACGCGCGCGGCATCCTCTACGGCCCGGACTACGTCGTGAACGCGGGCGGCCTGCTCTCCGTCCTCTTCGAGACGGGCGAGCTGGACGAGCGCGGGATCACCGCGCGCGTGCGCGGGATCGCGGACACGCTCGCGGACGTGTGGACCCGGGCGCGGCAGGAAGGGGCGCCGCCCCACCGCATCGCGGACCGGATGGTCGAGGAGCGGCTGGCCGCGGCGCGCGCGGCACGCCTGGAGGCGAGATGAAAGCCAGGATCCGAGGGGCGGAGATCGCCTACGACGTGCGCGGCCAGGGGCCCGCGCTGCTCCTGCTGCACGCCTTCCCGCTCGGCCTCGCCCAGTGGGACGAGCAGGCGCGCGCGCTCTCCGGCGCGTTCCAGGTGGTGCGGTTCGATGCCCGCGGGTTCGGCGGCTCGCCGCCCGGCGACGGACTGCTGACGATGGAGCGCATCGCGGACGACGCCGCCGGTCTCCTGGACCACCTGCAGATCGGGGCCGCGACCGTTTGCGGCCTCTCCATGGGCGGCTATGCCGCCTTCGCATTCGTGCGCAACCACTCCACGCGCTTGCGCGGGCTCGTCCTCGCCGACACCAAGGCCTCCGCGGACAGCGACCAGGCCCGCCGCGTGCGCGCGGAACAGGCGGACAAGGTGCGCAAGGAGGGGACGGCCGCGATCGTCGACTCCGTCCTGCCCAAGCTCCTCGGGAAGACGACGCACGAGACGCGGCCGCCGGTCGTGACGCGCGTGCGCGACCTCATCCTGCCCAATCCCCCGCGGGGCGTCACGGACGCGCTGGCCGGCCTGGCCGCCCGCGCGGATTCGACGCCGACCTTGCGTCAGATCCGCGTGCCGACGCTCGTCGTGTGCGGCGAAGAGGACGCCATCACGCCGCCCGCGGAGGCGGAAGCGCTGCAGGCGGGGATCGCGGGCAGCGCGCTGGAGCTGATCCCGAAGGCCGGGCACCTCTCGAACCTGGAGGCGCCGGACGCCTTCAACCGCGTGCTGGAGGCTTTCCTCCGCCGGGTGGGCTGACCGGCTCCGGCGCCGGAGGGACGAGCGCCCGCACCACGTGCATGTGCAGGAGCGAGTTGCTCGCGACCGCGTGACCCGTCTCCAGGAAGCGCGGCCCGCCGTCGAAGTCCGTGAAGCGCCCGCCCGCCTCTTCGACCAGGACCTTGAGGGCCGCGATGTCCCAGGGCCGCACCCCCGCCTCGAGCCAGGCTTCGGCGCGGCCGGTGAGGAGCTGGATGCAGCCGGCCACGTCTCCGTAGCAGCGGGCGGAGGCGGCGCTCGCGATCAAGGACCGCACGCCGTCGGCGCGCGACCCCGCGTGCAGCGCCTTGAGCTCGCCCACGGAGAGGGTCGCCTCCGACCACTCCGCGACCCTGGAGACGGCGAGACGCTCGCCGTCGCGCCAGGCCCCGAGTCCGCGGCCCGCGAAATACGTCTCGCCGAGGGCGGGCAGGCCGACCGCGCCCGCCACGATGTCACCGTCCACCTCGAGCGCGACCAGCGGCCCCCAGAACGAGCCGCCGCGCGCGAAGCCGCGCGTGCCGTCGAGGGGATCGATGATCCAGCGGCCGCCCGTGCCTTCATGGGCGCCGCTCTCCTCGGCCAGGATCGCGTGCTCGGGGAAGGCGAGGCGGATGACGTCGAGGATCGCCGCCTCGGAGTCGCGGTCGGCCGCGGTGACGGGCGTGCGGTCCGGCTTCATGTCCACCACGACGTCCTTGCGCCAGTAGTGCAGGCTGGCCGCGGAAGCGGCGAGGACGGCGTGGCGCGCGGTGTCCATCGCCTTCTGGACGTCGACCGGAGCGGGCATGGAAGTGCGACAACTCTAGGACGATTCGCGTCCGGAGAGAAGTCCCGCCTCAGGCACGCGGACGAATGCGCCCTCCAAGGCGCCGCGCGGGGCGGCGGGGCGGGCGGGTCTCCCGCTCGGCCGGCCGCGGCGGGGCCGGGCACGGCCGCTCGAGCGGCGGCGCGGCCGCCGGTTCACGCCAGTAGATCCAGCCGCGCGCCCCCATCCACGCCAGCAGGCGGTCGCAGAAGAAAGCGAGCGCGGCCACGCCCGTCAGGGCAGGCCAGTTCTCCATCACACCTCGATCGAAATCCACGAAGGAGACTCGGAACCGCAGCCCGCGGCCACCATCGTGGGTCTGTGGCTGCCGCGCCAGCGGCGGCGACGGTCCGGCGATCGGAGCTCTCAGGAGAGAAGCGGCGGCCCTCGTTCGAAGGTGGCCGCGGGACGGCGGGAGCCGGCCGGGCGCTCGCCGGAGCCCGCGAGCCCGGTCCAGGCGGCAGGCGGGCGGTCGGCAGTCCGGCCGCCCAGTGATGCCAGGCCGCGCTCGACCCGCGAGACACCGGCCCGGCGCGACAACCGGGCGCGGTAGAGGACGGGAGCCACGGACACGGTGGGCCGTGCCCAAGCGGGCGGGCGCGGACGCGAGGGCGTGGAGAGCGCGGCCGTGTGGACGCCCGCCGCCGGATGTACGGACGGCGACCCGGCCAGGGCGACGCCAAGTGCGAGTGAGACCAGCACGCTCATCCGTGCCGACGATACTACAGGCGCGGCCTCAGGCCACCGCGTCGCCCTCGCCGGCGGAGGCATCGCGCGCGCGCGAAGGGAACAGGACACGCAGCCCCAGGACGCGCTCGCGCCGGCGCTCCGCTTCCAGGTTCCGGGTCCGCGCCTGGAGGAGGTCGGTGAGGGAGACGATCCCCACCAGGCGCCGGCCCTCGCCGCGCTCCACCACGGGCAGGCGCGTGCGGCCGGTCTCCGCCATGCGATGGACGACGACACGCAGCGGCTCGTCCGGATAGGCGATCACGGGCGCGGGACGGATGACGTCGGTCAGGCGCGCGGGCGCCTCCGGCGTGTGGGGCCGGTCGGCAAGGTGCAGGAGGTCCGAGCGCGTGGCCAGGCCCGACAACCGGCCTTCTCCGTCCACCACCGGATACAGCCGCTCCTCGCGGCCGACGGGGTCGCCGTGCAGCCAGCGCGGCAGGTCGTCCAGGGTGAGGCCCGCGGGCAGCGCGACCACGCGCGTGCGCATGACCTCGCGCACGAACAGGATCTCCAGCGGGTCGGTCGCGTACTCGCGCGTGAGGTGGAAGCCGCGGCGGCTGATCTTCTCGGTGAGGATCGAGCGGCGCAGGGTCAGCACGGTGAACGCGTGCGCCATGCTGGTGGCCACGAGCAGCGGCAGCATCATGTTGACGTCGTGGGTCAGCTCCAGCGCGAACACGACTCCGGTGAGCGGCGAGCGCATGGTGCCGCCCAGGATCGCGCCCATGCTGACGAGGGGCCAGAAACCCGCGCCCTCGAAGGGCAGGACCATCGCTTCCAGTCCCCCCAGCGCGCCGCCCATCATGAGCAGCGGCGCCAGCACGCCCCCGGACGTCCCGGAGCCGAGCGACACGGCCCAGATGGTGGACTTCACGATCAGGATGCCAAGGATCAGGTGGCGCGGCACGTCGCCCTGAAGGAGCGAGCCGATCGTTTCGTAGCCGACGCCGAGCGCCTCCGGGAAGACGAGGCCGCCGATGCCGATGGCTAGACCGCCCAGGGCCGGCCACCACATCCAGTGGATGGGCAGCTTCTGGAATCCGTCTTCGGCCGCGTACACGGCGAGGGTGAGAAGCGCGGACAGCGCGCCCGCGAGAAGGCCGGCCACCACGCAGCCGGCCAGGCCCGCCGGCCCGATGAAAGCGGGATGCGGCACCACCGGGAAGAGCGGCCCCATGCCGATGATGTAGCGCCGGGCCGCGGCGCCCGTCGCGCTGGCCAGGGCGACGGGGATGAAGCTGCGCGGCTTCCACTCGAAGAGGAGGAGCTCCACGGCGAGGAGCACGGCCGCCACCGGCGCCGCGAAGGTCGCGGACATGCCGGCGGCGGCGCCGGCCACGAGGAGCGTCCGCCGCTCCGCCGCCGTCAGGTGGAAGAGCTGCGCGATCATGGAGCCGAAGGCGCCCCCGGTCATGATGATCGGGCCTTCCGCGCCGAAGGGGCCGCCGGAGCCGATGGAGATGGCGGACGAGAGCGGCTTGAGGAGGGCCACCTTCGGCTCGACCTTGCCGCCCTTGAGCAGGATGGCCTCGATCGCCTCCGGAATGCCGTGGCCGCGGATACGCTCGGATCCGTAGCGGGCCATGAGGCCGATGACGAGGGCGCCCGCCACGGGGACGAGGACCTCGAGCCACCCGAGGTGGTTGCCCGCGGGCGACACCATCTCCGACGACCAGCGCTGGAAGAAGAACAGGTTCGTGAAGAGGCCGATCAGCTTCAGGAGGGCCAGGGCCACGTACGAGGAAACGACGCCGATGACGATGGCGAGCAATGAGAGCGGGATCACGCGGCGCGTGGTGGTGAAGTCGCCCAGGCGGTCCGAGCTCTCGTCGTGGCCGAGGCGGGACCAGAGTCCGAAGAGGCCGGCGGAGGGCGGGGCGTCGGATGCGGCGTCGGTTTCGGCGGTCAAGCGGAGAGGTGTCGCGGTTGAAGAAGAGTCACGATAAATATCGTAACACGATACATAATCGCCACGTGAAGGTAAGCCAGGCGGAGTACGAGGCCCTCGCCGACTTCCGGCAGGCCGTGCGCGAGTTCCTGCGCTTCAGCGAGACGGCGGCGGCCGCGGCCGGGCTGACGCCGCGCCAGCACCAGGCCCTGCTCGCCCTCCAGGGCAACCGGGGGCCCGCCCTCCTCAGCGTCGGCGCGCTGGCCGAGCGGCTCTACGTCCGCCACCACAGCGCGGTGGGCCTGGTGGACCGGTTGGCCGCCCTCGGACTCGTCGCCCGGCGGCCCGGGAAGCCGGACCGGCGGCGCGTCCTCGTCGCGCTCACCGCCCGCGGCCGGCGGGTCCTGGAGGGCCTGAGCGCGGCCCACCGGGAGGAGCTCCGGCAGCTCGGTCCCCGCCTGCGGTCGGCCCTGGAGGCAGTGACCCTTCCAACCTTGCGCGGGCGGGCGGCGTCTCAAGGGACCAGGGAGGTCTCATGAGGACAGGTATGGCTTGGGCGGCCGGCGCGGCCGCGCTCCTGCTGGCGGGAACGGCGTCCGCGCAGGATTTCCAGTGGCACGGGCGGGTGGCGGCGGGCAAGACGGTGGAGATCAAGGGCGTGAACGGCGCCATCGACGCCACGGCGGCCGCCGGCGACGAGGTCGAGGTCACCGCCACCAAGAGGGGGCGGCGCAGCGATCCGGGCTCGGTGCGGATCGAGGTCGTGGAGCACGGCGAGGGCGTGACCATCTGCGCGGTCTACCCGGACGTGGACGGGCGGCGCAACGAATGCCGCGCCGGAGACGGCGGGCACATGAGCACCCGCGACAACGACGTGAACGTGCACTTCACCGTCCGCGTCCCGCGCGGCGTGGCCTTCGCGCCCCGGACCGTCAACGGCGACGTCGCGGCGGAAGGCCTGGAGGGCGACGTGAGCGTCCGTACCGTCAACGGCTCCGTCGAGGTCTCGACCACGGGACATGCGGACGCGCAGACGGTGAACGGCTCCATCCGGGCCAGCGCCGGGCGGGCGGACTGGAGCGGCGACGCCGAGTTCAAGACGGTCAACGGCAGCATCACGGTGACCCTGCCCTCCTCCACCTCCGCCGACGTGCGCGCGGAGACGGTCAACGGCACGATCGAGACGGACTTTCCTCTCACCGTGTCCGGACGCGTGTCACGGCGGCACCTCTCCGGCACCATCGGCGGCGGCGGCCGGGCCCTGGAGATGGAGACGGTCAACGGCTCGATCCACCTCCGGAAGTCGTCCTAGCGTTCCCACCCCGCCGTCTTCCACGCGCCGGAAATTGGCGGCGGGACCATGGTCCCGCCGCCACGCGTTTGATACGATTCGCACCCCCGAGCGTTCCCGCTCGCCACCAGCGAGGTGCTCCATGCGAATCGGCGTTCTGCGCGGCCGCGAGAACTCCTTTCCCGAGGCGTTCGTGGCCAAGGTCAACTCCATGGGCCGGGGCGTGGAGGCCGAGTTCGTCCAGCTCGGGGCCACGAAGCTCAACGAGCCCGTGCCCTACCGCGTGATCCTCGACCGCATGAGCCACGAGGTCCCCTACTACTCGGTCTACCTGAAGATGGCCGCGCTGCAGGGGACCTACGTCATCAACAACACGTTCTGGCGCTCCGCGGACGACAAGTTCTTCGGCTACTGCGCGGCGGAGAAGCTGGGCATCGCGGAGCCGCGCACCGTCGTCCTGCCCAACCGCGAATACGTGGACGACGTGACGGCGGAGAGCCTGCGCAACCTGTGGCCGACGGACTTCGCGTATTACGCCGAGTTCGTGGGTCTGCCCTGCATCATGAAGCCGGCCTTCGGCGGGGGATGGAAGGACGTCTACAAGATCCACGACCTGGACGAGCTGATGTCGCGCTACAACGAGTCACGCCACAAGACGATGATGCTGCAGGAGCTCGTCACCTGGGACCTGTACATCCGCGTGCCCACCATCGGGCGGCGCTGGGCTCGCGCCATCCGTTATGACCCCGCCCCGGGCGGACTCGGCGGCTACAACCAGGACTACGACATCCTGCCCCGCGACATCCGCGACAAGTCGGAAGAGCTGTCGCTGGACTTCAACCGGGCCCTCGGCTACGACATGAACGCCCTGGAGTTCGCGTTCAAGGACGGCAAGTACTACGGCATCGACCTCACCAACTACACGCCCGATCTCGACTACCGCAGCCTCAAGGACGCCCACTTTCCCTGGGCGGTCGAGCGCATGGCCGAGTTCGCGGTGGAGAAGGCGCTGTCCAACGAGCCGACCCCGTCCGTGCCCGACTTCCGCAGCTTGATGCTGCGGTAAAGGCGCGACGCCGAGCCGGATTCATTCCGGCGAGGCGGAGGGGTGGGTCCTAAGGGAGGGGCGCGGCACAGCGCCCCTCCCTACGCAATGAAGTCACCCGCGCCACGGACGCAGGCGCGGCCACCACCGGCGCACGGCCGCGCAGTAGGCCGCGTAGTCCGCGCCGAAGCGAGCGCTCAAGCTGGGCTCTTCGTACACCAGCACCCAGAGATGGACCGTGACCCAGAAGAGCGCGGCATAGGCCAGGACCCGCCGGCTCCCGAAGAACAGGGCCTGGCCGACGACGATCCA
>Ga0207648_10001986_pt1 | contig 22344 bp, 24 predicted proteins | sample KBSMisM32_FD_184310 | JGI IMG/M metagenome (GOLD analysis project Ga0207648, IMG submission 184310) | Miscanthus rhizosphere microbial communities from Kellogg Biological Station, Michigan, USA - KBS Miscanthus M3-2 (SPAdes) (version 2) | ecosystem: Host-associated > Plants > Roots >...
ACGGCCCCGACGTCTTCTCCGGTATCAGCGAGCACGTGCCGACGGTTTCGAAGGCGGCGGCGGTCAACGGCGATTGTGCCGACGCCGCAACGGTCGTGACCGCTTCGGACACGGCCGTCGACGATGCTGTTGTCGCGGCCGTGGCTGAGGTCGCCGCGGTCGCGGACGTGGCAGATGATGCGGCGGCGTCGGTTGCCGGTGTCGTCGCAGCCACAGACGATGCCGACGGCGACGAGCTCGAACATGCCGCGCCGGCGAGGCCGAGTACGGCCAATCCGCCCAGGCGCAAGAACGCGCGGCGGTCGGCGAGATCGGAGGGAAGGTCACGAATCGGCGACTTGGTCATGGGTGCAATCCAACACCGGTTGCCTCCGGATCACCCAAGATCTCCTTGAGAACCAGTTGAGAATTTCGGGTCGGGCCTACGACCAAAGTCGGACCCACTCTTCCAATCCACTCCTGAGTCGGCTGCGAACGAGCGCTACCAGATCCACTTCGGGAGGAAACACATGAACGAGGAATCACCGTCAACATTTTCGGCAACGGTGCCCGCCGCCAAGCCTCGGCGCCGCCGCTCCATGATGACCATCGCAGGCGTCGCCATGGCCGGTCTCGCCGCCAGCGTGGCGCTGTACGGCGTCACCGCGTCCGCCACGACGAGCGCTTCCACTGATCCGTCACGGCCGATCCGCGTCGACCAGACCGACGGCTACGCCGACGGCAAGGTCGTCGTCTTCACGTACGGCCAGAACTACCAGTGCGTGCACGAACCGTTCGATGATCGCGATGGCGACGGGGTGCCCGCAGCGCAGGACCCCGACGAGTTCCAGAAGCCCATCTGCGAGGTCGGGTTCGGCACCAAGGTCGGCATCGACCCGGCCGGCGAACCGGCAGGCGAAACCGAGGACCTGTTCGTGATCGTGCCCTTCTTCGACGCCGACCACGACGGCGAGGCAGCGGGCGGTCTCGCTCCGACCCTGCAGAGCATCTTCGGAATGGTTCCCGACGCGTTCGACCCGACCCCAGGCGTGCCCGTGCAGTGCCCCGAGCCCGGCGGCTCGTTGAGCCAGCAGAAGGGTGCTTTCGGCACCTGCACGATGCACCCGACCCAGATCGACTACGCCCAGTTGCTCAGCGAGGTGCGACCCGACCTGTTCGCCGGTCTGAAGAACCTCGACCTGCCGTTGGTGAACCACAGCCACATCATCCGGGGTGCGAACTTCAACCCGGTGTGGTGGCACCTCAAGGTCGTGCTGGTCACCGACCAGAACGCATGGCCCGACGTGAACGGCACCAAGGGAATCCGATCGGTCGACGACATCACCGCCGCCCAGGCCAAGGGCCAGGCGCTGGCGACGATCAACAGCAACTTCTTCCTGTTCTTCGGTTCCCGCGAACTTCACCATCACTGAGTTCGATCACAGTCTTGACGGCAACGGACGCGGAGTGGCCCCGGGGAAACCCGGGGCCACTCTCGCGGGTGACTTGTCCGAAGTGTGTCGACTGGACAGGATGAGCGGGTGTTCGCCCGGCGGCTGATGTTGATCTCGATTGCGTTGACGCTGGTGGTGATGGCCGGATGCACGTTCGGGCCTCCATCGGTGGCCACGACCACGACGCAGGCGTCGACCACCACGACATCGTCGACCACCACGTCGACGACCTCCACCACGACCACCTCGACAACGACCACGACCACCACGACGCTGCCGCCCACGACGACGAGCACGACGATCCCGTTGGTCACGGAGGGCGCGGTGGCCATCGTGGCCAACGCCTCGGGTGTCACCGGTGCTGCGGCGCTGCTGACGCAGGAGTTGAGTTCACTCGGCTTCCACATGGGCGACGCGACCAACAGCGCAGGTGTCGAGGAGCGGCTCGACGTCAGCAAGGTGTACTACCTGCCTGCAGGCGTCGACGTGGCCAACTCGATCGGGCGGGCCATGGGTGGCATCGCGGTCAGTCGCATGCCGACGCCGGTATCGATCACCGGAGGTCCGGCCCGGCTCGGCGACGCGACCGTCGTCGTGATGCTCGGCAAGGACATCGCCAACAACAAGCCGATTGTGCCCGGCACCTAGGACTGCGCGTCGTCGTTCTCGAACCGATAGCCCATACCTGAGTCGGTGATGAAGTGCCTCGGCCGGGCGCCGTCGGCTTCGAGCTTGCGACGAATGTGCGCCATGTGCACCCGCAACAGGTTGGGATCCGGGTCATAGGAGGCACCCCACACCGCGGTGAACATCTGCCGATAGGTGACGAGGCGACCGGGGTGACGCACGAGGTGTTCGACGATCGCCCACTCGGTCGGCGTCAGCCGGACCTCGCCTTCGTTCGACCGATCACCGTGGAACGCCCGGTGCCCAGCCAGGTCGAGACGGAAGGAGGGCGTGGCCACCTCGGCGACGGCCTCGTCGCCGGTGGGAATGCGTCGCAAGACCGCACGCACGCGTGCCAACAGTTCGGCCATGCCGAAGGGCTTCGTCACGTAGTCGTCGGCGCCGGCATCGAGCGCGGCGACCTTCGACCGCTCGTCGTCGCGCACTGTCAACACGATGATGGGCATCGTCGTCCATCCCCGCAGCGCTTCGATGACGAGCACGCCGTCCATGCCGGGGAGCCCGAGGTCCAGCAGCACCACGTCGGGATGCTCGACGGCCGCGACCTGCATGGCCTGTTCGCCGCTGTCGGCTTCGAAGACCTCGTAGCCCCGCACGCCGAGGTGCAGGCTCAACGCCCGGCGAATCTGCGGCTCATCATCGACCACCAACACGCGGTTCACGGGGCATCCCTCGCTGCCACAGGCAGCGCGATGACGACCGTCAGTCCGCCCCCCGGGGTGTCGTCGAGCTCGACCCGGCCGTGCATCGCGTCTACGAAACCCTGAGCAATCGACATTCCCAATCCCACGCCGTCGGCCGAACGAGCGTCACCGAGTTGTTGGAACGGCGCCATCACCTTCGTGCGCATCGCGTGCGGAATGCCGGGCCCACGGTCGATCGTGCAGATACGGATCTCCTCGCCGACAACCCCGACCGTGACCCGCACGGGATCGTCACCGCCGTGGTGCAACGCGTTCGTGATCACGTTGTAGAGACTGCGCTCGAGCAGCGCCGCATCTGCCGACGCGGCAGGCAGTCCTTCGGGCACGTCGACCTCCACATCGTCCGCCGCGCAACCGACGCCGTGAAGCGCTGCGGCGATCGACTCGGCAACGTCGATCGGCTGACAGTTCACGGCCACCGCTCCGGTCTGCAGCCGGCTGGCGTCGAGCAAGTTGCCGACGAGTCGGTTGAGCCGGTCGGCCTCCTCGTCGACGATCACCAACGCATCGCGGACGTCCTCGGGGCGCCACTGAACGCCCGGCTCGAGCAATCCCGAGACCATCGCCTTGATCGAGGCGAGCGGAGTGCGCAGGTCGTGCGACACGGCGCGCAGCAGCGCCGTGCGAACTGCGTCGATCTGGGCGAGCGCTTCGGCCTCCGCGGCATCGCGGCCCAGTTCCGAGCGTTCGATGGCGACTGCCAGTTGATCGGCCAACGCACGCACGACTCGTTGATCGTCGGAGCTCAGCGGGCGTCCGTACAGCTCGAGTCGATGCCCGCCCTGCGGGCCGATCGCCTCGCCAAGGTGCACGGTGATGACCGGTGCCTGCTCGATGCGATCGTTCGGCGAAGTGTCGTACGGCGCGTGCAGACCGGTGTCGGAGACGAGCCGAACACGGTCGAGTTCGAACGTCGATCGGAGCTGCTCGACAAGGCTCGGCAACGCGTCGGGATCTGCCGCCATCGTCGCCGCGGACCTCGCCAGCGCGGCGGCTTCCACACGAGCGCGTTGCGACTCGAGCGCCCTCTGCGCGGCAGTGTCGACCAGGGTGCCGACGGCGATGGCCACACCGACGAACACGCAGAGGCTGACGATGTTCTCCGGTTCGGCGATCGTCAACGTGTAGTAGGGCACGACGTAGTACCAGTTGACGAGCAGCGACGCCACGACGGCTGCGACCGCGGCCACCAACCGTCCGCCGATGGCGGCGATGATCAGCACCATCGTGAGGAAGATCAACAGCTCCGTCGACAGGGCTATCGAGTCACGGAACGGAACCGTGACGGCGATGAGCAACGGCAGGCCGACGATCGTCAACGCCCATGCGGCCTGCCGGCGGCGCGGCGTGCGTCGCTCGTCGGGACGGCGCATCGGCTTGTGCGGAGGGGCGTCCTGCGGATCGGCGATGACATGCACGTCGAGGTGCTGGGCAGAGCGGATGACCCGCGCCGCGAACGACCCGTGGACGAGCTCGTGCAGGCGGGTCCGGCGACTGGCGCCGAGCACGAGTTGCGTGGCCTTCTCCGCCTTGGCGAAGGAGACGAGACCTTCGGCGGGCGATGGTGCCACAACGTCGTGGACTCGGCCGCCGAGTTGCTCGACCAACTGACGCTGCACCGACAGCAGCTCCGCGTCGTCGCGGCTCAACCCATCCTCGCCGGTCACGTGCACACCGACCAGATCGCCACCGATCCGGCCGGCCATGCGTGCCGCGCGGCGGATCAACAGGTCGCCGCCGCGTCGACCGGTGATGCCGACGACGATCCGCTCACGGGTCTCCCATGTGTCGGTGATGCCGTGCCGTTCCCGATATGTCGCCAGAGACTCTTCGACACGATCGGCCACCCACAGAAGAGCGAGCTCGCGCAGTGCGCCGAGATTGCCGGGTCGGAAGTAGTTGCTCATCGCCGCATCGATTCGATCGGCCGGATAGATGTTGCCGTGCGCCATCCGCCGGCGCAGCGCTTCGGGCGTCATGTCGACGAGCTCGATCTGGTCGGCGCGGCGAACGATCGCGTCGGGAACCGTCTCGCGCTGCACCGTGCCGGTGATCTCGGTGATCACGTCGTTGAGCGATTCGAGGTGCTGCACGTTCAACGTCGTGATGACGTCGATGCCTGCATCGAGCAACCGCTCGACGTCCTGCCAGCGCTTGCCGTTGGCCGACCCGGGAGCGTTGGTGTGGGCGTACTCGTCCACCAACACGATGTCGGGGTGGCGGGCGAGAATGGCATCGGTGTCCATCTCGTTCAGCACGGTGCCGCGGTAGTCGACGGTCAGCCGCGGGACGACCTCGAGATCGCCCAGCTGCGATTGCGTCTGCGAGCGGCCGTGCGTCTCGACAAGCCCGACCACGACGTCGGCACCGCGATCCTTGCGCCGGTGGCCCTCGCCCAGCATCGCGAAGGTCTTGCCGACTCCCGGCGCTGCGCCGAGGTAGATCCGCAAGGAACCGCGCGGCATCGGCTCAGTCTGCCAGTCCCGTGTGCAAACGGGTCGAAGGAGTCACCCGGCGCCCGCTCGTTCGTCGAGCGCCAGGTTCAACTCGACGACGTTCACACCAGGGTCGCCGAGCACCCCCAGTGAGCGTCGGTCGGTGTACTTGTCGACGAGCCGGTCGACATCGGCGCGGTCGAGTCCGCGTTGCGCGGCAACTCGGCCGCTCTGCAGTCTGGCGTTGGCGACCGAGATGTGTGGATCGAGGCCTGACGCCGACGCGGTGACCGCGTCGACGGGCACCAGAGCATCGGACGCGAGTCCGTTCTCCCGACGGTAGGCGGCGACGCGGTCGGCGACGGCCTTCAACAAATCAGGAGAGCTCGGACCGAGGTTGCTGCCCGAGCTCGCCGACCCGTCGTAGCCCTCGCCCGCCGCCGACGGCCGCGGATGGAAGTACTGCGCCGCACTGAACGACTGGCCGATCAGCTTGCTCCCGACGACGACACCGTCGCGTCGGATGAGCGATCCGTCGGCCTTGTCGTTGAAGGCCAACTGACCGACCGCGGTACTGAGCAGCGGATAGGCGACGCCGCAGACGAACGTGAACACCAGCACCATCGTCAGTGCGGGACGTAGTTGACGGAACAGGGCGCGCATGTCAGTTCACCACTCCAATCGCGGTTATGGCGATGTCGATGAGTTTGATGCCGATGAACGGGGCGATGATCCCGCCGAGCCCGTACACCAACAGGTTTCGGCGCAGCACGACGGCCGCTGCCTCGGCACGGAATCGCACACCGCGCAGCGCCAGCGGCACGAGGGCGATGATGATCAACGCGTTGAAGATGACCGCCGACAGAATCGCCGAACGTGGACTACCGAGGTGCATGACGTTGAGCGCGTCGAGCGCCGGGAGCACGCCCGAGAACATGGCCGGGATGATCGCGAAGTACTTGGCGACGTCGTTCGCGATCGAGAAGGTTGTCAGCGAGCCCCGCGTGATCAGCAGCTGCTTGCCGACCTCGACGATCTCGATCAGCTTCGTCGGATTGCTGTCGAGGTCGACCATGTTGCCTGCTTCTTTCGCGGCCTGAGTACCGGTGTTCATCGCCACACCGACGTCGGCCTGGGCAAGCGCCGGTGCGTCGTTGGTGCCGTCACCGGTCATCGCTACGAGGTTTCCGCCCGCCTGTTCGCGCTTGATCAACGCCATCTTGTCCTCGGGCGTCGCCTCGGCGAGAAAACCGTCGACCCCCGCCTCTTCGGCGATCGCCGCAGCGGTCAACGGGTTGTCACCGGTGATCATGATGGTCCGGATGCCCATCGATCGCATGTGGTCGAACCGTTCGCGCATGCCCGGCTTCACCGTGTCTTTCAAACGGATCACGCCGAGCACCTTCCAGTTCTCACCGGGCGCGTGATCGATCACGACGAGCGGCGTTGCGCCGTCCTTCGAGACCTGTTCGACGATTGGCAGCACCTCGAGCGGGAACATCCCGCCCTCGGCCTCGACGAATCGACGCACGGAATCCGCGGCACCCTTGCGCACCTGGCGGCCGTCGGTCATGTCCATCCCCGACATCCGCGTCTGCGCGGTGAACGGGACGAGCACCGCGCCCGCATCTTCGACGATGGACACCGAGAACTCGTTCACGCCGAGATCGACGATCGAGCGGCCCTCGGGTGTCTCGTCGGCCAGCGACGACACGACAGCCGCCTCTGCGAGCGCGGCTGAGCTGACCCCGGTGACTGGTATGAACTCGGCGGCCTGTCGCGACCCGAACGTGATGGTGCCGGTCTTGTCGAGCAATAGCGTCGTGCAGTCGCCGGCGGCCTCGACGGCGCGGCCCGACATCGCCAGCACGTTGCGCTGCACCAGTCTGTCCATCCCGGCGATGCCGATCGCCGACAGCAGCCCACCGATCGTCGTCGGGATCAAGCACACCAGCAGGGCGATGAGGACGACGATGCTCTGCTCGGCGCCCGAATAGATGGCGAACGGCTGCAGCGTCGTGACGGCGAGCAGGAAGACGATGGTCAGCCCGGCGAGCAGGATCGACAGGGCGATCTCGTTCGGCGTCTTCTGGCGGTCGGCGCCTTCCACGAGAGCGATCATGCGATCGAGGAATGTCTCGCCGGGCTTGGCCGTGATGCGCACGACGATCTCGTCGCTCAGCACACGTGTGCCACCCGTGACCGCTGACCGATCGCCGCCCGATTCGCGAATGACGGGGGCCGACTCACCCGTGATCGCCGATTCGTCGACGGTCGCGATCCCCTCGACGACCTCGCCGTCACCGGGGATGATCTCACCGGCCACGACGACGCACAGGTCGCCGACCTGCAATGCGGAGGAGGCCTTCTGTGAGGTCGAGCCGTCCGCCATTCGCAGCGTCGCGATGGTGTCGGCACGTGTCTTGCGCAGCGCAGCGGCCTGCGCCTTGCCGCGACCTTCGGCCATCGCTTCGGCGAAGTTGGCGAACAGCACGGTGAACCACAGCCAGGCCGCGACAAGTCCGGCGAACGCGTTCTGGGAAGCAGAGTTGTTACCGAGGTCGCGGACGAACAGGTAGGTCGTCAACACCGAGCCGACCTCGACGATGAACATCACCGGGTTGCGCATCATCGTGCGCGGATTCAGCTTCTTGACGGCATCGACGACGGCGGTGGCGATGATCGCCGGATCGAAGATCGACCGCGCCCCGGGCGCCCGCCGACGCACCTTCGGTGGACGCGGTTCGGCTCGTTGCAGTGTGGAAGTCATCGGGACAGGTGCTCCAGGATCGGGCCCAGTGCGAGCGCGGGGAAGAACGTCAGGCCGGCGACGATCACGATCACTCCGGCAACGAGGAATCCGAACATCGGCGTGTGCGTCGGCATGGTCCCGGCGGTCGCGGGCACCTTCGGCTTGCGCGCCAACGCGCCGCCGATCGCCAGCGCCGGGATGATCGTCAGGAATCTGCCCATCAGCATCGAGATCCCTTGAGTGGTCGTGTACCACAGCGTGCCCGTGCCTTGGAACGCGAACGCCGAGCCGTTGTTGTTGGCGGTCGACGCATAGTTGTAGAGCAGCTCGGACAGACCGTGCGGCCCCGCCTGCATGGTGTTCGCCGACTTCAGGACGGCCGACACGGCGGCGAACGGCTTCATTGCGAACGGCATCGCCAGGATGTACAGCGTCACGAGTTTCATCTCCGCGGCCTGGATCTTCTTGCCGAGGTACTCCGGAGTCCGGCCGACCATCAACCCGGCGATGAACACCGCCAGCAAGGCGTTGACCAAGATGCCCATCAACCCGACACCGACCCCGCCGGGCGATATCTCGCCCAGCATCATGTGGGCCATCGGGGCGAGGCCGCCGAGTGGTGTGAACGAGTCGTGCATGCAGTCGACGGCACCGGTCGAAGTTCCGGTCGTCGATGCTGCGAACAGGCCGCAGGTGGCGGCGCCGAACCGCACGTCCTTGCCCTCCATGTTCCCGCCCGACTGCGTGGCGGAGATCGACTGATCGACACCCGCCGCAGAGAGGTTCGGGTTGCCGTTCTGCTCCGCGAGCATCGCGAAGCCCGCGAACACGATCAGGATCCCGGCCATCACAGCCAGCAGTACCTTCGCCTGTCGCTTGTCGCCGACAAGTCGCCCGAACGTCGACACCAGCGACAGTGGGATCAGCAGCAGCGAGAAGATCTCCAAGATGTTGGTGATGCCGTTCGGGTTCTCGAACGGGGGCGCCGAGTTGGCGTTGTACGGGCCACCACCGTTCGTGCCCAACTCCTTGATCGCCTCCTGCGAGGCGAACGGACCACCGGGGATGTGTTGTTCGGTCACGCCTGTCGAAGTGTCGATCGTCGTCGCGACCCTGTCGCCCTTGAGGCTCTGGATTGCCCCCTGTGAGATCAGCACGACCGTGAACACAAGTGCCAGCGGCAACAGGATGCGGACGACCGTACGCGTCATGTCGACCCAGAAGTTGCCGATCGTCCTGGCGCGGGCACGGGTGATGCCGCGGATCAGCCCGATGACGACCGCCATGCCGGCTGCCGCCGACACGAAGTTCTGCACGGTGAAGCCGACCATCTGGGTGAGGTGGCTGATCGACACCTCACCCGAGAACCATTGCCAGTTGGTGTTGGTGACGAAACTGATCGCCGCGTTGAACGACCCCTTCGCCGACATCCCCTGCCGACCGGTCGGATTGAACGGCAAGCGGCCCTGCAACCTCAGCAACAGATAGAGGACGAGTACCGACACGATGCTGAACGCGACGAGCGACAGGGTGTAGATGTTCCAGCGCTGCTCCCTGCGGGCGTCGATGCGGCAGACCTTGTAGACCAACCGTTCGACGGGTCCGAACACGCGGTCCCCGGGGGCCGAACCGTCGGCGCGTGCGCCGTACACCGCAGCCATGTACCGGCCGAGCAAGGGCACGGCAACGGCCAACATGGCAATCAGCACGAGTGCTTGGACGAGCGCCTCCCAACTCATCAGAACCGTTCCGGGAAGACGAGGACCATCAAGAGGTAGACGACGGCGAGCACCGAGAGGATCAGAGCGGCAGCGTTGTCCGTCGCACCGGCGATCACTGCGACACCTCACCGGCGGGCACCCGGTCGACGTCCGTGGCAACGTCGTCGGGACCGATCATGTGATCGCAGAGCCGTACGTACAGCGCCGTCAGCACGAAGAAGGCGAATGCGATACCGAGGAAGATGACATCACTCATGCGGCCGTTGTACGCCCGCATGATCGAGCCGACCACGGAACTCACGGATCCTTAACGGGGTCCCCCGAACCCTTCACGGAACCTTCACGCTGCCAGTAGGTTTGCGGCATGCTCTCCGGCAGGCAACTGATCGAGGAGGGTCGTCAGGCTGCGCCGCCCGAGGTGCCGTTGACAGCCTTCCTGCGCGCCAACGACGCCTCGTCGGAGGCAGAGTACAAACGACGCTGCCGCGACAACGGGCGGGTGATGTACCACATGCACGTCGGCCTGTCGACGTGGTCGGCAACCGAGGCTGCTCTCGCCGAGGTCCACGCCGGCCTGGCCGAGCACGGCCACAGCGTCGACAGGTTCGGAGTGGCGCTCGATCGGGCGATGGGCATCGTCGAGTCGCAACGCGATCTGGCGCTGAAGGAGACCGGGCCGCGAATTGGGCACGACGAGTGGCAGCGACTCGGCGAGGCGGCGCCGATCCAGCCGCACCTCGGCGACTACATGATCGGTTTTCCCGCCGGCTTCGAGAACACGCTGCACGCGTTGAGGGCCGGGGTCACCACGATCGGCAACGTCGGCCAGTACACGGCGTACAACCTGCTCGGCGGCTCCGACGAGATCCTCGTCACCGAGCAGACCGTGCGGGCTCTCGCGGCGATCGGCGCACTGCGCGACCGTGGGGCACTGGCGCACTCGAACCTCGAGGACGGTTCGGCCACGCAGGCATCGCACTTCGGCGGATACGTCGGATGGGCCGCGCTGGAGCTGTACGTCGTCGAGGAACTGATCGGCGCCCGATTGACGCACTGCTACGGCAACACCATCCAGGATCCCGAGCACCGTGCGATCGTCCACTTCGCCCTCGACGACCTCCGCAATCGCGACTCGATCGGCTCGATGGTCTACGGCAACACCGTCGATCACCGTGCCGGCGACCGGCAGCGCAATCTCGACGCGGTGACGCGGCAGGTGATGTGCGACATCGCTGTGCAGCTGCGCCGGCCGACCGGCCACGCGGTGAATCCGGTGCCGTTGACGGAAGCGGAACGAATCCCGACTGCCGCGGAGATCGTGGAGATCCAACTCCTCGCTCGCCAGATCGAGCGCGACGTGCGCACCTCGCCCGCGCTCTTCGATTGGACGCGCCTCGAACGGCTCGGTGCCGAAACTGCCGCGTACGCGGTCGAGTTCCGCGATCGGGCCCTGGCGGTTCTCGATGACGACGGCGTCGACGTTCGCGACGCGGCGCAGGTTCTGTTGGCCTTGCGCCGGTTGTCGATGAACGAGCTCGAACGCCGCGTCGACCTCGCGGCCGCGCCGGAGATCGCCGCGCTCGAACCGTGGAAGGCCTCGAACGTCCGATCACTCGCCGACAGGCTGCGCGCCGGTGCTCCACGGCTCGACGGTGTCCGTGTCGTGCTGGCGGTGCTCGAGGTCCACGACCTCGTTCGCGACGCGCTCGCGCGCGTGTTGCCGACCGCCGGCGCCGAGGTCATCCTCCTCGGGTCCGACGCGGCGATCGAAGGCATCGCTCGCGCCGCGATCGAAGAGGACGCCGACGCGATCGTGATCGGCGTGTACAACGGCAATGCGTTGGCGCTCGGCGAGCGCTTGTCCGACTGTGCGCGGCGTGGCGACTGGCAGGGCACGATCTTCATGGGCGGCATCCTCAATCAGGACACCGGCGGTGGCGTACCCATCGACGCTCGGCCGGGACTGACGTCGCTCGGTGTGCGTTGCGTCGACACCGCGGACGAGTTGCTGAGGCTGCTGGCTGCCGCCTGATCCCGGCATCGTTGCTACGTTCGTGAGCCGTGCGTCCTGGATCGATGCAATTGGGGGCAATGGTCGTCGACAGCGACATCGGCAACGACCCGGCGTTCTTGAAGGACATGGCCCAAACGTTGGAAGGTGCCGGCTTCGACGCGCTGCTGACCAACGATCACGTCATCGGCGGACACCCCGACCGGCAACGCCCGGGCGAGACGGTCCACACCTACGACGTGCCCTGTCACGAGCCGATCGTGTTCCTCTCCTTCGTCGCCGCGGTCACCACACGGCTCGAGCTCGTCACGTCGATCGTCATCAGCACCCAGCGCCAGACCGTGCTGCTCGCCAAGCAGGCTGCTGAGCTCGATCTGCTGAGCGGTGGGCGCCTCCGACTCGGCGTGGGGATCGGACGTAATTGGATGGAGTACGAGGCGCTCGAGCAGGACTTCTCCAACCGCGGTCGGCGCATCGAGGAACAGGTCGAGGTGATGCGCCGGCTGTGGACACAGGAGCTCGTCACCTACGACGGCAAATGGCACCACCTCGACAGGGTCGGTATCAACCCGCTTCCGGTTCAACGACCGATCCCGATCTGGATGGGCTCGTTCGTCGGGGCGCTCGTCGAGAAGGTGCTCGAACGGACCGGGCGGCTGGCCGACGGGTGGATGCCGCAGTTCCCGCCGGGTGACGAACTGGCCGCAGCGTTGGAGCGGTTGCGCGGTTACGCAACAGCGGCCGGCCGCGATCCGTCGTCGTTGGGAATCGAATGCGGTATGCGCATCCGCGCCGGCGACGATCCGCAGTCGTGGATCGACAAGGCGGAGGCGTTCCGGGCACTCGGCGCGACCCACTTGCGCGTCTCGACGATGGGCGGCGGGTACTCGACACCCGAAGCACATGTCGCGGCCTGCGTGCGCTGGCGCGACGCGGTCGCATCGGCGGCGGGTGCGGCGTGACCGCCGTCGCCGATCACGTCGAGCGGGTGCTCAAACCGATCCAGCAGTTCGTCCGCGGCTGGATGACCGGTCCACCGGCCGACGCACTCGCCGAGAAGTTGGGGATGCGCTCCGGACGGGACGTGTGGATCGTCGGCCGCGCCGGCGTACTCGGCGACAGCGACGCCGACGTCGCCGCGGCGGGTCTCGGCTTCCTGGCTCCGGCCCGGGTGCGGGCGGCTTGGGAATCGCTCCCGCCCGGCCTGACCCATCGTCAAGTCGCCGATGCGTACACCGAGCTGTGCTGCCGTTGGGGTGCCGAGACGCTGTGCACGTTCGACACCGGGCGCATCGCCAGGCTCGACGAGCTGGGCAGAGCGATCGCCGACGCCGCGGATGGCTCGATCGGCACCGTGTTCGCCGGGTGGCGTGCCCAACCGCAGCCCGACGACGTCAACGCCCGAGCCGCACTGACGATGCACGTCCTGCGCGAACTCCGGGGCGGCGCGCACATCGCCGCCATCGCGGCCTGCGGGATCACCCCACTCCAGGCCGTGCTCGCCTCGCCCGCGGCCCCGCCGCGCAGCGGACCGGCGTGGGCCGAACACCTCGGCTGGACTGGCCCGTTCGACGATGGTGAGCAGTTCCGCCAGGCCCGGTTGGAGGCGGAACGGTTGACCTCACGCATCATCACCCCCGCGTATTCCTCCATCGGCGAGCAGGCGCTCGACGAGTTCGCCGAACTGGTCGAGACCACCCGCAATGCGATCGAAATGTAGCCAAAACGCGGATCTGCCCAGCCCGGGGACGGAGCAGGCTGGGCAAATCCGGATCGCTGATGGGGGATCTCAGCGTCGCTGGGCGGGTTGTGTGATGTACTGGTACCGCCAACGGCCAATTGCTAAACATCTGATTCGAAAATATTTCTTCCCAGATCGGTTTGGGCAGGTCATGAGGGTGGTACCGGCCCCTAACGTGTGCGCTGCGCAGCGATCGACACACGGTTCGACCGCGACTGGTCGAGCCACTAGAGGAGGGCGCCCCAATGACGGAACTCGGAAACCATGACTCGCTCACGGTCGAACACAGTCCCGAAGGTGCGATCGTCGTGCACGGAGACATCGACGTCGCCGGCGGCCCGATCCTCGAAGCCGCGATCGTGGACAGCGAAGCGGCCGGCCCGATCGTCCTCGATCTGGCCGATGTCGTGTTCATCGACTCGTCCGGCTTGCGCAGCCTCCTCGGCGCCAGCCGACGAGCCGGCGACCGGGGCCAGGTCGTCACACTTCGACGGGTCGGGCCCGAAGTGCGCCGTCTGCTCGAGATCACCGGCACCACCGAACACTTCGTGATCGAGAGCCGGCGTGACTGACACCACCGTGCTCGGACCCGTCGTGGTCCGCCTGCCACCGGACCCCACGCTGTCCCGGGTGCTGCGGCTGACGGCCAGTGGGGTCGCCGGAATGGCCGGATATTCGGTCGACGAGATCGACGACATCAAGATCGCCGTCAGCGAGGTGCTGCTCGCGCTCATCGAGCACGGAGCAGGCCGGCCCATCGAAGTCGAGTTCGCAGCAGAGCAAGATGCATTCGTGGTACGCGCCCACACACCCATCGACTCCTTCGACACAGACCACCCCGATCTCGCTCTCTGCCGCACCGTGCTTGCCGGAGTCTGCTCCTCGCACGGCATCGAACTGATCGACGACGAAGCACACATCTGGGCGGCTGTTGCGCACCTGACCCCGTGAGATCGCATCCCGACGACACGGCGGCGTACGAGCAGTGGTTGTTCGACGCGTTCGACCGTTACTCGATGGATCGCGACAAGGGACTGCGCGACGAGATCGCCGAGCAGACGTCGTGGCTGGCGACTCGAGCGGCACGTCGCTTCGCCGACTCCGGTGAGCCGTTCGACGACCTGTGTCAGGTGGCGCGCATCGGCTTGCTCAACGCGATCGACCGGTACGACCCCTCACACGGTGTGCCGTTCGGTGCGTATGCGACGCCGACGATCATGGGTGAACTGCGGCGCTACTTCCGCGATCACACGTGGCGCATCCGCGTGTCGCGCCGAGCCAAGGATCTTCGGCCCTCGGTCAACGCGACCGCCGAGGAGTTGTCGGCGGAGTTGCAGAGGTCGCCGCGCATCTCCGAGATCGCCGAACGGATGGGTATCCCGGAAGAGGCCGTCATCGAGGCGCTCGAGGCAAACAACGCATATCGGGCCCACTCGCTCGACCAGAGCGTCCGCCAGAACCCGGCAGTGGAGTCGAACCTCGACGACATGCTGAATCGACAGGTCATCGTCGGGCTGCTCGACAACCTCAGGCCGCGACAGCGCCAGATCCTGTTCCTCCGATACTTCGAGGAGTTGAGCCAGGCCCAGATCGCCGAACGAATCGGCACCAGCCAGGTGCACGTCGGCCGGTTGATCGCCACGAGCCTGGCGCAGCTGCGCCAGCAACTCGGCAACGAGTCGGCCGCCGGGTGACCGGCGAACGGTTTGACGCGCGGGGGCGATGGGTACGTGCTCATGGCCCCCATTGAAAGGACGCATCATGCTTCCTCGAGCCGTCAACAAACGTATCCGCCTCATGTGGATCGCCGCCCTCGCGTCTGCCGCGTGGGTCAATCGCAAGGACGTCGTCCGTTGGGCGAACTTCGCCAAACGGGCTGTGCGCCAACGAAATGCTCGCCCGGTGTCAGACCTCGTCACCGAGGCGAAGGTACGCGCCGCCGTCACCGCTGATCCGGTGCTGCGTCGCGATCCGGCACTGACCGATCTCGCCGTGCACGACGGAGTCGTGACGCTGCTCACGAGCAGCGCCGGCTGGCCCGAGCACGAGACCCACGTCCGCCGCCTGCTCAAAATAAACGGCATCACCGACGTGAAAGCGCTGAACTTCGCCGATAGCTAGTCATACATGGCGCAGGATCGTTCTCACGACCGTCGTTGGGGCGAGCAGACACAGAAGGCCATCGACAACTTCCCGGTCTCGGGCGACCGCATTCCGAGGGAGATGATCGAGGCGTTGGCGATGATCAAGGCGGAGAGCGCAGCCGTCAACAAGGACATCGGCCACATCGACGCGAAGACCGCAGATGCGGTGATTCAGGCGGCCGACGAGATCGTCCGCGGCGAGATGGCCGACCAGTTCCCGGTCGACGTGTTCCAAACGGGTTCGGGCACCAGCACCAACATGAACCTCAACGAGGTCATCGCCAATCGGGCGTCGGAGATCGTCGGTCACGACGTTCATCCCAACGACGACGTGAATGCCTCACAGTCCTCCAACGACACCTTTCCGTCGGCGGCACGCATCGCCGCGGTCGTGCAGATCAACGTCGGTTTGCTGCCGGCCCTCGCCTCGTTGCAGCAGTCGTTGTCGGAACTGTCGAGCCTGCACTCGAACACCGTCAAGATGGCTCGCACGCACCTCATGGACGCGGTGCCGATCACCTTCGGTCAAGAGGTCAGCGGGTGGGCACGCAGCGTCGAGCTCGCTTCTCAGCGAGTTGCCGCGGTGCTGCCACGACTTGCCGAACTGCCGCTCGGTGGCACCGCCGTCGGCACAGGCCTGAACGCGCCGAACGGCTTCGGTGCCAAGGTTGCCCAGCGATTGTCGGCGCGTACCGGATGCGCCTTCACCGAGGCCGCCAACCACTTCGAGGCACAGTCCGCCCAAGATGCTCTCGTCGAGGCCGCAGCGATGCTGAAGGTCGTCGCCCTGTCGCTGCACAAGATCGCCGGTGATCTGCGCCTGCTCGGTTCGGGGCCCAACGGTGGTCTCGGCGAGTTGCAGCTCCCGGCGCTGCAGGCGGGAAGCTCGATCATGCCGGGCAAGGTCAATCCGGTCATCCCGGAGATGGTCCAACAGGTGGCGGCGCAGGTCGTCGGCAACGATGCCACGATCACGTTCGCCGCCACCCTGTCGACACTGCAGCTCAACACGGCGATGCCGATCGCGGCGCGCAGCCTTCTGTCGTCCATCCACTTGCTGACGAGCGCCGCGACCCTGCTCGACACACGATGTGTACGCGGCATCGAAGTCGACGAGCAGCGAATGCGCCGCAATGCCGAGCAATCGCCCGCCATCGTCACCGCGCTGGCGCCGCGCATCGGGTACGACGCCGCAGCCCGGCTCGTCTACCAAGCCCAGCAACAAGGTGCATCGCTGCAGGAGCTCGTCGCCGCGCAGGGTCTCGACGGGTCGCAAGGATCCGACGACGTGCTGCTCGCAATGACCCGGCCGCTCGACGAATCACCCGGCTGACAACGTTTCGACCTCGACACCTCGGGGTATCAGCCCTCCCGTGTTCGGGCGCACCGCATGAACGGCAGGGGGCCGGGTCGTCAGTTGCTGAGGTTCGAGGCAGTACCGTCGACGGCACGCGCCGCCCGGCGATTCGTCGCCGACATCTTGCGGTCACGTGGGGCGACCAACGAGGACATCGACGACTTCGCGCTCGTGACGAGTGAACTGGTGAGCAACATCATCGAGCACGGCGACGGTTCGACGCTGTCGCTCGCTGTGGGAGGCGCCGCAGACGCATGGGAGCTGTCGGTGATCGGAGGCCGGTGCCGTGCTGACAGCCTCGTGTTGCAACCGGAAAAATGGAGCGTCGCCCGCGCCGCCGACACTTCCGGCCGCGGCCTCGGCATCGTGCGGCAGCTGATGGATGAGATCAGCGTCCACACGTCTGCCGGAACCATCAGCGTGAACTGTCGGCGCCGTCGGGCGACGACCTGAGATGCGTTCTCCTGCTTTACAGGTGCTCGATCACAGTCGACTGGCGGACGTAGCGAGGCATCAACATGGCCGAAAGAACCACGACCACTGCGATGATCACGAGCAACCACGCCATCGACGATTCGAGCGCCAATGAATGACGGAACGATTCAGTCTGCACCGCGCCGACGAAGGCGCCGATGCCCAGCAGCGACCCGAAGAAGATCTCGCCGGTGCGCGACCGGGTCGCACCCGCCAGCAACAGCGCCAAGCCGATGCCGACTTCGATCAGTCCGAGGGTGGTGGTGTGAGTGAACCCGAGTACCTGCACCACTGGATCGGACATCGGGCCGTCGAAGCCGCCGCGGACGATCGCGATCAGGCCGACGAGGAGGATGACCAGGCCGGCGATGCCGGCGATGATGGAGTCCGGCGCGAACCGGGCGTTGTACGCGGTGCGGATCGAGCCGGCAGTGGCTGGCGCGGCGACTACCGGGGTGACGACCGTACCGTTTGCCGGGACGTCGACCACTGCTGCCGGTTCGTGGACGATCGCATCGCTGCGCTCGTGGACGGGACCTTCGGTGAACGACATGACTCTTCTCCTTCAGGGAGTGATAACACCGCGCAGCGGAGATGCTGAGCGAACTATGCATTTGGGGCATTACCCGTTCACCCATCCCACCAAACACGCCCAGCGACCAGGGACGATGAGTTCAACATCGCGGCGCGTCGTATGACCGAGCGGCTCGATCAACGCGGTCGCCTGCTGATCGCCGCCCCCCTCGGACTGGTCATCGGAGTCGTCGCGGCGTTCTTCTGCCCCTGGCAGCTCAGCGTGCTGGCCGCTTGGGATGCCGCCGCCTTGTTCATCGTCGGATCGGCGTGGACGTTCATCCCACGACTCGATGCGCAGGCGACACAACAGCTGGCGACCCGAGAAGACGACAGCCATGCGCTGCTCGACGTCGCTGTCATCGCCGCCTGCCTGGCCAGTCTCATCGGTGTGATCGCCGGCCTGAAGTACGCCGAGCAGCACTCCGGCCCCGTTTCCGTGGTCACCGGCATCCTGTCCGGCTTCACCATCTTGGTGTCGTGGTTCACGGTGCACACGTTGTTCGCGTTGCGCTACGCCCGGCTGTACTACAACGATCCCCGGGGAGGAATCGAGTTCGCCGAACCCGACAAAACGCCCGACTACCTCGACTTCGTCTACGTGTCGTTCACGGTCGGGATGACGTTCCAGGTCTCCGACACCAACATCGGGCAGCGACTGATCCGACGGATGGTGGTCCGCCACTCGATCCTGTCCTACGCGTTCGGGACGGTGATCGTCGGCGTCGCGATCAACGTCGTGGCGAATCTCATCGGGTAAGACGCTTCGACCTACATCGGTCGCTAGTTTGAACCCGCTGGTGCAATGGGCATCCCCCGAAAGGTGCAAAAGCTGACCGGGTCGTCTGAACACGAGGGGTTGTTCCTGCCCTCCCATGTCGCGCCCGGCATCACCGACCCCGCCGACGTCCCCTCGCGACCTCGTCAGACCAGCTGGTCCGACGTGCCGTGGCGGACGATCATCGCCACCGTCGGTGTCGTGGTGGCCACCTACGCCCTGTTGATGCTGGTGCTCGCGGCGACCCGCATCATCACGTGGGTGCTGATCGCCGGGTTCATGGCGATCGTTCTGGCCCCGCTCGTCAGCCGGCTCGACCGCCGTCTCGGTGGACGGCGGAACATCGCCACGGCCACCGTCGTGATCGGCACCTTGGTGGTCGCGTTCGGCGCGATCGCCCTGTTCGTGATGCCCGTGCGTACCCAGCTCGTCGACATCATCACCGACCTTCCCGGCACCGTTCACCAAGCGGCCGACGGCCGCGGTCCGGTCGGCAACCTGGTGCAGCGACTCCATGTCGAGAACTACATCAAGGACAACGAGGACAACCTGGCCGCCGCGGCCGATCGGCTCAGCGGCTCGACGTTCGACATCGTCAAGGGCGTGGCGTCCGCTGCGTTCGCCTTCGTGACGATCATCCTGTTGACCTTTCTGTTCCTCAGTCAGTCCGCAGCCATTGCGACCGCGTCCAAGAACCTCCTTCCGCACCGCCGGCGAACTTCCGCCGAGCGGATCGCCGCCGACGCCGCGAGCGCGGTCAGTGGCTACGTGATCGGCAACTTCATCATCAGTGCCATCGCCGGTTCGGCCGCGTTCGTCTGCCTCGTCGCCCTCGGCGTGCCCAGCCCGGTCGTGTTGGCCTTGTGGGTCGCGTTCGCCGACCTCATACCACTCGTCGGCGCAACGCTCGGCGCAGCGGTCTGCGTCATCGCCGCGTACCTTCAGTCACCGACCGCGGGCATCATCACATTGGTCTTCTTCATCATCTACCAGCAGATCGAGAACGGTGTGCTGTATCCGTGGATCATGGCTCGCAAGGTCAAGGTCAATCCGTTGGTGATCCTGTTGAGCGTGTTGCTGGCCGTCGAGGTCTTCGGCGTCGTGGGCGCGTTGCTCGCGGTGCCCGTGTCGGGGGCGTTGCAGGTGGTCGTGATCGCGATCCGCCAGGAGCATCAACGCGAGCAGTTGGTGCTGCCCGACAACTTCGACGCCGGTGTCGATCTCACCGGGCACGGTGGTTGAACGAATTCCTGGCTGAGCTGTCGATTCCGACGTAGCTGATTCGTTTGAGAGGTGAAGGCGGCACCGAGCCGTCTCCTCGAACAAGGAGTCAGTCATGAACACTCTCGTCACCTCACCGTCCACCCCTTCGGTCACCGCAGCGCCCACCGGTCGCTACGTTCGAGCGGGCCTCGTCGCCGGCGTGTCCGCTGCCGTTGCGAATCTCGCCATCGTTGCCACGGCACGCGCTTTCGACGTGCCGATGCGGGTGCAGGACAAGCCCGTGCCGTTGGTCGCCTTCCCGCAACTGACGCTCATTGCCTCGATCATCGCCGTCGGCTTGGCCGCCGCGGTCACTCGTTGGTCGCGTCATCCCCGCAAGGTGTTCGTCACCACGACGCTCGCCCTCACGGCGCTGTTCACCTTGCCGCCGATCCTGGCCGATGCCTCGACCTCGACCAAGCTCGTGCTCGAGTTGACCCATCTCGTCGTCGCCGCCTGCGTGATTCCTGCCGTCGCCGGCCGGCTGCGCAACGACCGCTGACCAAGCGCGACGCGGGCGATGGGCGCTCGACGGTATGACAGACATCACAACATCGATTCCTGAAAGTCACTTGACCGGTATAGCGAGAGGAGTACTATACCGATATAGCCAGTCAACGAACGACACAGGAGTCAGCCATGGAATCCTTCACCACACTCGGCAACATGTATGCGCAGTCCACACTGCACAAGGTCGCCTACAGCGCCCTTCCCGATGCGCCGGTGCAGCCGTACATCGAGCCTCGCCGTCGGATGCGGCGGCTGATCGGTGCGATCCGGCACCCGGTCGCCCGGTGGACGACCCGCCCGGAACTCGTCGTCCGGCCGGCCCGGTACGCCGAGCCTTGCTGAGGTTCTCGCCGGGCATCGGGGCGTCGATGCCCGGCGCTCACCACTGAGTCGACCAGAATCATGGGATGGCGCGAGTGACGCTGCAGACGATCGCCGACCGAGTCGGCGTCAGCCGCATGACGGTGTCGAACGCGTTCTCCCGTCCGGACCAGCTGTCCAACGACTTGCGCATCCGAATCCTGACCGCCGCCGAGGAGCTCGGCTACGCCGGGCCCGACCCATCCGCACGGGCGTTGGCCCGAGGCACGACCGGCGCGGTCGGCGTGCTACTGACCGATTCGTTGCGCGACGCGTTCGCCGACGAGGTGGCCACGACCTTCCTCGGAGCCATCGCCGACGAGTTGGCCCCGACGGGCCTGGCGTTGACCCTTCTGGCCGCAACGGAGCAGAACGATGTGCTGCCGGCTCGCGATGTGCCCATGGACGGAGCGCTGGTCTACTCGTGCAACCGCCACTCGTCAGCAGTCGATTGGCTGAAACGCCGCAAGCTGCCGCTCGTCTACGTCGACCAGGTCCCCGCTGCAGGAATTCCAAGCATCAACATCGACGACAGGTCAGGCGCCCGGGCTGCCGCGCAGCATCTCGTCGACCTCGGACATCGGCGAGTCGGAATCCTCATTGCCAACGTCGAGGGTCCGGCCGGAATCGTCACCGACGCCCTGTCGGCCGAGAACCACGTCATCAGGCAGCGGCTGTTGGGCTGGCTGGACGCCCTCACTGCGGCCGGAATCGAACCCACGGTGGCACAAGACGGCGAGGCCGACGATGATGACGACTTCGGTGGCGCCCGCGCCCTTCTCGACACCGCTGACCGGCCGACGGCGATTCTCTGTTTCAGCGACGTGCTGGCCTACGGCGTCGTACAGGCCGCGTACGCGCGCGGGCTCGACGTGCCCGCCGATCTCTCGGTCGTCGGCTTCGACGACAACCCCCTGGCCAAGCGCACGCGGCCACCGTTGACGACGGTGCGTCAGGACATCGCCGCCAAGGGCCACGCGGCCGCGGCGGCCTTGACCGCGGCGATCCACAGCGCGCGCACGGGCAGCAGGGCTCGTGCCCGCCACGTGTTGCTGCCAACAGAGTTGGTGATCCGCGAGAGCACGGCCAAGGCCCGTACCGCGAAGTCGAAATAGTCAGCCGGGCGCGGTCATGCGCCGGCGAAGCGTCGCCAGTCCGGCCCCGTCGAGTGCTTCGAGCCCGGCTGGGCGACCGGTCATCACGGTGAGCAGTGGCATCGCCGGACCCGCCACCTCGGGCCCTTCGCCGTGCGTCCAGTCGAGGTCGGTAGCGACGAGGCGAAGTCCCTCGATGCGCTTCTTCGTGCCCAACGGGAAGCTGGAGTTCTTGTACATCTCGAGGCATGCCACGACCGCCTCGGCGCTCGCGCTGCTCGCCAGACCGAGCGGGCGGCGGATGTCG
>Ga0207648_10001987_pt1 | contig 22343 bp, 20 predicted proteins | sample KBSMisM32_FD_184310 | JGI IMG/M metagenome (GOLD analysis project Ga0207648, IMG submission 184310) | Miscanthus rhizosphere microbial communities from Kellogg Biological Station, Michigan, USA - KBS Miscanthus M3-2 (SPAdes) (version 2) | ecosystem: Host-associated > Plants > Roots >...
ACTTCCCCGCCCCCATGAAGCCGATGAAGACGATTGCCGGCCGTCTGCTCTGCTCCCGCTCGCTCGCGCTAGTCATCCCTGGAGATCTCGCTCGCTCGCTCCCGCGTCCGCGACGGCCGGGTGGGCGCAGGGACGACAGTTCCTAGCTTCGCCAATCGATCCTCTTCTTGTACACCTCGACGGCGGCAAGCACGTCGTCGATGTGGTCGCCGCCGAACTTCTCGCGGTAGCAGCGGGCGAGCACGAGGCAGACCATCGCCTCGGCGACGACCGCGGCCGCCGGCACCACGGTCGAGTCGGTGCGCTCGCGCAGGGCCTGGGCCGGTTCCTTGCTCTCGGTGTCGACCGAGCGCAGCGGCTTGGTCAGGGTCGAGATCGGCTTGATCGCCGCCCGCACGGAGAGCGGCTGACCGTAGGTCATCCCGCCCTCGAGGCCGCCGGCGTGGTTGGTCTCACGGTGGTAGCCCCGCTCCTCGGACCAGAAGATCTCGTCATGCGCCTCCGAACCCGGCCGCCCCGCCACCTCCCAGGCTTCGCCGATCGAGACGCCCTTGACCGACTGGATCGAGGCGACCGCGCCGGCGAGGCGCCCGTCGAGGCGGTCTTCCCAGGAGATATGAGAACCGAGGCCCGGCACGAGCCCGAAGGCGCGGACCTCGAAGGCGCCGCCGAGACTCTCGTTCGCCTTGCGCAGGCGATCGATCTCGGCCACCATCGCCGCGCTCGACTCGGCATCGAGGCAGCGAACCGGGTCCTCGTCCACCCCGGCGAAGTCCCCGGGCGCCAGCGCGGGGCGCTCCGGCGCGCGCACCGAGGCGATCTGCGTGACGTGGCTGCAGACCTCGACGCCGAGCGCGGTCAGGAAACCGCGGGCGATCGAGCCGGCGGCGACGCGGGCGGCGGTCTCCCGCGCGCTGGCCCGCTCGAGCACGTTGCGGATGTCGCTGTGGCCGTACTTCTGGGCGCCGACCAGGTCGGCGTGCCCGGGGCGCGGCAGATGCACCTCCTCGACCTCGGCCTCGACCGGCCACGGGTTCATCCGCTCTTCCCAGTTCGCGTAGTCGCGGTTGGCGACGAGGACCGCGATCGGGCTGCCGATGGTGCGGCCGTGACGGACGCCGGAACGCACCTCGACCGTATCGGTCTCGATTTTCATCCGCCCGCCGCGACCGTGGCCGAGCTGGCGCCGGGCCATGTCGCGGTCGAGCGCCTCGCGGTCGAGCGCGAGCCCGGCCGGCATGCCCTCGACGATCGCCACGAGCCCCGGCCCGTGCGACTCGCCTGCCGTGGTGAAGCGGAAGCCGCCCATCGCGAGCCTAGGCTATAGGCGGGCGGCGGACCGCATCGTGTCGAGAGGGGCTTGACGGCCGGTCCAGATCTCGAAGGACAGCGCTCCCTGGCGCACGAGGATCTCGATGCCGTCGACCACGGCGGCGCCCTCCGCCCGCGCGGCGACGAGCAACTCGCTCGGCCGGGCTCCGTAGACCATGTCGACGACGACCTGGTCAGAGACGAAGGCGTCGCGGGCCAGCGGCAGCTCGGCAAAGGGGTCCTCGCCGGCGAGCCCGACCGCGGTGGAGTTGACGATCAGCTCGTAGGCGGCGCCCTCCGGCTCCATCGCCGGCTCGCCGCCCAGCTCCTCGCAGAGGTGCCGGGAACGCAGCTCGGTGCGGTTCCAGACCGAGACCTCGGCGCCCTCGCGCAGCAATCCCCAGACGACGGCGCGCGCCGCCCCCCCGGCCCCGAGCACCAGCGCCCGCTTGCCCCGCGGCGGGGAGGGCAGCGCGGCGAGGAACCCGCCGGCGTCCGTGTTGTCTGCCCGCACCTCGTCATTCGCGAAGACCAGCGTGTTGGCGGCTCCGATCTCCCGCGCCGTCTCGGAGAGGTCGTCGGCGAGCGCCAGCGCGGCGCCCTTGTGCGGGACGGTGACGTTCGCGCCGGCGAAGCCTTCGTCCGCCATCGCACGAACCCGCGCCTCGAAGGCATCGGGAGCGACGTCGATCGCCTCATAGCTCCAATCGCCGGCCATACCGAGCTCGGCAAGGGCCGCGTTGTGCATCGCGGGCGAGCGCGAGTGGCTAACCGGATGGCCGAGCACGGCAAGTCGTGGCACTTATTCCCCGCAGGTGTCCGGCGACTTGCCGCCGGCCGCTTCCCGGGCCGCGTCGTAGGCGGCGGCGTCTTCTTCGAATTCGGCTTCGGTCGAAGCGAAGGCGAGGCCGTTGCAGGTGCCCGGCTTGACGACGTAATAGAGGTAGTCGACCTTGGCCGGGTGGGCGGCGGCTTCGATCGAGGCGAGACCGGGGCTGTCGATCGGCCCCGGCGGCAGGCCCGCGTGCGTTCGCGTGTTGTACGGCGATTCGGTCGCCAATTCCGATTCGGTCAGGGGTTGCGTGTAATTGCCCGTGGCAAAGCGGATCGTCGCGTCGATGCCGAGCGGCATCCCTTCGTGCAGGCGGTTGTAGATCACCGCCGCGACCAGCTTGCGGTCCCGTTCGCGAGCGGCCTCGTGCTCGATCATCGAGGCGATCGTGACCACGTCGGCGCTCGTCAGGTTCTTCGAGCGTGCGTAGCTCATGTTCACGCCCTTGATCCTGCGCTTGAAGTCTTCGAGCTGCAACTGGACCAGTTCGGCTGCCTTGGCGTGCCGCATCAGTTCGAAGGTATCCGGAAAGAGGAAGCCCTCGTGGCCCTTGCTGGCGGCCATGTAGTCGCCGCGCAGGCCGTCTTCGCGGGCCAACTGGGCAGTCTGCGCTCGCGTGTAGCCCTCCGGGATCGTCACGGTCACCGTCGGCGGGGCCGGCGGAGGCGGCGGCGTGCTGTGATGGAAGTGCCGGTAGGCGAGGGCCGCCGCCCCGGCGGCGATGCCGACAACCACGATCAGCGCTCCGCCGACGGCGACGCGATGGCCCCATGAATGCGCAACCGTCCCCCGCGACCGCAGCGCCCTCGGTGGCCGGCTCGGCGACGGTGGCGACGGTGGCGGTGAAGGCGATCCCTCCCGTCGCGCTTCGCGTTCGCGCCGGCGCCGCTCGCGTTCGGCCGCCAGCAGCTCCTCGTTCACGAGCCGTCCCCCTCCGGAGCCGAACGGCTCGCGAGATAGTCCTCGAGCAGGTGCGCGGCCGCCAGCGAGTCGGCGGCCGCGCTGGCCCCGAAGCGCCTGCTCGTCTCAGCCATGCGCGTCGTCAGCCGCTCGTCGTAGGTCTCGACCGGAATGTCGAGCAACGCCTCGAGTTCCGTGCAAAACGTCCGCGCCAGTCCCGCCTGACTCCCTTCGGCACCGCTCATCAGCAACGGCAACCCGACGACGATGCGCTCGACGCCGTGCTCGGTGGCCAACTCGACCACGGCGCGCGCCTCGGGCGGTTCGATCACCGGCAGGGGCCGCGCCAGCGTGCCGCTCGGATCGGAGATCGCACAGCCGATCCGCGCCGTGCCGTGGTCGAGGGCGAGCACGCGCACGCAGCTAACCCAGCTTCTGCTCGATCGCCGTGCGGGCGACCGTCAGCGCCTCGTCGAGCTTGGCCGGCTCCCGGCCGCCGGCCTGCGCCATGTCGTCCCGGCCGCCGCCGCCGCCGCCCACGACCGCCGCCGACTCGCGCACGACCGCCGCCGCCGAGACCCCCCGCTCGACCGCGCCCTTCGAGACCAGCACGACCAGGGCGACCTTCTCGCCCTCGGCGCCTCCGAGGGCGACTACCGACTCGCCGCCGAGCTTCGACTGGACCCGATTGGCCAGCTCGAGCAGCAGCTTCTGGTCCGCCGGCTCGGCGCGCGCGGCTACAAGCCGCGTTCCGCCGACCTCGGCCGCCTCGTCGACCAGGCGCTCGGCCTCCGTCCCCAGCTGCTCGCGCTTTGCCTGCTGCGCCCCCTCCCCGGCCTCGCGAAGGCGCTCGGCCGCGCGCCGCGCGCCACCGACCGGATCCTGCGGCGAGCCGAGCAGCTCGCCAGCCTCGCGCAGCTGCTCCTCGCGCCGGCGATACCAGTCGATCGCGGCCGGACCGGTCAGTGCCTCGATACGGCGCACGTTGGCCGCGCTCGAGCCCTCGGACGCGATCTTGAAGATGCCTATCTCCGCCGTGTTGGCGACGTGGGTGCCGCCGCAGAGCTCGCGCGAGACGTCCTCGACCTCGACGACCCGCACCCAGTCGCCGTACTTCTCGCCGAAGAGGGCCATCGCGCCGAGGCGCTTTGCTTCGTCCTTCTCCATCTCCAGCCAGCGCACGGGCTGGCTCGCCTTGATCCACTCGTTGACGCGGTCCTCCACCGCGCGCAGCTCCTCGGCGCTCAACGCCTGGCCGTGGGTGAAGTCGAAGCGCAGCTTGTCGGGCCGAACCGCCGAGCCGGCCTGACGCAGATGAGTGCCGAGTCGCTCACGCAGAGCCGCGTGCAGCAGATGGGTGGCGGTGTGGTTGCGCATCGTCGCGTGCCGGATCTTGCGATCCACTTCGGCCTCGATCGAGACACCGGCGTCGAGAGCCGCGCTCGGCTCGACCTCGAGCGCCTGGTCCTCTCCGACTCGGTACACGTCGATCACGCGCGCCTCGCCCCCGCTCCAGCGCAGGACGCCCGAGTCGGCGACCTGACCGCCGCCCTCGGCGTAGAAGGGACTCTGCTCGAGCTTGACCAGGGCGCGGCCGTCGGCCGCCTCGACCGCCGCCAGGCCGGTTGTCGTCCTCAGCGTCTCGTAGCCGACGAAGCGCGTCGGCTGCGCAGCGCCGGCGAAGGCGATCACGCGCTCGTGGCGGTCCTCGGAGCCGTGCGCGGTGGCGGCTCCGATGCGAGCCCGCTGGCGCTGCTCCTCCATCAGCTCCTCGAAGCCGCCGTCGTCGACGGAGAGCCCGCGCTCGGCGAGCAGCTCCTTGGTCAGGTCGTAGGGGAAGCCGTACGTGTCATGGAGCTTGAAGGCGTCGGCGGCGTCGATCCACGACGTGCCGCCCTCCTCGGCGTCCGTCACGAGCCGCTCGAGCAGCTCGCTGCCGCGCTCGAGCGTGCGGCCGAAGCTCTCCTCCTCGTCGCCGACCCAGCGCGCGATCGTCTCGCGTTCGGCCGGCAGCTCCGGATAGGCGTCGCCCATGACCTCGATCGCGCGCTCGGCGAAGCGCCCCAGCCATGGCGCTTCGAGGCCGAGGGTACGGCCCTGCTGGATCGCCCGCCGCATGATCCGCCGCAGGATGTAGCCGCGGTCTTCGTTGGAGGGGACGACGCCGTCGGCGATCAGGAAGGCGGCGCCACGGGAGTGGTCGGCGACGATCCGCATCGCCCGCGTGATCGCACCGCCCTCCGCGTAGGAATGGCCCGACGCCTCCTCGGCCAGCTCGACCAGCGGCCGCAGCAAGTCGGTCTCGAAGACCGAGGGAACGTCCTGCAGGATCGCCGCCATCCGGTCCAGCCCCATGCCGGTGTCGATGTTGCGCATCGGCAGCTCGCTGAGCGTCCCGTCCGGGGACAGGTCGTAGGTCATGAAGACGTGGTTCCAGAACTCGAGGAAGCGGTCGGTGTCGTCGCCGGGCCGGTCCTCCGCCGCGCCGAGCTCCTCGCCGCGGTCGAGGTAGAGCTCCGAGCAGGGCCCGCAGGGCCCGCTCGGCCCCGCCTGCCAGAAGTTGTCCTCGCGGCCGAGGTGGACGATGCGCTCGTCGGGCACGCCGACCGTCCTCCAGACCTCGATCGCCTCCTCGTCGGGACCGAGGCCGAGCTCCTCGTCGCCGCCGAAGACGGTGACCCAGATGCGCTCGGGCGCCATGCCGAAGCCCTCGGTCGAGAGCTCCCAGCCCCAGGGAATCGACTCCTTCTTGAAGTAGTCGCCGAAGCTCCAGTTGCCGAGCATCTCGAAGAAGGTGAGGTGGCGGGCCGTGTTGCCCACCTCGCCGACGTCGGTCGTGCGGAAGCACTTCTGCACGTCGGCGAGGCGCCGCGCGGGCGGCTCCTCGCGGCCGAGGAAATAGGGCTTGAAGGGCTGCATTCCGGCCGTCGTCAGCAGCACCGACGGATCGTGGACGGAGGGCACGAGCGACGCCGAGGGCACGATCCTGTGCCCTCGCTGCTCGAAGAACGAGAGGTATGTGCGGCGGATCTCGGCTGCGTCCATGAGCTGCAGAGCCTAAAGGCGCTGACATATGCCGGCGGCGCTCGTTGAACGACTGAACGGTCCGCCCCTACTCTTGACTGGATGACGGCAGATGCCGAGACGGCAAGAACATGAGCGACGCAAAGCTGGCAAGGCGTGCCACCCAGGGGGACGAGCGAGCCTTCGCGGCGATCTTCGATCGCTACCACCAGGAGATCTACCGCTTCTGCCTCTCGATCCTGGGCAACGCCGAGGACGCCCGGGATGCGCTGCAGAACACGATGCTGAAGGCGCTCCAGGCCCTGCCCGACGAGAAGCGAGAGATACGCCTCAGGCCCTGGCTCTACCGGGTCGCCCACAACGAGGCGATCGACCTGGTCCGCAAGCGCCGCGAGACGGCTGCGGTCGATCCAGAGCTCGCCGCTCCCGGCAACGGCGTGGCGGACACCGTTGCGCAACGAGAACGTTTGCGTCAGCTCCTGCTCGACCTCGGCGACCTTCCCGAGCGCCAGCGCGCGGCGCTGGTGATGCGCGAGCTCGGCGGGCTCGCGTTCGAGCAGATCGCCGAAGCCTTCGGCACCTCCCCCGCCACGGCCCGGCAGACGGTCTACGAGGCGCGGGTAAACCTGCGCAGCTTGGAAGAGGGGCGTGAGATGAGCTGCGAGGAAGTGATGCACCGGCTCTCCAACGCGGACGGCAGGGTCAGCCGCAGACGCGACCTGAAAGCCCACCTGCGCGCCTGCTCCGACTGCCGCGCCTTCCGCGACGCGATCGACGCACGCCACCGCGACTTCGCGGCGCTGGCGCCGCTGCCCGCGGTGGCCTCGGCGGGCATTCTCCACGCGATCCTCGGCGGCGCCCAAGGCGCCGCGGGGGGAGCGGCGGGCACCAGCGGGGCGACGGTCGCCGTGGGCGCCGGCAAGGCGGTCAGCGCCGGCCTCGTAGCCAAGTCCGCGGCGACCGTCGCCGTGGTTGCCGCGATCGGCGTCTCCGGCGCCGATCGCGCCGGCCTGATCCACACCGGCCTACCCGGCGGTTCGGGCGACGCGACGCCGGCGGCGCAGAGCCAGGGTGCAGCCAACGGCTCGGCCACACCGGCCACGCGGCACTCGACGGGCGCCGCAGGAGGCACAGCCGTCCCGGGCGCAGGCAAGGCTTCCGCCGGACGCGCCCGAGGCGAGGGCGCCGCGACGAACCCTGCTTCCGGCGGCAAAGGCACTGGGAACCATGGCGAAGAGTCGACGGAAGGTCAGCCGTCAGCGTCCCAGCACGGCCAGGAAACCGCGAGCGAACATCGCCACGGGGCCTCCGCGCACCACGGCGGCGCGCCGACCTCGCACCGGCCTCCCGCCGCTTCGCACCGCGGACACCGCGGCGGACACGCGAAGGCGAAGGGCGGCCCTCCGCCGCACGCTCGGCCGGCGCCGAAACCGGCAACGCCCACGACGCCGGAGACCCACGAACAACCGTCGACCGAAACGACTGTGGAAGCCGAACGATCGTCCAGTTCCGGCGCAAAAGGCGTCGAATCGCGCCGCAAATCCGAAGGTATGCCCTGATTCAGCCGCAGAGCGGCCGTTTTATCTCCGACTCGCAAACCGCTCGACCGAGGTCGAAGGAGGCAGCACGATGTTCAAAGCGAAGTTCGTCTTCATCATCGCCGCTATCGCGCTGATGGTCCCCGCTATGGCGTTTGCCAACAACGGCCAAGGCAAAGGCCCTGGCGAAAACGGCCCGCAGTACGAAACTGCACCGCCGCCACAGGCGAAGGCCTATGGGAAGTACTGCCAGGGCGAAAGCAAGAAACACGTCAAAGGCGAAAAAGGCACCGCCTTCTCACGTTGCGTGACGACCATGGCGCATGCCGCCAACCACGACAACCAGTCGCCCCGCGAAGCCTGTAAAGGCAAAAGCAAAAAGCACGTCAAAGGCGAGAAGGGCACCGAATTCAGCCGCTGCGTGACTTCGGTGGCCAAGCTGCGCCACGACGAACGCCAGAAAGAACGCGAAGAAAAAGAACAGGAACAGCAGCAGGTCTAGCCGCAAATCGTGCCGTGACCGACGACCGCCTCCCCGGCCAGCAGCACCGCTGTCTGGCCGGGTGAGATGCCGGCGAACCGCTCCTCCAGCTGGATGTCCAGCCGGGAATGACGCCCCGTCTCCGCCGCTTCGAGTGCGGCGGGAACGGGGCGCGAGCGGTAGCGGAGCCGCACCGCGTCCACACGAGCCGCGTCGCGGTGCAGGACCGCATCGCGCACCCGCACGCTCGTCGCTTCGAGCTCGGCCCGGGTTCCAACCGTAACCGTATTCGCGTCGGCATCGGTGGCAAGGACGTAGAGGGGCTCCTCCGCCGAGACCACGATTCCGCGGCGCTGCCCGACGGTGAAGTGGTGGTGGCCGCGATGCCGGCCGATCGCTCGGCCGCCGCGCAGCAGCTCTCCCTCGCGCTCGCCAAGGCCGCCGTGCCGCCGCAGGAAGTCGGCCTTGCCCTGACCGGCGAGGAAGCAGAGGTCCTGGCTCTCGGGCTTGCGGGCGACGGCGAGGCCGTGGCGGGCGGCAATCTCTCGGACCTCCGGCTTCCTCAGCTCGGTGAGCGGGAAGCGCACCCGCCCGAGCATCGCCGGCGGCAGCGCCGCCAGCATGTAGCTCTGGTCCTTCTTCGCGTCGGCGGCAGCTGCCAGCAGCGGACCCTCGCCGTCGTCGACGATGCGCGCGTAATGGCCGGTGACCAGGTGCGTCGCGCCGAGGCGGGTGGCGAGATCGACCATCGCCGCGATCCGCACCTCGCCGTTGCAGGCGATGCACGGGTTCGGCGTCGTGCCGGCGGCGTAGCCGGAGACGAACTCGGCCACGACCCGGCGCCGGAACTCCTCCTCCAGGTCCAGGGTCAGGTGAGGGATGTCGAGCGAGTGCGCGACGGCGCGAGCGCCGAGCACCGCCTCGGGCGAGCAGCAGGCCTTGGCGCCGTCGGTCTGCGGGTCGGCCCAGAGCTTGAGGGTGACGCCGACGACCTCGGCGCCCCGCTCCCGTTCGAGCAGCGCAGCCACGGCGCTGTCGACCCCGCCCGACATGGCGACCAGGACGCGGTTGCCGTTTGTGGCTGCGAGCGCCTCCTGCGACGCGGCAGCCTGCGCCAGCGCCCGGTGCAGGGCGTCAGCAGCGAGCTGGGCGGCGTGCCGCTTGGCCGGAGTCAGCCCCCCGATTGCCGCATCGACCTCGTCGATCCCGAGCCGCGCCGCCCCGAGCACGCCGGCGCCGTCGACCATCTCGGCCACGGCCGCCGTCGCCGCTCGCGTCGCCCCGCAACCCTCGGCGTCGAAGCTGACGCCGCCGATCGTCCCGTCCTTGACGACGAGCGAAACCCGCGAGACGTCCCCGCAGGCAGCACCGCCCGCGGAGCCCGTGAAGGCGCCGTCGACGGCAGGCCCCCGCCTCGACTCGTCACGCAGATAGGCGTCGAAGAGCTCTCGATCCATCCGCTACAGGGTAGGCGCAAAGAGACTCCAGCCCGCCGATACCGCCTCTAGCTTTGATCCCTTGAAGAAAAGGGTGGGCGCCTCCTCACGACCCCACGGGGTCTTGAGAGATCGGCTCCCGAGCCGTTTGTGTTGGGTCAAACGGTGAAGCGGCTCACGTACGGGCTCGAGCCTCTGCGCCAACGGTACCACTGAACCGGGGCCCCATCCGACATCGACCACACACTGGAGGGGTTCAACGTCGGATGCATGTCTCACTCGTCCAGATCGAGGTTCGAGAGGAGCAGCTCCGCCTCGCTCCAGTCCTCGTCGTGCACGCGCAGGGCGATGTCGCCGCGGCCGAAGCGGTCGAGCGGCCAGTCGGCGGTGAGCACCGCTTCGATCCGGGCCTCCCGCAGCGCCTGATGCCAGGCCCGCGCCGTGCGCACGTCGGCGAAGTCGCGCACAACCTCCCAGTCGTCGAAGCGCGGATCGTCGACGTGAACCGGCGTGGCGCCCGGGCCCGGTCCGCCGAGCGCGCCCCGGATCCGGTCGAAGAGGCTCATCTCAGACGACTGATTCCAATCTAGTGGCCGGCGAGGCCGCGTTTGTGCAGCGCGATGCCGAGCTCCCTGAGCTGCAGATCGTCGACCGGCGCGGGCGCGCCGGTGAGCAGGTCGAACCCCGAGGCGGTCTTCGGGAAGGCGATCACGTCCCTGATCGTCTCAGCCCCGCAGAGCCGCTGCACGATCCGGTCGACCCCGTACGCGATGCCGCCGTGCGGCGGCGCGCCGAAGCGTAGCGCCTCGAGCAGGAAGCCGAAGCGTGCCCGCGCCTGCCCCGCGTCGATGCCGAGCGCGGCGAAGACGTCCTCCTGCACGTCGGCGCGGTTGATGCGGATCGAGCCGCCGCCCAGCTCCTGGCCGTTCCAGACGACGTCGTAGGCGAGCGCGCGGGCGGCGCCGGGGTCGTCGCGGTCGAACTCGCCGGCGGGGGCCGTGAAGGGGTGGTGCAGCGCATCCCAGCGCCCCTCCTCGGCGTTCCACTCCATCAACGGCCAGTCGACGATCCAGACGAGCCGGTCCTTCCCCTGGGGGATCAGGTCGAAGCGCTCGGCGAGGTCGAGCCGCAGCTGACCGAGCACGGAATCGGTCACCGGCCGCTCGTCGGCGACGAGCAGCAGCAGGTCCCCCTCCTCGGCGCCGAGGCGCTCGTTGAGCCCGGCCAGCTCGTCCTCGCTGAGGAACTTCGCCGTCGGCGAGCGCCAACCGTCGCCCTCGCGGAAAGCCCAGACGAGGCCCTTGGCGCCGAGCTCCTGGGCGCGGGAGATCAACCCGTCGAGCTCGGAGCGAGGCAGCTCGCGGCGCCCCGCGTTGATGCCTCGCACGGCGCCCCCGCCGTCGAGCATCGAGCGAAACACCTTGAACTCGGTCCGCGCCAGCGCCTCGCCGAGGTCGACCAGCTCGAGGCCGAAGCGCAGGTCGGGACGATCGGTGCCGAAGCGGTCCATCGCCTCGGCATAGGGCATCCGCTCCATCGGCAGCTCGACGGCCGGCCCGCCGGCGCGCTCGAAGACGTGGGCGAGGAGGCGCTCGTTGAGGTCGATCACGTCGTCGACCTCGACGAAGGACATCTCGACGTCGAGCTGCGTGAACTCCGCCTGGCGGTCGGCGCGCGTCGCCTCGTCCCGAAAGCAGCGGGCCACCTGGTAGTAGCGCTCGAAGCCCGCCACCATGAGCAGCTGCTTGAAGAGCTGCGGGGACTGCGGCAGCGCGTAGAAGGAGCCCTGCTGGAGGCGGCTGGGCACGAGGAAGTCGCGCGCGCCCTCCGGCGTGGAGCGGGTCAGCACCGGCGTCTCGATGTCGAGGAAGCCCTCGCCGTCGAGGAACTCGCGCATCGCCGCGGTGACCTTGTGCCGCAGGGCGAGCGCCTCCTGCATCTGCTCTCGCCGCAGGTCGAGGTAGCGGTGCCGCAGGCGCGCATCCTCGCCGGCCTCTCCCGAGAAGCCCTCGATCTGGAACGGGGGCGTCTCGGCATCGGCGAGCAGCTCGGCGCTGGCGACCTTGAGCTCGAACTCCCCCGTGGGCAGCTCCGGGTTTACCGTCTCAGCGCTGCGCCGGACGACCGTGCCGGCGGCGCTGAGCACGTCCTCTGCCCGCAGCTCGTGGCCGAGCGCGAAGGCGCCGCCGGCCTCGTCCGGATTGAAGACGAGCTGGACGATGCCGGTGCGGTCGCGCAGGTCGACGAAGACGAGCCCGCCGTGGTCGCGGCGGCGGTGGACCCAGCCCGAGACCCGCGCCTCGCCGTCGACTTTGTCGCCGAGCACCTGACCACACCAGGTGTCGCGGTATCCGTTCGGCCGCAGGGCCGGAAACTCGCTCATGCAAGCCCTCCCGTTATCTCCTCGACGACCTTCGCGGCGTCGACCGAGCGCTGCTCGCCGCTCGCCATGTCGCGCAGCTGGGCGCCGTCGGCGTCGAGGATCAGCACGCGCCGGGCGCCGATCCGATCGGCGTGCTTGAGCTGCCCCTTGAGGCCGCGCCCACCGAGGTCGACCTCGGCCGAGAGCCCGGCGTTGCGCAGCTCGCCGGCCAGCACCATCGCCAGCGAGCGCCGCTCGCCGCCCTCGTCGCCGACGGCGACGAAGACGTCGCGGGACGGCTCCTCCGCCTGCTCGCCGAGCGCCAGCAGGATCCGCTCGATTCCGGCGGCCCAGCCGACGGCCGGGGCCGGCCGGCCGCCGAGCTGCTCGACGAGCCCGTCGTAGCGACCGCCGCCGCCGATCTCCGACTGCGCGCCGAGCCGGTCGCAGACGAAGGAGAAGATCGTGCGGGTGTAATAGTCGAGCCCGCGAACCAGGGTCGGATCGATCTCGTAAGCGATGCCGGCGGCGTCGAGCAGCGCCCGCACCTCCTCGAAGTGCTCGGCGTCCCCACCCTCAAGCCGCTCGACCAGCTTCGGAGCCGCAGCCATCACGGCTCGCGTGCCCTCGTCATCGGAGTCGAAGGCGCGCAGGGGGTTGGCGTCGATCCGCTCGCGCACCTCTTTCGAGAGCTCGGCTTCGTGCGCCCGCAGATGCGCCCGCAACTCGTCGAGATAGGCCTGCCGCGTGTCGAGCGAGCCGAGGCTGCCGAGCCTCAGCTCGACGCCCGGAACGCCGAGCTCGGCGACGAGCCCCGCCAGCAAACCGATCAGCTCGGCGTCGGCGAGCGGGGAGTCGCTTCCGATCGCCTCGGCGCCGAGCTGGTGGAACTGACGATAGCGCCCCGCCTGCGGGCGCTCGTGACGGAAGAACGGCCCGACGTAGGAGAGCTTCACCGGCTGCGCCAGCGTGTGCATCCCGTGCTCGACGTAGGCGCGGCAGATCGGCGCCGTGCCCTCCGGGCGCAGGGTGAGGCTGCGCCCGCCCTTGTCCTCGAAGGTGAACATCTCCTTGCGGACGATGTCGGTCGAGTGTCCGACGCCGCGTTCGAACAGCTCGGTGTCCTCGAAGACCGGCGTGGCGATCGGCTCGTACCCCGCCCGGGCGAAGATCTCGGCGGCGGCGCTTTCGACCCGGCGGCGGGCCCGCGCAGCGTCGGGCAGGATGTCGAACGTCCCCCTCGGCGCCTGGTACTTGCCTCCTGCCACGGGCGCGACCTTACCTGCGCCGGGGACCGCTTAGCCCGCCAGCTCCGCCAGGAAGGGATTGGTCGCCCGCTCGGTCGCCAGGGTCGTCTGTCCCATGTGACCCGGGTAGACGACCGTCTCGGGCGAGTGCGAGTCGACCAGCTTGGCGATCGAGGCGAGCAGCGTCGGCCAGTCGCCACCGGGCAGGTCGACCCGTCCCACGGAGCCCTGGAAGAGCACGTCGCCGGAGAAGATCGCGTCCTCGCCGCGAACCGAGTAAGTGACGTGTCCCGGGCTGTGCCCTGGCGTGAAGACCACGTCGAGCGTGAGTCCGGCGAGTTCGAGCGTCTCGCCGCCGGCGACGGTCTCGTCGGCCTCGTAACCCTCGTAGGGACCGAAGCCCGGCATCGTGAACGACATGATGTCGGCCAGCGCGGGCGTCTCGATCTCAGGGCAGTAGACCGGCGCGCCGGTGGCCGCGGCGACTGGCGTGACGGCGCCGATGTGGTCGAAGTGGCAGTGCGTGATCAGGATCGCCTCGACCCGCGCGCCGATCTCCTCGACCATGGCGAGGATGCGCTCCGGCTCCTCGCCCGGATCGACGACGAGCGCCCGGTCGCCCCCCTGCGGGCGCACGACGAAGCAGTTCTCCGCGATCGGCCCGACGGTGAGCTGACGGACGTCGAGGCTCACCACATACCCTCGCGCTTCGCTCCCGGCGCGAAGAGCCAGAGATGCACGCTTGCTCGCTCCGCGCTCACTGGTCGCGCGAGCGCATCCGGGCGCGCTCTCGCCGTCGCCACATCATCGTGTCGATGTAGTAGCCCGCAGGGATGTAGAAGACGAGCATGAAGGCGCCCAGCGCCAGGGCCGCGCCGAGGCTGCGATGGAAGAGGACGAGCAGCACGACGGCGAAGATCGCGGCGGCCGCGGCGCCGCGCAGGGCGGAGCCGGCCCAGGTCGGCGGCGTGTCCCCCTTCGGGCCACGTTTGGCGGCGGTGCGCTGCCGTGCCTGAGCCTGGGCTTCGGCCCGGCTGCGCGGTCGCGCGGCACGGCGCTTGGGGTCGATCCGGCCACCCTGGGTGCCACGGTGCTTGCGACGGCGCTTCTTGTTGGCTTGAGCCACGACGTGAACGCTACTGAGTTCCCCTTTAGGGATGCATATGCATCCCTACCCACGAAGTCAGCGGTGGGAATCCAGCGCCGCCTCGATCGTCTGCCGCACCGGGTCGAAGCCGCGGATCGGAACGTCCGCGGGAAATCCCGTCATCGCGGCTTTGGGCACGAGACCCACCACCTCGGCTTCGACCGGGCGGGCGCCGAGCGGTCGCGCCAGCTCGCGGATGCTCTCGACGACCTGCGCCAGAGGCACGGCGAAGGGATCGTGGACGTTGGTCGAGACCTGGACACGGCCACTGGAGAGCGGCAGGCCGATCGCCCGCACGCCGTGCAATCCCCCGCCCGACTCGCGCAGGCCGGCGGCGACGGAACGGGCGATCTCGACATCCTCGCTGTCCAGCTCGACGTTGAAGGCGGCGAGCGGCGGCCGCGCGGTGACGAGCGTCACCCCTGCGGTCCGGTGCGGCTCGGATGGGCCGTAGTCCGGTCGCAGCTCGCCGGCCTCCATCCGCAGCCAGAGCTCGGCCAGGCCGCCGTTGCGGAAGTAGGCGCGCTCGGCGTGCTCGGGGCGGCTTGCCAACCCGCCGTACATGAAGACCGGGATGCCGAGGCCGCCGATCTGCTCGGCGACGGCGAGCGCCTCGATGCGCGCCGCCTCGCGAGTCGCCGGGCTCGGCCAGACGAGCGGGCAGACGTCGAGGGCGCCGACGGCCGGGTGAAGACCTGCGTACGCCCCCATGTCGATCGTCTCCAGCGCCTGCTCGGCGCCGAACACAAGCGCGTCGCGCAGCGGCCCGGGTTCGCCCGCGAGGGTGAAGACGGTGCGGTCGTGGTCGGCGTCGGAGTGGACGTCGAGCAGAGCCGCGGCCTGCGAGAAGGCGTCGCGGAGCGCCGCGATGCGCCCGGCGTCGCTTCCCTCGCTGACGTTGGGGACGGCGAGAAGCTGCGGCGGCACGTCAGATCAGCAGCTCGCCGCCGCGGGTGACTTCGGCGTCGCCGATCTCGACGGTCGGCTCGAGGATCACGCAGTCGAGGTGGACCGGCACCTGGACGTCACCGCCGATCGCCGCCGAGGCGCCGAAGGCGACGTGGGTGGTGCCGAGGATCTTCTCGTCCTCGAGGACGTTGCCGGTGAGGGTCGCCTCTTCGTTCGTGCCGATCCCGAGCTCGGCGATGTTGGTGCCGTCCTCGCCGTGCGCGGTGAGGAGCTCCATCAGCGCCTCGCCCTCGGGTCCGGTCGCGTCGACGAGGTGGCCGTCGCGAACCGTCAGCTCGACCGGCGTCTCGACCTTGCCCACGCCGGCGATCGAGCCGTCGACGATCAGCGTTCCCTCCGCCGTGGTCGGCGCGATGAAGGCCTCGCCGCAGGGCAGGTTGCCGAAGGCGCCCGGCGCGTTGAGCTCGCCTGCGTCGGCGATCGGCACCCGGTCGCCGAGGCCCAGCCGCAAGTCGCTGCCGTACGGGCAGGTGATCCGCACCTCGTCGGCTGCCTGCAGCATCCGGACCAGCTTGTGGCCGCGCCGGCGCAGCTTGCTCATGTCGGCGTTCATCAACCGCGAGAGCATGTCCTCGGTGACGCCGGGCAGCGTCGCGATCCGCACCCCCGCCTTGGTCGCCGCGTGGCGGGCCGAGGTGTGCGATAGCGACTGGATGGTCGGCGCCAGGACCACCTGCGCGGCGACCATCGCAGCGGCCACCGGCGTCGGCGGCTCGGCCCCGTTCGAATCGAGCTCCGAGATCACGGCCAGCGTCGCAAACGCACCGTCCCCCTCGGCCTCGATCCGCATCAGCGAGCCAATCTCCTCGGTCACTGGATTGCAGATCACGAGCACCTCTTCCCCCGGCTCGACGCGCAGGCAATCGCGCATGATCGTCCTTACCGCCATGTCCAGCTCCTGCGTCACCGCTCCAAGGCTAATGCCCTCGCCCTCCCCCGCGACAGTCGCCCCTGCCTCGCTACGATCCGTCCCCCCGCCGGAGTAGCTCAGCTGGTCAGAGCAGCGGAATCATAATCCGCGTGTCGGGGGTTCGAGTCCCTCCTCCGGCACTCAGCGAAAACCCCGCTCGGCCGGGGTTTTCGGCTTTCTAGGGCCTCACCCGTCTCTGTCGGTCCGGCCCAAGTGAGTCCAAAGTGAGTCCATCTCCCAGTACATGAGCATTATCCTCGGGGAAGACTGTCCTCGTCCAGCCTGATTAGGCTCCTCGCGGATGCGCCTGACAAAGAAGCTCGACGTGGTGTTTCAATTCTTCGACCTACTCGCGAACCCGCGATACCTCTGGCGCGTGATCCCCATTGCTGCCCTGGTCGTTGGCTACACCCAGTCGGCTCATTCATCTGCATACTCGGTTGCGTTCTACGGGACCGCCGCGCAAGTCATCCCGGTGATTCTCTTGGTGCTCGCGATCGAGCTGCGGGTGTTCGAGCCGCCCCACAAGTGGACTAACCCGGATCGTCCTAAACCGAAAACATGGGAGGACGAACGCGCCGAACTCCAAGCCGAAGAATGGAAAGGGGCCCTCTGGGTGCCGCTATTGCTTGTGTTGGTCGCCCTGATAGCCAGCGAGATTATTGCGCTGGTTGCGGTAGGCACCGAACGTCCAAGCGGGCCGGTCGGCCAGGGCATCGTCATGGGAGCAATCGCAGCCGGCCTAGCCAGAATCGGGATCGAAGCGCTGCGCCCTCCGCGCGGATAGTCGCAACGGATTGAGTGACCGGTCCTCGCACCGTGAGACATCAAGGATCCGCCGCATCATGCTTGCTTAGCGGTTCGACGGATTCTCGATAACCGCTCTCCTTGAAGCACCAGCGAACGCGCTACGCGCCGCGCGCCACTCCTCTCGCCATTTCGTCGCACCAGGGTCGAAGCCGTCCATCAGCTCACTGATCGCCTCCATCTCGCCCAGGACTGAGCCTGGGGCGGTTAGAAGAAGACGATTTGTCGCAGCGATCACTTCATCGAGGGCGCGCATGACGCCGCGTCCAACGGTCGCAGTCGCAATCCGGCCGATCAGCCAATCGAGAGGCGGCCACTTGGCAACGAGTTTGTTGGTCCAACTCTCCTCAATGCCGTGAGCTTGAGGAAGCTGTTCGATTCGCAAGGTCAGTCGGTCGAGCGCGGCACCATATGCCGTTAGGGCGGCTCGCAGCTCGCCCTTGTCGTGGGCCTCCCGCTCAAGGCGCGCAAGGCGATACGTAATGACCCCGGTCAAGGCGGAACCACCGAGGGCTCCTCCTGCGGCGATCAGGGCGACAAGCCAATTGTCCATAGGGCGGAGCGTAAGACTGCCGTGGGACGCCGTTGCCGGCCACTTTCGCGACGCCTTCCCTGGCATCCTCAGCCGTTACCGCGACGTTTGCGATGCGCGTTGGTGTGGCCACACCTCCGACAGTGTGCCCACACACTCAAACGCCTCTGGACTGCGGAAAACCGCCGAGCGGTAACGGTCGCGGTGGCGCAGGAGTGGACGAGGCTCGCCAGCGAGGGCCTTGGGGTCGGAAGCTCCTGGCGGCAGACGGCGCGAAGGCCCGGACGCGTGCAGAGAACGATCCGGCCGCTGTTGCCGATCCCCGGCAGCACTTAGACCAGCCCGGCCTCTCGCAGCCGTCACCGCCCACACCGCCATCGCCTCCCTCGACACAACCCCCTGGCGCGCGATGAACTCCAACACCTCCAGGTCTCTCTGACTGATCCTCTCGCTCCATCTTCCCGGCATCTGCTTCCGAGACGTAGCCGCAGCCCCAGCCGATACCCGCCCGATCTGGGCGTTTGGCTGGAGGGTTGTCTGCAACCAACGCGACCGTCTCGATGCCCTCGGATCTACGTCCGTGAAAAAGCAATGGGGGCTGTCATGCGACGAAACCCGGAACACCGGCCACGCAGGATCAAGCGATACAGTCGCGGTTTAGAGGGCGCCACGATGCTCACCGATCTTAGGATTCGAAATTTCAAGGCCTGGGAGGACACTGGCCGTGTCCGTCTAGCGCCCATCACGGTCTTTTTCGGCACGAATAGCTCGGGCAAGTCAAGCCTTGGCCAACTTCTTCTTCTTCTGAAGCAGACTGCCGAGTCCACAGATCGCGCCCAGGTACTCCGAACGAGTGATCGAGATGCATTGGTCGAAGTGGGCGATTTCCGCGACTTCATCCACCATCACGATGTTTCTCGCGAGCTCGAATTCGAACTCGGCTGGGATCAAGGGCGGCCCGTCGAGATAGAGGACGTCAAGGACCCCGATATTGCCTATTCAAGTTCTAGGCTCGCTTTCTCGGCCAAGATATTTGAACCAGAGAAAGGCCGTGAGCGGATGCGAGTTCGGGAGTTCTCCTATGCCCTCGACCCAGGACCCCTTGGCGGCGGCTTTTCAGCGGGCATGTCCCCTGATCCCAAGCGGCCTACTCGCTATCGCCTTGATATCCAAGGTTTTAAACCCCTTCACAACCGCGGTCGGGCTTGGGAGTTGCCAGCCCCTACTCGCTTCTACGGGTTTCCAGACGAGGCTGTTGCTTACTTTCAAAACACCGAGTTCCTACCTGATCTCAGCCTTGCCCTAGAGCGGACCCTTGCCTCTGTCAATTACCTCGGGCCTCTAAGAGTCAATCCCGAGCGAACTTACAACTGGCTCGGCGGTGCACCAGCAGACGTGGGCCGCGACGGAGAGCAGACGGTCCAAGCAATGCTGGCCGCAGCGACACGAAAGTTGAATCTCAAACACCGACAACGATTGCGCTCATTTCAAGCGCTTATTGCCGAGCAACTTCAGGCGCTCGGCCTTATCAGCGAATTCGAAGTCGCCCCAATCGCTCGGAACCGGCCTGAGCACGAGGTTCGAGTCAAGGTCACCGGTGCGGCGGACACGGTCCTTCTCACCGATGTGGGCTTCGGGGTGTCCCAGGTACTTCCGGTTCTTACTCAGAGCTTCTACGCCCCTCGAAACTCTACGATCGTTATGGAGCAACCTGAGCTTCACCTTCATCCGAGTGTCCAAAAGGATCTAGCAGATTTTTTTATCGCAGCGTCGGGAGCCCGAGAAGAAAGCACTAAGGGCAAGTCTGTTGAGAGGAATACGCAGTTTCTGATTGAGAGCCATTCAGAGCACTTCCTGCGCCGCCTCCAGCGACGCATTGCAGAAAATCAGGTTAAACCCAACCAAGTAGCCCTCTACTTCTGTGAGATGAAACGAGGGCGATCAACCATCCAAGAGCTAGACGTTGACCTCTTTGGCCACATTCATAACTGGCCAACGGATTTCTTTGGTGATCCCGTGGAGGATGTTGCAGCACAAGCAGAGGCGCGTCTAAGGCGCCAAATAGAGGGCGAAGACACTTCCTCTAAGTCGTGACCGCTCGGGCTGTCGTCATTGATACCAATGTCGGCATCGTTGCCAATTCAAAGGCCGATGTCGGCCGGGAGTGTGAGTTGAGGTGCATTCGGCTCCTACGCGAGGTGACGGAGAACGGGCATCTGGTGCTCGACGAGGGAGGGCAAATATTCGCGGAGTACCTTCGATACCTGAGCCTCTCTGGCGAACCAGGGGTAGGCGATGCCTTCATGCGGTGGGTGAACGATCATCAGCACGACGAGAGGCTGTGCACCCGTATTCCACTAACAATCAAGCCCGACCACAAGATCGTTGAGTTTCCAGCACGACCGGCTCTAGCGAGATTTGATCCATCCGACGAAAAGTTCGTGGCCGTAGCCGCTGCTCATCCCGACAAGCCTCCCATCCAGGTAGCTGTCGATCGGGGATGGATTCGCCATCGTGATGCATTGGCTGGAGTTGAGATCAAAGTCGAGATTTTGTGCCCCGATGACATTGCCTCCTGAAGGCAATGTCACGACCTGCTAAAGAACAATAAGCTCGCGCTCGGGATGCTTCGGGGAGCCGAACTCGAAGCCGAGGACGGCGCGAGCGCCGAAGGCGTCGGCAAGCTTCTTGACGGTCTGGGGGCTGGTGGCGTGCTGGCCGCTCTCGATGCGGGAGATCGCCGAGGCGGTGGTGCCCATGCGGGCGGCAAGCTCGGCCTGGGTCAGGCTGAGGGCGGCGCGGCGCATGATGACGATCCGGGCAAGCTCCTCATACGGCGCAAGGCGCTCGTACTCGGTCCGGAACTCGGGGTCCGCGAGGGACTCCTTGATGTGGTCGGAAACGGCAGTCCCGACCGGACTATCTCGTCTGCTCATCGTTGACCTCGATCAATTGTGCTGACCCGAGTCAGCATGTTAGCAGCCGTGCTAACCCGTCACGGCGCATCGCGCCCGGCCGCGCGCGGCGGTTTGCGGGGCCGGGCGTCCATCCGGGTCTTGAAATCAACCCAGCGCTTCTGGGCGGTCTCGACCTCTGCCCTCGGCAGCTTCCCCGTCGTCTTCGGGAATGCGCCGAGGAGGACGATCAGGCGGCCGGAGCGGCGGTAGAGCACCCGGTAGTGATCGGAGCCCATGTGGCAGCGAAGCTCTCGCAGCTCGCCCTCGACCTGGGAGCTATGCGGGAACGGCAGGTGCGGCATCGCGTCGGAAAGACCGTTGAGCCGGTCGATCTGGCGAATGAGCGCGGCCCGGTGCTTGGCGCCCAGGCCGGCGATGAATTCGCGGACGGGCTCGCTGCCGTCGGCCGCCCTGTAATAGACCGCCTGGAGCGTGCTCACCGCGCACCCAACCGCGCACCCGCGCTTTGCCGACTCTTCCTCATCGGCAGCAGGTTATGATCCGTCGCGGCGTTTTGTCGTCGCTGCACGCGGATTCGTGGCAAAACGGGAATCACGGACGCGAACGACGCTTCTTGCGCTTGCGCCGCGCACCCGGCCGCGCACCCAACTCGTCGCTTTCGGCGGAACTCAGGGCATCTTCCGGTGCCTGAGAGCCGCTTTCGGAGCCATCAGACCCCTGCGTGTCGCCCATCATAATCCGCGTGTCGGGGGTTCGAGTCCCTCCTCCGGCATGGCATCGCGGACGATCACCAGGCAATTGGTACTCGGGACCCCCTCAGCTTTTAGCGGAAGCCGCGACTACGCCGGCAGTTGCTCGAGCAGTGAGGCGAGTGAGGCCTGGGGGCGGGGATCGTCCCGTTCGTTGCGAACTTCTTTGAGAAGCTCCTCGATCTGAGCGGCGTGGCCGTTCCCCTGGTCCTCCGCCCGGGCGTGGGCAAGGGCCGTAAGGGCAAGGTCGTACTCGCCTGCGTCGATTGCGACCTCCGCGAGCGCGAGCTGCGCGCCTGGACCCGACCACTCGGGCTCGTCACTCTGCTCGGCAAGGTGAATGGCGCGAGCGATGAATCCCAGGGCCAGGTCGTTTAGGCCGAGGCGATTCAGCGCTGACGCGAGGTTCCAGGGGTAGGCGGGCTCAGTGGGATCGAGACGAATGGCTTGGCCGTATAGGGCCAGCACCTGGTCGAGCTTGCCCTCGGCAAGGAATCGCTCAACGACCACGGCCTCGGGCCACTCTCCAGGTTTGAGCGCATCGCCGAGCAGCTCGTCTGCTCGGCCGACGAACTGCTCGGCCTTAGCCACGGCTTCGGGGCCTGCGTCCTCGGGCTCGCGTGTATTGGCTTCGTTGCTCATCGCTCAACTCTTTCCACCAAGACTGCCAGCGCTTGGCTCGCTCTGGATTGTGACGCACGCCGAGGATTTCCTCCCCAGCACGGACGAGATCACAGACTCGAAGCGCCTGGCCGGTCTGCGGATCAACCCCGGCCGGGTCGTTCCAATGCCGAGGAGGTCGAGCCACCGGCTGAGTCTGTCACCGGAGACAGACAGATCGTTGCGGAGCGTTGGCTCAGCTCAGCGTCGCGCCGACGCCGTGCTGGCGGAACTCGTTGAGCACCTCGGACATCGAGTCGACGTCGCAGGAGACCATTTCGGGCCAGGTCTTCTCGGGGTGCTCGTCGAGGGTCTTGTAGCCGTTGCCGCTGACTATGGCGACGACCGTGTCGTCGGGGCCGATCTTGCCTTCGTTGGCGAGCGTCGATGTTATTCCAATGACGCGATTTGCCTTCGCCGAGCGATGGATGTCGGCGCCAACCTTGATCGCGCGGATCGCTTCGGAGAAACGTGAAAGTGGCGCCTCTGAAATTGCTGAATAGACGCCGGGCTCGCGGAT
>Ga0207648_10001994_pt1 | contig 22286 bp, 22 predicted proteins | sample KBSMisM32_FD_184310 | JGI IMG/M metagenome (GOLD analysis project Ga0207648, IMG submission 184310) | Miscanthus rhizosphere microbial communities from Kellogg Biological Station, Michigan, USA - KBS Miscanthus M3-2 (SPAdes) (version 2) | ecosystem: Host-associated > Plants > Roots >...
ACGGGAGACCCTCGACACCGAACAGCCCGACGAAGCACCGGTCACGAAGCAGTCGAGGTTCGGAGCCACCGCCGAGGTGATCGTGCTCTACGTCGTATGCCTGTTCGTGGCACTCGCGCTGGCGGCCATTTGCGTGTCGGCCACGGGCGGCTCGTGGTCGAACGTCTACACGGCGATGCTCGACGGCAGCATCCGCAAGCCCGGACGATGGGGGCTGACGCTCGGCGTGTCGGCACCGATCCTGCTCGTCGCGCTGGGAACGATCGTCAACAGCCGGGCCGGCCTGGTCAACATCGGCCAGGAGGGACAGTTGATCATCGGCTCGTGCTTCTCCGCCTACATCGGTGTTCGCTTGGCCGGGCCGGGCCCGTTCGTGCTCGTCGTGGCGATGATCTTCGGGATCATCGGCGGCGCCATCTGGGCGGGGATCGCCGGCGCACTGCGCTACTACCGGAACGTGCCCGAGGTGCTGACCACGCTGCTGATGGGCACGGTGGCGCTGAACCTGATGGGCTGGGGTCTGCGCAACACGTCGCTGCTGCTCGCCCCTGCCGCCGGCCGCGCCAACCGCAACCAGGTCAGCGAACCGCTGGCGCACGACACGCGGATCCCCAGAGTGACGTGGTTCGGCAACGAGTTCCCGATCAGCGTGCTGCTGGCGATCGCGTTGGCCGTGCTGGTGTGGCTGGTTGTCGACCGCTCCATCGTCGGCTTCCGGCTGCGGATGCTGGGCAGCAACGCCAAGACCGCCCATCGCAGCGGCGTCAACGAACGACGGTACGGCATTGGGGCAATGCTCGTGTCCGGCAGCTTCGCCGGTCTGGCCGGCGGGATCATGCTGGCGGGTGGCGACTTCGGCAACTATCAACTCGTCGCCAACTTCGGCGTCGGAATCGGCTTCGCCGGTCTGCTCGCGGCCCTCGTCGCCCGGCAACGCGTGTTCGTGGCGATCTTCGTCTCGTTCATCTTCGGCTGCATGCGCACGGGTAGCGGGTTCCTTCGAGCCACCGGTGTGTCCGGTCGCATCTCCGATGTCGTTCAGGGTCTGCTCGTCCTCGCACTCCTGCTTCCTCCGGCGATCCTCTATGTCCGTGCCCGACGACGGGCCCTCTCGGCGACGAGTACGCGGGTCTGACGCATGGGCAACTTCTTCTCCGCACTGGGCGACATCGCCACCAACGAGAGCGCCTACCGAAACGCGGTAATCGCCGCGGCGGTGTTGCTGTTCGCGGCGTGCGGCGAGTTGGTCGCCGAGAAGGCGGGCACCATCAACATCTCGCTCGAGGCGATGATGCTGGCCGGTTCGTTCTCGGCGGCGATCGGCGTGCACCTCACCGGCTCGACGTGGGTCGGGCTGTTGTTCGCGATGCTTGCCGGCCTGATCGTCGCTGCGATCCAAGCCAACATGAGCCATCGGTTGCCCGCCGACCAGTTCGTCGTCGGGTTGGTGCTCAACGTGTTGGTGCTCGGACTGGTCGGCTTCCTCACGGGGTCGATTCAACCGAAGTCCGGCGTGGTGCGGCGCGTCAGCGTTCCCGTCCTGTCACGTATCCCGTTGCTCGGCCCGGCGTTGTTCGACGCCCCGTGGGTTCTCTACTTCATCTTTCCGCTCGTGCCGTTGGTGTGGTGGCTGCTCTACCGAACGAGATGGGGCCTGGAGATCCGCGCCGTCGGTGAAGACCCCAACGCGTCCGACGTGTCCGGCCTGCACGTCAACAGGTTGCGCCGGCAGGCCATCTACTTCACCGGGATCGTGGCCGGTTTCGGCGGTGGCTACTTCCTGTTCGCCAGGGCCGGCAAGTTCGAGGACTCGTTGATCGGCGGCCGCGGTTTCATCGCGATCGCTGCGGTGATCTTCGGCGGCTGGACATTGAAGGGCACCGTTGCGGGGTGCGTCATGTTCGGCCTCGTGGGTTCGTTCGTGCTGACGATTCCGTCGCTCGGCTACAAGTCGATCGATTCGTCGTTCCTGGCGATGGCGCCGAACGTCATCACGATCATCGCCATGGCAGTGTTCGCCAAACGGGTCCGCCAACCGGCGGCGCTCGCCAGACCCTTCATACGCGGTCTGAAGTAGCGCGTCGTCAGCCGAGCACCTGCTCCACGGAAAACTCGACGTTGTTGCCGTCGGGATCGGTGACGATGCAGATGTAGCCGACCACTTCGTTGCGGTACATCGGGCCCAACAGCAGGCAACCCTCTTCCTTGGCCATCGCGGCTACACGATCGACGTCGTCGCGGCTGTCCAGCGAGATCCCCAGATGACTGATCGACCGTAGGAAGCCGTACTCCTCCTTGATGTCGCCGGTCACCGCGGTCGGCAGCTTCCCGCAGATCAAGACGATCACGAACCGTGCCGCGTCGGCGGTGACGTCGCGTTCGTTGGCGAGCCACACCGACCGCAAGCCCGTCTGCGGATCGAAGCGTTCGTGGATGTTGACCAACGTCGTGTAGCGCTCGTAGAACGCCAGCGTCGCATCGAGGTCCCTGACCGGCAGGGCGATGTGCGTCAGCAGTGATGCCGGCGGGGCGTTGCTCTCCATCGCTCCAGACTACGTGCAGTACGGTCTGACCATCAGTCCAACGGCAGACGCAACGACCATCATCGCCGGCGGCGACGTCGTGACGATGGACGGCACCCGGCGGGTTCTCGTCGGCGGCTCCGTCGTCGTGGCCGACGGGAGCATCGCAGCCGTGGGAACCACGACAGACCTTCGCGCCGCCTACCCGCACGCCGTGGTCGTCGACGCGACCGATTGTGTCGTCACGCCAGGAATGGTCAACGCCCACCAGCACCTCACGGGCGATCCGCTGGTGCGCAGCTGCATCCCCGATCTCATCCCTTCCGGCAAGTCGATCTTCGAATGGGCGGTGCCGATCCACGCCGAGCACACCGCCGACGACGACGAGGTGTCGGCGACGGTTGCGGCGGTCGAGTGCGTGCGCAACGGCGTCACGACCGTCGTGGAAGCGGGCACGGTCGCCCATCCCGACCGCGTCGCCGCGGCGATGAACGCCGTCGGGATCCGCGGCACCGTCGGCACGTGGGGATGGGACATCGAGGAGGGCCCGTTCGTCGGCAGCGTCGGCGAGGTGCTCGAACGTCAGCGCGCTGTCGTCGAGGCTCACCCCGCCGGTGGTCTCGTCGAAGGTTGGGTCACGCTGGTCGGCCATGACCTGGCCAGCGACGAGTTGCTCGCCGGCGCCTCCGACCTGGCCCGCAAACTGCGCACCTCGATGACGATGCATCTCTCGCCGACGTCATCGGACCCGGAGCGCTATCTCGCTCGCACCGGCCGCCGGCCCGTCGTGCATCTCGATCGACTCGGCGTGCTCGGTCCACATCTGCTGCTGGCCCACGGCGTGTGGCTCGACGACGAGGAGATCGAACTGATCCTGTCGAGCCGCACCGCGATCGCCTACTGCCCGTGGGCCTACCTACGGCTCGGTCAGGGCGTCACGCGCGCCGGCCGGCACGCCGACATCGTCGAACGCGGTGGTCGCGTCGCGTTGGGATGCGATGCAGCCAACGCCGGCGACGTCGCCGACATCTTGCGCACCGCGGCGCTGGCGGCGGGAATCGCCCGCGACACACGCCTCGAGCCGCAGCGGTTCGGCGCCCACCAGGCGTTCGAACTGGCGACGATCGCCGGCGCCGAGGCCATCGGCATGGCCGACCGGATCGGTTCGCTGGAGGTCGGCAAGCAGGCCGACATCGTCGTCCACGACGCGACCGATCACGGCTGGACGCCCCGTGGTGACGTCGCCATGCAACTCGTGTGGGGCACCGATGGTCGCTCCGTTCGCGATGTGTTCATCGCCGGCCGACAGGTGGTGCGCGACGGTCGTTGCACCGCCGTCGACGTCGGCGCCCTGCGCGCGGAGGCACAGGCTCGGCAACGTTCGCTCCTCGATCGAGCGGGCCTCACCGTTCCTCACGTCTGGCCGCACGTGGATGCGCGGTGACGTGCCATCGCGGGCGGGGATAGCGTCGCGGTCGTGAGCGAGATCCTCTGCTCCAGTTCCGTCCTGGCCGATTCGTGGCACCCGGTCGCACGATCGGTCGAGGTCGCCACGGCGCCCGTCGGTGTCATGTTGCTCGGGCGGCGTGTGGTGCTGTGGCGCACACCCTCCGAGGCGGTCGTCGCCGCTCCCGACCGATGCCCGCACCGCGAGGCACCACTGTCGGCCGGCAGTGTCGACGACGGCTGCCTGACATGCGCCTACCACGGCTGGACGTTCGGCGACGAGGGCAAGTGTGTGGTCGTGCCGTCGGCCAACGAAGGCGTTCCGCCGCCGCCCCGCGCCCACCTCATGACGTACGGATGCGAGGAGCGCTACGGGCTGGTGTGGGTCTGCCTGGGCACCCCGCGGGCGCCGATCCCCGACATCGCCCAGGAACACGACCCGGCGTTCCGGCGCATCAACACACCGGTCGAGGTGTGGCGTGTGTCGGCCACCCGGATGGTCGACAACTTCCTCGACATCACCCACTTCCCGTTCGTCCACGTCGGCACGTTCGGTCGCGGCCAGGACACGCACGTGCCGCGGTTCGAACTGCAACAGCTCGACGACGAGTTCTACGGCTACAGCTATCAGGTCATGGCCAACAACCCGACGGGTGCACTCGTCAGCGGGCAGACCGAGTCGGTCGTCCACCGCGAGATGACATCGGGCTTCAATCTGCCGTTCATCGTGCGCAGCACCATCCGCTACGACACCGGGCTCGAGCACATCCTGTTGCTGCTGTCCACCCCGATCGACGACGTCACGTCGTACTTCACGTTCGTCGTGTGGCGCAACGACGACTTCGCGCTGTCGGCCGAGGAGATCATCCGCTTCGATCTCGCCATCGGCGCCGAGGACAAGCGCATGCTCGAGCAACTCGACGGCGTGCTGCCGCTCGACCAGACAACCCTGGTCAGCGTGCAGGCCGACAAGTGCTCCGTCGAATGGCGCCGCCAACTCGCCGAACTCCTCAAGCTCTGAATCTGGAGGCGCCCATGACCACTCGTCCCCGACTCGAAGTGGCCCACGCCGTGATGTACGTGCACGACGTCGACGCGATGATCGAGTTCTACACGAACACCCTCGGCTTCGAGGTCACCGATCGCGGTCCGCTCGGCCGCGACGAGATCGTGTTCTTGTCGCAGGGCAGCGATCACCATCAGGTCGCGTTCATCACCGGACGCGACAAGCCCGATCCGTCGAACAACGTGCATCACGTCGCCTTCCGATCGAACGGCACACTCGACGACCTCAAGGCGCTGAAGAAGACGCTCGCGGCCGACGCCGCGGTCACCCAGATCATCCCGCTCACTCACGGCAACGCCTGGTCGGTCTACTTCCGCGATCCGGAGTTCAACGGCGTCGAGGTGTTCATCGACACGCCATGGCACGTGCGGCAACCGCAGGGCCAGCCACTCGACCTCGACATGTCGAACGACGAGATCGTCGACAAGACCCGCGCCCACTTCGAGACCGAGCCGGAGTTCGGCCCGATCGACGAGTTCTACGAACGGCGCGCCGAGCACATCGCCCAGCGCTGACCCGGTTTCAGACGGCGGCGGGCGCCTCGACACCGAGCTCGAACTTGAGGTACTCCTCGCCGGTGTCCTCCCAGTCCTCGAACTGGATGACGCCCATCTCCTCGAAGCGACGACGCAGCCACTTGTCGTTGCGATCGAGCAGGCCGAGCTTCTTGGCGTTGGGCACGATCTTCGAGAAGAGCATCGACTGGAACACTGCGCGCGTCGGGTCGGCCAGGATCAACGGCACGATGTCGCGCACGTTCACTTCCATGCGCTCCCACACCTCTTGCTGCATGAACCGGTCGCGCATGCGGATGGCCGCCTCGAAGGCGAACTCCTGGCGATCCTTCATCTCTGCGTCGCTCAGCGAGTCGTAGACCTCTTTCAACGACAGCACGCCGAACGCCACGTGCCGGGCCTCGTCGCTCATCACGTAGCGCAGCAACTGCTTCAGCAGCGGCTCGTTGGTGAACTGGTGCATGAAGCCGAACGCGGCCAGCGCCAGACCCTCGACCATCACCTGCATGCCGAGGTAGGTCATATCCCAACGGCTGTCGTTGACGATGTCGTCGAGCAGCATCCGCAGGTGCGAGTTGATCTGGAACTTGCCGCCGAGCTTCTCGTCGAGATAGCGGGCGAAGACCTCGACGTGGCGGGCCTCGTCGACGACCTGCGTGCTGGCGTACAGCTTGGCGTCGTACCACGGCACCGTCTCGACGATCTTGGCGGTGCACAACAACGCACCCTGCTCGCCGTGCATGAACTGGCTGAGGCTCCAATTGCGGCTCTCGATGCCGAACTCCAGCCACTTGCGCTCGTCCCACTTCTCGACGGGAGTGCCGATGTACTGGCTGGCATCGATGCCGGTGCCGATCAACGCCTGGTCCTCGGCGACGGTCTTTTCGATGTCGACGTCGGTGTCCCACGGCAGGTCGGTGGTGGCGTTCCACTGCCCGACCTTGGCCTTCTCGTACAGCTTGCGCAGCGACGGCCGGCTGAGCGAGTAGTCCCACGTGAAGATGGTGTCGGCGTTGTTCTTGACGATGTGCTCGATCTCCGTCGGATCGTGCGTGGGGATGGCCAAGATGGCATCGATGTCGTTGATCTCGGTGCGACCGATGATCTCTTCGTTGGTGTTGTGCGTGACAGTCAAGGTCAGCTCCTGGTGAGAGATGGCTGGAAGGCTGGGAGGATGAAAGCGTCGATGAAGGCGGCGGCGGACTCGGTGTCGCCGAGGTCGACCTGTTCGGACGGGGCGAGGAAGTAGCTGATGACGAGACGGGCCAGCAGTTCGACGAGGCGAGCGGCTTCGCGACGCGGCAGGTAACCGTCCACCACCGGCGCGAGGAACACGGTCGCGACCCTGATGATCCGCGGCAGCCCGTCGACCGTCAGGTTGCCGAGGGTCTCGCCCGGCTCGCTCGCGAGCATCAGTGACAGGTGTTGATCGCCGCGCAGTTCGCGGGTGGCGTGGACGACGCAGCGCACGAGGAGGTCCTCGAAGTCGGTGGCACCGTCGAGGTGCACGCTGAGCCGGGTGAAGAAGTCTTCGAGCTCGCGGACTCGCAGTGCTTCGAACAACACGTCCTTGCCGCCGGGAAACATGCGGTAGAGCGTGGCTCGCGACACGCCGGCCTCGTTGGCGATGTCCTCGATCGTGACCTTGGCGACCCCCCACCGCTCGCAGCAGGTCTTGGCGGCGTCGAGGACGCGTCGCTCAGCGGGGTCGGAAGACATGGTTTGAGACACTAAGACACTTTCTGTCTCAGTGTCAATGGGCCGCCGGTCACACCCGAGTGATCACACCTGCACGGTCACAACCGGCCGGCGTCGATGATCCGCTTGACGAATGCCCTGGTTCGCTCCTCCTGCGGATGCTCGAAGATCTGTTCCGGCGGGCCCTCCTCGTGGATCACGCCCTCGTGCAGGAAGCAGACCTTCGACGACACCTCCTTGGCGAAGCCCATTTCGTGGGTGGCCAGCATCATGGTCATGCCGTCGGCGGCCAGGTCACGCACGATGTTCAGCACCTCGCCGACCAACTCCGGGTCGAGGGCGGAGGTGATCTCGTCGAGCAGGAGAAGCCGCGGCTCCATCGCCAGGGCGCGCACGATGGCGACCCGTTGCTGCTGGCCTCCCGAGAGGCGATCGGGGTACTCCTTGGCCTTGTCGTCGAGGCCGATGCGCTTCAAGAGCGCGACACCGCGCTCCTCGGCGAGAGCCTTCGAGAAGCCGAGCACCTTGACCGGGGCCAGGGTGACGTTCTCCAACACCGTCATGTGCGGGAACAGGTTGAAGGCCTGAAAAACGATCCCCACCTCGCGACGTAAGGCATCGACATCGATGCCGCGGCCGCTCACCCGGTCGCCGCCGAGGTGGATCTCGCCACTGTCGACCGTTTCGAGCTGATTGATGCAGCGCAACATCGTCGACTTGCCGCTGCCCGAGGCGCCGATGAGACACACCACCTGGTGCAGGTCGACCTCGAGGTTGATGCCGCGCAGCACAGGATTCGTGCCGAACGTCTTGGTCACATCGCGAAGCACCAGGAAGCTCATTCGCTCACCTGCCCGCCAAGGTCTTGGCCTGTTGCCGGCGAATCAGCCAGTCGAGCCAGCGGGTGAACGGGATGGTGACGAGCAGGAACAGGATCGCACCCATCGAATAGGCGGTCAGCGTGCCCTTCGAGTTGTTGACGAATCGGGCCCGGCTGACGACGTCGAGCACGCCGAGCGCGCCGATGAGCGACGTGTCTTTCTGCAGACCGATGAAGTCGTTGAGCAGCGGCGGGATCACCCGCCGCACCGCCTGGGGAACCACCACGTGGCGCATCGTCTGCGTGTATGACAGCCCGAGCGAACGCGCTGCCGCCGTCTGGCTCCAGTGCACCGACTCGATGCCGGCCCTGTACACCTCCGACACGTAGGCGCCGTAGGTCAGCGTCAACGCGAGGATCGCGTAGTTCCTGTCGCTGAAATCGCCGAGGAACGGCACGTCGGCCTGGGGAAGTCCGAGACCGACGATGAGGATCACCAACAGCGCGGGAATGCCGCGGAACACGTCGACATAGACCGTCACCAGCACGCGCACCGGCTTGCACGCCGGGCCCGGCAGCAGACGCATGATCGCCACGACCAACGCCCACACCAGCACCAGCACCTCGGCGATCAGGAACACCTGCACGTTGATCCAGAAGCCCTTCAGCAGCGACTTCCACGCGCCACCGTCGGTCATCGTCGACCATCCGAAGAAGACCTGTGCGACGGCATGGTTGTTGGTCAGCAGCAGCCACGCCAGGAACGCGATGATGTACACCGACAGGCCGAACCCGACGGAGTACCACGACCAGTCGCGGGCTCGCTCGCCCTCGTGCCGCGCCGACTCGATCTCGCCCTCGCGAGCCAGTCGGGCAGCACGCAGCGAATGCATCATCGCCGGGATACCGGTCGGCGGGAACAACAGCGAGAGCGTTGCCGCCTTGCGATAGGTGAGCACCCGTCCCACCCGCCGGGTGGCGTGTGGGACGGGAACTACCAGGTCTTCCAACGAAGGCTCAGGAGGGAGGAATGTCGACGAAAGGCACGGTGGACGGATCGCCGCCCAGGTACTTGGCGATCAACGCATTGATCGAACCGTCGTCGACGAGACCCTGGATGATCGGGTCGAAGATCGCCTTCTTGCCGTTGCCCTTGCCGAAGATCGCGCCGTACGCCTCGCCGGTCTTGAACTGGGCGACGACCTCTTCCTTGCCACCGGACTGGGCGGCCTGGCCGAGGTTGATCGGGGTGTCGATCATCACGGCGTCGACCGTCTTTGCCGACAGCGCGGCGTAGGCCGATGCGAGGTCGGGGAAGGACTTGACCTTGTCGAGCTTCCAACCCGGGGCTCCGCCTTGGACGTCAGCCTCGGCAGTCGTCGACGCCTGAACACCGACCGTCAACTTCTTGACGTCGTCCCAGGTCTTGACCGTGGTGCCCTTGTTGACCAACAGACCTTGGTCGGCCTTGAAGTACGGGACCGAGAAGTCGACGACCTTGGCCCGGTCATCGGTGATGGTCACCTGCGAGAGCACGATGTCGTAGCTCTTGGGGTCGATCTGGCCGGCGACGATCGCGTCGAAGTTCTCGTTGCGGAACTCCATCTTCAGGCCGCACCACGCGGCCAGCATGTTGGCCAGGTCGTATTCGATGCCGCTCTTGATCGCGTCGGGATCGACCTCTGCCTTGGTCGTGCCCCAGAAGTTGGGGCCGGGCAGGCTGGTGACGACGCTGAGCACACCGGCCTTGACCGGCTTGCAGTCGTTGCCACCCGCTGCGGGCGCTGCCGACCCACCGGCGGCGGTGGTGCCGCCCGGCGCAGCGGTGCCCGCCGCGGGAGTCGAGTCGCTACCGCACGCGGTGGCGAGCAGACCGGCGGCCAAAAGGCCGACGATCAATCGTGATGTCTTCATGTGTTGTCTGTCTCCGGTTGTTCACGTCTTGGCGGCGGAGGCCGCGTCCGACACGGTAGTCCAGGCCAGGCCGTCGCCCCCACCGTGGGTACGACCAGTGGTTAGGGTGCCGTCGCATGGACACGGCCGCGGCAGAAGAGGTCATCGAGCCGCCGGAACGGCCGTGGTACGGCCCGTTGCTGCTCGTCGCGTTCGTCGCGCTCGTGGTCTGCACGAACATCGCCAACATCGGATTCGCGACCGTGAAGGCCCATCCCGAACGGCTGATCATGTTGTCGTCGCGCAACCGCTACCTGATCCTCGCTGTCGGCTCGGGAATCTCGCCGTTCGCGTACGCGGTGATCGCCACCATCCGCCTGACGGTTGCCGCGGCGGTGTGCCATTTCATCGGCCGTGCCTACGGTGACCAGGCGCTGCGGTGGTTCACACGGTTTCTCGGCATGTCGACCGAGGCGGTCGATCGCTTCGAGCAGCAATACCGCACAGCCGAGTGGGTCCTGATCCCGATCTTCGTCGGCAGCAACATCGTCTTCGTTCTCAGCGGCACCGTGAAGACCAGATGGCGGAGGATCCTGCCGTTGTTGCTCCTCGGAATCGCCGGCCGGCTCGCGTTGCTGTGGTGGTTGGCCAAGCAGTTCCAATCGCAGGTGGAGTCGGTGACCGGCTTCCTGCAGCGCTGGCAGGTGCCGATCATCATCGTCTCGATCGTGCTCGTCGTGGCCTCGAATCTGTTCAACATTCGGCGCGGACGAGGAGCCTGATAGAACTCACCCTTATGGCTCAAACTGCACTCGGGGGAAACCCCATCAACCTCGTCGGCGAACTCCCCGAAGTCGGTTCCCACACACCCTCGTTCAGCGTGACCAAGGCCGATCTGTCCGAACTGACCGACGCCGACCTCGCCGGCCAACGGGTCGTACTCAACATCTTCCCCAGCATCGACACACCGACGTGCGCGGCCAGCGTGCGCAAGTTCAACGAGCTCGCATCCGGCCTCGACAACACGACGATCGTCAACGTCTCGGCCGACCTTCCGTTCGCCCAGGGCCGCTTCTGCGGCAGCGAAGGCCTCAACAACGTCACCAACACGTCGACGTTCCGCGGTGGTTTCGGGAACTACGGCGTTGCCATGGCCGACGGCAAGCTCGCCGGGTTGCTGGCCCGGGCCGTGGTGGTGCTCGACGAGGACGGCAACGTGCTGCACAGCCAGCTCGTGCCCGAGATCGCCCAGGAACCCGACTACGAGGCGGCCATCGCCGCGCTTCGCTGACGGATGTCGCCTAGAACCCGAGCATTGCGTCGAGGCCCAGCGTCAGGCCCGGGTGACCGGCGATGTGCTTGCACGCCAGCACGACGCCTGGCATGTAACTGGTGACGTCGTAGCTGTCCTGACGGATGGTCAGGCTCTGGCCGTACGCCCCGAGGATCACCTCCTGGTGGGCGACCAGGCCGCGCATCCTCACCGAATGCACACGAATGCCTGCCGGCCCTGCTGCGCCACGGGCGCCCGGGGCGATCTCGTGTTGGGTCCGATCGGGCAGCCACTCCCCTGACGCCGCAGCCATCCGCCGGGCGGTCGACATCGCGGTTCCCGACGGCGCATCGATCTTGCTCTCGTGGTGCAATTCGATGATCTCGGCGCTGTCGAAGTACGGAGCAGCCATCTCTGCGAACCGCATCATCAGCACGGCACTGATCGAGAAGTTGGACACGATCACGCAGTTGCTGCCGCTGAACTCGGTGCGAAACCCTTCGATGTCGGCGTCGGTGAATCCGGTCGTGCCCACCACCGCGTGCACGCCGTGCATCGCCAGCCACGGAATGGTCACTCGAGCGGCGTCGGCAACGGTGAAGTCGACGACCACCTCGCAACCGGCGTCGGCGAGCGATCGCAGGTCACCGGTCACCTTGATGCCGTGCCGGGTCTCGCCGACCGCCTTGCGGTCGATGGCGGCGACGAGCTCCAGATCGGGGTCGAGACCCACGGCGACACAGGTGGCGCGCCCCATCTTCCCGCCGGCTCCGACAACACCCACCTTGATCTGCGCCATGTCCGACGACCGTAGCCGGACGAACCCGTCAGCGCGGGCCGACGGTGACCGTGATCGGCTCGGAGGTCAGCACGCGATCGATCGTGCGCTTCACCGCCACCTGGTCGACGGCGGCCCATCGGGCAACCTGCTCGTCGATCGGCCGAACGGAACCGGTGGTGATCAATTGGCCGCCGTTGCGCGCCATGCGGGCGCCTGTGTCTTCGAGGCCGAGCTCGAACGCACCGGTGAGGTACCCGACGGCCACATCCAACTCTTCGTCGGAGATCCCGTTGTCGACGAGTTTGTCGAGCTCGGCACGCAACAGTCCGATCACCTCGTCGCCGTGTTCCGGCTGGGTGCCGGCGTACATCTGGAACGCGCCGGTGTCGGCATACGCCGACACACCCGAGTACACCGAGTACGCCAAGCCACGACGCTCGCGGATCTCCTCGAACAGCCGGCTCGACAAGCCGCCGCCGAACACGTGGTTGACGACATCGAGGGCCTCGCGGTCTTCGTCGCCGCGCGGCAGCGCACGGCAGCCCATGACGATGTGCACCTGCTCGGTGTCGTCGTCGATCGAGTCGTCACCGCCCACGCTGTCGGGTGCAGTGCGCACCGGTACGACACCGGTCGAACGCACGTCGACGAATGCCGCAGAGATCAGCTCGAGTGCCTCGTCGTGACCGATGGGGCCGGCCAGCGTGACCACCATCGAACCGGCGTGGTAGTGCGATTCGAAGAACTTGCGCACGTCGTCGGCGTTGATGGCCTGGACCGTGTCGCGATCACCGGCCGTCTCGCGGCCGAGCGGGTGCTCGGCGAACAACTGCGAAGCGAACATGCGGTGGGCGACGTCGTCGGGTGAGTCGTCGTCCATCGCCAGCTCCTCGAGGATGACGAGCCGCTCGCTGTCGACGTCGCTCTCCCTCAGGGCCGGTCGGATCAACACGTCGCCGAGCAGCTCGACACCGAACAACGCGTGACGAGCCGGCAGGCGGCAGTAGTAGGCGGTGTACTCCTTGGCGGTGAAGGCGTTGAAGTCGCCTCCGACGCGGTCGACCGAGCGCGAGATCTCCTGCGACGAACGCGTCGCCGTTCCCTTGAACAGCAAGTGCTCGAGGAAGTGACTGACCCCGCTGAGCTCGGCCGGTTCGTCGCGCGACCCGACGCCGACCCAGACGCCAGTGGCCACCGACAACGCGCCAGGCACGTGTTCGGTGGCCACAGTGAGGCCCGACTCGAGTTGAGTGATCCGAAGGTCGGTCAACGAGGTGACTTCTCGTCAGCGATGGCGCCGCGGACCACGGTTGCGGCCACTCCGGTCGTCGCGACGCGGACCACGGTCACCGCGGTCTCCCGATCCGCCGCCGGCTGCACCACCGGGACCGAGGTCCCCGAGCTCGCCGGCCAGCTCTGCGTCGAATGCATCGTCGAAGCTGACAGCGACCGGTCGATCTCCTGCAGGCGCAAGCGAGCGATCCTCGGAGGACGAAGCCGCAGGGGCCGCGCCATCACCGTTGCCGCCGCCGTCCGGGAACGGGTTCCACGAGGCGCCGGGGGTCAGGCTGACCTTGCCCTTCTCGTCGATCTCCTCGACGATGACTTCGATCTCCTGGCCGAGGGTCAACACGTCTTCGACGTTGTTGATGCGCTTGCCCTTGCCCAGCTTGGAGATGTGGACGAGGCCGTCACGGCCCGGGAGGATGTTGACGAACGCACCGAACTTGGTGACGTTGACAACTCGGCCCATGTAGGTGGCACCGACGTCGGCCTTGGGCGGATCGACGATCGCCAGGATGCGAGCCTTGGCCTCTTCCATCTTCGATGCCTCGACGGCACCGATGGTGACGATGCCGACCGAGCCGTCGTCGTCGACCGCGATGTCGGCGCCGGTCTCCTGCTGGATCGTGTTGATGACCTTGCCCTTGGGCCCGATGACCTCGCCGATCTTGTCCATCGGAATGGTGATCGAGATGATCTTCGGCGCGGTCGCGGCCACCTCGGCACGAGGCTCGGCGATGCATGCGTTCATGTTCGCGAGGATCTCGGTGCGGGCCTCCTTGGCCTGATCGAGAGCCGCCGCCAACACGTCGGCAGGGATGCCATCGATCTTGGTGTCGAGCTGCAACGCCGTGATCGCATCGGCGGTGCCGGCGACCTTGAAGTCCATGTCGCCGAACGCGTCCTCGGCTCCGAGGATGTCGGTCAGCGTCGTGTACTTGCCCTCGGCATAGACGAGGCCCATGGCGATGCCGGCAACAGCGGCCTTCACCGGCACACCGGCATCCATCAACGCCAGCGAGCCCGAGCACACCGACGCCATCGACGTCGACCCGTTGGACGACAGCACCTCGGCGACAAGGCGCAGCGTGTAGCTGAACTCTTCCTGGCTGGGCAGCACCGGCAGCAGCGCACGGGCGGCGAGCGCACCGTGGCCGATCTCGCGGCGCTTCGGCGTACCGACGCGGCCGGTCTCGCCGTTGGCCCACGGAGCCATGTTGTAGTGGAACAAGAAGTACTTGTGGGTCTCCGGGCTCAGCGTGTCGAGCAGCTGGTTCATGCGCGGCATCGCCATGGTGACGACGTTCATCACCTGCGTCTCGCCACGCTGGAACAAGCCGGTGCCATGAGCGGTCGGAAGTACGGTGACCTCACTGCTCAGCGGGCGCAGGTCACGCGGACCACGTCCGTCGATGCGCAGACCCTCGTCGACGATCCGCTTGCGGACAGCCTTCTTGGTGAGACTGCGGACAGCTTCTTTGACCTCGCGCTCGCGTCCGGCGAACGGACCGTCCTCGCCGCACAACGCCTCGACCGCTGCAGCAGCGGCGGCGTCGGTGGCAGCGTTGCGCTCGGCCTTGGCGCTGATCGTGATGGCCTTGGCCACACCCTCACCGGCGACGCCGGCAACGGCTTCGAGCACGTCGGGGGTGTAGTCGAGCTGCGGCGTGTACTCCATCGGCACGATCGGGCCGTGGGTGGCCACGACCGAGGCGACCAGCTGGCGCTGCAGGGCGATCGATTCCTTGATCCACACCTTGCAGGCCTCGAGCCCGCCGGCGAGAACCTTCTCGTCGACCTTCGGTGCGCCGTCGGCGTAGTACTCGAAGCTCTTGGCGGTACCGCCGGCTTCGACCATCATGATCGCGACATCGCCATTGTCGAGCTCGCGCCCGGCGACGACGAGTTCGAACGTGCTGGCGTCGCCCTCTTCATAGGTGGGGTGCGGGATCCACTCGCCGGTCTGGCTGTGGGCGATCCGTACGGCACCGATCGGGCCGTCGAACGGAATTCCCGAGATCATCAGCGACGCCGACGCGGCATTGATGCTGAGCACGTCGTGGGGGTTCGCCATGTCGGCGCCCATCACGGTCAGCACGACCTGCGTCTCGTTGCGGAACCCCTCGGGGAACGCCGGACGCAGGGGCCGGTCGGTGAGCCGGCACGTCAAGATGGCGTCTTCGGTGGGCCGGCCTTCACGACGGAAGAACGAACCGGGGACCTTGCCCGCGGCGTACGCGCGCTCTTCGACGTCGATCGTCAGGGGGAAGAAATCCGTCCCCGGACGCACGTCCTTGGCGGCGTTCGCCGTGGCCAGCACTGTTGTGCGGCCGAGGCTGGCCAGGACTGCGCCCTGGCTCTGCTGGGCAAGTTTGCCTGTCTCGAACGACAGGACTTTGTCAGTTCCCGAAACCGGGCCTGACACTCGAATGGCGTCTGCCATTGCGAGCTCCTTTCATTTGTCGGCGCACGTCCTGTGCACCGTTCGAAGGAGCAGCGGGGCCGGTTCCCAGTCGGCAACCCCGCCGCCATCGTGCGGGGCTCTCGACTGACAACCGACTCGGTTGCTGCTCTGGTTATGTGACACGGGCCGAGCCTTGTGGCCCGGCCCGAGAATGCTTGTCGCTAGCGACGCAAACCGTTCTTCTGAACGATCTGGCGATAACGCTCGATGTCGATGTTTCGCACATAGTCGAGCATTCGGCGACGGCGGCCGACCAGCATCAGCAGACCACGACGGCTGTGGTGGTCTTTCTTGTGATTCTTCAAGTGTTCGGTGAGCTGGTTGATCCGCGCGGTCAGCAGTGCGATCTGCACCTCCGGTGATCCGGTGTCGCTGTCGTGCACCTTGTGCGCGTTGATCGTGTCCTGTTTGGACATCTCGAAAGAGCCTTCCTGGGTTGGAGGTCGCGGACCGATTCGGCGAACCGGCACGCATCGCGCCGGAGGTTGAGCCCCGACGGACCTGACCATGATAGCGCCGGGGCGCCGCCCATACACTCCTGCCAATGTCGGGACCTGGGCAACCATGACCGCCGCCGTGTCGCTGCGGGGCCTCGAGAAGTCGTTCGGCGCCCTCGAAACCATCGCCGGCGTCGACCTGGAGATCGAGGCCGGGTCGTTCGTCAGCCTGATCGGCCCGTCAGGGTGCGGGAAGTCGACGCTGCTGCGGATCGTCGCCGGTCTGGAGACGCCGAGCGGGGGCCAGGTGCTGGTCGACGGCGAACCGGCCGTCTCCGCCCGTCGCCACAAGCGGGTCGCGATGGTGCCGCAACACCCGGGCTTGCTGCCGTGGCGTTCGGTTCGGGCCAACGCCCGACTGCTGCTCGACGTCAACAGCAAGGCCAACGGCCCGACGACCAAGGACCCCATCGAACTGCTGGAACGGGTCGGCCTCGGTTCGTTCCTCGACGCCCACCCGCACGAGTTGTCGGGCGGCATGCAACAACGTGTCGCCCTGGTCCGAGCCCTCGCGCTCGGGGCGCCGCTGCTGGCGATGGATGAGCCGCTCGCCGCCCTCGACGAGATCACCAGGGCCGAGATGCGCGGGTTGCTGAACCAACTCGTCGAAGGCCACAACGTCACCACGTTGTTCGTCACCCACTCGATCAGCGAGGCCGTCGCGCTCAGCGATCGGGTGTTGGTGTCGTCGCCGCGGCCGGCGCGCATCGTCGCCGACATCCCGATCGACCTGTCCCGGCCGCGACCTGACGACGTCGATGACGACGCCCACTTCTTCGACCTGTGCACACAGGTTCGCCACGCCCTGTTGAAAGGCGCCGAATGAGCAGGGCCACCCGCTATGTCGCCCCGGTGGTTGGGCTGGTCGTGTTCTTCGCGGCCTGGGAGCTGCTGGTGCGGGCGCTCGACATCCGTCCGTTCGTGCTCACCCGGCCGAGCCAGATCGTGCGGTACATGTTCCGATTTCCGCACGATTACTTCCGGGCCGCGCTGATCACGATGAAACACGCCGCGCTCGGGTTCGCGATCGCGGTGGTGGTCGCACTCGTGATCGGAGCCGCCATGGCGGCGTCGCGATTCATCGAGTACGCCACGCAGCCCGTGTTGACTCTCATCGCAGTCACGCCGTTCGCCGCGTACATCGCGTCCGTGAAGATCGGTCTCGGGGTGTTCTCCGACAAACCCGTCGTGTTCATCGTCGCGCTCGTCTCGCTGCCGGCGTTTGCGTTCGCCGCCGCCGACGGCATGCGCGGCGCCGATCCGTCGAGCCGCGAGCTGCTCGCCTCCGTCGACGCGTCTCGATGGGAGGTGCTCTGGCATCTGCGGATGCCGTCGGCGTTGCCGGCGCTGTTCACCGCGGCCAAGTACAACGTCGGTCTGGCGTTGGTCGTCGCGTATCTCGCCGAGGGCGGAACCGGCGGTCTCGGGCAGATCGGCAGTCGGGCGATCGCCGGCAACCAGGGTGACCGACTGTGGGCGGCGATCCTGTCGATGGCGATTCTCGGCACGATCAGCTTGATCCTGCTGAACGTGCTGCAACGGGCGGTCATGGGTTGGCACGTGTCACAGCGATCCGACGACGGCTGACCAGGTACGGTGCACCTGATGGCCGATCTCGACGATCTCCGTTCCCGCATCGATCAACTCGACGGCGCGCTGATCGCGATCGTGGCCGAACGCCTCGCCGTGTGCCGCCAGGTCGCCGCGGTCAAGGAGGGCACCGACACGCCGGTCATCCAGCCCGCCCGCGTTCGTGACGTCGTCGACGGCCGCCGGCGCCAGGCGATCGAGGCCGGGATCGACCCCGACTTCGCCGAGCAGCTGTTCCGGGTGCTGCTGACGGAGACGCACCGCATCGAAGTCGCCGGCCAACGTCCCGACGCCGCGCCGGAGAAGCCGGCCACCACTGGCGAGGTGCGCAGCGGCCTCGACACCGTTGCCACACGGGTCGACCACATCGTGGTCGCGGTCGAAGACCTCGACCTGGCCACGTCCACATTGCAGACGCGATTCGGGTTCCGCGAAGTGCCGATGGCCGGCAAGCCGCAACCCGGCATCCGATCACTGGGTGCCGGCGGCGTGATCCTCGTGCTCGTCGGGCCCGATGCCTCCGCAAACGTCGCCGACTACCTCCAACGACATGGTCCCGGTGTTCAACACGTCGCCGTCGAAGTGCTCAACGCCGGATTCGCCCGGGCCTGCCTGGCGGACGCCGGCACACCGTTGTTGACTGAGGTACTAGTGGACGACGACGGTCACGAACAGTTCTTCGCCGCATCGGAACCGGCTGCCGGCATACAGCTGGGCTTCATCTCGCGCACCGGCCATCGGGTGGGCGTAGGCGCCGACAACGTGTTGGCCCTCTTCGATGCCATCCGGACCTCGGCCACATGACAGCTCGCGCGTTACAGTCGGATCCACGCATGACCGTGAGGGGCGCTTCGCGAGATTCTCGCAACGCGACAGTTGCCCGTTGTGCTCTGGCAACAACTCGACCACCGTCCTCAAAGGATCTCCGCATGCCGTTCCGTCGCGTCGCGATGCTGCTGTTGTTCCCACTGATCGCGATCGCCGCGTGCAGCGACGACAACGCCGCGTCCTCGACGACCGTCACCGGCGGGAGCGCGGTGTCGCCCGGCAGCGCCACGCCGGGCACGTCGCAGACGACTGCAGCCCCGGACACCGTTCCGGAGATCTCGCCGGTCGAGTCCGGCAAGCCGTTCCCCGCTGACCGCTGCGAGGCCAACAAGGCGGCCGGGAAGATCACGTACCTGTCGAGCTTCGACTTCTCGGCATCGGCCTCGATCGTGGAGGTGATCGTCGCCAAACAGAAGGGCTACTTCGACGACATGTGCCTCGACGTCGATCTCAAGGCCAGCTTCTCGACGGAGAACTATCCGCTGATCGCCGCCAACGAGGCCCAGTTCTCGTCGGGCGGTTCGTTCAGTGAAGTGGTCGACTATGCCGGACGCAACGACGCCGGCTTCGTCACGCTCGGCGTCGACGGCCGTACCGGTATCGATGCGCTGATCGTCAAGGACGGCGTGAGTGCCGACCTCTCCGACTTGAAGGGCAAGACCATCGGCGTCAAGGGCGCGATCACACCTTCAGTCGCGGCGATGCTGAAGAAGGCAGGCCTCACCGAGGGCACCGACTACCAGACCGCGCTGCTCGACGGGTTCGACCCGAAGGTGCACATCGCCATCCCCGAGATCGTCGGCTTCCCCGGATTCAAGAGCAACGAGCCCCTGCAGCTCGAGGCCGCCGGCATCCCGTTCAAGCTGTACGACCCGGCCAACTACGGCATTCCCGGCAGCTTCGGAGTGCTCTACACGAACTCGACCTTCCTCAAGGACTTCCCCACCGCGGCCGCCGACTTCATGCGTGCCTCGATGAAGGGGTTGGCCGATGCGCTCGCCGATCCGAAGAGCGCGGCCGAAATGGCCGTCGACATGATCAACGCCAACGGCAACGCCAACCATCTGTCGGCCGACGGTGAGATCGCCCGCTGGAACGTCGAGTCGGGCCTGATCCTCAACTCGAAGGCCAGCCCGTTGCCGTTCGGCGTCCCCGACTCGGCGTTGCTGACCAAAGAACTCAACACGTACGCGGACATCGGTTTGTTCGACGGCGTGGTTCCCGACATCTCGACGATCCTCGACGACTCGGTGGTCAAAGGCCTCTACGACGACAACGCCAAGGTGATCTGGCCGTCAACCTAGGTTCATCGGAATTCGGCTGTATCCGGACGTGACGTTCGGGGTCATGGGTGCGAAGCAATACCCCACCCCCCAACATCACAAGGAGTACAGCAATGCCCATTCAAATCCTGGAAGACCTCACGAAGGCGATGGAGGACTACCCCCACGTCTACTTGACGCTCGAGTTCGTCGAGGTCGACATTCCCGGCTCGAAGATCAACAAGAACGACGACGTGCAGTTCCGGATCCAGATCAAGAACGCCGGACCGCTCGACGTCAACCAACTCAGCCTGCTCGTCGAAGGCTTGAACGGCACACAGGTCAAGAGCAACGGCGCGGCTGCCGTGTTCGGCAGTTCCTTCACGCTCAACGGATCCTTCATCGGCAACATCGCGGCCCACTCGGCGGACAACGCTCCCGTCGTGACCGGCGGCAACAAGTTCCACTTCAAGCCGACGAACGTTTCATCCAGCATCGAAGACCTCGTCAGGGTGTCGGTCGCAGGATGGGACACCACGTTGAACCACCAGGAGACCGCACACACCCGAGCCGACCCCGCTGCCGAGGCGACGTTCAGCTCGGTCGTCGAGCCGGTCTGATCCTCGGGCAACGACCTCGGCCTCGTCGCGCGGACACGACGGGGCCGGGGTCAGGTCCCCAGAACCTGACGGGCGTGTTCCACGTCGTGCTTCAACTGGGCGATCAACGCGTCGACTCCGTTGAACTTGCGCTCACTGCGCAGGAAGTGGGTGAATCGCACTTCGGCGCGTTCGCCGTAGAGGTCGCCCTCGAAGTCGAGCAGGTGCGCTTCGAGCAGCGAATGATCGGCGTGCTCGTAGAACGTGGGGCGCCGACCGAGGTTGAGCGCACACTGGTACACGTCGCCGTTCGATCGCTCGTAGTAGCCGGCGTACACGCCATCCGCCGGCACGCAGACGGCGTTCGGCACCTCGACGTTCGCCGTCGGGAATCCGAGCAGCCGTCCCCGTTGATCCCCGGCAACCACCACCCCACGGGCTTCGAAGGGCCTGCCGAGCAGGTCTGCGGCCAGCTCGACCTGGCCTCCGGCGAGCGCCCTGCGGATCGCTGTCGAACTGATCGACTCGTCCACACCGTCGGAACGCGGCACGAGCTCCAGCGGCTGCACCTCGAAGTTGCCGTCGGCACCGAGCCGTCGCAACATGTCCACGTTGCCCTCGCGGCCGCGGCCGAAATGGAAGTCCTGACCGACCACGACGATCGAGGTGTTCAGGCAGTCGATCAGAACCCGTCGTACGAAGTGCGCAGGCTCCTCGCGCGACTGGGCTTCGTCGAAGTGGATGATGATGGTCGCGTCCAGACCGGTGGCGGCGAGCAGCTCCAACTTCTGATCGACGTCGGTCAACAGTTTCGGCGCGGACTCCGGCCGCACCACCGACGCCGGATGGCGGTCGAAGGTCATCACCGCAGCTTTGGCCCCGGACTCCGATGCCAGGCGGCGAACCGTTTGGATGATGGCTTGATGGCCGCGGTGCACGCCGTCGTAGGCGCCGATCGACAACACCGTTCGCTCGCCCTGCCAGGGTGGCGAATCGAGGTTGGTGATGATCTGCACGATCCGGGACGCTACCCCTGCCGAGCGAGACCGATGTAGTTCCTTACGCGATCACGACGGCCGGCTTGGCCACCTCGCCGAACGACTCGTACACCGCCAACAACGAGCCACCGCTGTCCACGACCGCCCACGGTCCTTCACCGTCGAAGCGGTCGAGCACCCTTCCGTGCCGGATCATCTCCGCCGTCGCGTCGTCGACCGTCGCCCTTGCGTAATCACGCAAGGCGTCGACCGGCGCGATCAACGTGCACTCGTCGGGAGCACGCGCCTCGGTCTCGGTGAAGCTGCCGACGGCGGTGCGGCGGAGATTGCGCAAGTGGGCGCCGCCTCCCAACAAGCGTCCGAGATCATCGGCGAGCGTGCGGATGTACGTGCCGGCGGAACAGTGCACGCGTGCGCGTAACACCAGCGGATCATCGGGCAATGTGCCGAAGATCTCGAACGAGTAGACCGTGACCGGGCGTGGCTCCCGCTCGACCTCGATGCCCTCGCGGGCGAGTTCGTGCAAGCGCCTGCCATCGACGTGCACGGCGCTGACCATCGGCGGTATCTGCATGATGGCGCCGGTCAGTTGTTGGCTCGCGACCGTCCGCGCCATCTCGACGGTCACCGTCGCCATGTCGAACGTTCCGGTCACGACACCACTGGCATCGAGCGTCGACGTCGACGAACCCAAGACGATGTCGGCGGTGTACGTCTTGCCGAGAGCAGTCAGGAATCGCAGCAACCGTG